>Ga0210408_10005217_pt1 | contig 11440 bp, 9 predicted proteins | sample IncBWH4MmetaG_FD_155471 | JGI IMG/M metagenome (GOLD analysis project Ga0210408, IMG submission 155471) | Forest soil microbial communities from Barre Woods Harvard Forest LTER site, Petersham, Massachusetts, United States - Inc-BW-H-4-M | ecosystem: Environmental > Terrestrial > Soil >... | reverse complement strand
CCGCTCCTGCCACGTGTTCATCATGTCCTCAAACGTCGAGAAGCTCCCGACAGCCCCGGATTCGGTCGCGGTGTCGGATGCGGCAGTGATGAGGTTGGCGCCGGTCGGGCCTTCCACGGTCTGCACCCACGAGCCGGAGGGCCCGCGACCGGCATCCACGACCGCGAAAAACAGCCTGCGCAATTTCACGGCTTCTTCGGGTGAGAGCGGCTCGTAGGCGGTGTCGGAGACGAGGCGGGCGATGGTCAGCGGGGCAAGGCCGTAATTGTCGACGATGCCGCCGTCGAGCAGCTTTACGTAGCGCACTTCGCCGCTGCGATAGCGCTCAAGCGCGTTGGCGTAGATCTTGAGCAGCGGCGGGGCGCTCGGGTCCTTGCGCACCTGCTGCACCCAGTGCGGCAGCGGCAGCGGACAGCCGCCGGTAAAGTTCTTGATGACCACGGGCGCGAACACCACCGGCACCGCCGCCGACGCCCCAACCGCAAGCGAGATCGGGAAACTCGAAAGGTCGCTGCACAGCGCGGCGAAGGTCGTGTGTCCGAACACGAAGGGCGTGCGGTTGTAGATATCGGAGGCGTTGATCCAGACCCGCGGCCAACGCGAGGAGAGCAGGCTTTTGAATGTGGCGTGCTCGAAGAGATTGTCGTCAAGCCAGCGCGGGAATTGTGTGGGGTCGTTGATGCCGCCCTGCAAGCCCTTGGCAATGTTCAGCAGGCTGAGATCCATCTGCAAACCCTGCTCGGGATCGCGCAGGAGGAAGCGCTGCTTGAAATCCGCCATCGCGGCGCGCTTCTTCAGCCCGAAATAGGCGGCGATGATCGACCCTCCGGACACGCCGCTGACGAAGTCGACATGGTCAAGGAGCGATCGGCTACGCGTAGAACTTGGCACTTGCGTCTCGTCGAAGCCGGTGAGCGCGCCGTACGAGAAGGCCGCAGCGCGCGTCCCGCCGCCCGAAAAGGACAAGGCCACCACGGTATCGTCGTAGTTGGCCGCATCGCCAATACGGTCGGCTGTGTCAGCTACGACCCGCACCCCGGGCCCGAGCTGGGCAGCGATCGGTGCGCCGTCCTCCACCAGCGGCTGGTTGATCGGATTGTTCTGTACGGAGGCGCAAGCAACCAATAAGGCCGTGCACGCCACGACGCGCCCTGCGCGGACGAAAATCTGCAGCGGCCCCGACACCATTTGTAAAGGTTACCCCCGCGTTACTCCCACCTCAAGCGGTCGTCAGCCGCGAAGAAGGCCGGGTTCCCTCACGGTTAACGGCGGCGCGCGGCCCCTCTGCGGCGACAGTGCGTCAGAGGCGTGACGTGTCAGCCGGCCCGTGGTTTTTCCACCGAGCCGTAGCGCCCGCGATTGGCCGCGAGATTCCCTCAAGCACATAACGACTTAGGACACTCTCGGCGGACGGCACATGGCGGAAGCGCCGATTTTTGGGGTTATTTCACTCAGAATCAGCCGGAAACCCGCGCCGTAGCGTGACGGCGCAATGACGAAGCCCGCTGCCCGGTTCTTTCACCTCATCCATGACAATGCCGCGCTTGCGATCGGCCGGGACCTCGCGGATGGCCTTGCCACACGCCTCAGTCGTAAACGGCTAGCCGCTAGCCCCTATGCCCTTTTGAATTCGCTACGGATATCCGATACTTGCGCATCCCCTCCCGATTCGTCCCCGCAATCCCCACATTTAGTAGTTGATTCAGGTTTTCGTACTAAGGCTTGACGCGCGCGGCGAGCTTGTCCTAGCCTTGGGACGTTCGGCGCGGGTAACAAAGAGTCCGCCGGGCTCTCCAAAAAGGGTGTCTGGGCTGCTCGCGCCGGCAACGGCGCGATCATGGGGATGGCTGTGCCTTGCACCTGCGGAGCGTTGCAGCGTGCCGTGACAGAAGGCCCGGTTGTTCAATCCGGGCCGGGGTGGGTGTCGGATCGAGGCAGGGGTTTTGTGGCAAAGGCGCGGGCGATTTTCGCTCCGGCGCCGCGGGGAAACTGTCGTCGCCCTTTTCGCAGCGGGTGTTCCGCCGGGGTGCCGACGTGAATAAATGAGATTGAAAGGGGCAGAAGATGCGGATCGAGCGGCGCTACACCAAAGAAGGCCAATCGCCCTACGCGGATATCGTCTTCCGGCTGACCGCGAGCGAAATCCGCAATCCCGACGGCTCGATCGTCTTCCGCGCCGACGATGTCGAGGTGCCGGAGGCGTGGTCGCAGGTCGCCTCCGACGTGCTGGCGCAGAAATATTTCCGCAAGGCCGGCGTGCCCGCGCGCCTGAAGAAAGTCGAGGAGGAGCGCGTCCCGTCCTGGCTGTGGCGCAGCGTCGCCGACGAGGAGGCGTTGAACGATCTGCCCGAGGCTGAGCGTGTCGTCGGCGAGACCTCGTGCAAGCAGGTGTTCGACCGTCTCGCCGGTACCTGGACCTATTGGGGATTCAAGGGCGGCTATTTCGCTTCCGAAAGCGATGCGCAGGCCTTCTGCGACGAGCTGCGCTACATGCTCGCGATGCAGATGGTGGCGCCGAACTCGCCGCAATGGTTCAACACCGGCCTGCACTGGGCCTACGGCATCGACGGGCCGAGCCAGGGCCATTTCTATGTCGACGACAAGACCGGCGAGGTGGTGAAATCGACCACCGCCTACGAGCATCCGCAGCCGCACGCCTGCTTCATCCAGTCGATCGCCGACGATCTCGTCAACGAGGGCGGGATCATGGACCTGTGGGTGCGCGAGGCGCGGCTGTTCAAATACGGCTCCGGCACCGGCACGAATTTTTCCCGGCTGCGCGGCGAAGGCGAGCGGCTCTCCGGCGGCGGCAAATCCTCCGGCCTGATGAGCTTTCTCAAGATCGGCGACCGCGCCGCGGGCGCCATCAAGTCGGGCGGCACCACGCGCCGCGCCGCCAAGATGGTGATCGTCGACGTCGATCATCCCGACATCGAGCAGTTCATCGACTGGAAGGTGATCGAGGAGCAGAAGGTCGCGAACCTCGTCACCGGGTCGAAGATCAACCAGAAGCACCTGCGCGCCATCCTCAAGGCCTGCGTGAACTGCGAGGGCTCGGGCGACGACTGCTTCGATCCCGACAAGAACCCGGTCCTGCGCCGCGAGATCAAGGCGGCCCGCCGCAACCAGGTGGCCGACAACTACATCCGCCGGGTCATCCAGTTCGCCAAGCAGGGCTATACCGACATTCACTTCCCGACCTACGATACCGATTGGGATTCGGACGCCTATCTCACGGTGTCGGGGCAGAACTCCAACAATTCGGTGCGGATCACCGATGAATTCCTCAAGGCGGTCGAGGCCGACCGCGACTGGGATCTCTTCTGGCGCACCAAGCCCGGCAAGATTTCCAAGACGGTGAAGGCGCGCGAGCTGTGGGAGAAGATCGGCCACGCCGCCTGGGCGAGCGCCGATCCCGGCCTGCAATATCACACGACCATCAACGACTGGCACACCTGCCCGGCGTCGGGGCCGATCATCGCGTCGAATCCGTGCTCGGAGTACATGTTCCTCGACGACACCGCCTGCAATTTGGCGTCGCTGAACCTGCTCGCCTTCGCCCCCACCCTTCCCTCCCCCGCAAGCGGGGGTCAGGGAGGCCCGGCGTCAGCGGGTATGGATTCCGGGTTCCGGCCTGCGGCCGGCCCTGGAATGACGCAAACATTCGACATCGAAGGCTACGAGCACGCGGTGCGGCTGTGGACCATCGTGCTCGAAATCTCGGTGATGATGGCCCAGTTTCCCTCGCGCGAGATCGCGCGGCTGTCCTACGAATTCCGCACGTTGGGGCTCGGCTACGCCAATCTCGGCGGGCTCCTCATGTCGTCGGCCACCCCCTACGATTCGGACGCCGGACGCGCGCTCTGCGGCGCGCTCTCCGCGATCATGACCGGCGTCTCCTATGCGACCTCGGCGGAGATGGCGGCCGAGCTCGGAGCCTTCCCGCGCTTTGCCGAGAACCGCGAGGGGATGCTGCGGGTGATGCGCAACCACCGCCGCGCCGCCCACGGCGAGCGCAGCGGCTATGAGAAGGTGGCGACGCCGCCGGTGCCGCTCGACCACAAGGCCTGTCCGGATGCGCGGCTCTCCGAGCACGCCCGGCGCGCCTGGGACCGCGCGCTCACGCTCGGCGAGGCGCACGGCTACCGCAATGCGCAGGCAAGCGTGATCGCCCCGACCGGGACGATCGGCCTGGTGATGGACTGCGACACCACCGGCATCGAGCCCGACTTCGCGCTGGTGAAATTCAAGAAGCTGGCCGGCGGCGGCTATTTCAAGATCATCAACCGCGCGGTGCCGGCGGCGCTGCGCGCGCTCGGCTACGGTGAGAGCGAGATCGCCGACGTGGTCACCTATGCCGTCGGCCACGGCGTGCTCGCCGCGGCGCCGGCGATCAACCCCGCGACGCTCAAGGCCAAGGGCTTCACGCCCGAGGCGATCGAAAGCGTCGAGAAGGCGCTGCCGACCGCCTTCGACATCAAGTTCGCGTTCAACAAGTGGACTCTGGGTGCGGATTTCCTGCGTGACACGCTCGGCGTCGAGCCGGCCGATCTTGCCGCGCCGAATTTCGACCTCCTCGCCCACCTCGGCTTCACCCGGCGCGAGATCGACGCCGCCAACATCCATGTCTGCGGCGCCATGACGGTCGAAGGCGCCCCGCACCTCAAGCCCGAGCACTATGCGGTGTTCGACTGCGCCAATCCGTGCGGGCGCACCGGCAAGCGCTATCTCTCGGTCGAGAGCCACATTCGCATGATGGCGGCGGCGCAGCCCTTCATCTCCGGCGCCATCTCCAAGACCATCAACATGCCGAACGAGGCAACGGTCGCCGACTGCAAGGCGGCCTACCTCCTCTCCTGGAAGCTCGCGGTCAAGGCCAACGCGCTCTACCGCGACGGCTCGAAGCTCTCGCAGCCGCTGCAGAGCCAGCTTATCGCCGACGAGGAGGACGAGGAGGAGATCGACACCGTCTCCACCTTCCTCGAACGGCCGCAGGCGGCGCGCGCCGCCGGGCTTGCCGAGAAGATCGTCGAGAAGGTGGTCGAGCGCATCGTGGTCATGCGCGAGCGCGAGCGCATGCCCGACCGGCGCAAGGGTTATACGCAGAAGGCCGTGGTCGGCGGCCACAAGGTCTATCTGCGCACCGGCGAATACGACGACGGCCGGCTCGGCGAGATCTTCATCGACATGCACAAGGAGGGCGCGGCGCTGCGCTCGCTCCTCAACAACTTCGCCATCGCCGTGTCGCTCGGCCTGCAATACGGCGTGCCGCTCGACGAATATGTCGACGCCTTCACCTTCACGCGCTTCGAGCCGTCGGGCCCGGTGCAAGGGAACGACTCGATCAAATACGCCACCTCGATCCTCGACTACGTGTTCCGCGAGCTGGCGGTCTCCTACATGGAGCGCTTCGACCTCGCCCACGTCGACCCGAGCGGCGAAGGTTTTGACGCCCTCGGCAAAGGCGTCGCTGAGGGCAAGCCCGCGTCCGATGCGCGCTACGTGTCGAAAGGGCTGACCCGCTCGCGCACCGACCGCCTCAAGGTGATGCAGGGCGGCCAAGGCGTCGCCGACCGCGCCGAGTCATCTTCACCCTCCCCTGCAGGGGGAGGGTCGGCCGGTGAAAGCGGCCGGGGTGGGGGGGCCGGCAAAGTCACCGCGCTGGCCTCAGCTGGCCCGCGCGCGGAATTTTCCGGCACCGCCGCGCTCAAGGCTGAGCCCGAGCAGAAACTCTCGCCGACCGAGCTCCTCGAGCATCACAACCGCACCGACGCCCGCGCCCATGCGCGCGCCGCCGCGGCGGAAAAGCGCGCCGAAGCGCGCGCCAAGGGCTACGAAGGCGAAGCCTGCGGCGAGTGCGGAAATTTCACCTTGGTGAGGAACGGCACGTGCATGAAGTGCGACACGTGCGGGTCCACGACGGGGTGTTCGTAGGGGAGTGATATCAATGGCGCAATACAGGACCTTCTACAAGAAGTGCCTCTCTCCGCGGTTCTTAGGGAACGTGTAGCGCTCGCGGAGCAGAAATACGAAGCCGCAATGACAGAAAACGCGGAGCTCAGGCGACAGCTACGCGCGCTTGAGAATGAAAATGCGACTCTCCGTGCACTTACGCCGCCGATAAACAACGATGACCTAGTAGATGAGGAGACCGCGCGCGTTCTCGTGCATCTGTTCAGGGCTGAAGGAGACACGAGAGACGTTGGTATCACTGCGCGGATTCTCGGGATGGAGAAGGGCGTTGTCCAGTATATCTGGACCAACTAAAGAGTGCGGGCATGGCTCATTGCACCAGCGGCAACTACGTTAAGCATCACATGTATTGGAGCCTAACGCCCGACGGCCGAAAATACGCGGTCGCGAAAAAGTTAATCCAGCCGGCGTAGCCCGGATGGAGCGAAGCGCAATCCGGGATCAATCCATCCGCTAGCCGAGCGACGTCATCACCGTGGGGCGAACCTGTAGCGGAACGTGCAGCTCGGCGCGCCTTGCATGATGGTCTGGTCGCGCGTGAAGCTCACTTCGCCGGTGCCCGCTGCGGCGATGTCGAAATCGGTCTCGCAGATCAGCAAGGCGCCGAGCTCGGGCTCGCCGAGCGCGCGAAAGAAGTCGGCGAACCGGCAATGCGTGATGTCGAACTCGAGCGCGTCCTTGTCGTGGCGGTGCGTCTTCACCGTAACGTCCTGCTCGGTCGCCTCGGCCATGGCGGAATGCATCGCCGCCCATTTGCGGCGCGGGTTGCCATCGACGCTGTCACCTATGGCCGCGAACAGGTCTTTCGACCAGCCGCGCAAGGCCTCTTTGACGATCGCATCGGCCTTCTCCTTCCCCAGCTCGGCGCGCAGCGCCCCGAGCACCGGCACCAGAACCTGAGCCTGGATCCGCGTCTTGTCCAGGAGCGACAGCCTGGGATCAACCAGATAATCGTCGAATACACCCATCTTTCGGTTTCCTCCGGCAGTGAGCTGGAATCAACCCGGCTTTTCACCGAACCGATTAGGACCGCGATTGCCGGGCCAGAACAGGAGCCATACGCCGACAGCAGCAAAGGGCAGTCCGGCGAGCATGACTTTGGGCGGTCCATAGGAGAGTGGAGCCCATACCGTTTCTCCGGCACCAACCCAGATCGCGTGATAGCCCGACAATCCCAGATCGTGCAGACGCCTTATGATCAAGGAGAAGCTTCCGACGGCGAGCAGTACGAGCGACGCAATAACAATAGGGATGCCGAACCACCACCACAGACCTTCGCGAGAGAAGAAGGGAATGCTCACCATCGCGAGGGCGGCGGTGACGACGCCCAGGTAAAAGCCGCGGCCGAAAAACGGCAGCCGCGCGAGACGACCCTCGAAGGAAAAATAGCGCCCGACGATGTTTGCCATAGCGCCCCCTACAGCTCACCGTCGATTGTATCTGTAGCGGGCGCAGCCGAATAGACCAGCCGGCGTAGCCCGGAGGGAGCGCAGCGCCATCCGGGGTCAATCTATCCACTCGCCGTGCAGAATGTTTTCGTCGGTAAAGGAGCATCATCGAAGTTTACCCGGATTTCGCTTCGCTCCATCCGGGCTACAATTCATCGCTAAAGCTACGCCGCCGAGGCGGGCGCGAAGCCGGCGTGCAGCCGCTCTGACGAGCGCTCCAGCTCGGCGAGCCGGCGCGGCAACTCGCCGTAGGCGAGCTTTCCGTTCTGTTTGACGATGTTGCCGCCGACAATGACGGTATCGACATTGGCGACGCCCGCGTGCAGCACGATGGCCGCGATCGGATCGGACGCCGCCCGCATGTTGATGTCGCTCCGGCGCAGCAGCACGACGTCGGCGTCCTTTCCCGGCGTGAGCGAGCCGATCCTGTGGTCGAGGCCGAAGCAGCGGGCGCCTCTGATGGTCGCGAGCTCGAGCGCGTCGGCGACGGTGACGGCGAGCTTGTCGGGCATCACCTCGCGCCTGTGGAATTGGTCGTTGGCGAGCGCCCGCTGCGTCTGGATGAGGAAGCGCATCTGCGTGAACATGTCGGTGCTCACGCCCGTCACCACGTCGGTGCCGATGTTCAATTCGGCGCCGGCGGCGAGCACGGCGCCGGTCGGCGGCAGGCCCAAGCCCATCTGCATTTCCACTTCCGGCGTAACGGAGACCGTCGCGCCGTGGTTGGCGACCAGCCTGAATTCGTCGGCGCTGAGGAAATTGGCGTGCACCAGGTTGATGTCCTTGCCGAGCAGCCCCTGCTGGGCCAGGCTCTGCATCGACTGCGGCCGCGGCCCGTGCTTGGCGCAGGCGACGTGAAACGAGGCGATGACGCCGAGGTCGCGGGCGAAGGTTATGTCGGCTTCGGCGGTGCCCGGCGCAAAGTCGGTGCCGCGGATGGCGAGCGCCATCGTCACCAGCGCTTCGCTCGACGACAGCCGCTCGTGGCGCATGCGTCTCGCGTCGGCCGGATGCGGCTCCTTGGTGCCGAAGAGCGTCATCGGCGTGCCGTAGGCGAAGATGGCGCGGATGCCCGCTTCCCTGAGCGCATCGACCGCGGCGTCTGCATGCGCGGGCGTGTTGACGATGTGACACCAGTCGAACAGCGTGGTGACGCCGGAATTGATCTGATCGAGCGCGCCGACGAGATTGCCGATGTAGGCGTCCTGCGGCGTGTACAACCCCACCACCTTGCCGATCAGCACGCTGAAATAGTGATCGAGCGTCCAGTCGGCGGCGATGCCGCGCAACGCCGTCTGCCACAGATGGATGTGGCCGTTGACGAAGCCGGGCATGGCGATCATGCCGCGGCCGTCGATCTCAATGACCGCCCAGCTGCCGAGGTTTCTGCCGACGGCGACGATCTTGCCGCCATCGATGAGCAGGTCGCCGGAATCGATGATCCCGATTTTCCGATCCATCGAAACGATGGTCGCGCCCTTGATCCTGATGCGCCGCAGCATGGCGTGCTCCTGACTTGGCCAGCGGGGCCAGCGCGGCCACCGTAGCCCGGATGGAGCGAAGCGCAATCCGGGTGGCGCGGCGATACCTGATCTTCAACGTATAGGTTCGGGTCGAGCCCGCCAACCTTGCAGACAGCCTCTCAGATCAATGATGGGTTCGCTGCGCTCAAAACGAACATAGCTCGTTCAACACTCCAGCACCGCGACGTACCCCTGCGCGCCGTAGTCGAGCAGCGCCCGGTCGCGGGTGATCAGCGTCGCGCCGAGTTCGCGCGCTGTGGCAGCGATGATGCGGTCAGTCGGGTCCTTCGGCGGCTTGCCGGGCAGAAACGATGACGCGATCAACACGTCGGGCGACATTTCCGCGAGACGTACGCCGGGCACTTCGAACAAATTCGAAAACCAGCGCTCCGGCCTGATCAGCAATTGCAACCGGCCGCGCGAGCTCAGCATGCCAACCTCCCAGGCCGTGATCGGCGAAACATAGGTAATCTCGCCGCCCTCGGTTGCCGCTTGGAGAGTTTCCACCGCTGCCGGCGCCATGCGCGTCCGTTCGGTCATGAAGATGAGCGTGCAGGTATCGAGAAGCAGCGGCTTCACCTACTCCTCCCGCTTCTCTTTGCCGTAGAGATCGTCGAGCCCGCCCGCCCATTCGGGGTCCGCCGGCTGCGTAAGATCAGTGCCAGGCACGATGCGGACGAGACCCTGCATATAGCCATATAGCGGATGAAAGGGCTTCTCACCGGGTAATGGCGCCGTTGCCGCGGGGCCGCGCACCCGGCGAAACACCAGCTTGCGCGCAGGTATGTCAACCTGCTCGCTGGCAAAGCCGGCATCCAGCCACACCTTCGTCAGCACGCTGTTATCCGGATTGTTGCTCCACCAGGGTCGATGCTTGTGTGCCGACGCCGGCAGCTTGATGCCTGTGATCCTTTCGATTTCGCTGAACGTCATCGCGACGACATCGCGGCGCTGACGCCTGAGATATTCGCCAAGAGCACTATATTTGGACATCATAGGTACCATAGGTTATATTGTACATATACATACCTATGTTACATGTACCGTCAAGGGCACTTTTCTCGCGAGATTCTAGCCTCGCGCCGCACCACCACGTCTCCTCACCCGCCGCCCTCATCACTCGGCGGTGGGATGCGCATCTCGTGGAAGCGCCGCTCGACCATTTCGTAGACCTCGCGCACCAGGATGTGAGTCGCGACCTCGTTCTCGGTCCGCCCGAGCTTTCCGAGCGTCGCGAGCAAAGCGAGGTAGTTGAAGGTCTCGATCGGCAGGGTCAGGCTCAACGCCCGCGCCTCCGAGCGGTTTTCGGGTCGCGCCATCGGTACCGGAACCCCATGTTATAATAAGGTTATAATACCGTTAAAACACTTGGCAGGCGACTCGAATCATGCAAGCTTGGACGTCGGCGAGGGAATTCGCTCAACAGGCTTAAAGCGCCCCCAGTAAGGGGCCGGGCATCAAAAACGTCGGGCCGGCAACCGCTTAGGCGCGAATGCGGCTCGGTGATCGCGGCCGCCTGCGCGCTCGCGACCATCGAATTCACGCCTAGCGGTTGCGCGGCCCAAAAGCCCGCCCGTTGCGCCCGCCTTCGCCCTGTCAGCGCGGCCCAGAACGGCCGCGGCGTTTGCGAGGCCACTCACATGACCCATCGTGCCACTGTCGCTACCTGGACGCCGGAGCGCGTCGAACAGCTCCGCACCTGCGTCGTCAACGGTCTGACGTGCAGCCAGATCGCCGCCGAAATCGGCGTCACCCGCAATGCCATCATCGGCAAGATCCATCGCCTCGGCCTCAAGCCGCTGCGATCGCCGGGGACGCCGGCGCGGACATGCCCTCCCCGCGCGGCGTCCCCGCCTTTCTCCCAGCGCAAGCTGCTGCGGCTGATGTTTGCCGAAGCGCCATCGCTGGCCGCCGAGCAAGCGAATGAACCCGCGGCGGTCGAGAGCACGCAGCGCTGCTCGCTCCTCGAGCTCGCGGCGGGAAAATGCCGCTGGCCGGTGGCCGATCCGGTCGGCGATCACAGCGGCGCCGTTTTTGTCTTTTGCGGGAACGAGGCCGTTACCGGCTTCTCCTACTGCGCCGGCCATGCCCGCATGGCTTACCGCCTGCCGGCGCGGCAGCGCGCCTGAGGGGCGCTGCGTCCCTTGGCGTTGAACTGATCCGGGGCGTGGTCACTTTCTTTGTGACCGCGCCCCTCCGCCGTGACGTGGCTGCCCGTTGGGCTGCAAAGAGCATTCATTCGCGAAATCAAGAAGAGGGAGGGGAATTGCTGGGCATTGACTGCTGTCTTCGCCGGCAAAAGTCCTGCGGGCTCTAGTTTTCACGTCTTGGGTTCTGATTTAGTGGAGAGCCATCAGCATCGCGCGTCGGAGAGCCGAATGGATGAGCAAGCAGGAGCGTTCAAGCTGAGCGTATCCGCGGCGGATATTGCCGATCTTCGCGAACGCCTCGGCCGCACGCGTTTCCCCGACCAAGAGCCCGGCCCGGCCTGGGAGT
>Ga0210408_10005212_pt1 | contig 11445 bp, 8 predicted proteins | sample IncBWH4MmetaG_FD_155471 | JGI IMG/M metagenome (GOLD analysis project Ga0210408, IMG submission 155471) | Forest soil microbial communities from Barre Woods Harvard Forest LTER site, Petersham, Massachusetts, United States - Inc-BW-H-4-M | ecosystem: Environmental > Terrestrial > Soil >... | reverse complement strand
TTGGGAGGAGAGGCGGCGGGGCATTTGGAGAATTCCTTTTGGGGCTGGGCGGTGCAGAGAGGCGTGAGGGAGATGACCGCGAGGAGGAGAAGCGGAATGGCGGCGCGGCTAAGAATTTTAGAGTGAGGAGCGAGTTTCATTTGCGGCGTGGTCCTTTGCGTTAGTGGTTCGCGGGCGCTGGTGGAAAAGCGCGGCGTAATTTTTTGTTGCTGCGCAGAAGAGCGCGGAATAGGTTACACCCGGAGTCAAGCGCCGCTGCGAAGACGGCGATGAATGCGACGTGTGACGGGCGCTAAATTTTGCGGGCGGCTTGTTTGTGGCGGCGGTTCTCCACTATATTGCGCGCGGCATGGGCGACGATAAAACGGAAAATGCCGAGCTGAGAAGAGATGCTGCCATGGGTGTGCCGAGTCGGCGGTGGGGCATCGCGGTGCTGCTGGGATTCGGCGTGCTGGTGAATTATCTGGACCGGGTAAACCTGTCGGTGTCGCAGAAGGCGCTGCACGAAGCGTTCGGAATTACGGCGGTGACGTTTGGATATTTGCTGAGCGCATATAGCTGGACGTACGCGGCGCTGCAATTGCCGTCGGGGCTGCTGCTGGATCGATTTGGCGTGCGGGTGGTGGGGCGAGTGAGCACGATTTTGTGGAGCGTGGCTTCGTTCGCATCGGCGGCGGCGACGGGGGTGGGGGGATTTTTGGCGGCGCGGTTGCTACTGGGAGTGGGGGAAGCGCCGACGTTCCCGGGAAACGCCAAGGCGGTGGGATATTGGTTTCCTACGGCGGAGCGGAGCCTGGCTACGGCGATGTTTGATGCGGCGGCGAAGTTGGCATCGGCGGTGGGAGTGCCGGTGATCGGGATTTTTCTGCTGCATTTCGGGTGGCGGTGGAGTTTCGCGGGGACGGGCGTGGTGAGTTTGGTCTATTTTGGGTTGTTCTGGGCGTTTTACCGGAATCCGAGCGAGGACCGGCGGCTTTCGAACGCAGAGCGGGAATTCATCGCGCGAGGTGGAGGGCAGCCGGAGGATCGAGCGCAGGCGGCGCACGGCGCGCCACTGGGGTATTTGCTGCGGCAGAAAAAAGTTTGCGGGCTGGCGCTGGGATTCGCGTCGTACAACTACACGTTCTATTTGCTGCTGACGTGGCTGCCTTCGTATCTTTCGACGGCGCAGCACGTGGATTTGCTGCATTCGGCGCTGTACACCAGCGTGCCGTGGCTGTTTGCAACGATGACGGATGTGTTGGTGGGCGGGTGGCTGGTGGATGCGCTGGTGAAGCGCGGGTGGAACGCAGTGCGGGTGCGGCAGGTGGTGTTGATTGGCGGAACGGCGATGGGATTGGGAATTTTGGGGGCGGCGGGGGCGCACAGTCCGGCGGCGGCGCTGTTCTGGATCAGCATTTCGATTGGGGGGCTGGCGGCGGCTTCGCCGGTGGGATGGTCGATCCCGTCGTTGATTGCGCCGCGGGAGAGCGTGGCAACGGTGGGCGGGATACTGAATTTCTGCAATCAGCTTTCGGCGATTGCGGCACCGATTGCGACGGGGTACGTGGTGGAGAGAACGCATTCGTTTGCGTGGGCGTTCGTGGCGGCGACGATTTTTCTGCTGGTGGGAATTGGGGGCTACGTGTTTTTGCTGGGGGATATGGAGCCGATTGCGGAGCCGGGTTGAGTTTCGGCGGATGAAGAGGCAGAACCGCAGCGGCTAAAGGCGCGGAGAGTTTCACGGCGTAGACGAAGAGGGCACGGCAATGCCGTGCCCCTACTCCGGCGGGCCTTGCATTGCGGGGACGGTTTGGCGGCTAATGGGCGGCGGCGTAGGGTTTGGTGGTTTGGGTGCGAGAGTTGAAGATTTCGAAATGGCCGTCGGGCCAGGCGGAGAGTTTGAAGAAGTTGCCGGGGTCGGTGCCTGCGAGATTGGCGATGAAGAATTCCGGGGCGTTGTGGCCGGCGCCGCCTGCCTTCGAGTAATGCAATTGCCAGAGATCCTCGAGGCGCGGGGATTTTTTCACGGTGTCCCACGAGGAAGGCTCAGCGCCTTTGGTTTCGCCGTTGTCCATGATGGCGACGCGCGGAGCGATGCCGTTGAGGAAAAGCGGGCTGTTGCTGGTGGTGGAGCCGTGATGATTGACGATGTAAATGTCGACGGGGCCGAGCTTGTTGACCGGGCACATGAGGAGCATTTCCTTGTCTTCGGTGAGATCGCCGAGGTCGAGGATGCGCAATTTGCCGAGGGTGAAAAGAGTGCCGAGAGAGCGAGGATTCTCGGCGGCGTCGGCGGACGGTTGCGGCGCGGATTTGCAGGCGGGATTTTGCTGGCCTGCGCCGGGTAGCGAATTGGCGATGACCGCGCCGTCCGCGGTGATGACTTTGGCTTCGATACCTGTGAGGGGCAGAGTGTCGCCGGGTTTCTCAACAGTGCGCTGGAGATGTTTTTCGGAAACGGTTTTCAGGTAGGCCTGCCAGATTTCCGCGGTGGCTTGAGCGGGTTCGCGGTTTTCGCCGTGGTCAAGGAAAGCGCCGATGGGAATTTTAGCGGCGAGCTGCGGAACGCCTCCGGAGTGGTCGCGGTGGTAGTGGGTGAGCAGGACGAAGTCGATTTTGGTGATGCCGGCATTTTTGGCGGCGGCGACGATGCGATCGGCGTCGCGATTTTCAAAGCCAGACCAGCCGGTGTCGATGAGGAGAGATTGGCCGGTTGGGGTGACGAAGAGAGTGGCCTGGCCGCCTTCGACATCGACGAAATAAATTTGCAGAGGCTTTTGCGCGGCGGCGCGGGGAGCCGCGGAGAGAGCGAGCAGACTTAGAGATGCGACGAGAATTGCGCTGCGAAATCGAGTGTTGAACATGGTGTGAGCTCCTAGCAAAGCTATTTTCCGGGGCCGACTGGCGACGCTGCGACAGCGCGGGTGGCGCCGGTGGAAATGCCACCGTCGACGAGCAATGTTTGGCCAGTGATATAGCCGCTGGACTCGGCGGCGAGAAACACGATGGCGGAATCGAGATCTTGCGGGTGGCCTGGGCGTTTCATGGGAATGCGATCGACGAGATAATCAACCCATTCCTTGTTTTCGTACAGGACTTTGTTCTGTTCGGTGCGAAACCATCCGGGGGCGAGACAGTTTACGGTGATTCCGTGACGGCCCCAATCGTCGGCCAGGCTCATGGTCAGTTGGCGGATGCCGCCGCGGCTGGCGCCGTAGGGAGCGAGTCCGGCGTAGCCCGCGACGCTGGTGACCGAACCGATGTTGATGATGCGGCCATAGTTGCGAGGAATCATGCGGCGGGCCACGGACTGAGCGACGAAGAAACTACCGCGCAGATTGGTGTCGAGGATCAGGTTCCAATCGTCCCAGGAGACGTCGAGAGCGGGTTTGCGGACGTTGCAGCCAGCGTTGTTGACCAGGATGTCGAGGCGGCAGAATTCAGTTTCGGCGGCCGCCACGGCTGATTCGATGCTGGCGTGATTGCGGACGTCGAGATCGAGAGAGATGGCGCGGCGGCCGAGAGAGCGGATTTCGGACTCGAAGGGCAAAAGACGAGAACGATCCCGACTGGTGAGGACGAGATCGGCGCCGGCTTTGGCGAGTGCGCGGGCAAAATATTGGCCGAGGCCGCGGCTGGTGCCGGTGACGATGGCGACGCGACCAGTGAGATCGAAGAGCGAGCCGCTCACGAGACGGCCCCGGGAGTGAGGACGACTTTCATGAGGTTGGGTTCGCGGGCGTGCAAGCGTGCGAACCATCGCGGGCCATCGGCGAGGGGAGCGATGGCGGAGATGAGCGGCTTGACCTGGATGCTTCCGGAGGCGAGGAGTTCCATCGCTTGGGGATATTCTCCGGCAGAGGCACAAGAACCCTGGAGACGGATTTGGCGGGTGACCACCGTTTGCAGCGGGATGGTGACTTCGGGAGAGATGTTGCCAACGAGGACGACGGTGCCACCCTTGCGGACGCTGGCGATGGCGGCAGTGACGGTTGCGGTTCCACCGACGGCTTCAAGGGCTACATCGACACCAGCGCCGCCGGTGAGTTGCAAGACTTGTTCGGCGAGATCGGATTGCGCAGAGAGGGCGACGATGGCGCCGATTTGTTGGGCCAACTGGAGGCGCGAGGCGTCAATATCGGCGACGAAGATGCGGGAACAGCCTGCTGCGCGGAGAGCCTGAACGGAGAGCAGACCAATCATTCCGGCGCCGACGACGAGGGCGGTGCTACCGGGAGAAATTTGCGCCAGGGAAACGGCGTGAACGGCGACAGAGACCGCTTCGAGCATGGCAGCTTCGGCGAAGGAGAGATTTTCCGGAAGGCGATAGAGGATGCGGGAGGGGACAACAACCAATTCGGCGAAGGCTCCGGCGCGGCGGTAATCGGCGCAGGAAACGCCGAGAACCTGGCGATGGTCGCAGAGATTGACTTGGCCGCGTCGGCAGGAGGGACACGAGCCGCAATACACGGTGGAATCGAAAGTGACGCGGTCGCCTGGCGAAAAGCCGGTTACACCGCCGCCGATGGCGGCGATTCGGCCAGCGGCTTCGTGGCCCATGACTATGGGAGGGATACGGCGACCGGAGGAGCCGTCGTAGCCGTGAACGTCACTGCCGCAGATGCCGCAGGCGGCGACGCGAATGAGAACTTCGCCCGGGCCTGGTGCGGGTTCGGGGAGATCGGCGATTTCGAGATGTTGGTATCGCGAGAGCAGCAGAGCTTTCATGGGTTCTCAGTCTTCGGACGGGGCTACTGTAGCGCACAACGACAGCGGGAGAAACACGGTAGACGAGAACGAACGTTTTAGTGTGGCTGCATTGTGGGCTCGGCTTGAGAAAAAGCCGCAACGGCGAGCGGTTTTTGGCGAACGGTTGGCGACGCGGCGGGGTTGACGCGGCGGCCCGCCTCCCTTCCTTCCTCAGGGCAGGCAGAAGGCGGGCCGTACGAGGAGAATATCGGCGTCTGGTTGTTGCACCCAGCGAAGAGTCTGGGAGCGTTGCGTGATTGGTGGATGGGGCGGCTGGGTTTCATGTGCAAAAGCGGCGTCGAGCCGCCGCACTGCACAGGCCGACGCGGCTATGTTAGGTGGATTGGCTGAGCGATTGGACGGTACGCCAGATTGCGGGATCCACCAGGACGCCTTGTGCGAGGCTCTGCTTTCGGATTTGCAGGATGCGCTGGCCGGGGTAGCGGAGTTTTTCTCCGGCGGCGGATGAAGCGGAGTGCAAGTGAGCGATGATTTCGTCGGCGATCGTGGAAGGGGCGCCGGACGGATTGAGCGAAGCGGGGTCGATGGCGATGAATAGTTGCGAGATTTGTGTTTCTCGCTCGGGGTCGGCCGTGATCTGGTGAGTGGCGCGGCCGCCGGAGAGTAGAGCGCCGACCATATCCAACAGCAGCGCGAGGCCGGAACCTTTCCAATAACCGATGGGTAGAGGGCGCTTGGATGCTTCGATGGCCGCGGGGTCCCGGGTGAGGTTTCCGGCGGCGTCGAAACCGCCTGCGACGGGCAGTTGCTCACCGCGCATTCGGTAAGAGGCGAGAGCGCCGTAAGAAAATTGCGACAGGGCCATGTCGAGAACGACGTGGCCGTTGGCGCGAGGCACGGCGAGGATCAGGGGATTGTTGCCGAGGCGGGGATCGCTGGCTCCCCAGGGCGGCAGATTGGGCAGGGTGTTGGTCCAGCAAATCCCGATGACGCCGGCATCGGCGGCTTGCCAGCCGTAGCTGCCGCCGCGCATCCAATGATTGGTGTTGGCCAAGGCGACGCAGCCAATTCCCTGCTGGCGGGAGATGGAGATGGCGCGTTCCATGGAGTGCCAGGCGTTGAGATTGCCGGGCCCGCTGTTGCCGTCCCAGCGCTCGAGAGAGCCGAAGCTGGCGACGAGTTGCGGTTGGGCATCGACAACAATGATTCCGCTTTCGATCATGCGAACGAATTGCGGGAAGCGATGCAAGCCGTGGGAGTGGACGCCGTCGCGAGAGGCGTCGGCGACGAGACGGGCACAGAGGCGGGCGCGTTGTTCCTCGAAGCCCAGCATGACCAGAATCTGCAACAGAGTAGCGAAGAGTTGGTCGTAAGGGATGCGCATGGGAGCCATGAACTCCAGCGGAAAAGGGTCGCGAGCGAATAGGGTAGCAGGAGTCGTGAGATGCGTTCGTCGAATCGCGCTGAAGAGCGTTTTGAGAGAAATTGAAGCGAAGTTGGACGCAAAATATTTTGCGGGGAGGTTTGGTTGTTGTAGGCTGCGACGATTATGAAGACTTTTCTTGTGCTGCTGTTGCTGGTGTCAGGGACGCCGTGTTTTGCGAGCGATTTGACGGGAAACTGGGTGGTGCGAGAGGCGCTGGGGGACGGGACGTTCCGCGCGACATATCTGGATCTGCATCAGGAAGGCGAGCGAATCACGGGAACGATTCGGGTTACGCAGTTCTACTACAAGATAGTGGAGAGCACGGGCGGGCCGGATGGGTTCACGTTGAGCGGCAGCATGATGGATGGGGGGAGCGAACGGCGGGTGAAATATGAAGGCAAGTTGCAGGGCGAGGAGTTGCACGTAGCCACGCGGCGGCGAGGGAACACCGAATTGGTGGAGATGGTGGCGCATCGAGCACCGGCAGGCGAAGGAGCGTATCCCGCGCGGCGGCCGTTGCCGGAGCTGCATAGGGTTGCCGACAACGGGCTGGCGCGAACGCCACCGATGGGGTGGAACAGCTGGAACAAGTTTGCGGGACGGGTGGATGACGCCGCGGTGCGAGGGATGGCGGATGCGATGGCCAGCAACGGGATGAAAGAGGCGGGCTATCAGTACATCAACATCGACGACACATGGGAAGCTGGGCGGGACGAGCACGGGAACATCACGACGAACAAGAAATTCCCAGACATGAAAGCGCTGGCGGATTACGTGCACAGCAAGGGGCTGAAGATTGGAATTTATTCCTCGCCGGGACCGGATACGTGCGCGGGATACGAAGGAAGTTACGGCCACGAGGAACAGGATGCCAAGACGTACGCAGCCTGGGGAATCGATTATCTGAAGTACGACTGGTGCGGAGCACGCAATCTTTACAGTGACGAGGAGATGCGGGCGGTGTACCAGATGATGGGCGATGCGCTTTTGAAGGCGGGGCGGCCGATTTTGTACAGCCTGTGCCAGTACGGACGCGCGGATGTGTGGAAGTGGGGAGCGGACGTGGGCGGCAACGCGTGGCGCACGACGGGAGATATCCGCGACGCCTGGGATTCGATGAGCAAGATTGGTTTTGGGCAGGACGAACTGGCGGCGTGGGCAGCGCCCGGGCACTGGAATGATCCCGACATGCTGGAAATCGGGAACGGGGGAATGAGCGACGACGAATACCGGACGCATATGAGCCTGTGGTCGATTCTGGCGGCTCCGCTGCTGGCGGGAAACGACTTGCGCAACATGACGCCAGCGATTCTGGCGATTCTGACCAACCGCGAAGTGATCGCCATCAATCAGGACAAGGGCGGCAAGCAGGGGCGACGGATCTGGAAATCAGGCGAGCAGGAAATCTGGGCGAGACCGCTCTCCGATGGCGGGCAGGCGATAGGAATATTCAATCGCGGCGTCACAGCGGCAAAGGTAAGTGTGAGATGGCCAGCCATCGGGTGGACAACCGCGCCAAAGAGTGGAAGAGACCTTTGGGCGCATCGCGAAGTGACGTTCAGCGGCGAAGAATACTCGGCCAGCGTTCCGGCGCACGGGGTGGTGCTGGTCCGCATAGCGCGGTAGCGAGCGGATCGTTCGAGGCTCATTATTGCCGCTGAGGGTCCGCCTCCGAGGGCGGACGCGACGACTGCAGAGCAGGATCAGTGGCGGAAGATCATTTAGCGGTATAGCTGATGCGCCAGATGGATTTTGAGGCGTCGTCGGTGACGAGGAGCGAGCCGTCGAGTGCGACGGTGACGCCGACCGGGCGGCCCCAAACGTGACCGTTGTCCACGACGAATCCAGTCATGAAATCTTCGTATTCGCCGGTAGCGTGACCGGTCTGGTGCAGGGGCACGCGAATGAGTTCGTATCCAACGCGGACGGATTTGTTCCAGGAGCCATGCTCTGCGGCGAAAATATCGCCGCGATACTGGTCTGGAAATTGTTTGCCATCGTAGAAAGCCATTTGCAAAGAAGCGTTGTGCGGATGAACGATAACGTCCGGCGTGATGACTTTGCTTTTGAGCTCGGGATGCTTGCCGGCGTGGTGGGGATCCTGATGGCCACCCATGTACCACCAGGGCCAACCGTAGAAACCACCGTCCTGCACGTGGGTGATGTAGTCGGGAACGAGATTGTCGCCGAGACCGTCGCGTTCGTTGACGGAGCACCAGAGTTCGCCGGTTTTTGAGTTGATGGCCATGCCGACGCAGTTGCGGATGCCGTAAGCAAAGACGCGCATGGCGGAGCCATCGGGATTGAATTCGAGGACGTCGGCGCGATTTTTCTCGGCTGGGGTGGTGTCGGGGTCATCGATGTTGGAAACGGAGCCGACGGAAACGAACATTTTCTTGCCGTCGGCTGGGAACTGGATGTCGCGGGTCCAGTGGCCGCCGCCCCCTGGAAGCTGGGCGATACGTTCGGCGGAGCCGCGAGCCTTGAGGTCGCCATTCTTGTAGGGAAAGCGGACGACGCTGTCGGTATTGCCGACGTAGACCCACTGCGGGTCGGGACCCGGTGGGTAGAAGTTGATGCCAAACGGGCGATTCAATCCGGTGGCGAAAACCTCAGAGGTTTGCGGTTTGCCGTCGGAAGTGATCCCTCGGAAAACGCGAACCTCGCCGGTGTGACTTTCGGCGACGAAGAAGTCGCCGTTGGGCGCGGTGCGGATGAGGCGCGGTTCGTCGAGGCCAGAGGCATAGAGCTCGACTTTGAAGCCGGGAGGCACTTGCGGCCAGGCATTTTCGGGACGCGGGACAACCCGCGGGCCGTTACCGGCAGAAGAGGTGGCGAAGGGAGGGGGCAGATCGTTGAGGGTGATCTTGTGGGTGAGGCCGGGCTTTTCGTAGCGGTAATCGGTGAAAGGAGGGGTCGGCGGCGGCGCGTTGACGGCGGTCGCGACGGCCTCGTCGGTAGAAAGACGCACGCGGGGAGAGCCAGGCTTGGAGCCGCCGAGGACGCGCAGGTAGTTGATGATGCGCCAGCGCTGCTCTTCGGGGAGCGAGGCCCAGGGAGGCATGCCGCTGTTGAGGTCGCCTTTGGTAATGTACCAGAAAAGTTCGCCATCAGTGGCGCCTTGGGTGTGGGCGGCCAGAAGGCTGGGAATGGGGCCGGAACCTTCGCCAGCCGGACCGTGGCAGGCGGCGCAACGGGTTTGATAGTCGGATTTGGCGGCGTCGGGCTGCTGGCCCTGGAAGGGATTTTTGGCGAGTTTGGCGGAGGCGGGAGCATCGTGAAACGGGGGGCTCGGCGGCTGCTGGGCGCAAGCTACGCAGAGGCAGGCGAAGATACCCGCGGCAAGTGCGATGGCAGCGACGCTGCAGCGAAGAGTCGGTTGCAAGAGAGGCCTCCAAAGATGGCGCAAGCAAGATTTCAGCATGGAATCGTAATCATATGGAGGAATTTTTGCGAGTCAACGTGATGGGCCAGGGCGGAGATCCAGCCAGGCTTCAGCGTTGGAGCGGAAGAGGCGGGTAACGTCGCGCTGAATGTCGGCGCGAGTGATGCCGCGGCCGTCCTGGGACAAGAGGCGATAGTTTTCGGAGAGGATGGGAGCGAGAGTGCGGCGAGTGTTGCTCCATTTGTAGATGACCTGTTCGAGGACGCGGGCGTCAGAGTGCTGCGGGATGAAACTGGTGCCGAGCATTTCGATGCGTTCGCGAGTGATCTCCTCGACGATGGAAGTGTTGTTGACAAACCACCAGCAGCCAAAGGGCATGAGGTTGCTGAACTTTCTGGCGAAGACGCAAAGCTCGTGCTGGTTTTCGCGGCTGAGGACACTGACGAGAAAGCGGTTGCCGGGAAAGTCGCGGCAGAGATTTTCCAAGCAACGAAGATCCGCGCGGCCAACGGCGTCACCGCCGAGGCGGAGCCGGGGATTGACCAATTTGCGGACTCCAATCATGAGGGAAATGGGCAGGCCCAGTTCGCGGCAGACCGGAAGAACGGAGTCGCGCAGCAAGTGACCACCGATGGTATCGCTGGGAAACTCGAAGGTAGGAGGCAAGGAGCAGGCCATATAGACGGGCTGCATGCGCTCGGCCCAATCCATGAGGAAGCGACGCACCTCGGAGGCGGACTTGCCGGAGGCGTTGGCGTCAACGGAGTAGCCTTGCGCGACGATAGATTGCCAGTGCTCGTGCCAGGTACAGAGAATGCGATCGAGGCGCAAGACGGCGCGGAACTGGCTGTGCCTGGCGGCGCCGTTGAGCCAAACCGGGGATTCCTCCGGGTCGAGAGGATCGTTGGTCATGACTACGGTGCTGACGCCGGCCATTTGCAGGACGCGCTGGATGTGGGCTTCGGCGGTTTGCTGCTTGAAGAAAGCTCTGGCCTCTGCCAGGGCAGAATGATCCGTGGGCAACTGGAACGCTTTGAGAATAGCAATCACGCCGCGGGTGGCCTCGGAGATCGGAGTGCTTTCGACAAAGAGAGTGCGCCAGACGGCCTCGGCTTTCTCTTCTTTCGAGAGCGGCCAGTAATCCTCGGGAGCGGAGCGGGAAGCTCGGAAGTATTCAGCTTCGAGATAGTGGTAGGTGAGGAGTTCGTCGATGCCCCAGAGGACCAGTTTGCCGAAGGATGGGGCGAACAAGTGGGTGTGAATGTCGATGAAAGGGGTGGATGCCAGGACGTCTTCGACGGTGGACGGGATCTGTGTGCCGAGAAGGAAATTGCCGTTGCCGGAGACGGGAATCTGGGGCGTAGATTTGAGCAGGTCAGTGGTCACGCGTTGCACTCACAGGCACTTATTTTAAGGGCAGATACTTATTCCTGCCCAGGCTAATAGCCGCAGGGCCGCCGCGAACTGGATTTAGATCGATATACCGAGCAGGAAGTTGCAACCGCGTCCCGCACGGGCCACGAGAAGTGCAGAGTATAAACGGCCTGGAAGAGTGTCAAATTGTAAGAATTGAAGACTACATTCAGCGGAACTCAACGAAACAGCTGCAGGCGTTGGCGAAGCGGTGCGGCGGGGCGCAAAGGACGAAGCGAGCGCTTGAATGCGAAGCATCGAATTTTCTTCTTGACATTGAAGGGGGATTCCATAATATGGCACGCGTGCCGCATACCAAGACGAGCAAATCGCCGTACAAAGTGCAGGTACTGGACCGCGCATTGGCGGCGCTGACTACGTTGGCGAACAGTTCGAGCGACTGCAGCCTCGCGGAGTTGTGCCCGGCGCTGGGATTGCACAAGAGCACGGCGCACCGGCTGATGATGGTGCTGGAGCAACACCGGTTGGTAGTGAAACATCCGGAGACCGGGCGCTATCGGCTGGGGCT
>Ga0210408_10005211_pt1 | contig 11447 bp, 5 predicted proteins | sample IncBWH4MmetaG_FD_155471 | JGI IMG/M metagenome (GOLD analysis project Ga0210408, IMG submission 155471) | Forest soil microbial communities from Barre Woods Harvard Forest LTER site, Petersham, Massachusetts, United States - Inc-BW-H-4-M | ecosystem: Environmental > Terrestrial > Soil >... | reverse complement strand
CAGCTGTTCGCGGATCGGCCCCTGGAGGGCTTTGGGCCGGGCTCCTTCGCGCAGGAGTACCGCGAGCACGAAGACGTCACGGGCGAAAGCGCGACGACGGCCTCGCACACGATCCCGGTGACGGTCGCGGCGGAGCAGGGGATCGTGGGTCTGGCGCTGTATGTGGCGCTGCTCCTGTCGGCGTTTGCGGTGCTGTTCAAAGGGGCCGGCCGCTCGCCGCCAAGGATCACGCTCGCGGCGTGTTTCGCGGCGCTGGTGCTGCACACCTTCACATACGCCGACTTCCTCGAGGACCCGGTCACATGGGTGCTGCTGGGGATTGGCGTCGCGCTGGCCTGCGCCGCGGGGCGGGCCGAGCCGCAGAGTGAGTCCGAGCCGCGCGTCGAGCCGGCGGCGATGACAAGCTGAGGGCGTGCGTGGCTACCTGAAGCGCCTTCTCACGACGGGGGCGGCCTACCAGGCGGCGGACATCGTGGCGAAGGGCCTGGCGGTGATCCTGCTGCCGCTGTACACGCGGCACGTGCCCAAGGAAGCGTACGGGGCCTACCAGACCCTGCTGACCGCGGTGATCCTGTCGAGCATCCTGCTGCGGGTGGGGCTGGGGGAGGCGTTCGTGCGCTTCTACTTCGCCGACCGCGACGAGCGGCGCCGCGCGCGGATCGCGCGCACGGTGACCGCGACAGTGGCGTGGACGACGACGGTGGCGGCGCTCGTGGCGGTGGCGTTCTCGGCGGATCTCTCGCAGCTGCTGCTCGGCTTCCGCGATCCGGACCTGATGGACTGCGCGATCCTCGGCATGTGGGCGTTCACGAACCTGGAAATGGCCTACGCTCAGCTGCGCGTGGACGAGCGCGCGCGGGCGTATCTATATGCGTCGATGGCGAACGTGGCGATGACGGTGGTGTTCACGGTGGCGCTGGTGGTGTTCGCCGACCAGCAGGCGCGGGGCCTGTTGCTCGGTAACTTCGGCGCCTCGGCGGTGGTGGTGCTGGGGCTGTGGTGGGTGCTCGCGCGGGCGCGGCGGTTCTCGCTGCACTTCCGGGCCCATGACCTGGGGGCGATGCTGCGTTTCGGGGCGCCGACGGTGCCGGCGGACGCGAGCGTGTACGCGCTGCAGGTGGTGGACCGCCTGTACCTATTCCGCGTGTACTCGCAGGGGGCGGCGGGCCTCTACTCGATCGCGCTGCAGCTGGCTACGGTGGTGTTCGTGGCGGTGCGCGGCTTCCAGTATGCGTGGCCGCCGCTGGCGTACTCGATCGAGAGCGACAGCGAGGCCTCGCGGCTGTACTCGCTGGTGACCACCTACTACGCGCTGGCGACGGGGGTGGTGGTGTGCGGGGTGGCGCTCCTGGGGCGCTGGCTGGTGCGCCTGCTGGCGGCCCCCGAATACTTCGGGGCCTACAGGGCGCTGCCGTGGCTGGCGCTGGGGTGGGCGCTGTATGGGCTGTACCCGGTGCTGATGGTGCTGGCGGCCCGGGCGGGCAACACGACGCGCAACTTCCCCGCCGCGGCGGCGGGTCTCGCGGTCAACGTGGGGCTGCTGCTCTGGCTGGTGCCCGCGGGCGGCCTCGACCTCGGGATCGCGGGTGCGGGCCTCGCGCTGTGCGGAGCGTACGTGGTGATGCTCACGGTGCTGTACGTGCTGACGCGCTCGCTCTTCCGGGTCGCGTTCGAGTGGGCGCGCCTGGCGCTGCTGGTGGCGACCCTGACCGCGGTGGCGGTCTCGGGCGAGCTGCTGCTCCCGACGAGCGGCCTCGGGGGTCTGGTGCTGCGCGTGCTGTGGCTGGCGCTGGTCCCGGCGCTGCTCTTCCTAACCCGCTTCTTCAGAGCGCACGAGCTGCGCGGGGCGCGGGAGCTGGTGCGCACGGCGATCGCCTACAGGCCGCGGCCCACCCGCACGTGAGCTGAAAGCTGCTGGGCAAGCTGGGCGGGAAAGCGCTCGTGCCCTCGGCTGGAGCGCGTGATCGACGGCCGGAACCTATGGCTGGTGTTCGGTGGCGGTGCCTGCGGCGTCCCCCGCGCGGTTGTACTCGGCGGCGGCCTCGCGCAGTCCTTCGCCCCGCTCAGGGTGCAGCGTGGCAGTGACGTGGCGCCAGTAGCGCGCTGGCGAGCGGCCGGGCAACACGAGCGCGGCGAGCGCACGCAGTGCATAGCCCCACGCGGTCAGCCAACGCACCGCGCGGGCGGCACCGGGTGAGTGGTGCTTGCGCATGTAGAGGTCCCGGTTGCGCGCCATTTCCACGATTCGCCGCTCGGGCACGGTGCCGGTGGCGAGCTGCTCGTGGTGGATGGCGGCGGCGGCGGGGACCCACAGGCTGAGCCATCCGGCGTCGCGCAGGCGCCGGGCGAAGTCGACCTCGTCGGAGTACACGAAGAACGCGGGGTCGAGGTAGCCCACCTGAGCGGCGGCCTCGCGCTGCACGAGCAGCGCGGAGGACTGGCACCAGTCGACCTCGCGCGTGCGCCCTCCCCGACTCTGCACCACCAGCCAGCGGTGCAGGAAAAGCGCCCCCGCGAGCGCACTCAACGGCGTGGGAAAGCGCCACGCGCAGGCCTGGGGGCGGCCGTCGGGTCGGCGCAGGGCGGCGCCCGCGCACGCCACGTCGGGCTGCGCTTGCAGCGCCTCGTGCAGCGCAAGCACGGCTCCGGGCAGCAGCTCGGAGTCCTCGTTGAGCAGCAGCGCGTAGCGTCCCCCCGCGCGGGCCAGCAGCTCGGAGTCGTTCAGGCCCTTCCCCCGCCGCTCCCCCACGGCGATCACCTCGTCCACCGCGGGGTGCGCCTGCGCCGCCGCGGCGGAGCCGTCGCGGGAGCCGTTGTCGAGCACGAGCACCTCCGTGGCGAACGGCAGCGCGGCCCGCTCGCGGGCGATCGCGTCGAGGCCGCGCAGCAGGAGCTCCCGCTGGGAGGTGTTGACCACGCAGAAGGAAACCTCTACAGCCGGCACCGGCCGGACCCTACCGCGTGCGTCTAACGCCACCCCCGTGCATGCGACGTAGACTCCGGAGCTGCCCGGCTCGGGAATCGCTTCGCCGTGCTCGCGCATGAGCCCGAAATGGCTGGCCAGCGCGGCGCGCATTTCTTTGACGCACTCCTCAATTGTGCCACCGGTCGCAACGCAGCCTGGAACTTCCGGCGACCACGCCCCATAGTTCGAAGGAGGGCCACCCTCGATCAGGATCTATGGTCTGCGCCGATGCGAGTCCACGTCGTCGACCCCTCGGCCTACACACCGCCGTATGACCACGCGCTCTGCCGGGCGCTGGCCGCGACCGGGACGGACGTGGAGCTGTTCACGAGCCGCTTCGCCTACGGCGCTGTCCCGCCTGTGGAGGGCTACGTTCGGCACGAATGCTTCTACCGGCTCGGCCACCGGGCCGCGGCCTCGGGCAGGCGCTCGCGCGCAAGCCAGGGGCTGAAGCTGGCGGAGCATGTGCCGGACATGGTGCGCTACCGCCGCGCGGCGCGTGCAGCTGACATCGTGCACTTCCAGTGGCTCACCGTGCAGCCGCTGGACGTGCACCTGCTCCCGCGGCGGCGGGTCACCCCGGCGGGGACGCGCCCCAAGCTGGTGCTGACCGCGCACGATGTGCTCCCGCGCGAGCCGCGGCCGGGACAGGTGGCGGCTCAACGGCGGCTGTACGAGCGCTTCGACGCGATCGTGGTGCACTCCGAGCGCGGCCGCGAGCGGCTCGTGGGGGAGCTGGGTGTCGATCCGGATCGCGTGCACGCGATCCCGCACGGCGCCTTCGCCCACCTCGCGCAAGCGCCGAGCGGGCCGCCGCCCCACGACGCCGACGGCCCGGTCGCGCTCTGCTTTGGTCTGCTCCGCCCGTACAAGGGCATCGACGTGCTGCTGCGGGCGTGGAGGGGAGCCGACGCGGAGGGCCCCCGGATCGGCGCCGCGGGGGCGGCCGGGGCAGAGCCTGTGGAGGGGATCGGGGCAGGGCCCGTGGAGGGGATCGGGGCAGAGTCTGTGGAGGGGGCCAAGGCAGAGCCTGTGGAGGGAATCGGGATCGAGGGAGCGGAGCTGTGGATCGCGGGGATGCCGCGCATGGACACCGCCACGCTGCCGGCCCTCGCCCCGGGCGTGCGGTTGGACGCGCGCTTCATCCCGGACGCCGAGCTGCCCGCGTACTTCCGCCGCGCCGACCTGGTCGTGCTGCCCTACCTGGAGGCCGACCAGTCGGGCGTGCTGTTCACGGCGCTGGCGTTTGGCAAGCCGCTGCTGCTCAGCGACGTCGGCGGCTTTCCCGAGATCGCCGCCACCGGCGCGGCACGCACCGTCCCGGCCGGGGATCCCCATGCCCTGCGGGCCGCCCTGCGCGAACTGCTCGGCGACCCCGCCGCGCTCTCCGCGCTGGCCGCCCGCGCCCGCGTGGCCGCCGCCGGGCCGTTCTCGTGGGAGGCGGCAGCTCGCGCGCACCTGGAGCTCTACGGGCGCCTGCTCGGGCGGCCCGCATTCCCGTTCATTAGGGGGACTTGACAAGTGCCGCGCCTTGTGGTTATAGTAGTCCGATCCCCGTTATCCGCTGTGGGTGACGGGCCGTATCGAACATAGCGTCTGGTCGGGCTCGGCCCTGTGGGTGGCCCGCACTTTCAGAAACTGGCAGGGATTCACCTTGGGAGAGGGACCGGACTGTGATTGAGGGAGTTGGTCTTCGCGTGAGCTCGAGAGGGAAAAACGTGACAGGAGTTTCTGTGACCCCCCGGGGGGCCGTACCTAGATGCGTCAGCAGCCTGACGCATCTCTCTCTCTCTCTCTCTCTCTTGTGCTGGTCAGCGGACCGCTGACCCCCTGATCGCGGCGCGCTCGCGCCGCCCTTCACCCTCCCCCGCGCGGGGGAGGGTCACACGTGTGTGTGATGGAGCGCGCCCGGGTGCGTTGTCACGCGGGCGCCGCCGCTCCCACGCCTTTTTGACGGTTTCGCGGCGCGCGCATCGGGGCGGGCGTCGCTCGGGCTCCCTGCAGTTGGGGGGCGGCTTGATTTCTTCAACGACTCTCGAGGAGGGGATGCAGTGATGTTCTCAAGGATACGTGGGCGCTTCACCTATGCGAACGTCGCGCTGACGCTCGCGCTCGTGTTCGCGATGAGCGGCGGGGCGTATGCCGCCAAGCGCTACCTGATCACCTCGACGAAGCAGATCAGCCCGAAGGTGCTGAAGGCGCTCAGCGGCGCGCCGGGGCCCGCGGGTCCGGAAGGCAGGGCGGGCGCGCCGGGGCTGGCGGGCAAAGACGGCGCCAACGGGAAGGACGGCGCGGCGGGCACGCCGGGGGAAAGTGTGAGCGTCAAAAGCGTGCCGACCAAAGTCGCGGCGTGCAGCCAGCAGGGCGGCGCGGAATTCAGGATCGGCAGCGGAACACCGGCCTTCGCGTGCAACGGCAACCCGGCTGAAACACCCAAGGCGCTTCCCCTCGGCCAGACCGAGACGGGCGCGTGGGGCTACAGCGGAGCGCTTCCTACCACGGCCATCTCGTTCCCGATTCCGCTCGCCGCGCCATTGACAGGCTTGCAGGTGCACTATGTGACCAGGAAGGAAGTTGTAGAAAAAAAGGCGCCCGCGGCGTGCCCCGGCAGCGCCAACGAACCGCAGGCAGTCGAAGGCAACCTCTGCGTCTATGGGCAATTCGAAGCCGGCTTCTCGGGATCTCCCTACATGTTCGTGCCGGGCAAGGGGCCGTCGCTCGCCGAAGGCGGCGAAGAAGGCGCCGGCACGCAGGGGGTCGGACTGCTCCAGCTGGTCGAAGGTACAGCCGTCGGCACCTGGGCGGTGACCGCCGAATAGCCGACTCGCCAGGGCTTCGTTGCAACGCTCCCGGCCGTCCGAGGTCCGGGAGCACGGGCCTTCAACGAGCACCTACCAACGCACCACACGCAAGGAGAAATAGGTGAAAGCCGAAGAGAAAAACGCAAAGACGCCGCCCGCAAAGACCGGATTGCGCGCAACGCCCCGGGTGTTCGTCGCCGACCCGGTTGGGGGTGGGTCTTTATCGGGCTGCCTGCGCTTGGTCCTCGCTTTGGTTCCTCTTGCTCTGACGCTCGCTCTCGCCCCAGGTGTTGCACTTGCTATCTCGGAAGCACCCAAAGTAAATTACGTCGCCACGCAATATCCTGTGACCCACACGTCGGTCGGTCTTGTCGGGAGCCTCGCCGGTACCGGCACTGCCGAAACATACTGGCGCCTCGAATACTCCACCAGCAGGAGCGCGCTCGAAAGCGGCGCCGGCACAGTCGTATCGGCCGGCACCTTGCCCCCCTTCGAATACTTCGTCAAAGTCACCGGAAAAGTCACCGGCCTCTCGCCCGAAACAATCTACTATGCGCGCCTTTTTGCCGAAAACCAAGGCGGACATGAAGAAACGATTACGTCCTTTGAAGCCGTGCCGCTGCATCCCCGCTCTTTTTGCTGCAACCTCGGCAAAATTGCCGAAACCTCAGCCCATCTCACCGGCAGTGTCATCCCCGACGGCTTCGAAACCCACTGGCGCTTCGAATACGCCACCGCCGAAAATGGCCACACCCCGGCCGAAAACAGCCCGTCCTGGACGGCGGTGCCCGGGGCCAAAGGCACGATTCCGCAGGCCGTAGCCGACGAAAGCTATCACGAAGTCGAAGCCGTCCTCGCCGGTCTCAAACAACCCGATACCACCTACTACATCCGCCTGTTCGCCGAAAACGAACCAGAATGGCCCCACGGCTCGGGCGAACGCAGGCACCTGGAAGCGACCTCCGGGGTCATGAGCTTCGAAACGGCCGGCCCACCGACCGCCGCCACGCTCTCCTTCCACGCTCTGGTCGGCGAAGGGATCCGGTTGTTCGGCAACGTCGATCCCCACGGCCTCCCGACGGACTACAGCTTCCAGTTTGTCGCGGCGGACAAGTTCAAAGCAAGCGGCTTCGCCGAAGCCGAGTCCACCCCGGAAGCCGAGGGCGAATCCTATGTCGGCCAGGACCTGCCCCAACTCGAACCTGGCGTGGAATACCACTTTCGCGTGCTGGCGACCAACCGCAGCGAAGCGACCGGCGAAAGCCGGACGGCGTACGGCGAAGACCAGACCCTGAAGGCGCCGGTCCCCGCGCCCGCCGCTGCTGCCTCCTGCCCCAACGAAGCCCTCCGCACGGGCCCCTCCGCCCGCCTGCCCGACTGCCGCGCCTACGAGCAGTTGACTCCGGCGGAGAAGGGCGGGGCGATGGACATCTACCCCTTCCATCGGCTCTTCGGAGACTCCGTGCTGGTCGGCGAAAGCGGCGAAGATGTCATCTACGACGGGGGCAACACCAAGTGGGAACCGAGCCCCGGTGCCGTTGAATCGTTCTACTCCTTCTCGCGCACGCCGGCGGGGTGGCGGACGACCTCGCTCACCCCGCAGCCCGAAGGCGCCGTAAGCTTCTACAAGCCGACGCTGTTCAACTCCGACCTCACCCAGGTCGGGGTTGCCGTTAGCCTGCAGGGCAAGAGCACCGAAGAGCTCGAGGCGGGCCCCCCGGGAGGCCCCTACACCCCGGTCGTCGCCGCCCCCGCCTCCAGCAAGACCAGATGGGTCGCCGCCGCGGCGGGCTTCGGCACGTTCGTCCTGCAGACCGAGGATCGCGAACTGCTCAAAGGTCATTCCAGCGGCACAACCAGCGGCACCGACCTCTACGAATGGTCCGCTGGCCGGCTGGCCCAGCTCAACGTGCTCAGCGATGGCGCGGCGATCGGCGCGTGCGGCGCCACGATGGTCGGCGACGGCACAGTCGGCGGTCATTTCGAAGCGCAGCTGAGCAGCGCCCAGGCCCTCTCGCCGAGCGGTTCGCGCGTCTTCTTCTACGCGACCCCCGGCGCCAACTGCTCAGAACCGCCGCACCTCTACATGCGCGTGGGGGGCGCGGAAACCGTCGACATCGGCGTCTACTCCTTCCTTGGGGACGACCCCGCGGGCGCCGAGTTGCTCCTGCGCGCCGGTGGTGAATACTTCCGCTACGGCACCGAAGCGCAAACGCTTCAGCCGCTCTCGCTCGCGGAACTGAACGGCGCCTACGAACAGCTCGGGCTGACCCCGCCCGGCGCGGAACCGTTCCAGTACGGTGACGGCGACCAGTTCCAGTCCGACGAAGGCGGCGTCAGCGTGCTCTCGCTGCCGGGCAAGCCGGCCGGAACCACACTCCCGGTCCCCGGGGCGAAGGCCCAGGTCTGGCGCTACGACCGCGCCGAAAACGCGATCGAGTGCCTCTCCTGCGCCTCGCCTTTCGATCCAGAACCCAGGCAGCGCGCCCAATTCGTCCAGGACGCGTTCACCCTCGAGTACACCGTCAACGGTGTACCGAATCCCACGACCGTATCCGCCAACGGCGACTACGTGTTCTTCGAAACCGCCTCCGCACTGCTGCCCGAAGACGTCAACGGCGAAATCCCGGCTGACAATAGGGGACAGTATTTCAACTCGTCTCCCTCTGTGGACATCTACGAGTGGCGGGCCGATGGTGTCACCGGCTGCGCCCACGTGCAGGGCTGCCTGGCGCTCATCACCAACGGCATCGACGGCAGTCACAACGTGCTGCTCGGCACGACGCCCTCCGGTCGTGACGTGTTCTTCGCCACTCACTCCCAGCTCGTCGCCCAGGATCAGGACAACGCCGGCGACATCTACGACGCCCGCATCGGCGGCGGCTTTCCCCCGCCGCCACCCGGACCGGTCGAATGCGAAGGGGCCGCCTGCCACAGCCCGCTGGCGGCGCCGATCGACACCACGCCCGCCTCGCTCGCGTTCTCAGGTCCGGGCGACCCGCCGGCGGCGCCCCCCGCCGCGCGGCCGAAGAAGGCCAGGCCGCGGGTGAAGCCCTCGTGCGGGGCAGGCACGGCGCGCCGCGGGGGCAGATGCGTGAAGGCGAAGCGCCGCCAGGCGAGGCGGGCCGCGCGAAGAGCCGCCTCGCGCAGGCGTGGAGGCGCAAGGTGATGCGCGCTTACAACATCCGGCGCGTCGCCCGCCGTGCGGCGCTGCTCCCGCTGTGCCTCACCGCACTGCTCGCGCTCGCGGGATCGGCCGCCGCGAAGCCGAGCGGCAAACCGTTCGAACTCGTCCCCGGCTCCTTCAAGGTGATCCCGTCGACGTTGCAGGCCGGCGCCCACGAGGATCTCACCACCTCGTTCGACTTCGCGCACAACGGACTCCAGCAGACCTACAACGATGCCAGGAGGGTGGTCGTCAACCTGCCCGCGGGCTTCACCGGCAACAACACCGCGGTCCCGATCTGTCCCGTTGCCAAGTTCGACACGCCGGAACCCGAAGGGCGAGGGGTCACCCAGTGCCCGCCGGCCAGCCAGATCGGCACGATCAGCTTCACGATCAGCTTCGCCGGTGCGGTGGAACGGGCGACGGTGCCCCTCTACAACCTCGAAGTCACGAGCCCCGGCATCACCGTCGAGTTCGGCTACAACTTCGAAGGCATCCTCGCGGTGCCGCTGATGGTGACCGTGCGCCCCGGCGACACCGGCCTCACGGTCACGAGCCCCGACACCGAATACATCGGCGAACCGCACGAAATCACGGTGACCGTATGGGGTGTGCCGGGCGCCCCCGAACATGACGCCCAGCGCGGGCAGGAATGCGCCACCAGCATCGCCGGCGGGTGCCGCAACGGCGGCAAGCCGGCGGACGGGACGCCCAAGCCGTATCTCGCCAACCCCACCAGCTGCACCGGCGAACCGCTGCTCGCTAAAATGGAAGCCGACTCGTGGGAGGTGCCGGAAACGTGGTCTTCGGCCGTCTCCGAGATCGCCCCGCTGGGCGAATGCGAACGCGTTCCGTTCAGCCCCTCGATCGTCGTGCAGCCGACGACCGACACGGTCGAATCGCCGAGCGGCCTGGGCGTCTCGCTGCTCGTCCCGCAGACATGGGAAGCGCCCGAAGCGGTCGCGAGCTCGGACGTGAAGGACGCCCGGGTGGTGCTGCCCGAGGGGTACACGGTCAACCCCTCAGCGGGCTCGGGGCTGGCGGCCTGCACGCCGCGGCAGTACGAAGCGGAGACGTTCTCCTCCCCGCCGGGGGCGGGCTGCCCGCCGGAATCGAAGCTCGGCACGGTCACGATCGCGACGCCGGTGCTGGCGGAGCCGATCGAGGGCTCGGTCTACCTCGCCAAGCCCTATGAAAACCCGTTCGACTCGCTGCTCGCGCTGTACGTCGTGGCCAAGGCGCCCGACCGCGGGATCGTCGTCAAGACCGCCGGCAGGATCGAAGCCGACCCGGTCACCGGCCAGCTGACGAGCACGTTCGAAAACCTCCCCCAGCAGCCCTTCGGCAGGGTCACGCTGAAGTTCACGCAGAGCACCACCTCGCCGCTGGTCAGCCCGCCCACGTGCGGACGCTACACCGCGCAGGCCGAGCTGACGCCGTACTCCGCGCCCACCGCGCCGCGGGCGCTGAGCAACTCGCTGGAAATCGAAAAGGGCATCGCCGGCGGCCCCTGTCCGGCCGGCGGCGTGCCCCCGTTCAAGCCAACTGTGGTCAGCGGCTCGATCGACAACGCGGCCGGGGAGTACTCCCCGTTCTACCTGCGGATCGCCCGTGAAGACGGCGAACAGGAGATCACGAGGTTCACGACCGTCCTGCCCCCGGGGCTGACGGGCAACCTGTCCGGGATCCCGTTCTGCTCGGACGCCCAGATCGAAGCCGCGCGCCGCGCGAGCGGCGCACAGGAGCTGAGCGAACCGGCGTGCCCGGCCGCGAGCGAGATCGGGCACACGCTCGTCGGCGCGGGCGTCGGCAGCGTGCTCGCGTGGACGCCCGGGAAGGTGTACCTGGCCGGCCCCTACCACGGCTCCGCGCTCTCGATCGTGTCTGTCACCTCGGCGACCGTCGGGCCGTTCGACCTCGGCACGGTCGTGATCCGCTTCGCGCTGCGGATCAACCCCGTCACCGGCCAGGTCGAAATCGACGCCAACGGCTCGGACCCGATCCCGCACATCATCGATGGAATCGTCGTGCACGTGCGCGACATCCACGTCTACATCGATCGTTCCAAGTTCACGTTGAACCCGACCAGCTGCAGGCCGATGTCGATCGCGGACACGATCACCGGCGCGGGCGCCGACCCCGCGAACCCCGCCGACCAGGCGCCGGTGGGCGTCACCGCCCCGTACCAGGCCGCCGACTGCCAGAACCTGCAGTTCAAACCGCTCTTCAAGGTCTCGACCTCGGGCAGGACCTCCAGGAGCAACGGTGCGAGCCTCAGCGTGAAGCTCACCTACCCCAACGCCCCGCAGGGCACGGAGGCGAACATCCACTCGGTCAAGGTCGAACTGCCGAAGCGGCTGCCGTCGCGGTTGACCACGCTGCAGAAGGCCTGCCGCGACACGGTGTTCGACGCCAACCCCGCGAACTGCCCGGCGGCGTCGGTCGTTGGGCACGCCACCGCGCTCACGCCGGTCCTGCCGGTCCCCCTGAGCGGCCCCGCCTACTTCGTCTCCCA
>Ga0210408_10005210_pt1 | contig 11448 bp, 4 predicted proteins | sample IncBWH4MmetaG_FD_155471 | JGI IMG/M metagenome (GOLD analysis project Ga0210408, IMG submission 155471) | Forest soil microbial communities from Barre Woods Harvard Forest LTER site, Petersham, Massachusetts, United States - Inc-BW-H-4-M | ecosystem: Environmental > Terrestrial > Soil >... | reverse complement strand
GCCGCTCATGCAGTCTGACGCAGCGTCAGTGCCGCCGCCCGCGTCTGTTCCGCGGGTCCGGGAGCCGGGCAAGCAGATCAAGCAGGTACCGGCTGCGGGCAGCAGCCGTCAAGGACGAAGATGGCATGAGCGGGCGGACGTCCTTCGCGGCAGACGACGGTGAGTGTGAGAGCTTCCCTCGTTCCGCCCGGGCCCCGCCCGCCACCCTCAGACCCGCCGGGCACATCACGGCAGTTATGACACCGCAGGTCACAGCCTAACTTCATGACTTTGCCGGGCTCCTGGTGTTGACACCCTCTTCGCCGTCGCGGACGATCAGCTAATGACGGGCCAGAACGGGAGTGCCCGGTGAACATCGTCCGGGTGACGGCGTCATCTGACGTGCTACGCGGGCTGCACGATATCGACGGCCTCCTGATGGCCGGATCGGTGAAAGAGGCTGGCGGCGGCGCCTGGACTGCATCCGGTTACGCAACCGACGGGGCAATAGCCGTAGTGCGTGACCGAGGCGCCGACGTCGACATCCTGCTCGACGCACAGACCCGGATGGCGCAGCTCAACCGCGTCGCCGCGCAGGCACGCGAAACCGAAGGCAGCGCACCAGAAACGGGGGCCTGACGTGCCGCCGCCCACGACCCCCACCAAGCCCGCTGACATCTTCGCCGCCCTCAGCACGCTCAGCATCAGCTTCCCCGCCAACTGCGAGCTGATCACGCTACCGAACAAGAGCGCGGAACCGCCGGGCGTTGACATCACCTGCGTCCGGCTACACGATGACGGGACGCCGCCTAAGGACGGGTTTTCGGTGCTGGTGATGGGCGGCATCCATGCCAGGGAGATGGCGCCGCCAGACGCGTTGCTGCGGCTGGCCCAGGATCTGCTGGACTCGTTCAAGAACGTGACGGACATCACGTTCGGCCCGCTGACCGCCCAGGTGAACCAGCCGTCGCCGGCCCCGCCGCTCGCGATCACGTACCCGTCGTACACGATCCCGCGCGACGTGGTGCGGATGATCATCAAGAACATCGACCTGTACATCTTCCCGTGCGTGAACCCGGACGGCCGCCTGTTCGACATCCTGCATCCCGGCTTCGCCGGGGCCGGCTGGCGCAAGAACCGCAGGCCCAACCCGGATAATCCGGCGCCTGGCGCCGTCGGCGTCGATCTGAACAGGAACTTCGACATCGCCTGGGATTTCGCCCGCTACTACGACATGCCCAGCTATCGCACGAAATTCACCCGGCCCAACGACCCCGCCTCGGCCGTCGACACCATCGAGACGTTCAACGGCTTCACCGATCCGGCCCGCACGGTGACGGTGGCCGGCGGGGCCACCGGCGGCTCGTTCACGCTGAACTTCAACGGCGCGGCCACCGCGCCGATCGCTTTCGGCGTCCCCGCCGCGACCGTGCAGACCAGGCTCAGGGCGCTGGCCACGATCGGCGGGAGCAACGTGAACGTGACCGGCCCGGACGGCGGGCCGTACGCGGTGACGTTCACCGGGGCGCGCGCCCATCCCGTCCCGATGCTGACCGCCGACTTCGCCTTGCTCACCGGCGGCGCCGGCAGCAACCCGCACATCGAGATCAGGCACGCCGGCCCCAAGACCGAGCCGGAGACGCTGAACGTCGAGTGGCTCATCGACACCCGCAAGATCCGGTTCTTCCTCGACGTGCACCAGTTCGGCCGGGGGATCCTCGTGCCCTGGGGCCTTGAGGACAACGGGACCGATCAGGCGATGACGTTCCTGCAGGGCAGCACCTGGGATTGGAAGCGCGACGGCCTGCAGGAGGCCGACGTGCTGCCGCCGCGGACGAACTACAACGAGTACATGCCGAACAACATCCCGTACTACCTCGGGGACAAGCTCACCGAGATCGCGAACTCGATGCAGAACGCCATCGTCCTCGCGGCCGGCGCCGACCCGAAGGCCGCGCCCGGCGCCGACCCCAAGCTGGACCACTCCACCTACAAGGTCGTGTCGAGCGCGAGGTCCGACGCGGCCCGTGGCGTCGGCCCATTAAGCGGTGCGAGCGACGACTACGCCTTCAGCAGGCAGTTCATCGACACCTCGCGCGTGCCCATGTACTCGCTGACCGTGGAGACGGGGGAGGACGAGGAGAACGGGTTCCACCCCGACTACACGGCGCCGAATAACCACTACCAGAAGATCGAGCGGGAGATATACGCCGCCGTCATCGCGTACGCGACCGCCGCCGTCCGCTTTTGCAAGTGGTGCCTCATCGCCACCGCCGCGTACGGCTCGCGTGCGCACCCCGACGTGGAGTTCCTGCGCGCCCTGCGTGACCGCGAGCTGCGGTCCACCAGGTACGGCAGCCGCGTCGTTGCCATCCTGGAACCGGTCTACTACAGCTTCAGCCCCGCAGTCGCCCGGTTCCTTGTGCCACGCCGCCGCTGCCGCCTGCTGGTCCGGGCCGTGATCGTGCGCCCGGTCGTGGTCACGCTGCAGGCGCTGGCGGCGGCGTGCAAGCCGGTCCGGCCGCGACGGCTCGCCGTCGGCCTGCTGGCCACCGCCATCGTGGTGCTGACGTTGCTGCCGGTGGCCGCCGTCGCCTGGGTACTGAGCGGGGTGGTGTGATGGCTGAGACTCCAGGGACCATCGAGCAGCTCGCGCTGGTGCTCGGCCGTATGCTGCAGCCGCTCGGCGGCCGCCTCGAATCCGGCGACGTGCTGGGCCTGCTGACCGACCTCGGGCTCTCCCTGCCGCCGACTCTGCTCAACGACGCCGGCTTTTCCGCCGCGGCATCAACCGGAGCGGCGGCGGCCGGGACGCTGCCGGATATCATCTCAGCCCTGGCAACCGCGATCGAGGCGGACGACGGGGCGGCCGCGGTCGAGGCGGCGGTCAAGCTGATCGAGGCCGGCGTCAAGCTGGTGCAGTCGTTCAGCACGATCGCGGACAAGCTGCAGGCGGCGAACCTGCCGGGGGTCGACCCCGGCGTGCTCGCCGCGTTCGCCGCCAAGCTGCCGGAGCGGCTGCTCGACTACGTCGTGGTCAGCTACCTGGAGTCGTTCCACCCGGTGATCGCCAGCACCGGCGAGTTCCTCGGGATCATCGACCGCGCGCCGCAGCCGGGCGTCCCCGGTGACCCGACCCAGCCGCCGCACATCGCCCGGAGCCTGGAGCTGAGCCGGTTCGGCGACCTGCTGAACTCGCCTGCCGACTACGCCAAGACGCTGTACGGCTGGGGCGACCCGGCGTTCGCCGGCGCCGCCGACCTGCTGCTGAAGCTGCGCGGGCTGCTGGCCGCGGCCGGGATGGCGGCCAGCTTCCGCCCGGCGACCGCGACCGATCCGGCCACGCTGCACTTCCTGCTGCTCACCCTCGGGGCCGACACCGCGCTGAACCCGCCCGGCCTGAAGGCGGCGCTGTCCATCCCGATCGAGGACGGCGTGACGCTGACCGTGCCGCTGTTCAAGCCGGGCTGGTCGGCGGTGATAAAGACGCAGGGCACGCTGGAGGCGGGCGTCGCCGTCACGATCACCCCGCCCGTCACGGTGGCCATCACGCCGCCGTCCGGCAGCGTCAGCGGCTCGGTGTCGCTGGGGTTCCTCGCCGAGCCGGTGGCGCCGGCCAGCGCGATCGTGCTGATCGGGCAAGCCGGCGGCAGCCGGGCCGAGGCGACCGGGATCGAGGTCACCTTCGGCGTGTCGTTCAGCTGGGACTCCGGCTCGGGCACGGCCAAGGGCGGGTTCCTGGCCGGCGGGCACATCCACGGCGGCAAGGTGGTCATCGACCTGTCGTCCGGCGACGGCTTCCTGCAGACGATCACCAGCGGCGTGACACTCACCTCCAATTTCGACCTCGGCTTCACCTGGTCCTCCGACGCCGGCCTGCACGTCGAGGGCAGCGGCGCGCTGGAGATCGCGTTCCCGGTGCACATCTCGATCGGGCCGATCGACCTGCAGCAGCTCGTGCTCAGCGCCGGCGTGGCGGCCGATGGCTCCGTCCCGACCGAGATCTCCGCCACGATCAGCGCCAACCTGGGCCCGCTCCAGGCATCGGTCGAGCGCGTCGGCGTGCAGCTGATCCTCAAGTTCCCGCCCGGCGGCGGCAACCTCGGCCCGGTCGACCTCGGGTTCGCGTTCAAGCCGCCCAACGGCGTCGGCATCGTCGTCAACGCTGGCATCGTCAGCGGCGGCGGCTACCTCTATATAGACCCGGACCGCGGCGAGTACGCGGGTGCCATCCAGCTCAAGTTCGCCGACTTCCTCACGCTCAGCGCCATCGGGCTGATCGACACCAAGCTGCCCGACGGATCGCCGGGGTTCTCGCTGCTGATCATCATCTCGGCCGACTTCGGGGCCGGCATCCAGCTCGGCTTCGGCTTCACGCTGAACGCGGTCGGCGGGCTGCTCGGCGTCAACCGGGCCATGCTGTTCCAGCCGATCATGGACGGCGTCCGCAGCGGCGCGATCAACAGCATCATGTTCCCGCAGGACATCGTCGCCAACGCGCCGAAGATCATTAGCGACCTGCGCGCGTTCTTCCCGCCGCAGCCGGGCACGTTCCTGATCGGCCCGATGGCCAAGCTCGGCTGGGGTGAGCCGACGCTGGTCAGCCTGTCGCTCGGCGTCATCGTGGAGATCCCGCCCGGCGACATCGCGATCCTCGGCGTGCTCGCGCTGGTGCTGCCCTCGGCCGACCTGCCGATACTGGTCCTCCAGGTGAACTTCGCGGGCGCGCTGGAGTTCAGCAAGCAGCGGATGTACTTTTTTGCCTCGCTGTATGACTCGCACATCTTGTTCATCACCATCGAGGGCGAGATGGGCTTGTTGTTCGCGTGGGGCGACAATGCGAACTTCGTGGTCAGCATCGGCGGCTTCCACCCGCAGTTCAACCCGCCGCCGCTGCCGTTCCCCACGCCGAAGCGGATCAGCGTCGCCATCATCAACGAGTCGTACGCCCGTATCCGCGCCGACGGCTACTTCGCGGTGACCACCAACACCGTGCAGTTTGGCGCGCACTGCGAGATGTTCTTCGGCTTCAGCGCGCTGTCGGTGAACGGGCACGCCGGCTTCGACGCGCTGATCCAGTTCTCGCCGTTCCACTTCATCGCCTCGTTCGACGCGGGGTTCTCCGTCCAGGTCTTCGGCATCGGCGTGTTCGGGCTCGACGTCAGCGCGAGGCTGGAGGGCCCCAGGCCCTGGCACGTGCACGGCACCGCCTCGATCTCGTTTTTCTTCTTCAGCATCGACGTCGGCATCGACTTCACCTTCGGCGACGCCGGGGACACCACGCTGCCGCCGGTCATGGTCCTGCCGGTGCTGTCCGGCGAGTACGGCAAGCAGAGCAACTGGCGCGCGCAGCTGCCGGCCGCCGCGAGCCTGCTCGTCACGCTGCGCAAGCTCGACCAGACGCAGTTCGTGCTGCATCCGGCCGGCACGCTCCAGGTCAGCCAGCGCGCGGTGCCGCTGGACCTGACGCTCGACACCGTCGGCAGCCAGAAGCCGTCCGACGCGAACCGGTTCGCGCTCGCGGTCAGCTCCCCGGCCCTGGTCATGACCCGCACGCTGACCGAGCAGTTCGCGCCGGCCCAGTACAAGGCCGCCGGCGACGCCGCCAAGCTGTCCCAGCCCGCGTACGTGCCGATGGACAGCGGCATCGAGATGGCGGCGGCCGGCACCGACTACACGTCCGGCACCGCGGTCGTCCGGATCGTCCGGTACGACGTGCGGATCATCGACACCAAGCTGCTGCGGTCCAGGACGCGGTTCACCAAGTACCCGGGCACGCTGTTCCAGGCCGGCCTGCGCGGCAACGCGGCCGCGCGGTCCGCGCTGTCCGGCACCCGGATCAAGCAGACCCATCCGTTCGACGGCTCGGTCACGGTGACCGCCGAGACGTTCGCGGTGGCGCTGCTCAGCGACAACACCGTGTACCACCCGGACGCGGCGGCGTTCACCAGCCAGGCAGCGGCGCAGGACTACATCGACCGGGTCGTGGACTCCGCGACCGCGCAAACGCTGCACGTGCTGCCGCAGTTCGAGGTGGCGCCGTGAATCCGGTCGGAACCTACTCGTTCCTGCCCTGGCTGCGGCAGGGGCTGGCCAACACGATCACCGCCGGGGACCTCGACCCCGCCGTGCAGCAGCGGGCCTCGACCCACGTGCAGCTCACCCTGTCCGGCGATCCGGTCGGCGGGGGTGCTGAGCTGACCGCGACCGTGGACCAGGACATAGCGCTGTACGGGCCCGGTGACGTCGTCGGGATCGACCCGCGGGCGGTGATCAGGACCGACCCGCACAACTGGATCACGAACTTCGAGGGCAACTACCTCGCCGCGGTCGACTTCCACGACGCCGACTTCCCGTGGCGGTACACCCCGGCCGCCCCCGACCAGGCCGGCCTGAAGCTGCGCCCGTGGATCACGCTGCTCGTGCTCACCCCGGACGAGTTCACCGAGGGGCAGGCCCTGGCCAGCCGTCCCGCGCCGTATATCGACGTGCCGTCGCCGGCCGCCTTCCCGCCGGCCGGCGAGCTGTGGGCCTGGGCGCACGTACACGTTAACGACCTGTTGTCGGCCGATCCGGGCCAGCTCGTCGCGCCCGACATGACCGAGGTGGTGCCCCGGCTGCAGGCGATCCTGGCGGCTAACCCTGACCTCGGCTACTCGCGGCTGCTCAGCCCGCGCCGGCTGGCCGACAACTCCGGGTATCACGCGTTCGTCATCCCGACGTTCGAGACCGGCCGGCTGGCCGGCCTCGGCCTCGACCCCGGCGGGGCACCGCACGCGACGTTCTCGGCCTGGGCGCAGTACCCGAACAAGCCCGAGCCCACCCATGTCCCCGTCTACTTCCGCTGGTTCTTCCGCACCGGCACGGCCGGTGACTTCGAGTACCTGGTCGACCTGCTCAAGCCGCAGCCCGCCGACCCGCGCGTCGGCGTCCGCGCCATGGACGTCACCGACCCTGGGTCCGGCCTGCCCGGCATCACCACGCCGGGACTCGGCGGCGTGCTCCGCCTCGGCGGCGCGCTGCAGGTGCCGGACGCCGACCTCGACGCGACCCAGCTCGCCGAGCGGCAGGCGTTCGAGAACTGGGACCAGCCGTACCCGGATGCGTTCCAGCAGGCCCTCGCCACGTTCGTGAACCTGCCCGACGACTACGCGGCGAAGACCGCCGCCGACGCCAACTCCGCATCCGGGCTCGGCGCCGGCGTGGCGGATGATCCCGATCCGCTGATCACCGCGCCGCTGTACGGCCGCTGGCCGTCGCTGACCCAGCGGCTGCTCACCAACCGGGACGGCACAGCGGCCCCTGACGACACCAACTGGGTGCACCGGCTGAACCTCGACCCCCGGTTCCGGGTGCCGGCCGCGTACGGCGCGCAGGTCGTCGAGGCGAACGCCGAGAGCTACATGAACGACGCCTGGCAGCAGATCGGCGACGTGCTGGCCGCCAACGCGGCGATCCGGCGCCTGCACCTGGCCGCCGGGGTCGCCACCCGCTGGTACGACGCGCACCTGACGGCGCAGGCCGCGGTCAGCCCGGAACGTGCCTTCGCCCTGCTCGCGCCCGTCGCCGGCCGGGTGATGACCGGCGGCAAGACGCTCAGCCACGTCCGGTCGGCCAGCCTGGTGCAGCCGGCCCTGACCTCCGCCGCGATGCGCCGGGTGACCAGGCCCGGCGGCAGGCTGATCCGGGCGCTGCCGTTCACCGCTGCGATAAGCCCGGCGAACCTGCTCGCCCGGGTCAACGCGGGACAGGTCAGCGTGGCACCGCCGAAGCGGGTGCCGCCGGGCCTGCCGACCACCGAGAAGGCTGCGCCCGCAGCGGCCGCGCCCGGCACGCCGTCGTGGGTGGCCGGCCTGCTGGCCCGGCTGCCCTGGCTGCCGGCCGCCGCGCTGGTGACCGCCGTCGTGCTGCTGGTCGCCGCCGTGATCCTGCTCGTCATCGGGGCGGCCGGCGGCCTGCTGTCGGCCGCGGTAGCCGGCGCCGTGCTGCTGGTACTGGGCGCGCTGGCCGGCGTGTTCTACGTCCTGCTGCGCCGCTGGCAGCTTTCCGGGCAGCGGGAGAGCGCCATCGAGGTCACCGGCCAGACGCCGGACGCGGTCGCCGCGCTGCCGGCCAACCCCGGCTTCGTGCTGGCCAGCCCGGGCTCCACCGTTCACTCCAGCCCGGGCAGCACCGACAGCCCCACCGCTGTCCGGTTCAAGGCCGGGCTCCGGGATTCCTATGAGCTGCTGCAAGCAGGCCTCGCGGCAGGACGACGCCCCCCGCCCGCCGTCCTGCCGCTGGCCGACGTGACCGCCGCGAGCATCGCCGCGATCGAGCCCGCGGTCACGATCCCGAAACGCGGGCTGTCCATGGTGGGCATCCCGGACTGGATCCGTGAGCTGATCGGCGACTCGTTCACCGAGGTGATGGCCTATCCCAAGATCGACCTGCCGATGTACGAGCCGCTGAAGGGCATCTCGGTCGAGCTGTTCCTGCCGAACATCAACCTGGTCGCGCCGAACAGCATCACGCTGATCGAGACCAACCAGCGCTTCATCGAGGCATACCTGGTGGGGCTGAACCACGAGTTCGCGCGCAAGCTGCTGTGGCGCGAGTACCCCACCGACCAGCGGGGCAGCTACTTCCGGCAGTTCTGGGACGTGAACAGCTACATCGACAGCGACGGCCTGTCCGAGAACCCGCTCAAGGAGAAGCTCTACGACATCCCCGAGCTGCACAGGTGGCCGCTGAGCTCGGCGCTGGGCGAGCATAACAACCGCGCCGCGCCGGGACAGGCGGGCGCCCAGGCGGTGCTGGTGATCCGCGGCGAGCTGCTGAAGAAATACCCCAACACGATGATCTACGCGCAGCGCGCGGTGTGGCCGATGAAGAACGGGCAGATCGACCTCACCGAGCCGCGCTCCCTGGTCGAGCTGACCCCGGCCGAGGAGCTGCAGCCACCGCGGGATAAGATCCGCAGCCCGCTGTACGAGGCGAAGGCCGACCCGGACATCTACTTCCTCGGCTTCGATCTGACGATCCTCGAGGCGCAGGGCGGCAACGGCCAGCATCCCGGCGACGACCCCGGCTGGTTCTTCGTCATCAAGCAGCGCCCCGGCGAGCCGAGGTTCGGGCTGGAGACCAGCCGGCCCGGCGTGCTCGATGTATTCGATGAGCTCACCTGGGACGACGCGCTGCCCGGGGCCGCCCCCGGCCAGTTCCTTCCGGCCGGCAGCCTGGCCGGCGTCAACCTGGTCCCGCCGTCGCCGCCCGAGGCCGACCGGCAGGAACAGCACAACGACGACGAACAGGTCGACCCGGCGGCGGAAAGCTCGGCCCGGTGGGCATACCTGCTGTACCGGGCGCCGATCCTGGTCGCCGTGCACGCCGCCCAGATGCTGGGGAGCTGACCATGGCCATCACCGACTCTGGCGGGAGCGCGTTTGACGCGAGCAGGACGGCGCTGAACCAGGCGCTGGCTCAGGTGTACCAGGCGCAGGCCGCCGTCTCCACGGCGGCGGGCACGCCGCAGATGGCCGAGGCCCGCGCGGCACTGGCGGCCGCCGCCGGCCGGGCGCGGGCCGCCGCCGAAGGGTTCGCCACGTTCACCGACCCGCGCGAGCACGTCGGGCTGCTCGGCGACGGCTCGCCGTTCGCGCTGTTCCCGGTCCGGCTGGAAACCAGGTTCGGCGCCGACGAGAACGGGCCCCGGCTGCTGGTGCGCATCTACCCGGACGACTGCTCCATCGACACGTTCGAGCCGGTGCTGTCCGCGACCGAGCTGGCCAACGCGAAACGGTACTGGCAGAACATCTGGCGCGCGGACGGCGCGGAGACCGGCGAGCGCGGTGCGTGGCGGGACCTAGTCGCCGCGCACGGCTCCGGCCGGGCCGGCTACATCGCCGACAGCTACCAGCCGGTCAACCTGGACAAGGCTCCCGGTAGGGCCGACCCGCCAGATCCCGACCCGGTCTTCCCGCCCGACCCGGCGGTGAAGCAGGCGCCATGGACCCAGGCTCCCCAGGTCCGCCAGTTCCCCGAGCGCTTCGTGGTCATCGGCTACCAGGCTGGCGCGGTGACGGTGGAGCAGATCGGCGGCCTGGTCACGCTGCCGCTGTACACCGGGCCCGACCCCACCGCGGACCCGAGCACCGGCATCCACCCGGACGGCGGCGACCTGTTCGTCCCCGAGCAGCTGCTGTGGATGACCGACTTCGACGCCGCGGCGGCGGCCGGCCTTGGCATCTCCGTGCCGCTGACCGCCGCCCAGGCGCAGCTCGGGTTCGACCGGCTGCTCGTGCTCGGCGTGCAGCTGGCCGCCAGCGAGCAGGACGGCGCGACGGCGCTGGCGGAGCTGCTCCATCACCACCTGACCGGACGCAGCGGGCTGACGCTGATCCCGCAGGGAACCCCGGTGCACAACACGACGGGCACCGGTACCGGATACACCAGCCTCGACGACGCCGACGAGAGCTTCGACGACAGGAAGAACGCGCCGCTGTACACCCCCACCGCCGACATCTGGAGCAGGCGCGACGGCCAGTGGCTGGCCGACGCGCTGGGCGTGAGCACCGCCCTGATGGCGACCGTGCACGCCAGCGACGGCATGGACCAGATGGTGGCCCGGGCGATGCAGCGGGCGCTCTGGCCGGCCACGCTCGGCTACTGGATGGACAAGATGATGACGCCGGTGTTCGGCGACGAGGTCATCGAGGCCACCCGCCAGTACGTGACCCGGTACGTGAGCGGCCGCGGGGCGCTGCCCGCGATCCGGATCGGCGGGCAGGCCTACGGCGTGCTCCCCACTACCGCGTTCTCGAGGATCGGCTGGATTGGCGAGCCAGTCATCGACGCGCAGGCCGGCCCGGCCTTCCTTGCCAGGCTGCGCGACCTGCTGGCCGCGGCCGGCCAGGACTGGGCGGCGGCGAGCGGTCAGGCCGCTCATGTCGGGGCCGGCGGCGACCCGCAGCAGACGCTGCTGGACGTCGTGGGCCTGCATCCCTCGTCCGTCGAGTACTACTCGCGTACCGCGGAAAGCATCAGCGAGCTGTTCAACATCGAGAACCTGTGGGGCTTCGGCCCGCAGTTCTGGACCGCGCTGCAGCAGCTCGCGCTCGACCTCGGCGCGGTCGGGCTGCTCACCGCCCTCGGCTATCACGGCCAGCCGCCCGACGTACTGAACCGCCTGTTCCTAGTCGACGCGGGCCAGCTCGCCACGATCATCGACGACCGGCCGCTGTCGGAGACGACCCCGATCCGGTCCTACACCGACGACAAGCGCAACTACATTACCTGGCTGATCGACGCCGCGAAGAACTCGCTCGACGCGGTCGTCGCCGAGCAGGGCTTCACCGGCGACGTTAGTCCAACGGCGCTGCTGTACCTGCTGCTGCGGCACGCCCTGATGCTCGGGTACTACGACACCGCGTACGGGCTGAACAAGACCGCGGGCACGCTGACCGCGGCGCAGCTCGGCGCGCTCAAGGC
>Ga0210408_10005209_pt1 | contig 11451 bp, 8 predicted proteins | sample IncBWH4MmetaG_FD_155471 | JGI IMG/M metagenome (GOLD analysis project Ga0210408, IMG submission 155471) | Forest soil microbial communities from Barre Woods Harvard Forest LTER site, Petersham, Massachusetts, United States - Inc-BW-H-4-M | ecosystem: Environmental > Terrestrial > Soil >... | reverse complement strand
GGCTCTTACGGATAATAGATCCGTAGTTCTTTTGTATTGCTGGCCGTAACTCCGGTTCCGCAGACGATAGTATACCCATGCCATGTCTCTGTTCGCGTATCTATTAAATTGAAGTACCAAAAATAATCGACGACGGTCACCACCAAGAGGATAGCTGCGAGCGCGGCCCACAAAGGTGCGTGCTCTTGTTTTCTGAATCGCCTTAGTACCAGGAAAAAAATCCCCGCCAGGATAGCTACAACAAAACTGGCGAAAGGCCGAATCCCGAGCGTGCCGACAGGTGTGGGGGGCGGAGCAACAATCGTCGCAACAACAGTCGTTAATCCAGCGGCAATCTGGGTCAGTATCGTCCAATTCTTACGGATTGCCGACCAAGGACTATCTTCAATAGCAGCCAAGGAGTGCGAACTTCTTATGGAACCGCAAGGTCACATCCCTGGTTTCGATCTACAGGAATTTCTTGCGTCGATGATTTCTGGCCAGTCTCTGGATTTTCTGCCCACATGATGTAATTCCCAGGTGGAATTTGCCATTTCGTAGGACTGCTCACCTGAGGAAACGCGGTCGGTGAGTAATTGTGGTATAGCAGAAGAATTTTTGCCGTGCAAACAACTCGCCAATTTGGTACCTCGATCCCGGATTTTTTTGTATGCACGATCACCGAGACTGACCCGACTGCCTTTCCACCATTGAGAAGGCAAGCATTGATTTTCAAGTATAAGTCATCAAGCACAGTATCAAGTTCGTCAATATCGATATACTTTGCTCTAGAGAAACTGTAACCGCCAATCATGCTGTGAAGCATCTGTTGGTCTCTATTCAGCTGCGAGAAGTGGCCTTGCGCGAAATCAGCGCCTACCCAGCTCCCTTATGTTTGATCAGAGACCGAAACTCCTCGTAGGCGACAAGTGTCCTTGATAGGTTTTGCCGAAGAATTGGGTCCCGTGCTTTTTCGGGCGTGATGATTGGGATATCGCGATCAATTTTCAAAAACGAGCCCCAGGCGTCCGTTCCCTCCGATGGCTCGGTTGAGCTTAGTCCCAGACATGGATGCGCTAAGACGATTAAAAAACAGTACAGCTTGAATTTCATTATTTGGTGTTACGGAGTAATAAAAACGCACAATTTCCCAGGCGGCCATTTTTTGTCCCAATTGCCGGAATCGTTGTTTCGGAGGTCAGGGTCATCGGTCCGGACCTCCGGACACAATGACTTCAGGGACACCTTTTTTATGACGTTTGGGATTGGGTTCCTCAGTTAGTTTTTTGATTGTTTCAGCCTGAATAAATGGTGCTAAATGCTGTAACATTCACAAGGGTCCCGGGTGCTGCGAAGTAATTGGCTTCCTACAGTTCGCTGACCCCTAAGTCCAACCAGGAGGAAGAATGACCGCAGCGCGCTTGGACTGGGCCGGGAATGGCGAGTGGCCGAATGCCGCTTTTAGGCTTTGAGGGAGAGCCCAAGCGCTTGGAATTGCGACTGGAGCACGTTCCATCGGAACATTTTGAGTGTCCGCACTGTGAAGCTCCGTGCGGCGTGCACGACACCAGCGCACGGCGCTGTCAGTCCTGTGAGTAGGGACACGTCAAATATCGGAGGGAGGCGTGTCTTTTCCGCTACACGTTTATCTTTCGTTGCGTGTAGTCTGCTTTACGCTCGTGAGATTCCCGCGCGTCAAGGCTGAGGGTCAGAGTTTTTACCACTGCGTTTCCAGGGTGGTCGACCGTTGATTCATTTTCCAGACCACCGGCCACGGTTCCCCCTGGGAAGTCAGTCCTTTGTTGAATCGCAATTCTACAATCTCAAGCACAAGCTGGTTTACCAACGTCGGCGCCCTGCCACGCGCTTAACAGCCCTGGGCTGTACTGACACTCTCTGGTTCTTCCGCGATCTGCGAGTCCGGCCGATCGGTTAAGATCCTTCCCTGCTCGGTTTTTCACCCGATCCCTGTACGGTATTTGCCTCGGCAGCGCCTGCCTTGTCGTTTTCTGCCGGGCGCCTGTCACGCTTTGTTTTGCCGAAAAGTTTCGTGATCCAGGATCTTCCCCTATTTCCTTTGCTACCCCGCCCCCTCGCCCTCCTCCGAACTCAAACCTCTTGCATCCGCGATCCCAATTCCATTCTCGTCTTCTTTTACTTTCCTCTCTTATCTGACCTGTCCCTCTCCTGTCCTCCTCCCTCTCCTGTCCTCCTCGGAGTCACCGAACACCAAGATGCGTCGTTTACCGATCTTTTCTGTGGCTTTCGATATACTTCCAATAAAAGTGCTGGACCGCGTCCAAGTGCTGCTGCATGGCATCCATCGCTGATAACGGGTCACGGGCAGCGATGGCTTTGAAGATTTTATTATGGGCCTCGAACGCCTCTCGCGCCGTTGCCTGCACGCGGCTCGAGACCCTCCGTTGTTCCAATAGCCAATCGGCCATTGCTTCATACAGCGAGTTAAAGATGGGATTGCGCGCGATGGTGGCGATCGCGAAGTGGAATGCAACGTCGGTGCGTTCAAACCCGGGCTGGTCGCCAATAGCGCGCTCATTTTCGGCAAGCGCCTCGCGTAACCGAGCGATGTCTTCGTCCTCAGCATGCAGTGCTGCATATCGTGTTAGGCCGATTTCGAAAAGAGCCCGCGCGTCTTGAAGGTAGCGCATCCCGGCCTCGTCGGAGATTAGGTGTGGAATGGCCCCGGAGATGCCCCGCATCAACCCTTCCGCCGTCGGACGGGTTACACGGGCTCGTTCGCCGCTCGAGACGTTGACGATTCCAATCTTCTGAAGGGAGAACAGCGCTTCGCGTACGGCGTTGCGACCCACACCAAACATCACCGAAAATTCTCGCTCGGACGGCAGCGAATCACCGGTGCGGAAACGGCCATTACGGATCATGTCTTCGATCCGGGCGGCGACCTCCTCGTACAGCTTGCGTCGCCTGATCAGTGTTGTCATGGGCAGCTTCTCGGTTGTCGGAGAGCCAGCGAACGCTGCAACATTTCTCGCCAGTCAATAGCTTGACAATCGAAAGGGCAGCTGGTTGGATAGCTCAATAGCTCAGCAGTCTGACAGGTTCGGACCGTTGGGTCAAGCGTCCGCGTCCGAACCGCTGGCGCGGACAAACCTCCGAACTATCACATACGTACGACGTGCAAAATCGTCTTCCAACGGAAGCCTTTCGGCATGAGACGACCATTCTGACTGCCCCGAACCAGCCTCGGTTAGATATCCGCAACGTAAGCAAGAGCTTCGGAGGCATCCGCGCCTTGCGAGACGTGTCTTTCATAGTAAAGCCCGGAGAGGTTCATGCCCTAATCGGCGAAAACGGGGCTGGCAAGTCAACGCTCGTAAAGATCGTTACCGGCCTGGAGCAGCCCGACACCGGAGAAATTCTCCTCGACGGCGCTCCCTGCCGCTTCTGCTCGCCCATGGAAGCGCGTCGCTCCGGAGTGGTCGCCGTGTATCAGGAGCCCAAAGTATTCCCGCACCTCGATGTTGCTGAGAACATCTTTATCGGACTGCACCCTACGAATTCGCTCGGTCTTATCGACCGTGCCCGAATGTTTCACGAGGCGAACAAACTGCTAGCGGCGCTCGGCAGCGACCTCGATCCGACCACACTCGTCGCTGGCCTTTCCGTTGCCGAGTCACAATTCGTCGAGTTTGCCCGAGCACTTGCGCACCAAGCCGACAAGGTCCTCATCCTCGACGAACCGACCGCGTCACTCACAGGCAACGAGACAGAAAAGTTATTTCGTGTTGTCCGCAACATGCGCGAACGCGGAGTCGCGGTGATTATCATCTCGCATCGCCTGGAAGATCTACGCGACCTCGTCGATACAGTGACAATCCTTCGCGACGGGCGCCACGTCGCTACGAAAGCAGCAGCTTCCCTCTCCGAACCCGAGATCATCAAGCTAATGGTCGGGCGATCGCAGGACGAGCTTTATGGCACTGTGGAAACCTCCGCGAGGACGGGTGGTGCTCCACGAGCGTCGGAACGATTACGTGTAAAAGGACTGACCCTTGATAACGAGTTCGCCGATGTTTCATTTTCCTTAAGGGCCAGGGAAATCGTCGGCATGTTCGGTCTAGTGGGCGCTGGGCGAACGGAGATCGCTCGGTCTTTGTTCGGCATCACGCCGCCGGCTGGCGGATCCGTAGCGATTGACGGGCACGAAGTCGACGTACGTGATCCCCGCCAAATGCTTGCGCGCGGACTCGCTTACCTACCTGAGGATCGGGAGGGCCAAGGGCTCGTCCCCACCATGTCGGTCCGAAAGAACGTCGTCGTGACGATCCTCGACAAGCTCGCGCAACACGGTATTCTGCGATTGCAGCGCGAGCGGGCTTTTACGCTGCAAACGATAGCGGAACTGGGGATTAAAACGGAAGGGAGCGAGGCGATTGTTTCCTCGCTCTCCGGTGGCAACCGGCAGAAGGTCGTCCTTGGCAAGTGGTTGGCTATAGATCCTAAAATCCTGATTCTCGACGAGCCGACTCACGGAATTGACATCGGCAGCAAAGCTCAGGTTCACCAGCTCGTGGTCTCCCTGGCAGCGCGCGGCATCGCAATACTCTTGATCTCATCCGATCTTCCCGAGATTCTTCGGCTCAGCGACCGCGTACTTGTAGTTGCCAACGGTCGGATCACTGCGACGCTTGACCGGCCTGAGATGACCGAGGAGAAGATCCTCCTCGCCGCGAGCCGCGAAACCGTCGAGTCATGCTCACGCCATCCCTCGACAACTACGATCAATCCAGCTGCCGGCACCCCGCGTGACCGGCTTCTCCACTCGCTCCTGCATGGACGCATTCTCGGTGTCATCGCCTTTCTTCTTCTCCTATCGACCGTATTCTCCTTAGCAGCGAAGAACTTCGGGACCGTGTCGAACGCCAATACCATCGCACTGAACGGTTCGATCCTGGTCGTGGTGGCCTGCGCCGAGGCGATCGTAGTCATCACTCGTAACTATGACATTTCCGTTGGCGCAATCGTGGCACTCAGCTCTTACGTGGGCCTAGACTTCATCCGCCTCTTCCCAGGATTTGGACCCATCCTGATCGCTGTACCAGTCCTTATTGGCGGATTCTGTGGCGTATTGAATGGTTTTCTGGTCGCCTATTGCCGTCTCCCATCAGTGATCGTAACCCTCGCGACGCTTTCGGTCTACCGCGGACTCGCCTTTCTCTACGCGAATGGCCATCAAATCGATCCGAAAGACTTACCGCTATGGGTAGCAAACAGTGTGAATGGCCATGTCTTCGGTATTTCGGTGCTCGTCATCCTTGGTATTTCAATCGCTGTGCTTGCTGCGTTGGGTTTGCGATATCTTAAGATCGGACGACAAATCTATGCGATCGGCTCAAACCCGGACGCAGCCATCTTCTACGGCCTGAAAACCGAGCGCCTCACTTGGCAAGCTTATGTCATCTGCGGTCTATTGACCGGACTGGCGGGCTTTCTCTTCGGGGCACGTGTCAGTTACGTTGTCCCTTATCTCGCACAGGGACTCGAATTAACCGCGCTTGCAGCGGTGGTACTCGGGGGTATCAGTGTGCTTGGTGGTTCGGGGAATGTCTTTGGGGCCGCGATCGGCGCGCTTACCATTGCCACGATCGAGAACGGCCTAGTGTTGCTTGGCGCATCTGAGTTTCTTCGGGAATTCGTGTATGGCACAACAATTGTGGCTGCAGTCATTGTGGATGCAGTTATTCAAAGACGTATTGCAGACCTTCTGAAACGGCACCGGCGGGTCGCTGTCAGCGGCGATATCAGAGCCGACAAGGAAAAGGCATGAACCTGAGGTCCATCTGCCGAAATCATAGATGGGAGCTGATTCTTGTCGCACTCACCTTTGTTGCAGGAGCGTGGGCATCGCTGTTGTCGCCGTTCTATCTGAGCCTGGATCAGATTCTCTACTCTTTACAGCAGGCGCTCGCCGTTGCCGGACTGCTCTCGGCAGGTCTCATGACCGTTGTTTTAGTCGGTGAGATCGACATTTCGGTTCCCGCAACGTTGGCCATGGGCACAATTCTACTCGCGCGACTTTCGGAGATGAGTGTCCCGCTTTGGATCGCGCTCCCACTCGTCGTCGGTCTTGGTGTCGTCGCCGGTCTGATCAATGGCCTGCTCGTCGTCGGCTTTGGTCTGCCTTCGCTTGCTGTGACGCTTGGCACGATGGCAGCCTATCGGGCGCTTGCGCTGCTCATCGGCGGCCAAGAGGGTCACGCAAACTTTGATGACTCCTACTTGGCACTTGGATCGGCGCTCATCGCCGGTGTCTTGCCGGTTTCCCTCATTTTGCTTCTCGTCATTTTCGCTACGTTCGTTTGGTTGATGCATCAGACCGTTTTTGGGCGGCTCGTCTATATGGTCGGTAGCAATCAGGTAGCGATGCGATACGCCGGCGTTCGCGTCGCGTGGGTCAAGGTCGCCACGTTTGCCATCGCCGGTGCACTTGCCGGGCTTGGGGCAGCCGTGTACGTCGGCCAGTTTGGCTCGGCTCGCGCGGACAATGCTAGCGAAATGCTGCTGTTCGTGGTCGCTGCCGTGGTGCTGGGCGGCATCGATATTTTTGGCGGCCGTGGCCAGGTAGTCGGCGTTTTGTTGGCCCTCCTGCTCCTCGGTACGCTTAAAAATGGGATGGGGCTCGCGAACTTCCCTGGCCCGGTGCAAACGCTTATTATCGGCGCACTACTCGTCGCGAGCGTAGCTATCCCTCGATTCGCGCGTCTCCGATTTCACTTGCGTTCAGCCGACCGAGAACCGTCGCCCAGGTCCTCGACCGGATGACGCTTGCACACCGCCGGAAGATGCCCTCAGCCGGCGGTCAGTCAAATTGGGGGTACCAGAAAAATAGCATGTCTAAAGAGATCAATAACAAGGTCACGGATTGGACGAGAGCTCACGCAGAGGGCCGCATCGGTCGGCGCCAATGGCTGAAGTTGATGCTCACCTGCGGATTGTCGCTGCCGGCGATAGCGAGACTACTCGAGAGCGCCACAGCGTCTGATACGAAGGGGCTTCGAATCTACATGGTTCCAAAGTTCACCGGCTTCATTTTCTTCGAACTCGCCAAAGCCGGTGGAGAGCAGGCCGTCAAGGAACTCGGAGCGACTCTCACCTACGTAGGGACCACAACGGCGGACGTTGAAGGTCAGGTGCAGGTCTTGCAGAACCTCATTCCACAAAAACCTGATGGAATTGTCACCGCCGCGCTTGACATCAACGCGCCGGTGCCTGCCCTCAAACAGGCTCGCAGCCGCGGGGCAGTGGTCGTCACCTTTGACGCCGACGTCGCCGAGCCTGGCCGCAACCTCTTCGTCAACATGGCACCATTCGAAATTCAGGCGAAGGCCATGCTTGAGTGTGCACTCGCAAATGCACCCGATGGTGGCAAGGCGATTTGGGTCGCGCCGACGCCGACGGTCGCGAACTTCATTTCGCAGAAAAAGGCGTTGGACGACCAGATAGCCTCAAATCCGAAGTACAAGAGCATTCAATTTGTGGACACACTTTACGCGAACGATGATCCGGATAAGAGCTACTCCTTGGCCAGTTCCGCGATGCAGGCTTATCCAGACCTAAAGTTCTTCATCAGTGGGTCGGGTATCAGCAACCCGGCAATCAACAAGGCGATCATGGATACGAAACGATCTGGCCAGATGTTCTCGACAGGATTTGCGCTGCCGAGCACCATGAAGACCTACCTCGACGATGGCACGTGTAAACAGTTTGCGCTGTGGAGCCCCTATAAATTCGGCTACATGGCTACTTATCTGGCAATTCTACTAAAGGCCGGGACGGTTCAAAACCAACAAAGCACAGAGGTCGATGTGCCAACTATCGGCAAACGGACGATCGAGGCTCACTCGACAATCAACCTCAACTCGATGCTATTCTTCACCAAGGAACATCCAGACTTCGACAACGCTGTTCCGGCTAACCTGTGAGGCAAATCGGATTGTCGCCGGCGTACGGGTACCGCGCCTTTCACGATATTACGGAAAGCATTCCGCACGCCAGCGGTTAAAGCTTTCCGCAGCCTCGAAGATTAAACTATGGACCCGAAATCCACGCGCAAGCTCGGCTCCTCCCCGCTAAATATCACCATTTTAGGACTCGGTGGCGTACCGCTGGGCGACAACTACGCACCCCTGCCCGATGCGCAGGCAGATGCGACTATCGGAGCCGCCTATAACAGCGGCATCCGCTATTTCGACACTGCGCCGCTCTACGGCCAGGGCCAGTCCGAACACCGTTTTGGGCGAATCTTGCGCCGGCTGCCAGAGCAAGACTTTGTGCTTTCGACCAAGGTCGGTCGGTATCTCGCCCCGGAGGTTGCCGAGAAGGTTGATCATCGATGGTTTAAGGGTGGCCTAAACTTCCGCCCAATCGATGACTATTCATATGATGGAGCGATGCGATCAATCGAACAGAGCTTTCAGCGGCTCGGTCTTAATCGGATCGATATCTTGCTGATCCATGACGTCGACGTGTGGACATTCGGGGAGGCCTACGAGCAGCGATTTCGCGAGGCAATGGCGGGGGCCTACCGGGCCATTGATTCTTTGCGCTCCCAGGGCGTCATTAAGGCCGTCGGCGTTGGAGTCAACGAGATAGACCCCTGCATCCGTTTCGCCGAGGAGGGCGACTTTGACTGCTTAATGCTCGCCGGGCGCCATACTCTGCTCGAGCAGGGCGCGCTTGACAAGCTTCTTCCTCTTGTTGAGCGAAAGGGCATCGGCATTCTTGTCGCGGGCCCATATAACTCGGGAATTCTGGCCACCGGTGCTGTTCCCGGCGCGAAATACAATTACCGAGATGCGCCGCCCGAAATCATGAAAAAAGTCGCTCGCATCGAGGTGGTATGCCGTCGCTATGACGTGCCTATCGCGGCATGTGCGCTGCAATTTCCCCTCGGTCACCCCTCCATCTCAGCAATGGTGCCGGGTGCGGTCACTCCTGAAGAGGTCCACCGGAACGTTTTGCTCATGAGCACAAAAATCCCAGCTGACCTCTGGTCGGAGCTTAAGCACGAAGGACTGCTGCGGTCCGACTCTCCCGTGCCCGACTAAAATTACGCCCAGAGGAGAGACCTGCGTGCCAAGCTTCCCGATCATCGACAGCCACGTTCACATCTATGATCCGGGATATTTGACTTACCACTGGATGAAGAATGTGCCACGGCTAAACAAACGTCACCTGATGACAGACTTTACCCGACTCACCGCCGGGGTGCCGGTCGATAAGATTGTCTTCGTTGAGGTGGATGTCGCGGCCAACCAACATCTGGACGAAGCGCGATGGGTTGCGCTTCAAGCGCAAACGGACAACAGACTTCGGGGTATGGTAGCCTCGATGCCGCTTGAGAACGGCCCTGCCGTGGAGGCGGATCTCGCCGCGTATGCCGAGATGGCGATCGCCCGCGGCGCTCGCAGGCTCATCGAGAGCCATTCGCAACCAGGATGGTGTTTAAGGGAAGCATTTGTTGAGGGTGTAAAGCTCCTGCCGAAATATCGCCTGACTTTCGACCTCTGTTTGTTCCATCCTCAGCTCGGTGAAGTCACCCAACTCGCTCGTCTCTGCCCGGAAGTCAAGTTCATCGTAGACCACATCGCCAAACCCGCAATAAAGGCAGGCCTTACCGAGCCGTGGCGCAGGCAGATGCGCATTCTTGCGGAGCTGCCCAACGTATGGTGTAAGATTTCCGGAGTAGTCACTGAAGCTGACCATTTAGCCTGGACTGCTGAGCAGGTCATACCCTACATCGCGCACGCCATTGAATGTTTTGGATTCGACCGAGTATTGTTTGGCGGCGATTGGCCGGTTTCAGAGTTGGCCACGACTTACAAGGGTTGGGTCGATCTCGTCGACCGGGTAGTTGCCGGTTCTTCCGAGTCAGAAATTCGCAAGCTTTACCGCGACAACGCGATCGAATTATACCGCTTGTGAACCAGGTAAGTCACGGTGGGCCCCTTTGTTTAACAGCGTGTTGAATCGCAAAGAATCGACTATGGCTATCTACCCCAAAACCGCCACTGACCGGCGTGTCCCGCACGCGAACCTGAAAAAGGTCGTCGCTGAGATTTTCGTCCGGTGCAGTATGTCAGAGGACGATGCCGATCTCCTCACCGAAACTCTGGTGCACGCCGATTTGCGCGGTATCCATTCCCATGGCGTGCTGCGGGTACCGGAATATGTCGAAAGACTAACGACTGGTGGGGTCAATCCGACCGGACGACCGTGTGTAACCTCTATTCACGGGAGTGCAATCGTAGTTGACGCTGGCAATAGCATGGGCCAGATCGGTGGTACCTACGCGATGCGGGAGGCCATCAAGACCGCGAACGCGACAGGTGTTGCGTTCGCCGCCGTGCGCGGCTCCAATCATTGTGGGGCGATGGAATGGTACACACTGCTCGCGGCCCACGAAAATATGATCGGCGTCGCAGGTACGAACGCGCTGCCCACGATGGCACCATGGGGCGGTCTCGATAAGATTGTCGGCATAAATCCGTTATCTGTGGCCATTCCGGCGCAAGAAGAGGGGCCGCTTGTGCTCGACTTTGCTTTCGGAGCGACTGCCCACGGCAAGATTCGCGTCTACCAGCAGAAAGGCATCCCGATCCCGGACGGATGGGCTTTTGATACAAACGGCGAGCCAACGACCGACGCTAATGCCGCACTTGTAGGTCTTATCCAGCCAATCGGCCAGCACAAAGGCGTCGGCCTTGGTACGGTCGTGGGCATCCTGTCAACTCTGTTGTCGAGCGCCGCCTACGGCACAGAGCTTGGCAACATGGCGGACGGACCCAAAGCTGGCCGGGACGGCCATTTCTTCCTGGCCATCAATATTGCGGCTTTCGAGCAAGTCGAACACTTCAAGCGACGCGTGGATAAGATTGTCAGAGAGGTACACGGTTCGCGCCGCGCGGAAGGCGTTGATAGATTACTTGTTCCTGGTGAACTCGAAGCCAGTTTCGAGCGAGCCTATGCGACCGAGGGGATTCCGCTTGCGGCGATAACAATCAACGATATCGCCGACCAAGCTGAAAAGCTCAGAGTCGATGCTTCGAAGCTGTTCGTATGATTGATCTCGAATATTTCGCCTCAAAATGATTGCCAACGCATAACCTCATCCGAAAGGGTAATTCCCTCTTTGCCCTTCGTTCAGTAGCTTGGCCAGGTAATTTTAATGACGGAGTTAACATCATGGAAAAAGATTTGATTCACGCGTACGACAGGCGAATGAGGAAGTTCAACCTAAAGGTGATGGCGGCCGCTCTGGTGGCCTTATTGGTATTGTTCAGCGCATGGCCATTTTTACAATAATACCTAAACGATGTCAGCAGTGATTTGAGCTCCTCGGTTTCTTTCCGTTCCCGTCGCTCGCTTCGATCGCAATCTCCAGCCACGCTTCGATCAGGGCTAGCATCGCGGCGTCGTTGACGCGCAATG
>Ga0210408_10005206_pt1 | contig 11453 bp, 8 predicted proteins | sample IncBWH4MmetaG_FD_155471 | JGI IMG/M metagenome (GOLD analysis project Ga0210408, IMG submission 155471) | Forest soil microbial communities from Barre Woods Harvard Forest LTER site, Petersham, Massachusetts, United States - Inc-BW-H-4-M | ecosystem: Environmental > Terrestrial > Soil >... | reverse complement strand
GGGAGGCAGGGCAGGCAGAACGCAGCCGGCCCACGAAGATGAACCCCCGTTCAGGTTCTCGCGCGCCCACCGCCGCATCACCATCGAAGCCGGCAAAAGGCAAGCTTTCCTACCTGGAAGCGCGCGAATACGCCGGCATCGAGCAGCAGGTGGAAGAAGCGGAAGAAGTCGCGCGCGCCAAACGGTCGCAGCTCGAAGACCCCGAGATTGCCAGCGATGGTCCGCGCCTGCTGACCGCACACGCTGAGATGGAAGCGGCGCAGGAGAAACTGGATGCGCTCTATGCACGCTGGGCTGAACTAGAGAAGAAGAAAGGCTAACCGCTCACGCCAGCAGCTTGGCCGCTTCCTTCGCGTAGTAAGTCAGGATGATGCTGGCCCCCGCGCGCCGGATGCTGATCAGCGACTCCATCATGACGCGGTCGCGGTCGATCCAATTACTTCGGGCGGCGGCCTCGATCATGGCGTACTCGCCTGAGACTTGATAGGCGGCGAGGGGCACGTCGAAACGCGCGCGGGCGGCCGCGATCACGTCGAGATAGGGCAGCGCCGGCTTGACCATGATCATGTCGGCGCCTTCTTCGATATCGAGTTCGATTTCGCGCATGGCCTCGCGCAGGTTGGCTCCATCCATCTGGTACGAACGGCGGTCGCCGAATTGCGGTGTGGAGTCTGCCGCCTCGCGGAACGGACCGTAGAAGCCGGAAGCAAACTTCGCGGCGTACGAAAGAATGGGAGTGTTGCTGTAGCCCGCCTCGTCCAAAGCGCGGCGGATCGCAGCCACGCGCCCGTCCATCATGTCGGAGGGAGCGATGATGTCGACACCCGCTTTCGTGAGCGAGACCGAAGTCCGCGCCAACAGCTCAAGCGAAGCATCGTTGTCGATTTCGTAGCTGGATTCGGCAGCGCGAACCGCAGCCGCCGTCCACGCTTTGATCGCTTTTTCTTTCTCCTTGGGGCTCTTAACGGCAACCACCTTGCCGGCTGGCATTGCGTCTCTGGCCGCCGCTCCCAGCGACTGCGGCCCCGCTTTTACGATCCCACAATGTCCGTGCGACATGTACTCACACAGGCAGACGTCACCCATCACAATCATGCCGGACACTTCGCGCTTCAGCGCCCGCGCGGCTTGCTGCACGATGCCGTTTTCTTCCCAGGCTCCAGTGGCGACTTCGTCCTTTTTATCGGGCAAACCAAACAGGATCACCGAGCCCACGCCGAGGGACTTCGCCTCCCGCGCCTCTTTCACCGCCTCGTCCACCGAGAGGTTGAACACTCCCGGCATGGAGCCAACTTGCTTCCGCACGCCTTCTCCGGGACACACGAACATGGGGTAGACGAACGAGTCAGGAGTCAGGCGCGTCTCGCGCACCAGATTGCGAAGCTCTCCGCTGCGGCGAAGACGGCGAAGGCGGGTAACCGGGAATGCCATGTGCAGATCACCGACGGAAGGTAGTGAAACGCCTTCCTTCGATGATTTTAGCCCATCTCAAGGGATGGCGAGAAATTCCATCTCGGAGGTGACGATAGTAACCAGCAGGTTCCCGATCAGTCCTCGGAATCCTGAACTGGGCGCATTAAGATTAGAAATGGATGATTGTTTTCGGACGCTATCGTTGGTTTGTCGTCGCCGCCGGAATTACGTCGGCATTCGTCGGCGTCTCCCTGCTGGCGCCCCGAAGCTCTGGCCTGACTTCGTTCGCTGACGTGTTCGGATTTGCCATCGGGCTGATTGCGGTCATCGCCGCACTGGCCAACGTCGTGGCTCGGCCCTCGACGGAACGTTGGTTCTGGGCGTTGATGGCCTTCGGCCTCTGCCTTTGGGACTTTAATCAGGCGGCGTGGGCCTACCGCGAGGCGCTACTGCACCTCAGCATGCCGGATCCGTATTTTTCCGACATCGTTCTATTCTTTCACCTCGTACCCATGATCGCAGCCGTGGTGTGGCGCCCGGACCTGCTTAGAAAGGAATCGCCTTTTCATCTGAGCACACTCCATTTTCTGATGTTGCTGGTCTGGTGGGTCTTTCTTTACGCGTTTATTGTCTTCCCTCATCAGTACGTAATTGTGAATGCATCTGCCTATGACAAGTATTACGTCTCACTTTACCAAGTCGAAAACATGCTGCTGGTGCTGGTGTTGGGGTTTGCGGCATGGACGAGCTCGGCTGGCTGGAAGCGACTCTATCTGAACTTCATGGGTGCGGAAGCTTTATACGCAGTTGGATCCCAGCTACTCGATAAAGCCATGGCCAAAGGGTCGTACTATTCCGGTAGCGTATACGACATACCGATGGCGGCTGCCATGCTTTGGATCGGAGCGACTGTTCTATCGGCGCGCCACTGGGAACTCAATACGTACGCGCCGGACGCGAAATGGAAATGGGGCTCGGTCACACCCCGGTTGGCCATGCTGGCGATTCTGTCTCTCCCGCTCCTGGGATTGTGGACCTTTATTCTGGATCCGTCGCCACCGGCCTCCCGCATGTTCCGGCTGTTTACGGTGCTGGCCGCGATGCTGGTGCTGGGCGTCTTCGTGTTTTTGCGGCAGTACATCCAGGACCAGGCTTTGATGCACCTGCTCCAGGAATCGCGCAATAGTTTCGAGAATCAACAGCGACTGCAGAATCATCTGGTGCAAAAAGAGAAACTGGCCTCGCTCGGCCAGCTGGTCGCGGGGGCCTCTCATGAAATCGACGATCCCCTCACCGCCATCATGACTTACTCGGAGCAGTTGTGGTCGAGCGACCGCTTGAGCGCGGATCAAGGCGCGATGGTCCGCAAAATCGTGAATCAAGCACGGCGCACTCGCGATCTGGTTTCCAACCTGCTGAGTTTTGCCCAGCAGGTTCCGGGAGAGAAGACGCCCGTAGACCTGGCCGTTCTCCTGCACCGCAGCGCCCAGATGCTGGAATCGCGGCATCCCTCGAGCCGCATCCGCGTGGAAATTCTTGCCGATCCCGAACTGCCACGGGTGCGAGGCAACGCCAACCAGCTGTTCCAGATATTCGTCGAAATCATCGAGAATGCGATGGATGCCCTCGAAGAAGTGGGCGGCGGCTCCCTGCAGATCAACGCACAGAAGCAAGGGCAGGAAGCCGTGCTGCAGTTTTCCGATACCGGCCCCGGCCTTCACGAGCCCGAGCGCGTCTTCGATCCCTTCTACACCACCAAGCCGATTGGCAAGGGTACAGGCCTGGGCCTGAGCGCCGTCTACGGCGTCGTCCAGGACCACGGCGGCCAGATCACCTGCCAGAACAAACCCGGTGGCGGCGCTCTTTTCGTGGTGCGCTTCCCGGCAGTAACCGAGCTCGTAGTGCACGCTGCAGAAGCCGCCAAAGCCTAGGCGAAGCCCGCGCCGATCCTCGCTATTTCCGTTGCTGCGTCACAACCCTGTAACATAAATGCCGATGCTCTCCCAGCCTCTCATGCATAGCTCGGCACGCGTGCTCGAGTTCGATGCACTGCGCGAACTTCTGCGCGGATACGCGTCCTCGCCCTTAGGCCAGGCGCGGATCGCCGCACTCGCGCCCTCAACCGACCGCGCCTGGATCGAGCACCAGCAAAATTTGGCCAGCGAGATCCGCGAGTTCCGCCGCGTCGGTGGACGCTTCGATTTCTCCGGGCTTCTCCAAATCGACACTCTGGTCGAAAAGTCACGCATCGCCGGTGCCGCCCTCGAGACCACCGAGATCCGCGGTGTCATCCTGGTGGTCGACCGCGCCGCCGAATGGCGCCAGATCGCTCTGCATCCCCCAGCGGCCATGAAGTCGGAATGGCGAAGTGTGCGGATACTCTCCGACCAGATCGTAGACTTCACCGACCTCCTGCGCTTCTTCCGCAACAAGATTCAACCCGACGGCACTCTGGACGACCGCGCCTCCCCTGAGTTATCGCGCATCCGCCGCGAAATCGAAAAGCAGCGCCGGACCATTCAGGAATCCCTCCGCGGATACCTGCGACGGCTCGCTGAAGGCGGCACCGTCCAGGACGAGCTGATCACCATCCGCGGCGAGCGCTTCGTCATCCCCGTAAAAACCGAGCAAAAACGCCGCGTGCAGGGCGTAGTGCACGGCGCCAGCTCCAGCGGACAAACCGTATTCGTCGAGCCGCTCGAAACCATCGAGCAGAACAACGACCTGGTGCGCCTGCTCGACGAAGAGCAGTCCGAAGTCCACCGCATTCTTTTAGAAATGACGCAGCGCATCGGCACGCAGGCGCAGCCGATTCTGGCCGCCCTCGCCGCCCTCGGGGAATTAGAACTCCAGTTCGCCAAAGCCCGATTCGCCGAAGATTATAACTGCGTGTCCGTGCAATTGAGTGGGGATCACAAGGACTCGTGTGGGGACAGTCGCCCTCGCGAGCTTGCCCTGAGCAACGTCGAAGGGTCCCAGGCGGACAACGCCCGCCTGCTGTTACACAACGCCCGCCATCCGCTGCTGGAGCGCAATCTCAAACTGAAGAATGCAACAATCGTCCCAGTCACCGTCGAACTTGAAGCCGACCACCGCCAGCTCGTGATCACCGGCCCTAACACCGGCGGAAAAACCGTCACGCTCAAGACCGTTGGCCTGCTCGCTCTGATGGCGCAGTCCGGACTGCCCGTGCCCGCCGACCATGCCGAGTTGCCCGTCTTTGACGCGGTCCTCGCCGACATCGGCGACTATCAATCGATCGAACAGAATCTCTCGACATTCTCCGCCCACGTGACCAACATTGATTTCCTCTCGCGGACTGCGACGCCGCACTCCCTCGTCCTGCTCGATGAGCTGGGTTCCGCCACCGATCCCGAAGAAGGCGCCGCTCTGGCCGTAGCCATCGCTGGCCACTTTGGCCACATCGGATGCATGACAGTGATTTCCACGCACCACACGTCGTTGAAGGTCTATGCCGCAAACACGCCCGGCGTACTCAACGCCTCCGTCGGATTCGACGAAAAAACGCTGCAGCCAACCTACGAGTTGAAAGTCGGAGTGCCCGGAGCCTCCGCCGGCATCAACATCGCGCAGCGCCTGGGATTGAATCCCACGATCATCGAATCCGCCCGCGCACGCCTGGGCACGCAGGCCCGCGACGTCGGCCAGTTTCTCGACCGCCTCCACGCCCAGTTGCGCGAGGCTGAAAGCGAGCGCTTGCGCCTGCAGACCGGCCAAAAAGAGCTGGAAGATGAGAAAAACCGTTTAGCGGTTTCCGGGAAAAAAGATCAGCAGGACAAAGTTCGCGAGATGGAGAAGAAGTTGGAGAGCGTTCTGCGCGACTTCGAATATCACGCCCGCGAGGCCGTAAACGCGATCCAGGAGCGCGCCGCCGCCCAGAAGCTCTCTAAAGACGCCGAGCGCCGCATCGCTAAGTTACGCCGCGAATTCCGCGAACAGTTTGATTCCACCGTGGTGGCCCACGCCACCGGTGCCGATCGCGGCGATCCCAACGCCCAGCCGCAGCTGGTGAAGCATGTTTCCGAAGGCGACACCGTGAAGCTGAAGTCCACCGGCCGCCCTGCGCGCGTCGTACGAAAAATCGACGACCACCACTTCGAAGTACAGGTCGGCGCCATGAAGATGAAGATTGTCCGCGACGACATCGCCGAACTACTGAGCAACGCAGCCAGCGATGCACGGTCGTCGGAGTCTCCCCTAAAAGCGGCCCGCGCCCGTGGAATTTCCGTGTCACTTGACGATGAGGGCGCCAATGTCCCCAGCGAAATCAACGTGATCGGCCACACCGTCGACGACGCCAGCCGGGCCGTGGAGAGATTTGTCGACCGGGCATTTCTGGCAGGACTGCCGCAAGTGCGCGTAGTCCACGGCAGTGGCATGGGCATTCTGCGCAAAGCCCTGCGGCAAATGTTGCAGCAACATCCGCACGTGGCGTCGGTCGCCGAACCTCCCCAAAACCAGGGCGGTGCGGGCGCCACGGTAGTGGAGTTAAGAGCGTGAGCGGCGGATGAAAGTGAAACGTATTGTTCTAAGCGGTAACTGCCGAGTAGCCGACCACTCTGAGGCAAATCGAACGGATGAACACAACGAGATAGTGCGCGGCACGTGCCCCTACCTGGTGCTCTCCGTTCATCCTCCTAGTTCAGCACAAATTGTTCTCAGGACAGGTGCGTTGCTCGAATGCTTACCCTCCAGCCCCGTGAAGTCTAGTTTGTGGGACCGCTCTCAGAAGTTCCGAGAGCGTATGATTTGTATCGACGTGCCAAGCAATAAGAACGAAATCAGCAGACTAATACTGAGTCCCACCCAAGGCAGGCTCCTGAGCAGGTGCGTGCTCGGATCGATGTGCCTTGCGCCACTCATCACGTCAAAGATGCTCCAGCGGTGTATGGACCGCGCTTTGAACGCGAAGAATACTATCGCAATCGCGCAGATGCCCAAGACGAACGCAGTGTACTCACCGTCAAAGAGCGAAGAGAGCAAAAGGCTGAGGCACACAAACACGAGGCCGCCAACCGCTAAAAGGAATCCAAAAGCGAAAGACTGTGCCAATGGATATCGGTAGCCATTCATCGCCGAGCACAGGGATATCAGCAGACATGGCACTAATGCGATCACCAAGGCTTCCGCAGTTGCGACTGCCGCACGCGTCAGCACCAGGCGATTACGGGTCACGGGAAGTGACAAGGTGAAAGTGGCCACGCCGGTTGCTCGTTCTCGACCCATCCCGCCTAGACCAAGAATGAAAGCACAGGCGATCCAAAAACCCTGCAAGTAGAAATCGAACAGAATCATCCAGATGTAGCCCGAATAGTTGAGCGGCTCGTCGGGGTGGTTGATCGCCATGCCTTCTAAAAACTGAGGTCCACTCAGCACCATATAGCCGACCAGGACCAGTAGAAAGCCAAGCGAGGCGAAGTACCGATTGTGAGATTCACGCCAGGCCTTCCAGATAAGCGCCCGCCAGCTCCCTGAACCCGGATTTCCTGCGCTGCGCGAATCAATATTCAATGGACTCTCCGATCTTCGCCGCAACAAAGAGAAAACTGATTGCGAGCAAGAAGGAAGCCGCAAGGCCAAGCCACGGCGTTGTCGCCCACGTTAAGTGCGGGGGACCAGCCATCACATGGGAAATATCCACTCGATGGACCCACACCGATGGAGCAGCCTCGCGGATGTACGCCTGAATGAAGAGATACGGGCCGCCAAGGAAAATGAGCGTACCAGCCAATGCCATGTGCTCTCCTCGAATGAGTGTCGAGAACACAGCGCCAAGAGCGAGGAAGATCCCACCCGCCGCAACAATCAACAAACAATGCGCGATCACTTGCGGCAGCGGGTACGGTTCGTGGATGCTCCAGGACGCCAGAGGTACCACGAAAGCTGCTGCTACTCCCAGAACAAGACTTTCCGCAGTGGCTACCAGCATTCGAGTCCTGAGCCAGCGGTTGCGACTGACGGGCAGGCTGAGACTAAACGTTGAAGTACCGTGTACCTTCTCGCGTACTAGCCCGCCAAAAGAAAGCAGAATGGCGAACAGTACCCAGACTTGCTGAAGTTTGTTCTCATAGAGAAAGTGCCATGCATAAAAATTCAAGTCGTGGACGCCGAGGAATAGCCAGGCAGGTCTACCCGGCCATTCTGGATGTTCAAGTACGAGCCTCCAATCCGCAACCAGGATTGGGCGGAGTCTTATGAAGAGGATGCATACCGCTGTAACCGCCGCGAGACCGACAAGAAAACGCACCCTCGATTCGAGCCAGGCTTTGTAGAAGAGCATCATGGCCTACCCTTTACTGTTTCCAGGAAAATTTCCTTTAGCGAAAGTGGAGCGACTTCTACGTTGCTCCCTTGCTTGGCGCGAACGTGCTCCACAATCGCGTCAACGTTTCGGCTGGCGATGAGCGAAACCATCCGCCCGTCGCAATAGACCCGCTCAATACCAGCAAGTTGAAAATCATGCGCATCGCTTGGCCCAGAGAGTACCGCCTGAACGTGCCGATATTCGCTTTTTACTTTGTCCATTGGCGCATCCATAACGATCTGGCCGCAATCGATCATCACCACGTGATCGGCAATCTGTTCCACCTCCGCAATCTGATGGGAGGAAAAGAACACGGCCGCGCCATCGGCCACCAGCGACACAATGATTTGCAGAACCTGTTCAATTGCAACCGGATCCAAACCTTCTGTCGGTTCGACCAGTATCAGGAAATCACTGCCGCGGGCGAACGCCAACAAGAGCGCGAGCTTGGTGCGCATGCCTTTGGAGAGCTTGCGGATCTTGCGCTCAAGAGGAAGGTCAAATTGCTCCAATAAACTACGCTCGAGATCCTCTCGCCATCGTGGGAAGAACGACCGGGTAAAACGTACAATCTGAGCGACAGTCATGTATTCATAGAGGCGTTTATCTTCTGCCACAAATGCGACGCGTTCACGAATGCGGACGCTGTCACGTTCACTGCCAATATCTAACCCAAAAATGCGCCCCGTCCCCGAAGTTGGACGAATCATTCCCATCAGCATGCGAAGAGTGGTACTTTTTCCGGCCCCATTTTGTCCGAGAAAGGCACATATTGAATGCTCAGGGACGTACAAATTTATTCCTCGGACAGCCTCGACTGCTGTGTAGCTCTTTTTCAGATCGACAGTCTCAACGATTGCAGGCATATTTCATCTCCGTTGGACGACTTCCTCATGCATCAGTTCCGCCTCAAACAGCCGGCGAATTTCGCTGTCGTCCAAATTGAGTTCTCTCAGCTTTTCCAGTAATTCTTCGACCAATTCGCGAGCCATCAAAATGTTGTTCATCCTGGATTTGCTGCCTCGATGGCTGGCGACGAATACACCAAGCCCATGCCGAACCTCAAGCGCGCCTTCCTGTTCAAGCTCGTGGTAGACACGGATAACCGTGTTTGGATTCACCACAAGGGACTCGGCGAGGGAACGAATTCCGGGAAGCTGAGTGCCGGGAGAGACGGCGCCAATCTCAATAGCGTGAAGGATTTGCTCTTTCAGTTGAACGTAAATCGGGACGCCAGATGCCGGATTGGGCTTTCGAAACATAGTTCTACTCAATTAGTACATCAGTACTCTAATAGAGGCTCCCACGCATGTCAAGTAACTTTCTGGAATTTCTCCGTGGATAACGGACAAACCGGAAGCATTCTTAAGTTGGAGCACTTAAGGGGGCGGCGTCCCCCGACAGGTTTCCCTCAGCGGTTAACGAGTATTGGTTGAATTCCACAGCTTCTCCACAGCAATCCCACTCCGGTATATTCCCCTCAGCAGCTTTCTAGCTCACAATCCCTACGGAGAACTGTGTCCCACCCATGGCCAACCCCGGCGATTTCGCCTACACCGTCAAGCAGCAAGCGGACATCGTCCGCATAATCGGCGACTACATCAAGCTGAAGAAGGCCGGGGCGCAGAACTATTCGGGGCTGTGCCCGTTTCACGGCGAGAAGACGGCGTCGTTCTCGGTGCACGCCACGCGGCAGTTTTATCACTGCTTTGGCTGTGGAGTCTCGGGAGACGTATTCAGCTTCGTCCAGAAGATCGAGAACATCACCTTCCCTGAGTCGGTGCGGCTGGTGGCGCAGAAACTGGGCATCCCGCTCCCCAAGGCGTCATACTCGACACCAGGCGAGGCCCAGGAAGCCCGCCTGCGCGGGCAACTGCTCGATGTGCACGAACGCGCGGTCGCGTTCTTCCAGGAATGCCTGAAGCGTCCAGAAGGCGCGCGCGCCCGCGAATACCTGGCTGGCCGAGGCCTCGACGCCGACACCATCGCCCGCTTCCGTATCGGCTACGCACCCGATTCCGGCTTCCTGCTCCGCGACCGGCTGAAGGCCGATTTCAGCGAAGAAGTATTGCGTGACAGTGGCCTGTTTTCGTGGAAGCAGGAGGACAGCTCTCAGCCGTCAGCTCTCAGCCGTCAGCAAGAGCAGATTCCTCGCTCCGCTCGGAATGACAACAGTGAGCGTCACGACGGGGATTTTGACTCGCCGCGAAAGCCGGAGGCCGAAGCCCAAAACCCGAAGCCCGAAGCCCGGATGTACTCCAAATTCCGCAACCGCGTAATGTTCCCCATCGCCAACGAAACCGGGAAGATCATCGCCTTCACTGGCCGCACCCTGGCGACCGACGAAAAATCCGGCCCAAAGTACTTGAACTCCCCCGAAACCCCGATCTACTCCAAAAGCAAGGTCCTGTTCAACCTCGACCTGGCCAAGGAAATGATTCGCAAGTTCGAGTACGCCATCTTGGTCGAGGGCCAGATGGACTGCATCTCCGTCTACGCCGCCGGATTCCGCAACGTGATCGCCAGTTCGGGCACCGCCTTCACCGAGCTGCAAGCCAAGCTACTCGGGCGTTTCAGCAAAAACGTGGTGGTGAACTTCGATCCCGACACTGCCGGAGCGAAAGCCACGGAACGTACTTTGGGCTTGCTGGTCGAAGAAGAATTTCACATCAAAGTGTTGACCCTCGAGCAAGGTTTCGATCCCGATCTTTACATTCGGCGCAAAGGCAAAGACGCCTACGCGGCAGCCTTAAAAAATTCTCAAAAATACTTCGACTACCTGATCGACCGGGCGCGCTCACAATTTCCGGCGCGCAACGCCGAGGCCAAGGATAGAGCGGTCAAGTATCTTCTGCCTCATATCCAGCGCGTGCCCAGCGGCATCGTCCGCGACGAACTGGCGCAGGAAGTCGCGCAAAAGCTGGGAATCGACTCCCCCGTACTCCGCCGCGAACTGCGGCACGTCGCGGTGACCCGTTCCGCGGCCACGGTCAAAGCCCCGGCGGAAGCTCAGGTCACGGACGCGGAGCGTATCCTCATTCGCGCTCTAGCGTCGGCCCGCCAGATGCAGCCGGGTGAGGAGCATCTCTCCGCTCGCGACGGCGCGGAGGAAGAGTTCGATCCCGCGCGCCAGGCCCGCTTTGTCCTGCAAAACGAAACCCTGCATCGCGGACTGGCAACCGAATCGCTGGCCGAGGTTCTGCTCAATGCCAGCCCTGAAGTTGCCGATGTGATGGAAGTGCCACAGCTCGAATCCGATCGGCGCTTGCTGGCCTCGATCCTCTTGAAGGAAGAGGAAGAACTCACGCCCGAACTGCTGGAGCGCGCCGTGCGGGCGCTGCGAAAAATTCATCTCAAGCACGACATGGCGCGGGTCCTGCAGGAATTGAAGTTAGACAAGGGGAAGGATGCAGAGCAACGCAACATGCTGCTGCGCGAGCTCGAACGCATTAAGCGCGCGCTCATGGACCCAGGTCTGGCTGCCTGAAATCGGCGCTGCGGCGGTCCGGGAAAGCCGCCCAAATGTATGAAACAAAACGGCGTCCCAGACCATCTAAGTATTTAGGATAGTTAGGGATACACGCGGGCACGGGGAGACTGGAGCAGGGCAACTGATAGACGGGTCAGCACTTATGTGCTAAACTCTGTAAGTTTGTGCTAGCTGCACAATCCTGCATTGCCCCAGATTCCCACCCTTTTGGAACTTTACCACACG
>Ga0210408_10005204_pt1 | contig 11454 bp, 12 predicted proteins | sample IncBWH4MmetaG_FD_155471 | JGI IMG/M metagenome (GOLD analysis project Ga0210408, IMG submission 155471) | Forest soil microbial communities from Barre Woods Harvard Forest LTER site, Petersham, Massachusetts, United States - Inc-BW-H-4-M | ecosystem: Environmental > Terrestrial > Soil >... | reverse complement strand
ACCTTCCTCGACCTGCTGAACTGGCGCGATCCCCAGCGTGTCGCCGCCCTCGCGCGCCTCGTGGTGATCCCGCGGAACGGCCTCGGCTTCGATCCCGAGGCTCCCGCCGCGATCAAGGTGCTCCGGGAGCTCGGTCTGCCCGGCTTCGTGCCCGCCTTCGCGGAGCCGCCCGACGGCGCGGCTCCGCTGCTGCTCCACGCCGCGTCGCTGCCCATCTCCGGCTCGGATCTGCGCCGGCGCGCCCGCGAGGGCCGCAGCCTGGCCTTCCGCATGCCGGACCCGGTGGCGGCGTACGTGCGCGACCACCAACTCTACCGTCCGGAGGCGTGATGGCCACCCTGTCTGCGGAAGCCGTCGTCCGTGCCGCCGCTCACGCGGCGCTGGAGAAGAAGGCGATCGATCTGGCGGTGCTCGACCTGCAGGGGCTGTCGAGCGTCGCCGACTACTTCCTCGTCTGCAGCGCCCGCTCCACCCCGCAGGCCGACACCATCGCGGAGGCGATCCGCGGCGCGCTGCGCGCGAGGGGCGTGCGCCCGCGCCACAACGAGGGAAGCGCGGAGAGCGGCTGGCTCTTGCTCGACTACGGCGACGTGGTGATGCACGTCTTCCTCGACGAGACGCGCGGCTTCTACGCGCTCGAGCGTCTGTGGGGCGACGCCCCGCTCGTGTCGGTGGAGGGCTGAGGCTCGCGGGATTGCTTTGATCGGGACCCCATGGTAGCCTGCGCGACTAGCGGCGAAGCCGCGTGCAGCCAGGAGGGCGCGATGAAGAAAGATCGCTTGGTCCACTACCGCAAGAAGCTGGAGGAGAAGCACCGCCAGCTCGTGGAGGAAGTGGGTAGGAACGTGCTCTACGGGAAGGGTCCCGAGGACGACTCCATCAAGGACCTGGGTGACCAGGCCTCCTCTGCCTATAATCGCGAGTTCCTCTTCGAGCTGGGCAACGGTGACCGGCGGCTCCTGAAAGAGGTCGTGCTGGCCCTGCAGAAGATCAGCGAGGGCGGCTTCGGCGACTGCGAGCGCTGCGGCGAGCCGATCTCGGAGAAGCGCCTGGAGGCGCTGCCGTTCGCGCGCTACTGCATCGAGTGCCAGCGCGCGGTCGAAGAGGAAGAGCGCACCGCCGCCCGCTAGCGTCTCGCCTCCTTCCGTGTCGATCCGCCTCGGCCTCGTTGTCGGTCTGCTCTTCGCCATCCTCGTCACCTATCTCGCCTCGATCAATCCGGGCCGCGCGCACGTGGCCCTCGGGGCGGACTGGGCGGTGGACGTGCCGCTCATGGCCCTCGTGGTGGGCGTCTTCGGGGCGGGCGCCGCGCTCGCGCTCGTGCTCGGATGGCTGCGGGACCTGGCCCGATCCCACGCCCGCGGAGCGGCCACCGGCGCGGCGCCCTCCGGGCTGCTCCGCCGCGCGAGCGCTCCCGCGGAGACGGGCGGGTCGGCGTCGGCCCGCGCCGGCCGCGACGCGCTGATCGAGCGCGGCCGCTGGGAGGAGGCCCTCGCGGCCCAGACCCAGATCCTGGCCGGCGTGCCGCGCGAGGAGCGGGCCGCCGAGGAGGCGACCCTCGCCGGGCTCCACTACGAGATCGGTCGCGCCCGTCTCGAGCGGAACGACCACGCCGGCGCGGTGTCGCACTTCAAGGAAGCGCTTCGCGTCCAGCCCGACTTCGTGCCCGCGGCCCTCCTGCTCGGCGAGGCCCACCTGAAGGCGGGGGAGCCGCGCGACGCGCTGCGGGTGTGGGAGCGGGCCGCCGAGTCGCCGCAGCCCGCCCTGCCGGTGCTGGCCCGCATCGAGCGTCAGCATCGCGACGAGGGCCGGCCCACCCGCATGATCTCGGTCTACCGCACCGCGCTCGATCGGCATCCCGACAACCTGGCGCTCGCGTTCGGGCTCGGCCGCGTGTACTTCGAGCTGGCGATGTTGGACGAGGCGGCGGAGCAGTTCCAGAAGATGGAGGTGCGGGCGGCCGACATGCCGCTCATCCACGCCTACCTGGGCGCGATCCTCGAGCGGCGCGGCCAGTTCCGCGACGCGATGGAAGAGTACCGGCGCGCGCTTCGCCTGAGCGACAGCGTCCAGTGGCCGCATCACTGCGGGATGTGCGGGACCCTCCACCCGCGCTGGGTGGATCGTTGTCCGTCGTGCCGTCGCTGGAACACCTCCCGGCCCTAGATCGCCCGCGCCCCGACGCCGCCCCCTGGCAACCGTGGGTCGGCGCCCTGCTGGACCTCGTCTTCCCGCCGTTCTGCCCGGTGTGCCGGGCCCGTCTGGAGGAAGGCCGGCGCGATCCCCTCTGCGGGGCTTGCTGGACCCAGCTGCCGCGGATCGAGCCGCCGTGGTGTCGTTGCTGCGGTCAGCCGATGGCGAGCTTCCCCGCCGCGGCATCCCGGCCGCCGCGCGCGGACGGCGGCCCGCTCTGTGGAGCGTGTCGCCGGCAGCCGCCCGTCTTCGCGTACGCGCGCGCGGCGCTGCGCTACGAGGACGTGGCGCGCGAGGCGCTGCACGCCTTCAAGTTCGGTGGCCACCGCGCGCTCGCCCGTCCCCTCGGCGACCTGCTGGTCGAGGTGGTCGGAGGGCGGCTGCCCGCCGGCCTTCCCGATCTGCTCGTGCCGGTGCCGCTGCACCCGCGGCGGGAGCGCGAGCGCGGCTTCAACCAGTCGCGGCTGCTCGCCCGGCGCCTCGCGCGGGCGTGGGGCTGCCCGGTGGCCGACGACGTGCTCGTGCGGTCGGTCGCGACGCCGTCGCAGACCTCGCTCGACGGAGCCGCCCGGCGCGCGAACGTGCGTCGCGCGTTCCGGCTGCGCCGGCCCGAGCTGGTCGCCGGGCGCCACGTGGCCCTGGTGGACGACATCCTGACCACCGGCGCCACCCTCTCCGAGTGTGCGCGCTGCCTCCTGGAGGCGTCGCCCCGCACCATCGGCGTCCTCGCGGTGGCCCGCGTGGTCTAGAGGCCGCGCCCGGCGGGCCGGTGGGAGCGGCCAGACCCCTCCCAGGGCCGGTCTTGCGCCCGCCGCCTCGGGCTCGCTATAATCGGAAGCCTCCGTGGACCGGAAGTACTGGACAAACCGAGACAAACAGGAAGGGGAGCGCCCATGGCAGTGCGCGTCGGGGTCAACGGGTTCGGACGAATCGGCCGGGTCTTCTTTCGAGCGGCCCTCGAGGCACCGGAGATCGAGGTGGTGGCGGTCAACGATCTGGCCGACGCCAAGACCCTGGCCCATCTGCTGAAGCACGACTCCGTCCACGGCACCCTCAACGCCGAGGTGAAGGCCAAAGGTGAGGCGATCTTCGTCAACGGGCGAGAGATTCGAGTGTGTTCGGCCAAGGACCCGGCGACCTTGCCCTGGGGCGAGATGGGGGTGGGGATCGTGGTGGAGTCGACCGGGATCTTCCGCGACCGCGCGACCTCCTCGAAGCATCTGCAGGCGGGCGCCAAGAAGGTGGTCATCACCGCGCCGGCCAAGGATCCCGACATCACGGTGGTGCTCGGGGTCAACGAGCAGAAGTACGATCCGGTCAAGCACGAGCTGGTCTCGAACGCCTCCTGCACCACGAACTGCCTGGCCACCGTCGCGAAGGTCCTGCTCGACACCTTCGGCATCAAGCGCGGCTTCGCCTCGACGGTGCACTCCTACACCAACGACCAGCCGATCCACGACTTCCCGCACAAGGACCTGCGCCGGGCCCGCGCGGGCGCGGTCAGCATGATTCCCACTACCACTGGCGCGGCCACCGCGGTCGGCCTCGTGCTCCCCGAGCTGAAGGGCAAGCTCGACGGCATCGCGATCCGGGTGCCCACCGCCAACGTCTCGGTGGTGGACCTCACGGTGGAGCTGGGCAAGTCGGCCAGCGTCGCCGCGGTCAACGACGCCTTCCGCGCCGCCGCGGCCGGGCCGCTCAAGGGCATCCTCGACGCCACCGACGAGGAGCTGGTCTCGGTGGACTTCAACGGCGACCCGCACTCCTCGATCGTCGACCTCCCGTCCACCGCGGTGGTCGACGGCAACATGGTCAAGGTGCTCGCGTGGTACGACAACGAGTGGGGGTACTCCTGCCGGGTACGAGACCTGATCCGCTATATGGCCCGGTCGCTCTAGCCCGCGGCCGCTGCTGGCCGTCGCGTGGCGAAGCTCGTCGTCGATCAGGTGGACCTGGCGGGGAAGCGCGTCTTCCTGCGGGCGGATTTCAACGTGCCGCTCGACGGCGCGCGGGTCACCGACGACACCCGCATCACCGCGGTCCTGCCCACCCTGTCGTGCTGCCTCGATCGGGGGGCGTCGCTCGTGCTCGCCTCCCATCTCGGCCGCCCCAAGGGCAAGCCGGATCCGAAGTACTCGCTGCGCCCGGTGGCGGAGCGGCTGCAGGCCCTGCTCGATCGGCCGGTGACGCTGCTGCCCGACTGCGTGGGGCCGGAGGTGGAGGAGAAGGCCCACGCCCTCCAGCCGGGTGAGATCGTCCTCCTGGAGAACCTCCGCTACCACGCCGAGGAGGAGGCCAACGACGAGGGCTTCGCCCGCTCCCTCGCCGCGCTCGCCCAGGTCTACGTCGACGACGCCTTCGCGGCGTCCCACCGCGCGCACGCTTCCATCGCGGCCATCACCCACTTCCTGAAGCCGGCGGCGGCGGGGCTCTTGATGGCCCGCGAGCTCGACGCGCTCGCGCGGATCTTCGAGCGGCCCGAGCGGCCGATCTGGGCGGTGCTGGGCGGGGCCAAGGTCTCCGACAAGCTGAGCCTGGTCGAGCACCTGCTCGGCCGGGTGGACGGCCTCGCCATCGGCGGCGGCATGGCCTTCACGTTCCTGAAGTCCCTCGGCCACGGGGTCGGCCGCTCGCTGCTCGAGCCGGACCGCGTCGAGGCCGCGCGCGCCAGCATGGAGCGGGCGCGGGCGGCCGGGATCCCGCTCCGGCTGCCGGTGGACGTGGTGGTGGCCCCCGAGCTCGACGCGACCAGCGGACTCCGCACGGTGGGGATCCGCGAGATCCCCGACGACCTCATGGGGCTCGACATCGGGACGGCCACCGTGACCCAGTTCACCACCGCCCTCCGTGGGGCCAAGACCATCGTGTGGAACGGCCCCATGGGCGTGTTCGAGAAGCCCGCCTTTGCGGCCGGGACCCTCGGGGTCGCGCAGGCGGTGGCCGGCTCCGGCGCCTTCTCGGTGATCGGCGGCGGCGACACCATCGCGGCGGTGCAGCAGGCCGGCGTCATGGATAAGATCGGCTACGTGTCCACCGCGGGCGGCGCGTTCCTCGAGTTCCTGGAGGGACGCGAGCTGCCCGGGGTCGCGGCCCTGGACGACGCGGCCTGATGCGGACCCCGCTCGTCGTCGGCAACTGGAAGATGCACGGCACGCAGGACGCGGCCCGCGAGCTGGCCCTCGCGGTGCGCGACGGGCTCAAGCGCCCGCGCGGGGTCGAGGTGGTGGTGTGCCCGCCCTTCACCGCGCTGCCCGCGGTGTCCGAGATCCTCAAGGGCGCCGCGGTCGCGCTCGGCGCGCAGAACTGCCACTGGGAGGCGCAGGGGGCGTTCACCGGAGAGGTCTCGCCCGCCATGCTCGCCGAGCTGGGCTGCCGCTGGGTCCTGCTCGGGCACTCGGAGCGCCGCCACGTCTTCCGCGAGACCGACGAGGAGATCAACCGCAAGGTGGTGGCCGCGCTCCGCCACGGCCTGCGGCCGGTGCTCTGCGTGGGCGAGACCGACGAGGAGCGGCGCCAGGGGCTCACCTTCACGGTGGTGGAGGGGCAGCTCCGCGCGGGCTGGTCGGGTCTCTCCCCCGAGGATCTCGCGCGCTGCGTGCTCGCCTACGAGCCGGTGTGGGCGATCGGCTCCGGGGTCAACGCGACCCCCGCCCAGGCCGCCGAGGTGCACGGCTACCTGCGCGGCCTCGTCTCCGAGGTCGCATCGAAGGAGCTGGCCCAGTCAATGCGCATCCTGTACGGCGGCAGCGTCAAGCCCGACAACGCCCAGGCCCTCACCCAGGAGCCGGACATCGACGGGGTCCTGGTGGGAGGAGCCAGCCTCCAGGCGCCCGGCTTCATCACCATCGCCAAGAAGTCGGCCGCCCGCAGCGGCGCTTCGAAGGAGTAGCGCTTCATGTTCATCCTGGTCGTGATCGTTCACGTCATCGTGTGCATGGTCATCGTCGGCCTGGTGCTGCTGCAGGCCGGCAAGGGGGCCGACATCGGCTCCGCGTTCGGCGGCAGCGGCAGCCAGGCGGTGTTCGGGTCCATGGGCACGCCCACCGTCCTCGGCAAGGCCACCTCGGTGGTGGCGATCATGTTCATGGTCACTTCGTTCGCCCTGTCGATGATGGCCCACAGGCGCACGGTCAGCATCATGCCCGTGACGGGCCCCAGCGCCCCGGCGCCGGCCACGCCCTCGGCGCCGCCCGCCCCCGCGCCGGCCACGCCCGCGCCCCAGAAGTAGTCGTCCCCGGGCATGGCGACTCGGCGCGCGCGCGTTCGTGCTCTGCTGGTCTGGGCCGCCGGCCTCGGCCTCGCGACGGCCTGCAACGGCCCGATCGAGAGCCGCACCGACGAGAGCGTCGCCGCCGGCCCCCCCGCCTACGGGGACACCTTCATCCAGGCGTCGATCGGTGACATCGGGGGGCTGATCCCGAGCCTCACCTCCGACCAGTCCTCCCACGAGGTGGGAGGACTGATCTACGACGGCCTGGTGAAGCAGGACAAGGACCTGAACCTGGCGCCGGCCATGGCCCAGTCCTGGACGTACAGCCCGAACTGCCTCGAGCTGACCTTCAAGCTCCGCCACGACGTGAAGTGGCACGACGACTACCCGTTCACCGCGGACGACGTGGTCTTCACCTACGAGGCCATGATCAACCCCAAGACGCCCGCGCCCTTCAAGGAGGGCTTCCTCCTGGTGAAGGAGGCGAAGGCCCTCGACCCCTACACGGTGCAGATCCGCTACGACAAGCCCTACGCACGCGCGGTGGAGACGTGGAGCTCGACCATGCTGCCCAAGCACCTCCTCCAGTCGTTCGCGGACGCGGGCACCATGCGGGAGTCGCCCCAGAACAGCCAGCCGGTGGGCACCGGCCCCTATCGCTTCCAGGAGTGGAAGCCGGGCGAGAAGGTGGTGCTGCTCGCCAACCCCGACTACTACGAGGGCCGGCCCTATCTGAGCCGCATCGTGTACCGGGTGATCCCGAGCCAGGCCACGATCTTCCTCGAGCTGAAGGCCAACGGGGTCGACTACGTCAGTAGCCTCACCGGCATCCAGTACAAGCGGCAGACCGAGTACCCCGCGTTCCGCAAGGCCTACCACAAGTTCCGGTACCCGGGAGGGGACTACACGTTCCTCGGCTTCAACCTCAAGGACCCGCGCTTCGCGGACCCGCGGGTGCGCCAGGCCTTCGCCCACGCGATCGACAAGCGGGAGCTCATCGACGGGGTGCGGCTCGGTCTGGCCACCGAGGCCAACGGGCCCATGCGCCCGGGCACGTGGGCCTACACCGATGACGTGAAACGCTACGAGTACGACCCGGCCAAGGCCAAAGCCCTGCTGGCCGAGGCGGGCTGGAAGGACCGGGACGGCGACGGGGTGGTGAAGGACCGCGACGGCAAGCCGTTCACCCTGACCATCCGGACCAATCAGGGCAACGACGAGCGGAAGAAGATCGCGGAGATCGTCCAGCAGCGTCTCAAGGAGATCGGCATCCAGGCCGACATCCAGCTCATCGAGTGGGCCGCGTTCATCAAGGAGTTCATCAAGCCGCGCCGGTTCGAGGTGGTGGTGCTGGGGCTCGGCACCGGCTCCGATCCGGATCAGTACGTGGTCTGGCACTCCTCGCAGCGCGGCCCGGACCAGATGAACCGCACCGGCTACGCCAACGAGGAGGTGGACCGCCTCCTGGAGGCGGGCCGCGCGTCGTGCGTGCAGAAGGAGCGCGTGCACTACTATCGGCGCATCCAGGAGATCCTCGCCGAGGACCTGCCGATGATCTTCCTCTTCTACCGGGACTCGCTGCCCGCGGTGGCCGCGCGCATCCACGGGGTGAACCCGGCTCCCGCCGGGATCCTCTACAACTTCGAGAAGTGGTACGTGCCGAAGGCTCAGCAGCGCTATACCTCCGGCTAGATGGCGCTCTTCGCGCTCCGGCGGCTCCTCCTCTCGATCCCGCTGCTGATCGGCATCACCTTCGTCTCCTACGTGGTCATCAGCCTGGCCCCCGGCGGGCCGCTCGACTTCCTGACCCCCGAGGATCCCAACGCCTCCCCGGAGGTGAAGGAGCGGCTGGTCAAGGAGTTCGGGCTCGACCGGCCCATCCACGTGCAGTACTGGCACTGGCTCAAGCGCGCGGTGCGCCTCGACTTCGGGCGCTCGTTCCTGCCCGACGGGCGGCCGGTGCTGAGCAAGATCGGGGAGCGGCTGCCGGTCACCCTGTTCCTCAACATCATCGAGCTGGCCATCATCGTGGGCTTGGCGGTGCCCATCGGGGTGCTGTCGGCCACCCGCCAGCACTCGCTCTACGACAAGATCACCACCGTCTTCGTCTTCGTGGGCTTCGCCACCCCGGACTTCTGGCTCGCGCTCCTGCTCATGATCCTCTTCGGGGTGCAGCTCGGCTGGCTGCCCATCTCCGGCCTGCGCTCGCTGAACTGGGAGTACCTCACGTTCTGGCAGCAGCAGTGGGACTTCTTCTCCCACCTCGTCCTGCCCATCGTGGTCGCCACCTTCGGGGGTCTCGCCGGCTTCTCGCGCTACATGCGCCAGAGCATGCTCGAGGTCGTCCGCCAGGACTACGTGCAGACCGCGCGGGCCAAGGGGCTCACGGAGCGGGTGGTGATCAGCAAGCACGCCCTGCGCAACGCCCTCCTGCCGGTGGTCACGATCCTGGCCCTCGCCCTGCCGGGCCTCATCGGGGGCAGCGTCATCATCGAGTCGATCTTCGCGATCCCCGGGATGGGGCAGCTCATGGTGCAGTCCGTCTTCTCGCGCGACTACCCGGTGGTGATGGGCAACCTGGTGATCGTGGCGAGCCTGACCCTGGTGGCCAACCTGGTGGCCGACATCACCTATGGGCTGGTGGATCCGCGCATCCGCTTCGGCGGCCGCCGGGGCCGGCGCTCGTGACGACCGGGGGGCCGCGGCGCGGGGAGATGCGCCAGTTCTGGCGCACGTTCTCCCACAACCAGCTCGCGGTGTGCGGGGGCGCGGTGGTCAGCGTCCTCGTGCTCCTGGCCGTGCTCGCGCCCGCGCTGGCTCCGTGGGACCCCAACCGGCCCGACACCCGCAACATCCTCGACGCGCCGTCGAGCAGCCACTGGTTCGGCACCGATCCCCTCGGGCGGGACGTGCTCTCCCGGGTGCTCTACGGCTCGCGGGTCTCGCTCGCGGTGGGCTTCGTGTCGGTCGGCATCGCGGCCGCGATCGGGCTGCTGCTGGGGTCGGCGGCCGGCTACTACGGCGGGATGGTGGACAACGTGGTGATGCGGCTGGTCGACCTGATGCTGGTCTTCCCCCGCTTCTTCCTCCTGCTCGCGGTGCTCGCGTTCCTCAAGCCGTCGATCTGGACGATCATGGCCGTGATCGGCGTCACCGGCTGGATGGGGGTGGCCCGGCTCGTGCGGGCGGAGTTCCTCACCCTGCGCGAGCGGGAGTTCGTCATCTGGTCGGAGTCCATCGGAGCGGGGGCGCTGCGCATCATCTTCCGTCACATCCTGCCCAACGCGATCGCGCCCATCCTGGTGGCCATGACCCTCGGCATCCCGGCCGCCATCCTCACCGAGGCCGGTCTCTCGTTCCTCGGCCTCGGGGTCCAGCCGCCCTACGCGACCTGGGGCAACATCCTGAACGACGGCCGCGACTACATCGAGATCGCGTGGTGGCTCACCCTCTACCCGGGTCTGGCGATCCTGATCACGGTGCTCTCCTACAACCTGGTGGGCGAGGGGATCCGCGACGCCCTCGACCCGCGCCTGCGTCAGTCGCGCGTCGGCCGCATCCTTAGACTGGGCCGCTGAATTGACAAGGCTCGCGCGGCCGCGGCATACTGTGCCCTCGTCGGCGCCGAAGTGGCGGAATTGGCAGACGCGCACGTTTGAGGGGCGTGTGGGGCAACCCGTGGGGGTTCGAGTCCCCCCTTCGGCACCATTGATCTGTAAGTCATCGACCCACCGAGTCTAACCGGAAGCGATCGTCCTCACCGGGAGTATTTTGAGAGTACGGCGGCGCCGGCGGGCTCGGTCGTCTCCGCGTTTGCACGCTCCGTCATCCGGCTCAGCAGCGCACTACCGTCGCGCCGGGTGCGGTTCGGGATGTACCGGGCGTAGACGCTGAAGAGCATCTCCGGCGAGCTGTGCCCCAGCATCGCGGCGACCCAGGACGGGGCTTCCCCCGCCGCCAGAGCGTTCGAGGCGAAGGTGTGCCGGGTCTGGTACATAGTGCGGCGCCGGAGGCCCGCCGTCGTGAGCGTGGGGTACCAGGTCCTGTCCCGCAGGGCGTTCACGTTCAGCAGGCCTCCTGCCGGCCCCGTGAAGACGTAGTCCTGGCCGGGCTCGGACGCCCCACGGCCGGCTTTGAGCCGCTCTGATGCCTGCTGCGCCTTTTGGACCTTGAGGGCATCGACCACGGGCGGCAGCAGGTCGATGTCGCGTACGCTGCTGGCCGTCTTGGGCGGGCCTTCCTTGCCGCGATAGCGGCCCGCCCGGATGCGGACGATCCCGCGGCCCCCGTCGACATCACCCCACCGGAGCGCCGCCAGTTCGTTCGGCCGGGCCCCGGTCCAGCAGGCGACCGTGAAATAGGGCCGCCACCAGACCGGGCACGCCGCCAGCAAGGCGGTCACCTCCTCCGGGTCGAGCGGATCGACCTCCGTGCGGGGCTCCCGCAGCGATCGGATGGTCTCGGTCGGGTCGTCGCGGAGGTGCCGGCGGCGCACGGCCATCCGCACAATCATTTTGAGGACGAGCAGCGTCAGGTTGGTGCGGCGGGCGGACAGCCCGGTATCGCGCAGCCCCGTGATCAGCTGGCGGATGCGTGACTCCGTGACCGCGCTCACCCGGAGCTCCCCCACGACGGGCAGGAGCTGTGACTTCAAGACCTGCTCATACTGGGCCAGCGTCGACGCTTTCCACCCGGAGCGGCATTCGTCGATCCACGCCGCGGCAAAGGCGGCAAACGCGTGTCGCTCATCCGGGGGCCGCTCGCCCCGATCGCGCGCGGCCAAGAGTTCCCGCTCGATGCGGACGGCTTCGTCCCGGCCGATTCCCCGGAAGGTGCGCTTTCTGAACCGCCCGTCGCTGTCATACCACCAGAGCTGATAGCCCGTGCGTGTGCGCTTGACCGCCATTAGCTGCCCTCCCTGTGACGACGTGATCTCCGCTGCTGCCGCGCGCGCTGCTTCCACCGCTTGACGTGCCAGAGCCGGGCGCACCGACCCGTGCAGAAGATCTGATCCTCGCGGCCTCGAATGAAGAAATGCGCGCAGCGCGGGC
>Ga0210408_10005203_pt1 | contig 11456 bp, 9 predicted proteins | sample IncBWH4MmetaG_FD_155471 | JGI IMG/M metagenome (GOLD analysis project Ga0210408, IMG submission 155471) | Forest soil microbial communities from Barre Woods Harvard Forest LTER site, Petersham, Massachusetts, United States - Inc-BW-H-4-M | ecosystem: Environmental > Terrestrial > Soil >... | reverse complement strand
CCACCAACGTCCAATGTTCGTCGCTCAACAGCCTCTGTCGCTTCTTCATGACAGAAGCTCAACAAACTAACTGCCTCATCTAAAAGTACTTAGTTTGAGGCCGAACCTATTTTTGAAACACGCTCTAGTATGTACCATTGGAACTAATCATCGGATCTAAAATCATTCAAGCGGTGCAGCGTGGCAAATTCGGACAAGTTTTGGGAGCCGAGGAAGATTCTGCTTGTAACGGATAGGCTGCTTTGCTAGGCTGGCCAAGCTGTTAACGTAATCGAAAGGAGGGCCGAGTAATATGTATTTCATACTCGAATCTCTCGATTCGTCTTTGTTCAGGCAACGCCGATCCCCGATTCTTCAAGACACCTGTGGATTGGGCGGAGCCACCGCGAGAGTTGTGACGACACAACTTCCTGGCGGAGGGACGACGAGTGACACCATTTGAGATAAGTAAGTAAGGCTGCGGTCGCAGCCTTTTGACAGCCTGTGGGGCTCTTGCCCCACAGGATTTGATGGCACCTTTCTTGGTAATTTCTCCTGTTGGTCCAAGTATGATCTGTATTTTGAGCAAAGCCCACTTGGAACTTACGACCGAATCAGTTATGGACTGGCTGAGTTTCTGGAGAGTACCCGCTATCCGAATGAACGTAGAAGACTTAACTGCTGCTTCTCTGTCGGTCTTCATCGATAGATCTGGGGTGAACCTGTCGTGGCCGGCCGGTAAGATCCGTTTTGATCCCACCCGTATCAAGGTAGTTTGGTATCGCCGCTGGGGTTCTTATCTTCATACGGCTCTCAATGGCCAAGTGCTATTTGGCGATGCTGCACAGGAGAACTGGCAAGACAACACCATCAACTCAGCGTTGCATCTGCAACGCGAGTTGCGTACCGTCAGCGAGTTTGTCTTCCATTTGCTATCTTCTGCGCGCTGGTTGAGCGATCCGAATACCGGCATTGTGAACAAATTGCGAGTGTTGAAGCTGGCCGCGGAATGCGAACTCGATATTCCTGCTACCTCGGTGTCGAATGACCGCGCGTCGCTTTCTGCTTTTATTGAGAAGTACGGCCGAGTCGTCACTAAGGCAGTTGGCGAAGCGCTTATATGCGAATTTAAGGGCACTTCATTCGTAACTTATACTTCGCTGGTGGAACAGGACACGGTGAACGACAGGCAGAGCAGCCGCGTGTTTCCGACGCTCTTGCAGGAATGCTTGAACAAACAATACGAGGTTCGCGTTTTCTATTTAGATGGACTGCTTTACAGCATGGCCATCTTTTCGCAAAGCAATGAACAGACTGCCGTTGATTTCCGCCGCTACCAGTTTCAGCGTCCAAACAGGACCGTGCCCTATCAACTTCCGGGTGATATCTCTTCTAAACTGACCATGCTGCTTCAGAGGTTGGGATTGGAAACCGCTTCCATTGATCTTGTCAAAACCGTCGACGGACGGCATGTGTTCCTTGAGGTGAACCCTATGGGACAATTCGGCATGGTATCATTCCCTTGCAATTATCACTTGGAGCGCGCCGTCGCGGCTGCACTAGTGAAGCGACTATACCATGAGTAAAAAACTAATCGATTACATTCGGACCGAGGCGATTGAGTTGCTGCCTCTACACGTCGTGCTGGCACAAGAGGCCCTGGAGCCTGGTACAGCAATCCGGTCAGCCACCAGTGACACTCACAAAGCGGAAGGATATCTCTGCGACTCATTCTACAAACCGATTTCCCGATGTGTGGGTGAATAATTATGGATAGCGCCGGCGACGTTTTCAGGCTATTCGCGAATTGCATGCCGGTCAAGGGAGCGAGGCGGAGCACCATCTGCGATCTACAGTATCACCGGTTCGATTTTATACCGAACGGCCTTTACTATATCCTCACGGAACTGAAGGGGAAAACGGTCTCCGAAATCAAGGCCGTTTTCGACGCTTCTCAGCATGTAATAATTGATGAGTATTTTACATTTCTCCAGGAAAAAGAGTATGGGTTTTTCTGTGCTGAGCCGGAGCTGTTCCCCGACCTGGACCTGACCTGGATGGCTCCGGAGCAAATCACGAACGCTATCATCGACGTCAATGAGCAATCCCGGCACCCCTATGAGAGCATCTTTGACCAGCTTGATGCTTTGGGCTGCAAGGCCTTGCAGCTACGTTTTTTTGACCCTGTCTCAGTTGGCGAAATTGAAAAAATTCTTGACTCAACCCAACGCGGAGGCTTGAGGCACATTGAGCTGCTCTTGCCGTATTCTACTGAATTCTCTGACGACACTCTTAAGGGTCTTTGTGTGGGCAATCCACGGATATCGGGAGTAGTGGTGTCCTCTGCGCCCAAGTCCAGGCGGATGGAAGTTCAGGGTACCGGTGTTCCGATTGACTTTACCAGCGCTCCCTGCACCTCTCCCGCATGTTGCGGAGAAACCTCTCCGAAGTACTTTGTCATCAACATTGGGCTCTTCACCGAGGCGCAAGAGTGGAACACTTGTTTGAACCGTAAGATATCGGTATCCGTGGACGGGACCATCAGGAACTGCCCGTCCATGCCTGATTCGTTTGGTAATGTGGGAACAATTTCTTTGAGCGACGCCCTCATGGCCCCTCAATCCAAGGATTTATGGAATATCAAGAAGGACCAAATCAAGGTGTGCCGCGATTGCGAGTTCAGGTACATATGCACCGATTGCAGAGCCTACCGTGAAGATCCTTCTGACTTGAGATCCAAACCGCTCAAATGCGGGTACAATCCTTACAGCGCTGAATGGAAGAAATCTGGCGAAGCGACCGCAGAGGCTTTTGAAGTGGGGCCGCCTGCCGACGTATATTAGCAACACGATAAGACTCGAGGTAAATAGCGGAAAGGCAGCCATTGCGAAGCTGTTGGACCTTTCGACGCCAATCATAGTATGTCGAATTATTTATGCGCACTTATCTAGAAGACGTAACTCATGACGTCCGGTACTGCATTAGAAGGCTGATTAGAAAACCCGTTTTTACTCTCACGCTCATACTCACCCTTGGCCTCAGTATCGGCGTCAACGTAGCCGTGTTCAGCCTCGTCAGTTCACTGCTCGTCAATGGTCTGCCATACAAGAATGGTGATCGGCTCGTATTGCTCAGCCACTTGCCAATCTCTGATTTCGAAGACTCGGTCGCGGCATTCGATAGCTGGAAATCAGAGTCAAATCTCTTAGAGGACGCGGCATTGTACGATGTGGGGCAGTCGACATTACTGGGCGGCTTGGCGCCGCAACAGCTTGATGTATCGAATGTCACCGCCAATTTTTTCGAAGTCTTGGGTGTTTCACCCGTCGCGGGTCGCGGTTTTCTGCAAGACGAGCAAGGCCCAGGACGTACGAACGTGGTTGTTATTTCCGAAGGACTGTGGCGCAGCCAGTTTGGCGGCGACGTTGCCGCTCTCGGGAAGACCGTCGTATTAAACGGCCGCGGTCATTTACTTGTGGGTGTGGTGCCTGCCAACGGTCGATTCCCCTCCGGAGTCGATGCATGGACACCGACAGCTCACGTGGCCGATGTTCGCAAAGCTTCAAATGCAACAGGCCTGTACATTCTAGGCCGAATTCGTCCTTTTGCGACCATTGCTCAAGCAGACGCGCAGCAACACGCATGGATGCACGCTCATCATCTCGATAAAAACGATGATGGTGGGATCCCTGACTGGCTTCAGGCCGCCGCTACTCCGGTTGTCCAGTCATTGCAATCGGGACTGACAGGCTCGTTGAAGCGTCCGGTTCTGTTGTTGTTTGGGGCTGTAATACTCGTGCTCCTGATCGGCTGCACCAACGTCGCCAATCTGGTTCTGGCCGACTCCAATGTTCGTGATCACGAATTTACCATTCGTCAAGCTGTGGGGATGACCGCCGGTCGGTTGCTGCGCCAACTAATCACCGAGCAACTTTTGACCGGTATTTTGGGTGGCCTTGTTGGCCTTGGCATGGCGTATTTGAGCCTGCCCTATCTAAAGACCTACCTTCCGAAGTATTGGCCTGAATTTGCCACTGTTTTGATCGATTCTCGTGTCCTGATCTTTGCATTCTTGATTTCTCTGCTGATTGGGGTCATCATGGGGTTGGCTCCGGTTTGGCGTTTAGCGAAACGTCTGGGCGCCTTGGCGCAGGGCAGCCGGGCAAGCGAAGGTCCCGCTCGCAGACTATCGCGGGAATTGCTTGTATTGCTGGAAACCAGCATGGCATTGGTTCTGCTGGTGTCTGCTGCGCTCTTTATCCAGACTTTTCGAAATTTGCTGGCGACCGATTATGGTTTTAAGCCGCAAAACGTCCTCAGTGTTTCAATCTGGCGTCCCCGGACGACTCCCCAAGAAACCGCTGCTTCTCGGATGTTTTATGCCGAGATCTTTTCCCGATTGCCTCTTCTCGGAGGGGTTCAGGCTGTCGGCGGTGTAGATTACCTGCCTATTCGACCGGGAACCACCAATTACTTCCAGGAAGCTACCACCATTCCTCCGCAAAGTGACAGGCCCGCCATCGTGGTTAGTTCGCTTGTAATCGCGCCTGGATACTTCAGGGCGATGGAAGTTCCTTTGCTGGAAGGACGCGGTTTCGACGACCATGACGACCAAAGTCACGAGCGGGTCGCAATCATAGATCGTACCGTTGCCAACCAGCTTTGGCCGGGACTGAACCCTATTGGCAGGCAAATCTCCTTGGCTGACAGTGGAGTTGTTAGAGTTGTTGGCATTTCCGGGAATATCCGTCTTTTCGGCCCTGGGTCGATGTCCATTCCAGAGGTGTATCGGCCCCTCGCGCAGTCGCAACCTCCGCGGGTATTCAGTTTCGTTCTACGCGCGACTTCCGGCACGGAATCAAGAAACCTTGCACAGGAGATGCGGTCTGTCATTCGGACAGTCGACGCCAATCAGCCGGCTGATGTCGCAACCATGGACAGCTACATATCTGAGCAATTGCAGCGGCCACGAGGGATCATGGCCCTGCTGACTGTCCTGTCTGGCGTTGGTTTGGTACTGGCGGTTGTGGGCCTCTATGGGTTGGTATCCTATTCAGTAACATCTCGAATGCGTGAATTCGGCATAAGAATCGCGCTGGGCGAAAGCTCCGGAAGCATTTTTCTACGTTCACTGTCCGGGGCCATGCGAGCAGTGTTGCCGGGCGTCTTGTTGGGCATTCTGCTCTCGTTGGTTGCCAGTAGGCTTCTGCAATCCGAACTATTCGGGGTAAAAGCAACAGACGCTTTCACATTCGTTGCCATCACCTTGTTACTGGTTTGCACAGCTCTGCTGGCGAGCGCGATTGCGGCACGTCCAGCGACCGCCGTTGACCCTGTTAACGCGCTTCGCGAACAGTAGGCTGTTGGTCTGGGATAAGAAACCCAAAGCCGCGAATGTGACCACATCCTGATCAGGCTTATCTCCATCTGTCGAGATCTATCACCGTTACGTCGCCTAGCGTCGAAAGTGGACCATCAAACTCTTTTTCGTTCCCGATCACCAGGATTGTTGCCTCCGGACGATAATGTTTCTTGGCTGCGTTGAGGATATCTTCCTTGGTCACTTTAGTTATATTGTCCCGATATTTCTGCAAAAAGTCGAGCGGCAAGCCAAAGTAGTATAACGTGACGGCATTCTCTGTTATTTTCTTTGGCGAGTCGTAATCAAATACAAATGAGTTCAGGATCGATTCCTTGGTTGCATTCAGCTCTGAATCACTCACGGGCATTTCACGCATTTGCTTGATCAGATGCTGCACGATTTCTATGGCTCTCAAGGTCGCGCCGGCCCGTGTCTCTGAGTGAGTGTAGAAATAACCAGGCGCGCCGAGCCCCTCAGCGTGGTCGGCCAGCGTAAGATATGCGAGACCCTCTTTTGTTCGTAGCTCGTTGAACAGCCGTGAGAAAAACCCGCCGCCGAGAATTGAGTTGGCCAATGTAAGGGCAAGATAATCGGGATCGGTTTGCTCTATTCCCAGGTTCCCTATCCGGAACGTCGTCTGACCTATGTCACGGTGAATGAAATAAACCTCCTGTTTCACCGTTGCTTGGATCACAGGTAGCTTTCCGAAGGCAGTCTTTTGCGGTTGCCACCCCGCAAAAATATGCTCGATTGTCTGAATGATCGCATCCTTGGTAACGTCGCCACTGATGCCTAAAACTACATTGTTGGGGTGGTAGTACGTGTCATGGAACCGGACTACATCTTCACGAGTGATCCTTTTCACTGATTCTTCCGTGGCAGACCTAGCTAGTGGACTCGACTTTCCGTAGATAAGCTGTGGAAAAATTCTGCCTGAGATAGCGAGTGGAGTGTCGTTTTGGCGCCTGATTGAATTTAGCCTCTGGTTTCTCGTTACCTCCAGTCGTTCATTGTTGAAGGCTGGGTTCATGAGCAAGTCTGCAAATATCGGCAGGATGGTACCAATGTCTTTGGTTAAAGCTGACATTGACGCGTATCCTGCTTTTTCTGTCATCCAGGTTTCGACCGAAGCAGCAACAAATTCCAGTTTTGCGTCTACTTCATCCGCCGTCATGCTCGTGGTTCCCCCAGAGCGCATGGTTGCTGCCATGGTATCGGCTAAGCCGATCTTGTCGGCGGGATCGTACATGTTGCCACTTCGAATCATGGCAAACATATTGATCAGAGGCGTTCTATGGTCTTCTAAAATGAGCAGCGTCATTCCATTGGCGAGTTGGACTTTTTCAGGACGTCTCGGCAGAAAGCGGAGCGGAGGATATGACAATTGATCAATGGGTCGCTTCTTAGTGTGCTGGGCCCAGCCATGCACAGGCGCATGCGCAAGGGCGAAAAGCAGAAGGGCGAAAGCAAACAAAATAGATTGTTTTTTCATCACTTGGGAACGATATAGGCTACGGTTCGATTCGACTTCCGAAACAGCTCCTTTGCCACGCGCATTATGTCTTCCGGAGTGACATCCGCCAGCCTTTGCCTGTATGTCAGCAATCGACGCCAGTCGCCCTCCAGTCCTTCGGTGAACGCAAGTTCCCTGGCCAGTGTCTCGTTGTTTGCCATACTGCGTACAAATTCCGCTTCAGCTTGATTTGTGATCTTGCGCAGTTCGAGATTGTCGACACGCTCCTCCTTTAGCTTGTCGATTTCTGCGTAAATCGCCTTTTCCAGGTCACCAACATTGTGAATTGGCAGCACAGGTTGTGCGATTATCTCAAAGAGGGATGGATATTTAGCCGTTACCAGCGGTGGATTTGCGAGAACTTCCACCCCGGTGGCAATTTTTTTATCAAGTACCAGGGCTTTGTAGAGTCGAGAGGTGTGCCCGCCAGCGAGCAACGAGGCGACAACGTCATAAAGGACGCTATCTATACTTAGGACGTCCCCGCGATGATACCCTAATACCAGAGACGGTTGAGTTGGAACTTCCAGCTCCACGCGTCTCTCGCCTTCCTGAGCAGGCTCTACGGTAACGAGTCGGCGGTTTTTCTCTCCAGCAGGTACTGAACTGAAATACCGGTCAATCATCCGGATTATCGTAGCCGTATCGAAATCACCCACAATGGCAACCGTGCAATTCGCTGCACCATAGTACTTATTAAAAAAAGCCTGGACTTCGGCGCGGGTTAGGTGACTCACGTCTGACGCCCAGCCAATTCCTGAATGTAACCCGTAAGGATGGGCATGGAACGCTGTTGTAATGGTTTCCTGCAGCAGGAGGCGATTGAATGGTTCTGTGTCTATTGTTTGCCGCATTTCTTCCATCACCACATCGCGTTCCTCGTAGAATTGGCGCAGTACTGCGTGTTGAAAGCGATCGGATTCAATCGCCATCCATAATTCGATTTTGTTGGATGGCAGATTCACTGAATAGTGTGTTTCGTCTCTTTCGGTCTGCGCTTGGAGACCGGTTCCTCCGTTACGCTCGTATAGTTTCCCTATTTCGTTTGGTACTACATATCGGTCCGCTGCGTTTTGTTCTTTCTTCAATTGAGCCTCTAAGCGGGAAATCTTTGCGCCGTCGGACATATTCCCCTTGTCTTGTTCGGCCGTAATCTCCGCCTCCAAGCGGTCTATTCGATCAAAATGCCTAGATTCCGCCTCATAGTCGGTGGTGCCGATCTGCTTCGTTCCCTTGAACGCCATATGCTCATATAGATGCGCTATCCCTGTGTGACCAGTCTGTTCGTCGACCGACCCGACACCATAGTAAATATGGAAAGAAACAGTGGGACTCTCATGGTTTTCCAGGAGCAGGAATCTCATGCCATTCGACAAGACGTGCTCTTTTAAACGGTTGCGCAGACCGTCGATCCGTTCCTGACCAACAGTGTCGCATTCTAAGCCCAGAAAAGCCAGAAGTAATACCGGAAGGAATGCAAATTTAATGTTTAACGGGATTTCCATTAAAGAGTGCTCTTTTGCAAGCGCCCCTATTTTAAATGACATGCGATTACAAATTACAAATGCAATAGAAAACGGTAAACGAGGACGGCCCCGCCTTCTCGTGCTGATCGCTTGGAGAGCGGCCATAATTTACGAAAACCATTCGGGCAGAGATCACAACCGACGGTGTACGCTTCCATCGAATACCTGCACGTTCGAGCCAACCCCATTATCCTCCTAAAGGATGTGTTCGGACGAAAGGAAAATAAACAGGAAGTATTGGCTGCTGGGGCGGTTGCCTTTACTGCTTTGTGGACCACCTGTGGTACTTTCGTGTTGTGTGCCGGACCGGCTTGGCGGCTCGGCATAAGTGGCATTTAGAGGGTATTGGCAGATGACTGAGGCAGAAAAACCTCGATACCGGGATCTTGCCGAGGAGGCGAACCTCCGAGCGTCAGAAGAGCAGAGGATAGCGAAGCTGTTTGCGGCAGGCGGAATACTATCCTCTTCAGATACTGCGACGGGAATGGTGAACTCTCAGCAGGCTCTCGTCAACATCGGCGAGTCGATCACACGTGCCGACAGAGCATTCGAACTCGGCTGTTACATCGAAGCGATGTCACTTCGCTTGCAGCACATGGAGCTCTGGTTGCGGATTTTCTTGTTCGCTAGGAGAGGTACCGGGAAACTCTTTACGAAGCAGGATAAGCGTCCATTTGGCCAGTTCTCATGGAGTGCGAACAAGTCGGATTTGACGCCGAATTAGTACGCTTGATGCGAGCCTTCAATCTTCACCGGACGAGAGCGATTCACAGATTCATAGTTGGCGCGACGGATTACGAACACCTTCGAGTTATCGGTTCCAGGTATACAGCCCTGCCAGCACGAGTTGGTGGATTTACTTACGAAGCCTTGGGATTTTAAGGGTTCCGAGCGGATGGTCGGCAAACCGAAATAATCGCCCGTAATCCGTCCGTAAGCTGTGCGCTAACCGTAAGCGCTGCAGATTTATGCGTGAGTGGGGGCCGAAAAGCGAGGGTGGTGGCTAAAGACAAGCGGTTGGTGGGCTCACAGTCGGATGGAGAGGGGAAGTAATAGTCTTTGCTACTGCCGATTGTGTGCTCTCCATCATCCCTCCTGCTCTGCATCCCCTGCCTCCCCGTTAGGATGTCTATTTATCTCTGCTCTTGTCTATGCGGCCATAGGCGGACGCTTACACTTATGCTACGCCACTTCTCGGTCGTCGGAAACTGGAAACGATCCTGCTGTTTACCTAGCTGAGCGAAAGTGTCTGGTTGAGGTGTTGGATTTGATCGTGGTACACGGAAGGTACACTGTGAGTCTGTCCTACAGGCTCCTTACAGGGCTTAACAGATGCGACCCGGGCCTTGTAAGTTGTTGCAGTTCTATGTTGCTGCCGGGCTTTCCAGGCGGTAACAGGGGTTCGACATTCCAGCCCCGGCCTATGACGTTGTGCCGAAGGTCGTAGTTGGTTAAGTTTCCCGTCGCTCTGTCAGGGCAAAGGCCGTAGGTTCGTATCCCGCCCTCCCTCGCCACCATTCCTCTTAAGGGCTTGCGGGTTTTGAGGATGGTTGCTTTTGTGATTCAATAGGGCTCCATTGAGCCTCGGAGCGGTTACCTTCTGTCCCTTGACCATCGTGATGAGCTTGGCCTGCGTCCGCCAATTGTCCGGTGATAGCGCCTGCACGTAGGTGTAGGTTGTGACTTTCTGAGTTGCGTGCAACAACTCTTGTACATCTTGGCATTTTCGCTATTGGCATTGAAGAGATTAGGGTCACACTGTCGAAGCAATCAATTTCCCAACTTTCCCGATCAGGGAATTCGATCGTCTTTCGGCTTCTTCGCAGGCGGCCAAGTCCGCAGCATGGTGGCGATTGGCTTCTTCAGCCCTCTGTTGTTGCTCTTGCCGTGCTTGCATTTGTCTGGCTTCTTCATCTTGTTACTTCTTGCGTAACGCGTGCTTATAGTCAGCCAGCGATTGCAGGATCAGCGGGTGATCGCTTGCCGACATCCACGATTGTTCCTCTTGGGCTTGGGCATCCAAATCCTTATGAGAATCGGTCGCTTGCTGGAAGTGGCCCCACAGAAAATTTCGCAAATTGCCGGCTCGTTCTTCCTTGCTGCCTTGCCATTGCTGGGTCCAGTTGTCGAGAGTTCCCAAGCGGAAGATGTTTGTCCCGCCGCATTGTTGCTTGTAGGCGTCCAATTCTTTGATGGCTGAGCTTTGTCTGGCTCTCAGCCACTCCATCGCTTGCATGATTAGGTTCCTCATCCGCTGCGCGTCTTCCGCAGTCGGACATACCCACAACACACGCTGGTACCGCTGCTCAACATACATCTGGCGAGCATGACTTTGAATCACCTCTTGGGCGTAGCGTTTCATCGTCTTGAACGTCAGTTCCAATTCCACAGCGATTACCAGCCCTGCCGGATCAATCACCAACACGTCGGGTCGATGTTTCAGTTTCTCGCTTTTCCCTTGCGGCTTCACCCCACGGTCGCAGTTTTTCCAACCGCTCCATCCCGCTTGGATGGCTTGCCATTTCAACTTTTGCAGTCCCAGAATATGTTTCAGCCGTAAGGCCGAAATCCGTCCTGATTCAAAGACTTTGCCTGACGGAATCTCATTCTTACTCGGGTCACAGGCCAGGGCTTGTCCATGTTCGGTAATGCCCCACAGGATTTGATATCCGCCTACTATTGGCACCCTGGCTGGGCGAATCAAGCCTTGCTCTTGCATCTCCATCAGGGCTTTATGCAGCGATTGGCGATGGTTTAGTCCCAGCACCAAGGTCAGAACTTCTGGGGAGCTGTAAATCTCTGTCTTCAACCATTGCAGAATTTTGGTTTGCTTCTGAGCGTGAATCTGCAAGCGAAGCTGCGGATCGCGGATTAGAGTCTGCGGTGTTCCCCCCGGATTACCGCGCTTGGATTCCAGTGTGAGTAAGGGCATGTGGTTTCTCCGCGCGCTTGGACCAGGAGGGCCTGCTGAAGTGGGACGAAGCCTTCTTGGATGGCAGCTTCGCTCCAGCGAAAAAGGGGGCTCTGCCGTCGGCAAAACCAAGCGTGGCAAGGGGACAAAGTGGATGGTATTGGT
>Ga0210408_10005201_pt1 | contig 11457 bp, 6 predicted proteins | sample IncBWH4MmetaG_FD_155471 | JGI IMG/M metagenome (GOLD analysis project Ga0210408, IMG submission 155471) | Forest soil microbial communities from Barre Woods Harvard Forest LTER site, Petersham, Massachusetts, United States - Inc-BW-H-4-M | ecosystem: Environmental > Terrestrial > Soil >... | reverse complement strand
TGGCTGGTCACGCCCGCAACCACCATGAATAGCAGCAGAGTGACGAACTCGTTCGGACGGGCGACGAAGAAGCTGTAGTAGGGACTGAAGAAGAAATATCCCGACAGCAGCACGCCGGCGACGGCCGCGACCAGCGCCGGGATCAGCCCGAGATGCCAGCCTGCGAGCAGCACGGGCAGCAGGTACACGGCCGAGCCGCGGCGGATCTCGAGCGAGGCCGCGAGCGCATAGACGACGAGGGTCGTTGCCGCGACCATCAGCAGGGCGATGGCGCTGCCGCGCAACTCGCGTTGAATGCGCTCGAACCGGATTGCCACTAGCGTTTCCTCGCCGGCACGTGCATGCGTGCAAACATAGTGCAGCGCCCGGATCCGGTCATCCCGGTTGTGGTTGGCAGTGCCCTCGGCAGATTCGGTGGGTTAGGCGAGCGTCCCGCCCGGAAATAACAATGCCTGAAACGGGTCAGTATAATGCACCAGCACCGGACGCGCTCCATCGAGCGCCACCGTCCGCAAATTGCTCGTCATGGGATGACTGGATGTTCCGATCTTGAATACAAAATCTTCGCCGCTACTGGAACTGGACGGTGTCAGTACCCGGATAACAGTTTTGATCAATCTCCCCTGATGCAGGGTGAACGTGAGTATGTCGGTCGGCGGCGTTGGAACGGAAGCGCCGCGTCTGCCCTCGAGCGAGCCGATCATTTCGGCATCGGTATCGCGCAAGATCGTCGAGAAGTTCTTGCCGTCGCTTTTGACATCGATGGCGGCGACGAATTTGTTGTAGCCCCAAATCTCCCGCCCGGCGCGGCTCGCCACCGCGGTAGTGACAGGGAGGTTCACGACGTAGTTCGCGGGAATCGGGTCGCCCGGCGCCGCCGCCAAGACGGTTAGGCCGACCTCATTGTATGGGCCGATATCTGTAATGCGGTACTCGATGCAGTAGAGCAGCACGACCGCCTTTCCATCCTCCTGCGAAACCGCTTGTAGACCGGTGCTCTTAAGGAGCCCGGCTGCTCGGTCCAGGTCGGTCAGGAAGGTGGCGACTAGGCATTGAACGTCGAAGTAGCGGATTGGCAATGGGCACTCTGTCCCATCGCTGAGGACGCGCCGCTGCAGTTTCAGATCGAGTGATTGGGTTCTGGGTTCCCTTGCAATATTGGGCGCCTGAATGAGTTGGGCGTGGCCGCTCGACATTTTGTCTTCAGCGAGGATTGTAAGTGCACGCGTGACGAGATCATCGGGATCAGCTGCGAGTTTGCTCTGCGCAGCAGGCGAGGTATGCTGCAGCGATAGACGTGGGTCGCGCGCCTGGGCACCAGCCAGGTTTGCGGCCCTCAATAGTGCGCTTCGATCCATGGCGCCCCCTCATTTGCTCGGTCAATTGAGCTCGGAATTTTTCTGCGCAGAGACAGCTACTCTCACCGCAACATCCCTCATTGCGCCAGCTCGTTGAGCAAGGCCTCGGCCTGCTTGAGGTCTAGAGTGTCGAGGCCCTGCGTGAAGGAGCCATGGACCGGAGCAAGAAGGTCGCGGGCCTGCGCTCGCTTTTCCTGATCGCGGCAGAGCCGCGCCATGCTTATCGCCGCTCGCAGCTCCCAGGACTTCGCCTGCTGTTTGCGGGCGATCTCAAGTGCACGCTCGAAACAGACTTGCGCCTTTGCCACGTCCGGCTCCGGCAAAAGCAATGCGATTTCTCCGGCAATGCGATTGATCTCGGCTTCGTACCATCGCTCCTTCGCCGTCTCCATTGCGGCCATTGCTTCCCCAATGCAGCGCTGGGCGTCGTCGAATTGACCGATCTCCGCACTGGCTCTTGCCAGATAGGACAGCCACAACGGCATCCACATCGTTGTTCGCGTCGATCGCATTGCAGTGACGCCGGAGGTGATCGTTTGCGCTGCGTCCGAGGCTTTGCCGGTCAGGGCCATTACGCAACCTCGTTGCATTATCCCCCATCCTGCCCAGAACAACGACGATGTTTGATCCTTCAAAACACTGAATTCATCGACGAGCGCGCTTGCTGCCGCATAATTCCCGCAGTGGACATGGGTCCATATGCTGAAATTGAGCACGTACATCAACGTCGCGGAGTGGCCGATCTCGCGCGCAACCTTGAGCGCCTGCTCGGTGTCTGCGAGCGCGGCCTGGGGATAGCCGAGCAGCCAAAGGGCCAACGACCTCCAGCACAGGGTTGCCGCGCCGACGTCCTGGCCAAAACGCGTCGCCAGCGGACGATGCTCGGCAGCGTCGTAGAGCGCGAACGCGCGATCGAGACGCGTTCGCGCATTTGCGATATCGCCGATATGCAGCAGGGACAAGCCCATCAGGCGATTGCCGACCATGCGCGGCGCTGTCGCGCTTTGCTTATCTGCGAGGGCGAGGAACTGGACCGCAAGCTCCCGCATCACGTCGCCGTTGAACGCTACGAGGTTCGCGACCCAGAAGCCATAAAGAACGGAGAGCAACAACAACGGATCTTCGGGAGGCTCGCCGAGCGCTTCCGCTTGCTCGATCAGCAAACGTGCGCGCTCCACCGCAGCCCTGGTTTCCGGCGCCGCATAGCCGCTGACGTGGAGGAGGGGGGTTATGAGTGCAACCTGAAGCTTGATCTCCTCGCGCCGCCGGGCGGGGGTGCCCGGCAAGGTCGCGATCAGGTCGAGGGCGCGCCTGAGCTGCACTGTGGCTTCAACCAGCGCCGAGCGCGCCAGTGACCGCTGTCCTGCTTTGCCCCAAAAAGCTGCCGCCTTCTCGACCTGTCCCGCCTCCGCGTAGTGACGCGCCAACACCTCGGGCTTGTTCTCGGCCATCTCGCTGAACCTGCTTTCGAGAGTTTCGGCAATTCGAGCATGGAGCTCGCGTCTCGGCTCGCGCAGCAACAGACCATAAGCCGCGTCCTGTACCAGGGCATGCTTGAACAAATAACTCGCGTTCGGCGACACACCTTGCCGGAACAGCAGACCTGCCCGAATGATACTGTTGAGTTCCGTTTCGAGCTTTGCCTCCGGCTTGCAGGCGACTGCCGCCAACAGGGCATGAGAGAATTCGCGTCCAATCGCCGCCCCGATCTGAGCCAGCTCCTTGGCGGGACCGAGCCGGTCGAGCCGCGCCATAAGCGATGCATGCAGGCTCGGAGGGACTGCCATTGCCGGAGAGGGAACCTGGGCCGCCGTCCGCTGGGCCTCGCCTTCGCATGCTGCCTCCAGCACCGCCTTTGTCATCTCCTCCACGAACAGGGGGACGCCGTCGGTGCGCTCGATGATATCCTGCCGGATATTGGTCGGCAGCGGCTTGTTCCCGACGATGTGGTCGATCAGGGCGCTGACGTCACGGGGGGCCAGCGGGGCGAGGGTGAGGGCGGTCACATGCGGCTGTCCGATCCAGGGCGGCTCGAATTCCGGCCGGAACGTCACGATGAGCAGCGCGCGGAGGCCCCGAATCCGGTCAACGGTCCGACCGAACACTTCCAGGCTGGTGGGGTCGGTCCAATGCGCATCCTCGAAGACGATCAGCACCGGACGTTGGCGCGTCAGGGCCTCCACTTGCGCGATGAGAGCGTTCAGCGTTCTTTCCCGGCGCTGCTCGGGTGTCAGTTCGAGCGCGGGATAGCGTCCATCGTTCGGCAGCGACAGCATCTCGGCCAAGAGCGCGGCGTCCTGCGCGGATGTCGAGGACTGTCGAAGGAGCACATCGAGCTTGTCGAGTTTCGTTTGCGCGGTATCGTCGTGCATCAGGCCGGCAGCACGTTCCATTTGTCCAATGGACGGATGAAGTGCGCTGTTGGTGTGCTGCGGCGAGCAGAAACAGCGCAAGCGCGTGTGCGGCTCGCCCGCGAGAAGCTCCATAATCGCGGCCGTAAGTCGTGATTTCCCGATACCGGCCTCGCCGGAAAGTAGCACCGCCTGGCCTTCGCCGTCCTTTGCTCTTGCCCAGCGCCGCCGCAGCACCTCGAATTCGTCTTCTCGTCCGACCAGGGCGGTGAAGCCAGTCGCGTGCAGCGCCTCGAAGCGGCCTTCCACGGAGCTCGGCTGCAGCACCGCCCAGGCCTGCACCGGCCCGGCAATGCCCTTGAGCTCCCGCGTCCCAAGGTCCTCGAGCTTGAAGAGGCTGCCGAGGAGCCTTCGCGTGCTTTCGGCGATGACGACCATGTTCGGCTCGGCGAGGCCTTGCAGGCGCGCCGCAAGATTTGGCGTCTCGCCGACCATGCCGCGCTCCTCCGACTCGCCCGACGAGATCAGGTGGCCGACCACCACGAGGCCGGTTGCAATGCCGACCCGGATTTGCTGGGGAGCATGCGTGTTGAGCCCAGCCACCGCCGCGACCAGCTCAAGCGCAGCCTCTACCGCCCGCTCCGCGTCGTCTTCATGGGCGTGCGGATAGCCAAAGTACACGAGGACACCGTCCCCCACATATCGTGCGACGAAGCCGCCAAAGCGGCGTACGGTGCTGGCCACGCACTTCTGATAGGCCGAAATGATCTCGCGCAGGTCCTCCGGATCCATGCGGGCGGAGAGCGCCGTCGAGCCGACCAGGTCGGCGAACATCACAGTCACTTGGCGGCGCTCGGCTTCGTCCCGCGGGCTCAATTCTGGCCCAGGCACAAGCCGGGGCGTGCCGGACTCCGCTCCGACAAGCTCGCCAATCGCGCGGAGCAATCTGCGGCGGTCCCCAAGAGGGATGACACCAAGCGCGTCCTTGAGATCCTCGTCCGTGAGATCCCGCAGAGTCGAGAAATCGATCCGGTGCTCGGCAAAGCGGTCCGCGTATTCGGGCAATCCGAGCGAAGCAAGCCACTCTCTGACCGACTGCATTGCCCTACGCGTCCCGTCGGACGAGGTAATCTACACAACCGCGTAGCCATTCGAGGTCGGGGCTTGCTGGCACGCCTGAGAATGCCGAGTTGTCGAACTCGCGTGCCGCGGCCTCTGCAAACGCGTCTGCGGTCTGCTCCGCCCACGCGATGCTGCCGCTGCTCACGATCATCTGATGGAGCCGCAGCACCTCGCGCGGCAGCCGGCGCTCGCGCGGTCGCGCCAGGAAGCCGGACATCCACGCCCGATCCGCGCCATTGGCTTGGCCAAGCGCGCGCGTCAGCATCAGGGTACGTTTGCCCTCCCACAAGTCGCCGTTGATCTCCTTGCCGTATCGGGCAACGGTCCCCTTGAGGTTCAGAACATCGTCGGTGATCTGGAAAGCGAGCCCGAGCAGATAGCCGAACCGATTGAACCGGCTGAGATTGCGATCCTCGCCATTGGCGGCGAGCGCGCCGATCCGCATCGGGTGAATGAAGCTGTACCAGGCAGTCTTCTTGAGCACGAGCCGCAGGTAGTCTTCGGCCGAGACTGTGAGGTCGTTATCGTGTACCCAGCCAAGCTCCATGGCCTGCCCCTCCAGGGTCTCGACGACCATGTGATCGACTTCGTCGAAGATGCGCATCGCCGTCACCGGTCCAAGCCGCTCGCCGGTCCTGCGAAAAAGGCGCATGGCGAGCGCGTTCATGGAATCGCCGGTGTTCACGGCAATTGGAATCCCGGCGCGGCGATGCATTGTCGGCGCGCCGCGCCGCGTTTCGCTTTCGTCTTCGATGTCATCGTGCACGAGAAAGGCGTTGTGCAGCATTTCAAGCCCTGCCGCCGCGGGGAACACGTCCTCGGCGCGCCCGCCAAGCGCACGCGCGGTCGCGATGCACAAGGCCGGGCGCAACCCCTTGCCCGAGCGGTCAACGAAATCCCTCACGAGGCCGTAGAGATGGCGTTGCGGCTCCCAGCTCGGAATGCCCTGCGCAAGCGGGTCGGCGAGCATGTTGCGATACCAGGTAAGGCGCTCCAGGAAATCCGTCGGTCCGGCGACGTCCGCGGCCTGTGGGACTTCCGCAAGGTGCGGCACGGCCTCCGAAGCGTGCGTCGCCACCTGGGCGATGTTGGCGAGGCAATAGGGTGGCGGAATAAAAGCCGCGCCCCGCGTTGCGCTCGGGTCGACGGTGCGCACCGTGCTCGGGTCCTCGATAACGCCATCGGTCAAATCTAGCGCATCAGCCACGGGATACACGAACGGTGCGACCTGCTCGAGCAACGGGCGAACCTGGTCCAGCAGCGGCGATGCTCCCCGGAGCGCATGGGCCGCAACCTGCATGAGCGAATCGTCCCACGGCAGGCCGGCCTTGAAGCGCGCGGCATCGTGCAGGCGCCATGGCGCGAGGATCTCGGGCTCGTGCAGCTCCCACAACTCGCAGCGCGGTCCATCGAACTTCACGGAATCCAGCAAGCCGTTCACCGCGCGTCGCGCCGCCTCGTTGGCGCCCTCCATTGTGGCGAGATCGGTGTAGGTGCGCACGTAATCCGACGCCAGAAACAGGTTTGGAATGGCTGTCGTCGCTTCGGGGCGCAGTGCCCAGGTGTTGACCTGGTTCACCAGCAGCGGCTCGAGGTTCTGCAGAATGCCGGGGCGCGCAGGATCCGTATCGATGTCAGGGTCGAGGAACCACGAATGCAGATCCTCATCGCGCAGCAGCTCCTGCTCGGCATTGATCGACTGTTTGAGCTGCCGCCATGTCTCGCGCACGGCCTCTTCGCGCGAACAGTACATGCCGGCGCGCCCATTGCCGCCCGGCGTCGTCCAGTCGGATACATCGACGGAAATGATGCCGCGCACATCGCTGTCGCCGAACTGCTCGGGCGGCACATTGCGCCAGAACTGGAGCTGCGAGATGCTGGTGAGCGCCCATTCGGTGTCGATGTGAATGACGTGTCCATGCGCCGTCGGCACGTCGCGGTGCAGATAAAACTGCACCCCGTTCATCCACTCCACGTTCGGCACCAGGCTTTGCAGTTGCGCGAGCGCCGAAACAGCGGACAGCGGCGCCCTGTTCACAAGTGGCGCAATGCGCTCGAGCGGCACGGCCGCAATATAATGGTCCCCCTGCACGACGGTGCGTTGACCCGCGTGGCTGACGACCACGCCGGTAATCCGGCCCTTGTCGCACAGGATCTCATCAACCTCCGACTTGTTGTGGTACTGCACGCCGCGGGATTTGAGATAGGCCAGCCATGGATTGATCCAGACGAGATTCGTCGGGCCATCGAGGACCCGGTCGGTCGATCCTCCGGTTGGATCCAGGATCGTGAGCATGAGTTGGACGAAGATGTCGCCGATCGTGCGCGTGCTGGCCCGGCGCGCCTTGGCGGCCACCAGCGAGCGGGTCAGGCCGAGCGCGAGGAACTTCTGGTAGGACTTCGAGCGCTCGTCGGCATCGACGAACTCCCACCAGCTCGTTCCCTCGTACTCTGCGAGGCGACGCTCTGCGCACGAGGTAAGAATCTGCCAAAGGCGTGCGCCGAAGAACGCCAACTCCTCGGGGGTGAGCTCGGCGATCGGCCCAAACGCAGCCAGAATGTCGCGCAGCAGTACACCGGCATCACTGGGGGCGCGCGGAAACACCATCGGTACGACAAAGGTAGGTTTTCCGTATTGCGTGATGGCCATGCGCGTGGTCGGCACGAGATGATCGGCGACCGTGCGCCCGTCGAACGACGGAATACGCCCCATGGTGTCGATCACGTGCTTGTAGAATCCCGGGAAGAACCGAAATCCGTGCTCGCCGGGCACACGATGACCAATCGATCCCTTGGTATAGCGGGTGAGGTGGTGTCCGCTGGTGCCCGCGCCCTCATGGGTCACTCGAATGCTGCGCGCCTTGCCTCCTGCAATGTATCGGCGCTCGAAGACGACGACCTCAAAGCCGCGCTCAATCAGCTCGTGCGCGGCACTCATCCCCGCCACGCCGCCACCGAGGATGATGACGCGGGTGGACATGTGTCTCAGGTGGTGTATTCGAACTTGGATGTATCCGAGTTTTCACCGCGCGACGTTTTCACTTTCACGGGTACCGCTCCTAGCGTCTCAGAATATGGCACGATAGCCCAGATATGGGAGGGATTTATAAGCCCAAATCGAGCACGCTTTCCTCCAAATTCTACCGCATCGACATCGGCTAAGTCGTTCCCTGTGATAATTACGACGGTATCCCCTTCTGTTGTAACCTTGCCTTTAGGGGGGGTGACCTTACTCACCACGAATGAATAAGTGAAACTGTCTTTTTCCGTAGTTCTACGGTTTCCCGGTGTGATTACCGTAATCCTCACCGGCCCAGCGCGATGGGGTGGCGAGGTCGCTTTGATGCTCTTGTAAGTGATATAATCATCGGAGGTAGCGTCTTTTTCGCCAACATCGACCTTGGTCGCGGCACGGTCACCAAACATTACCGTCGTAAACCTAACCGTTTCTTCGTCCCAAGGCCCGCCACTGATCTTCACAGACGTACCGCCGGCGGTCGTGCCGGTTTTGGGTTCAATAGTCATTCGTTCACTCCTGCTATTCGCTTCAGATTTGGGTCGCCTTTCGGTCTGCCATGTCGGTCAGACGTCACGCCTGCTGATGGCGCCGTTACCGTCCGCTTGCCACCCGGCCCTTTCTCGGCTTTGGCATTGTTTTTACGCTCACTCACTGCTTACTCGAGATTTAGACTGCGTTCGGGATGCCTCGCAGGAACTGGTTTCGAAGCCTATATCCCCAGACTGCGGGTGACCCCGTGCGTTACGCTTGTCCAATTCTATCATCTCGCGCCTTGAGCGTGCCGAACGAGGTCCGTGCCACAATCAAACTCATGAGCTTGCTGGACCGCCTGGTTCGACACAAGCAATGAAAACGAGGAGTCAAGCATTAGAAACCGATCAGCGATCACCACTGGAGGGTGATAATTGCCGGAGGTTCTTTTATGCGTAGCGCCATCTTCTCGGACACACGAAACAGGAATACGGCGTCTGCGGTGTGCTGCAGGAAATTGAGGTGCAGGTCCGTCGCGAAGACAAGCTCGATTGGCGCACCGCCAAGCGCGACCACCAAGCCACTGCCTACTGGAAGCGTGCTCGAACGAAGCAACGAGCCGCCGCCCAAGAACGGGATGATGCGATCCTGCGGCAAAACCATTGAATTCGGTTGAGGGGTCTCCGCGACCACAAAAAACGCTTGGTCAAGAACTACTGCGAACGGGCCGAACTGGCCGTTGCTCTCCAAAATGCCAATGGCCTGTGACACCGCTGTTACTAATCGCTCACCCCGGGATGGTGGGGGGTTCCCGACCACTACGGGTTGATTCGCGGGATCCAAAAGTCCGCGTAACAGTTCTCCGCCCGTGATTTCCCAAATCTGCGGCGGGGCCCCCCACGTTGGTGCTACGGGGGTTCCCAGTCCGCCGGGCTGTGAAAGGCCGTTGAAGACCACAGCATCTTCGAGACGAGCGAGCACGTTGGCGGCGCGCCGGAACACGGCCAGAGCGCTCGTCATCTCTGGATCGGCCATCTGCGCGCCGCGTAGGCGCACGTTGACCTTCAGCGTCGCCAATTGCCAAATGTTCCTGTCGTCGATCGCTATCCGCAAGGGAGGAGGTTGTTGGGCCGCAGGCACGCCCGCATACGAGATAAGTTCCCTCCGCACGAAGTCCGTGCCCCCAGGTAGGGGCCCGACCATCGGCAGGAACGTGGCCGCCACACGCGCGCGGCTCGCCTCCTCGTGAATGACTTGATTGACGCGAGCCCACTGCTCGTCGGTCCAAGGCACTTGCGGGTTGTTTGCTGTCATGTCAGCCCCTGGGTTAGGTTCGAACCATATCGACGCATCAACCAACGTCGTCCTGAGGAGCGCGCTCTTGCGCGCGCGTCTCGAATGACGGTCACAGCGAGACCGAGCCAGCGGCCATCCTTCGAGACGGCGCTTCGCGCCTCCTCAGGATGAGGTCTGTGAATTCAAGCAGCAAATACATCGAGCCGAGCCTTCCTAGCCGCGGCTCAATGACGGCGCTCCGGACGCGTTCTCACTCTGCACGTTTGCGCTCTCCTACGCTCACGACATACACATCAGCTTCGATCCGCATGGCGTTGGTATCCACCCTGCCCAGGCCGAGGCATTGCGCGCGGTTGAGCCACGCAAGCTCCTTGTCAGCAGTTGTATAGGTCGGTGAAGTGACAAACGGAGGAAACGCATCGAAATCGTTGCGCATGGCGCGAGCGTAGCCGTCGGGCCCAAGATCGAACATTCCGCCATAGGAGCAGTAGAGCCGCGCGCCTGTCCGCGTCTGCAGCATCTCCGTTATTACGTTGACGATGCCGATGCCGTCGTGTCGAATGCGCATGAAATCGCCGCCCCCAGGCAACACGACCCCCTCGTGATCCGGCCCGACGAAGCGCCCATCTGTGAAATACCAGTTGATGCGCAGACCATCGGGGACGTTCCCGATTACCTCTTTGCGGATACCGATGGAGCTGGTCCAGAGCAATCCGGTATTCCAGTCCCAGCGCGGCTTGCCCGCCAGCTCGGCGCCCGGCGTCCCCGATGAGCCCGCGGTCGCCTGCGGTATCGCCGATGCGGTCGCGCCCGGTGCTGCGCCGCCGCCCACCTGATACCGGGTGCAGTCGGTGGACTCCGCGAGGCGAGGCGAGATCGGCTGTCCTATGAAGCGAAGGACGGGCAGGAAATCGACCAGTCCGCTCAGTTGCCCCGGCAAGAGCGCCCGAAACAGACGCTCGTTCGTAGTGTGGGCGCCAGGCACGGGGAGAGCCATCGCTTGGCGGACCGGTCCGCCGCTGGCTCGGTATTCCACCGTGACAGCATGGCCCGGCCGCACGGGGGATACCGCGATCGTGATTGGGGCTGGACGTCCGGGAGAAACGAGCTGTGGCGGCCCAGGCATATCCGCCGCCCCCCAACGTATCACCGAGCCGTCGAGTGCTTGCCGCATGAACCCTGCAGGCAGCAGTGGGCCTGCGGGTGTCCTGTTGTCGCGGAATTCTAGGCGAGAGATTGTCGCCTCCTGCAAACTCACGCTATTACGGTGGTCCTGCCTCGATGTACGCGTCGGTGGTGGCGCGTATTCGCGTAAAGAGGAAAATGCATCGTCAAGACTTGCCGACGTTTGTAGCAGGACCCGTAAAATTGACATAATAATACCACAATTTCTGCTTGCGGCCAGAGGTATTCGAGGCCCCTTGGAGGTTGTTCTGCAGGTCTCGGGGCCGCTGGATGTACAGAGGGTATATCGGGGTCGGCGGCGCTCGCCAGTGGGAGCGCCTCGGGCACCGAACTCTCGCGCCACCGGTGCAATGCCACTGCGGTGCAAGCCCGCAGCGGGGCGGCGACAGTCAGAGCAAATGTTCGATCCGTATCGGTAGATTGCGCACGCGGCGGCCGGTGGCGTGATAGACCGCATTGGCGATGGCTGGCGCGACGCCTACCATGGAGATCTCCCCCAACCCCTTGGCGCCGGCGCTGTTGAACTTGAAGTCCGGCTTGTCGATGAACTCCACCTCGATACAGCCGATATCCGCGTTTACCGGCACAACGTATTCGGCAAGATCGGAATTGAGGAAACCGCCGTACCGTGGATCGACATCGCTCGCCTCGCGCA
>Ga0210408_10005197_pt1 | contig 11460 bp, 15 predicted proteins | sample IncBWH4MmetaG_FD_155471 | JGI IMG/M metagenome (GOLD analysis project Ga0210408, IMG submission 155471) | Forest soil microbial communities from Barre Woods Harvard Forest LTER site, Petersham, Massachusetts, United States - Inc-BW-H-4-M | ecosystem: Environmental > Terrestrial > Soil >... | reverse complement strand
GATATCAGTAGAAATCGCCGGCAATACTCCGAGATTCGGGATTCCGAAAGCCGGAAGAACATTGGCCTTCGAAAATTGCAGTCTTAACATGCATATTGGTACTTATATTAGCCGGCAGAAACAGCCCGAGATGCAGCGGCGCTGCACCGCGCGATCCGGAGCGCACGCGAGGGCGCTTGTTACGGGCGGCCTTCCAGGAGATGCACCGCTCAGGATTTCGAAGCGCTGACCTGCACTTCATTTTGGCCACAGCAGGAGTGACGAAGGGCGCGTCGTACTACCAGCTCGATAACAAAGAAGCCCCCGGGTATGCGGTAGTGGACGAGATCGTCGCGAGTCTTACGCGCGAAAAGTGGGTGCGGCCGTTGCAGAACACGAAGAATCCTATCGACACCTCGATCCGCATTGTTCAGTCCGCATCTGAAGCCGGAAGGCCTCCAGCGCGGCTGTCCGCTGAATAACCTGTCCCAAGAGATGTCGCCCCTCGATGCGGTATTCCGCAAGCGGACGGCGTTTGAGTTTTCTTGCCCCAGTCCCGACCGGTGGAGATCATGTTGATGAGATTCACAAAACACAGAGGAATGGAACGGGGCGGGAACTTTTTGCTTTCTTGTGACATTAAAGAAGCATGAACGACGTGAAAAATGGCGCAGAAGGATTGAGCGGATTGAGCTGATGCACCGACTATGACTAGCGACGAAGCCTTGATGCTCGAATTCCAGGGTGGATCACGCGCAGCCTTCGAGGAGCTGTTTGCCCGCTATCGCAAGCCACTGTACGGCTTCTTCGAGCGCCGGCTAAACAACCCCGACCGGGCAGAGGATCTCGCCCAGGAAACTTTCCTCGCGGTGATTCGCGCAGCCTCCCGTTATGAGCCACGAGCCTTGGTTCGAACGTATCTGTATGGCATTGCGTTGAAGCTGCTGGCTGCGGAACGGCGCAAGTTCTTGACGAGTAGCACATCAGGACAGTCCGCTCCGGAGCCTAAAACTGACGGAACTCCCGAGTGCGCGCTCTGGGTCCGGCAAGCGATGGAAAAGCTGGATGCGCCGGAGCGCGAAATCTTGATGCTGCGCGAATACGAACAGCTGAGTTACTCCGACATTGCGGAGCTGTTGCGAATTCCCGTAAATACGGTCCGTTCCAGGCTTTTTCGATCGCGTCTCGCACTGAAAAGTTACCTAGAGTCGGAGGCTAAAACCAATCCTGCCCTGAGAGCGAGCACCGCGCAGCCGCACCCAGGAAGACGAGGCATGCAATGAGCACGAACAGACATCCGATCGAACAGGAAGAACTCATGGCTTATCTCGACGGCGAACTCCCCACGGACCAAGCCACCGCGGCCTTGTCGCACCTGGAACTGTGTTCGGAGTGCCAGACCCTTGTTGCCGATTTTCGGGGTGTTTCCCAAGAACTGATGGCCTGGGAAGTTGAGTCACCAGAAGTAGGCATACCTTCGCAGATCAACGCGGTGCTTGGGGAGCGCCTCCAGAAGCGAGAAGCGGCAAAGGTCAGCTCGCCGAGACTGGAAAACAGAGTGATGACGAGCCGCTGGGTCTGGGTCGGAGCCTTGGTCATCGTCTGCGTGGCTGTGGGACTGAAATTAACGCTTACCAGCCGCAATCGGAATGAGGATCGCTCGACAGCGTATCCGAGCATGGCTTCGATCGAACAATACCTGATGCTGGATCGCAACGCCGAGATCGCCATGGCACGAAGCGCTGCCCCGGAAGCCATATCCGACGACGCAAAGATCCTGGTCCTTGGGTGGCGGGGCTATGAGACCGCCATCGAAGGAAAGAACGGTTTCGTTTGTATGGTGGAACGATCATGGATGTCCCCATTCAACTCCGCAGAGTTCTGGAACCCCAAGGTGCATGTGCCGCTCTGCTTCAATCCGGCAGCCGCGCGATCGATTCTGCCTCTCACGATCAAGCGGACGGAGATGGTATTAGTTGGGCTGTCGAAAGCTCAGATGATCGACAGCATCAAGGCCGGATTCGACAATAAAGAGCTCCAGACACCGGAGGCGGGCGCGATGTGTTACATGATGTCGCGGGCAGGCTACCTTAATGATGCCCTTGGGCACTATGTACCTCATCTGATGTTCTACTTTCCGCTGACAGACAAATCCTCCTGGGGTGCGGATCTGCCCGACTCGCCGGTCACGCTGAATCCGCAGTTTCAGGGCGGTCCGGAGCCCATCACCGAGTTCGTGATTCCGGTTGGCAAATGGTCGGATGGAACGGCTGCACCGGTTATGTAGGAATGTCTCCATGAGAAATAGTGCGACAGCAGTTTCACTCCAGCCAGCAGGGAGTGGAAATCCGGAAACCAATTCAAAGGGGTTCCATCATCATAGGTCTCGAGGGTGTATTGGAATCCGTATCGAAGGGGAAAATCAATGAACCGAAAGATGATCAAGACAATCACATTGAGGATTTTAGCGTTGGTTGCGGTACTATGCGCGGCGCGGCCAGGACGCGCAGCAGACGCCAAAAATCCGTATCCCACCAGCATGGCCCCGCTCGATCAGTACCTCATGGACCGCGATGACGAGATCGCTTTGGCACGGAGCGCGGCTCCGCCATCCATTGCCAAGGACGCCACGGTTATGGTCCTCGGAAGGTATGGCTATGAAACCGCGGTCGAAGGCACGAACGGCTTTGTCTGCAACGTAGACCGTTCGTGGATGGATCAATTCGAAAACAGTCCCGAGTTTTGGAACACTAAGAGGCGCGGTCCGGTTTGCTACAACCCGCAGGCTGCCAGGACGGTGCTGCCGATCACTTTGATTAGGACAAAATTGGCATTGGCTGGAAGATCGAAATCTGACATGAACGAGGGTATGAAGGCCGCGATTGAGAAAGGGGAACTGCCGGTCCTCGAGCCTGGTGGGATGGCCTATATGCTGTCGAAGCAAGGATTCCTTAATAGCAAATGCGGGAACTGCGCTCCCCATCTCATGTTTTACGTTCCCGTGAAAGACGCTCACACTTGGGGTGCAGGCGCGCTTGGCTCTGACGCCCCGGTTCTGCTGAGTCCACACTTTAATGGTGCTCCGGAGCCAGTGACCGAGTTCATCGTTCCGGTGACCGAGTGGTCGGATGGAACGCCGGCGAACACGGATGATCACGCTCACTGACATCCGACATTAACGCGAATTCAGGTCATGACCATGCGCGAAGAAGATCGGTGAAATTCTTAAGGCTGGTCGTTTTGTTTGCAAGAAAGGAAGGAACATGAAGCTTACGGGATGGATGAAAGCGACTTTTGCGGGCCTCCCGTCAATCGGCGCCTTATGCAGCAGTGCGGCAGCTCAAGACAAGCCTAACGAACCCACGAAGGAAGTGCACACAATAGACGCTTCCACGCCACGCGAGCGGCAGATCGAACTCGCCTTGAGCGCGGCCCCAACCGAGGTATCGGGTAAGGCCACAGTTTATATTTTGGGGGCCAAAGGCTACGAGAAAGTTCGCGAAGGCACGAACGGCTTCAGTTGTTTGATTGAGCGGTCATTCAAAGAAACAATACAAGTTTCGGCAGCGCCGGCCTGCTTCGACGCCGAAGGTAGCCGAACTCTTGCGCAAACTATCCTGCGCAGGGAAGAACTACGGGCAGAGGGCAAGCCAGAAGCAGAGATCAAGGATGACATCGCACAGGGATTTAAGGATGGCCGCTTCAAAGTACCCGGGCCGGGTTTTCTTTACATGATGTCGAACGAAAACTATTTCTATGATTCCGACGCCAAGCAGTGGGGTGTCGTGCCCCCGCACTTGATGTTCTATGCGCCCTATAAGACCGCGAAAGACCTGGGATATGAAGCGATATCGCCCACAATGGTGCCTTATCTGACGTACCCCGGGCCGGAAGGATTGATTGTCGTAATGGCGAAAAAGCCGGCCCAGGATAGCTCCTCCGGCGATTCCCATAAGCACTAAGTGAGTGCTTGGTGCAGATTTGGTGAGGGGTGTCGTGCCCGAGTTTTTCCTAATTGGGCGCGATGCAAGCCCACGCCGGTTGTCCCTTAACTGATGTCCGCACGTCGAAAGGTGAGAGTGCCATGAGAACTGGGTTCGAGAGAGCGAAAAGGACAGCCTCGCTGCGCGGGAGGCTTCTGCCTGGCGCATTGCTTTGGTTCCCCTCAATTGCACTTGGACAAGCGCTTATCAAGCACCCGCGCACGTGATCGGGCTTCAACTGAACCTTATAACCGTGGACCCGCCGAACCCGAAGGCAGTCGCGCAAATGAGCGATGCGGAGTAGAAACTATGCGAGTGCTGCTCGTGGATGATGAGCGCCTGGCCCACAGGGCTTTGGCGAATGTCCTGTCGACAAGGAGCGACGTGGAGCACTTCGATTCGGCCAACGATGCGATCGAAGCGCTCGAGAAATTGGCCACGGACTCTTACGATGTTTTGCTTCTCGACATCGAGCTCGACCTGTCGGGCTCTCAACTGGTAGACCAGCTTCGGGAACGAAACCTTCCGTTGCCGTCTATCGTGTTTGTAACAGCACACGTTGAACATGCGGTCGCAACCTTCGAGAGGCACACCGTAGACTACGTACTAAAGCCTTTCTCGAACGGAAGCATCAACGAAGCCTTGGACCGGGCCTTTCGCAGAGCGAAGGGCGAGCGAGCTGCAAAGTTCATCGACGGTATGCCGCCGTTGCAGAAGCTGTCTGGTCCGGGTCACCCGATGATCGCAATCAAAGCTAAAGGAAGGATTCTGTTCATCGATCCTCGCGATGTGGTCGCAGTTCAAGCCGAGGGCAATTATGTGTCACTGCAGCGGGAATCGGATTCCTATCTCCTGCGCGAATCAATCTCGAAGGTGGCCGAAAAGCTGAAGCCGTACGGATTCATTCGGATCCATCGATCCGCGGTCGTGAATACCTCGTTTGTGGTAGAGATTAAGCCGTACTCCACGGGCAAGTGTGGTGTCCGCTTAAAAGGTGGGAAGGAATACGCAGTTACTAGCGGTTACAAGAAGAATCTCAAACCCCTCACAGAATTTCGGATCGGTAACGGTGCGTTCTTCGCGGAATAGCCTACTCATAGACACCACGGAGACATGAGTATTCCGGAACCGTGTCTCTGTTGCAGCCGCACTGTGAATACCACAGCGTTCCCATCACCGCGCGGTTGCCGACTCAGCAACCGATCCTCGCAAATGCTTTGATGTCAAGAACCTTGAATACTCGCCGCCAGCACCGGGATAAGTTCGGATGAAGTATCCGGGCTAAACGCGGCACAAAATCTCATTTCTCCTTGCCGACGGAATCATCGCCCGCGAAGCTAAACACGGCAGCGCCGGTTTAAAGACACGCAGCGCTTGTGAACTCTGCTCGTTACCGCTGAGAACAGTGGCGGGACGAATCGAAAACTCGAAGCAGTGGCCCTAGCGTGTGAGCGGCAACCCTGGTGGTCGTCCGAAGAGACATATGTTCGATGAAATAGTGGCCGTTAAGAGCATGCTCCCAACGCGAACGGGAAGACTTGCCTCCGCTTTCCGGCTCATCCTATCAAACGGGGGCCCTAGCGGAAACAGTTTGCGGCCCATTCTGCGGCACTATGCCGAATCCCGGAATATGCCGAATGCTGCTCCCGTCTTCTTGAGCCGCACATAGATGCAGATCAATGATTCGGCATAGCCCTGCAGCACCTCACAGGTGATCTTTGCGGGATGAAAAAACAGCATCTCGCGGCGGTAGATGCCCAGCCTTCGCAGTGGGCTGCACACCTCAACACCTACACTAATTTGGTCCAAGGACAGGGATATGCGATTGCGTCCATTCAAAGCCAGGTGTACCTGATCAAGAGGTTCCTCGCCTGGCTTCGGAGGCACGCGGAAATTCCGCTGGATGAGGTCGGAATACAACGATTCCTGCAATCCCTGCGCAACGCACATCCCACGCGCGCTGGAACGGCAGCGGCGCTCCAGCGATTTCTCCAGATGCTTCGTGAGCAGCATGTTGTTCCACCTAAGAAGGAGCCGCCACTATCCGAGCAACAGCGGCTGATCAAAGACTACGAACACTATTTGCTGGAGGAACGCGGCCTGGCACCGGCAACGGTGACCTACAATGTACGCTTCGCCGATCAGTTTGTATCGGCCTTCCATGCCAAGTTTGAAAAGCACTTAAACTTTTCTCAGCTTCGTGCGGAGGACGTAACAGACTTTGTGTGGCGGCAGAGTCATATGCTCAGTCCTGGGCGCGTGCAGCTATTGTGTACTGGGCTTCGGTCCTTCCTTCGTTCCCGTTTCCAACGTTTTGTGGATCGAAGCCATGGGAAACTATGCCTGCATACACACTGCCAGCGACAGTCACCTATTGCGGGAAACCCTGGCACATCTGGAAGAGAAGCTGGCACCACACCACTTCATCCGCGTGCGGAAATCGGCCATCGTGAACGGTGCCTGCATTAGCGAGATTCGTCCGATGTTCAGTGGGGTTTACGACATCGTACTGGCAGAAGGAACGGTAGTCACCTCGAGCCGCAGATACGCTCACAAGTTACGGGCGCTGCTGGAATCCTAGACTCCTGAAGTGAGTGAACCCGCTGAAGCGGCGGCCGTGGCAAGGAAACTGCTAGAGGTCATTTCTCTTCACTTCACGAGCTTTCAACCTCCTCGCGCGGAGCAGTCGTGTCAAGCTTATGCTTTAGTTGGGTGACTCTTTTTACGCCGGCGTTTTTCCGATCTGGGTCTTCTGTCGCGCACCGTTTGCTCACCTCGCATTCAAAACAAGGGATTTCGAATCCCGGGATGGAGGCGAAAGCAGAGGAAACCCCTCAAGCTCTCAGAAGCCGGTCTCAGGGAAGGAACTCCCACTGACATTCCATCAGCCGTCAACCTCGCCGGATGCTTGTCAATACTGTTCCTTCCCAAAGCAAGATGTGCGGACGGTGTGCCTGAAATCCGGCGACGGACTGACACGAAATTGTGATCAAGACTCCCAAGGATTGAGCAGATCCACTCCCATGCCGTCAAAGTCAGTTACATTCCTAGTCGCGACGGTCAGACCGTGCACAAGGGCCGTGGCTGCGATGAGAGCGTCTCGATCGGAGCGAGGGTTAGGCACGTGAAGCGTCGCGCATCGCTGGGCTACGGAGGTGTCAATCGCTAAGATCCGACCGGAGAATGTGGGTAACACGTGCCTGCCCATCCAGGCACGAAGAATCGCACCTTGGTCTTTATCGCGCCGCTCGATAAGAAGAATTCCGATCTCCAGTTCCAGGATTGAAATCACAGAGATGTAGAGAGTCGCCGATGGCAAGGGTTGAGCCCATTTCGTGACGTTTTGATTTGCCTTCTTGGCTTTTCTTAATTCTGAAACGACGTTGGTATCAAGGATGTACATTACGTCAGGTCCGCCGGCTCGTGCAGATTTCCCCGTACTCGGGGCGGCTCAAATTCAATTTCAGCGGCTGCTGGCATTGCCAGCAAGTCGGCGACACTTTTCTGCCCTGCAGTTATCCTCTGATATTCCTCTACTGTGAGCAATACGTGGGACGGACGCCCTCGATCCGTTATGAAAACGGGACCCCGCTTAGCAGCTCTCTTCGCCCTGCTTGTGTCCTGATTGAAGTCTCGGCTCGACAGTTTTGTGATGGCCATGGTATTCCGCCTTTCAATGTAGCAACGTGGCTACATTATAAACAGGATTCTTGTGAATGTCTGCATGAAAATTGAGAGAGTCGGACACACGGCAGTCGGCCGTCAGGCGCTCGGTAAAAGAGGCGACCGACGGCCGATCAGGCCGGACTCTCTCTCGTCCGCACGTGAAACCGAATCATTCGAGTTGGCTGTGCGCCAGTTGTGTGCCGGATTTCAGGTTAAGGCATTCGAAGGCGGTACTCAGGCGTATCTGGATCACGAATGATACCTTTAGCTCCCCGGTTTGAGAGTTGCGCCTGAGTCGCCGAGAGCTTCTTTTGGGTTGCCTGAGATATGCAGCTTCCACCCCGGACTAATGGACCAAGAAGATCTCAGACCGGGTTTTCATTGAGGACAAACGAAAAAACCGGCCACCTCTGACCTGGATTGATCCAGAAGTGGCCAGCTTTTTTGCGCGGTATACCTTTCCCGGTTGTGAATCAGTTGTCTCTCTCGTGCACCACTACGACCATCCGCATCCAGGGGTGGATACAGCATTCCCAGCGGGACACTCCTGGTGGCAGCGCGGCGGTGCCTGCCGTTGGTCCAGGTTCCGTATTGCCCGCTTCGACAAACTGATTCGTATCACTCTCTGGTTGAGGCGCGAGGGTCCCGTCCGGGAGCACTTGAGCGCACTCCGGAGCCGGATCGGAGTTGCCCGTCAGGCCGTTCAGGCGGGCCTTAAATCCGCCGCCAAAGTTCTCTACTCGCGTGAAGGTATGAGTTTCACCACCGGCGTTCTGGATAGTGGTTTGGTCTCCAGAGTTCAGATCCACGCGGACCAATTTGAACTGTCTTTCTGTTGCATTCAGCATCGGATTAAACCGCCAGGCCCCAGCGTTTTGGTCGGTTTGCAGTTCACTGAGAAAATCACTGAATAGCGTATTCCCGTGGTGACCGGCTATGCAGTGTCCAGGCCCGAGGGCAGCGTTGAAGCTGTCCGGATCACAGGCGTCTCGCATCATGATGGTGGTTGTTGTTTGCGCGTTGGTGTTAGCGACGATGCTAAACAGGGTTGCCAGACAGATTCCGACAGCGAGCCATTTCATAGCTACTCCTTTTCAGTTGTGTTTTACTGACTATTTCGCCCAGGCACTCAGTCACAATCGGGCATGCTGGCCCAACCGTCAAACGGCAATGCGTGGAATGAAGCATTTACCGTCAAATGCCGCCTTTTGCCGTTCCGGTTCCGGCGGGTACAATCACCAATCAGGCAACCGCGCCACGATTTGGACTATGCCGAAGAACCCCACAGACGAACCGGTTCCTGGCACACCCCCGGCCGGGAGCATGCCTGAAGAACGGCTGGACTCGTGGAAGGAAATCGCGGCATACCTCAACCGCGATGTGACAACCGTTCAACGCTGGGAGAAGCGAGAGGGTATGCCTGTACACCGGCATCTGCACGACAAGCGTGGCTCCGTTTACGCCTTGAGTTCCGAGATTGATGCCTGGCGCCAAAGCCGCAAACTCAGCTTGGAGGAGGAACGGCAAGAGTTTGCCGCGGAAGTGCCGACGGAACCGAAAGCTGATCGGCCAGCGGCAACCTCGAGACTACGTCGCTGGCTTGTTCTGAGCTCTGCGGTGGCCGTACTTGCCCTGCTTGCATTCGCGTACGTCATAGCACGGATCCGCGAAGTGGGTGCGAGCTTGCCCAAAATCAAATCTCTGGCCGTGCTTCCGTTGCAGAACTTGAGCGGAGATCCTTCGCAGGATTACGTGGCCGACGGCATGACCGAGGAGCTCATCGGACAGCTTTCTCGAATTCACGGACTACGCGTTACGTCTCGCACATCGAGCATGCACTTCAAGAACATCCAGCCGCCGATGCGAGAAATTGCCAAGATGCTTGGTGTGGATGTAATCCTCGAAGGATCGCTGATACGGGAGGGGAGTCAGGTCCGTATCCACGCCCAATTAATTCGCGCAGCGACCGACGAACACATCTGGACAGGGGAATACCAGCGAGAATACCGAAGCCTCCTCGAAGTGCAGGATCAGGTCACTCGGAGCATCGTTGATCAGATCGAAGTGAACCTCACACCTGAGGATCGGGCGCGCCTGGCATCGACGCATCCAGTCGACCCCGAAGCTCACGAGAGTTACCTGAAAGGTCTCTACTACTTCAACCAGCGGACCGCGGATGCGCTCAACAAGAGCATCGCGTCGTTCCAACAGGCGATCGCCAAGGACTCAGGCTACGCTCCCGCGTATAGCGGCCTGGCGGAGGCCTATGCGATGCTTGGATTTCGCGGTGGTTTCCCATCGAAAGATGCTCTGTCGCACGCCAAGACAGCTGCACTGAAGGCTATCGAACTGGATAACGCTTTGGCAGAACCGCACGCCTCCCTAGCGTTCATCGCGGAGACCCATGAATGGGACTGGGCCACCGCCGAGCGAGAGTACAAGCGGGCCCTGGAATTGAACCCGGGTGACGCTCAAGCCCACAACTGGTATGCCGGTTATCTGACCTATACAGGGCGATTCGATGACGGAACTTCTGAGGCCAGGCGTGCGCGGGACCTCGACCCCTTGTCTTTGCCCATCAACAACGCGCTGGCTGGAAGATTACTGGCGGGTGGCCATTACGATGAGGCGTTGCAGCAAGTGCAAGAAACCTTGGAATTGGATGGCCACTTTGCACCGGCTCACCAGTCCCTGGGCTGGGTCTATCTGCATACAGGAAGACAGGATGAGGCTATTCGAGAATTTCAAAACGCGCTGAAACTCTCTGGGACGGATGACACGGATCTTCAGTTAGACCTGGGTTTCGCCTATGCGGTGTCGGGCAAGCGAGATGAGGCAAGAAGAATACTCGCCAGGATGGAGAAGTTGCATGAGCAAGGCATCGTTCCGTCCGGTTCAATCGCGATTCTACATGGAGCGTTGGGTGAGTCGAATGAGGCTTTCGCCTGGCTGGAGAAGGCCTACGAGGAGCGGGACCCTCAACTTACGTACATCAAAGCGGGACGTAGATTCGAGCCACTGCGTAAAGATCCACGATTTAAACAGTTAGTGCGCCGTGTCGGGTTACCCGATTAAGGTGGCCATCAAGGCACACGGATTGTGTTGTCGTCGGTTCTCCACTGCTGAACAGGTTGCTGCTGAAGTCTTGAAGTGCGTGTCAAAGTAATTTGCAGGGGCCTGGGTGTCCGTGACCTTCCCTTCAGGACCAATGACCATCCGGCCGGAGGAATTGTCTGCCTCAAAAAGAACGGATTCGTCACTTCGCCCCATCAAACGTCGGCTGCTCGGCTTCAGTTGCTAATTGCCAAAGGAAGTTCTTTGGGTTAGTTCCTGACAACTTGACTTTGCCTTCTTCCTTCAGCGCCTCAAACGCTCGGCGAATAGTGCGAGGCACATCCAATTCTCTCAGTTCGTTGCATACCTCACCGGCAGACATCGGCCCATCCTTCAGCAAATCAAGGATCGTCTTCTTGAGTTCCTTTCGGCTGCCTCGGTCTTTCGATTCTTTTTCCTCAATTCGCTCATCGGCAGTCTTGTTGGAATAACCAACGAACTTGATAACTCCAACCCCATCGACATCCTCTGTCGTGATCATGTAGCTGCGCGCATCTTTCAACAGGTTGTGCTTCACAGGCGCGATGAGGGTTATTCTTGGGGTCATCGTCCAATCTGTCGAATGCCCACGCTTGCCGGTGTGCCTCAATCAATGATTTTGCACTCGCCGTCTTTTGTTTTGCGGTCATCCCCTGCGCCTTGTTGAAGTGGCAGATGTTGATAATCGTGACCTGCCAACTTTCGAGTCAGTACCAAACGTCCTCCGGAATAGGACCAA
>Ga0210408_10005196_pt1 | contig 11464 bp, 9 predicted proteins | sample IncBWH4MmetaG_FD_155471 | JGI IMG/M metagenome (GOLD analysis project Ga0210408, IMG submission 155471) | Forest soil microbial communities from Barre Woods Harvard Forest LTER site, Petersham, Massachusetts, United States - Inc-BW-H-4-M | ecosystem: Environmental > Terrestrial > Soil >... | reverse complement strand
TCGGTGAACAGGTGCTTGCGCAGGTCGCCGAATTCGGTGGTCAGCCGGCCGAGAGCTTCGCCTACCGTTCCTGCCTTGACCTCCGTTGAGTCACGCTTTCCGGCGTAAACGCGCAGCGGGGTCGGTATTATTACTTTCACTGCCATGCTGTTTTCTCCTCAAACCACTCCAGGGGCCTTAGAATCCGATTGCACCTGTTATTTTGACATCTGCCGAGATGGGGCGCAGGATGCTGCGCCCCTACACGTTTATCGGGCTGCGCGGTCGCAAATGGTGATGTCCTCACACGCGTAGTCGGAACGATCGTCGTTCAGGCGCCACGACGTCATGTCCGCCGGCTTGCCGTTGGCCACGCTTACGATTACATAGCTATACCACGGCCAGGCATGTTCTCGATCGTACTGGCTGGGCTTGGCGGGATGATCGGGGTGTGAATGATACCAACCGACCACGTCCAGATTTTTGTCGCGAGCCACTTTCTCTGCCTCGCGTACGTCTTCCGCCGTAACCGAAAATCGATTGCGCGGCGAATCGTCACGGCGGTTAATCAGCGGATACAACGCCGCGACTTCGCGCAGCGGCAATTGCACGCCTACGGTGGTCGTATCTCCATCGACGTTATCGCGCCCGAGCAGTGCTCCGCAACATTCGTGCGGATATGTGTCCGCGCCGTGCTGTCGAATTTTTTGCGCGATATCGGCGCTCATCTTCAGTGTGGGGCCTGTCGCCATGACTAATATTCATCCCAAAAGCGTTCGCTGAGATATTTTGCCCCGGAATCGGCGAAAACCGTGACTATTACGGCGTGCTGTTGGCGCGGGAGTTTCGCCGCAACGGCAAAGCAGCCGGCGAGTGCCGCGCCGGCGCTTGGACTAACCAACAGTCCTTCCTCACGCGCGATGCGCTTCACGAGCCTGTAGGCTTCTTCGGTGCTGACCGCGAGATCTTCATCGGCCAACGTGTCATCGTAAATGGCCGGACGGATGGCCGTTTCCATGTGCTTCCAGCCCTCGAGTCCATGAAAGGACGCGTCCGGCTGCAAGCTGATGCAGCGAATTGCGGGATTCAACTCGCGCAAGCGCCGGGTCGTTCCCACGAAGGTTCCGCTGGTCCCCAACCCGGCAACAAAATGAGTAATGCGGCCGGCGGTCTGTTCCCAAATTTCATTTGCGGTACCGCGATAGTGGGCTTGCCAGTTGGCGGGATTGCTGTACTGGTCGGGATAAAAGTATTTCTCCGGATCGGCGGCCACGATTTTTTGCACCCGGCGAATAGCGCCGTCGGTGCCTTCGTCACCCGGCGTCATGATCATCTCCGCGCCGAACGCCGCCAAGATGCGCTTGCGCTCGAGCGAGGCACTGTCCGGCAAGCAAAGCGTCACAGGATAGCCCATCGCCGCGCCGACCATTGCGTAAGCGATTCCAGTGTTGCCGCTGGTTGCGTCGATGATCGTCTTGCCAGGGCGTAGCGCGCCGCTCGCCAGGCCAGCTTGAATCATGCTTAGTGCGGGACGATCTTTCACGGAACCGCCGGGGTTGAACCATTCCGCCTTGGCGCAGAACTCCACGTTGGGGAATTCGTTTCCGATGCGGGTCAGCCGGAGCAGCGGCGTGTTGCCGATCAGGTCGAGCACCGTCTGACCTGCCCGGCTTGGGTTGGCAGGCGTTTGGCGAAGCCCTTCTGATCGACCCTCGCGTTGCGGCGGATTAGCGATACGCTCGCTGCTGGCCATGGATGCTCGCACACAAATATTCCCAGGAGGTTAGACGCAGCCCGAAACAAAACAGGCCAGCGCAAACGATCATGTTACTCCAATTGGATGCGGCGGAGTCCGCGCACGGTATGGCCGCCGCTAGACGAAGCGCGGTATCAGCTCCGCGCCGCCGCGCTCAGAAGCGATAGGTAAATGCTGCTTGTAAGATGCGCGGAGCGTTTAGCTCGCTCACCGATTGCAATGACCGAAACCCGGCGTTGGGGATCAAGAAGCATTGTTGGTTCAGGGTTGTCCCATCACCGCAGGTCTGGCCGACCGAAGTGTATTGAGTGGCGTTCACGCCCCCACCGTTTTGCACAAAGTAGTTCGGGTGGTTCAACAGATTGAAGACCTGGACCTTGAACGCGATGGTGTGTTTCTCGGTGAGATGAAATCGCCGTTCGATTCCGAGGTCAACCTCGTCGATCCAGGGACCGTAGAAGTGGTTGAATCCTTGCGTGGGGCTGGGTGAGCCCGAGCCGTTTATGCCTGCGGACGTATTGTTCGTGCCCTGATTGAACGCTGTGTTGTTGATATTATTCCCACTTCCATCGCAATTTGTGACGTCATTCGTGGAGCTGGTGCAGGTTCCGCCGAGCAGGGCCGTGTAGGGACGTCCGGAATTGAAGCCCATCACCGTGCTGATCGTCCAGTTAGAAAGGAGCTCGCGTGCGGCGGGCTGTCCAATGTGCGAAGCATCGGGCGCGTAGACCGCCGCAATGGATAGACGATGCCGCTGATCCAACAACGACGGCCCATGGGTGTCGTGGAAATTGAACTGATTATTGAAGTCCGCACCGTTGGACAAGATTGCTTTTGAAAACGTGTACGCAACTTGTGTCGTCAGCCCGTGACTCACTCGGCGCTGCAGTTGCACGTAGAGCGAATTGTAATTGTTGGTTCCCGGGCTGATCAGTGCATTGATTTGGTTGAAATTCGAATTGATCAACCCATCGCTTAGGAAGCCGCCATCCAATGTGGGTGCTGTGACACTTGCTCCGGAGCACACTGAAGGGCTGGCCGTAACCGTGCCGGCCGGGCACACCGTATACGTTGTCGTGCCCGCCGGCGGTGGAATGAGGTTCTTGTCAAACGCAGTCGAGGAGATCAAATGGACCGCGTGCGTCCACATGGTCCCAACCGCTAACGTGGTGTTGGGGAGAATTTCTCGCTGAATCTCCAGGCTGGCTTCCAATATATAGGGTGGCTTGAAGCTGGGATCCACGAGGCTCAGGTTCGATGATCCGGAAAAGCCTCCATTGTTTACCGGCACCACATTCGGGAATGAGGGGGATTGCTGGTTTGGGGCGAGCGTTTTGTCGTATGAGGGGCTGGTGCTGGACTGCCGGGAAGGCAGCCCATTCGAGGACACCGAATTTTCGTAATTGATGCCGTTGAAAAGCTCGTGGAAGATGCCAAAACCTCCGCGCACGACAGTTTTGTTCAGCGGCTGATAAGCGAATCCGAGGCGAGGCGAAATGCGTTGATATTCATTTGGGAATTGGCCGGTTAACGGGAACGCCGGGTTTCCTTGCGGTTGCGGATAGACCTGAAAATCCTCGCGAAGGCCCAAATCCAAGGTCAGCCGATTGGTGACCTTGAATTTGTCCTGTAAATAGAAGCCGTAGTAGGGAACGGTGAAGGGAAATATCGGGTTACCCGCATTCTGGTTGTAGAAACCCCAGTGGCCAAGCGCGAAATTTGTGAGACTGAAGAACCCGTAGCTGCCGAGGAACGTTCCCGGGAAAAAGTCCGAGATGTGCGTGCGATTGAAATCGAACCCGAATTTGAGAGTGTGCTTTCCGTGAGCGTAGGCGACCTGCTCTCCGACTTCCCATTGCGTTTCCTTGGTGGTGCCGACCGCGAAGGACGGATTTCCGAGGGTAAAGAAGCCGTTCGGAAACAAAAGAACTTGCGAAGTATTCTTGGGAATCAACCCGGAAGGCGTGACGATTTGGTCGTCGCGTACGAAACTGACGCGGGCATCGTTCAGCAGATTGCCGTTGAAGGTATGCGACCAATGGATGGTGGCATGGTGGTCACGCACGAAATTGTTGGGAAGGGATTGCACGCCTTCGGAGTTCACGGGATTGAAGGTGAACTCGCCGCCGGGTGAGTTGAATCGGCCGTAATTGTACACGAATGAGACACGGTCATTTGTCCGTGGCTGCCAGTCGACCTTTGGAAAAAGCGTGTAGTTGTTGCGATATCGCGGGCGTTGACCCTGGTTGATGTTCAGCAAATTCAAAACGTTGGAAATCTGCTGCAAGTAAGCCGGGAAATTGGGGTCGTTCGGCGCGGGTGGCTGGCTGAAACTTCCGGGCGTGGGGAACAAGCTATTGGGCGCAGGCAGTGCCGTTCCGGCGGGAAGCGGGTTGCCGTCGGACCCGTTGAAGGCGGTTACATCAAGGCCCCCATAACTGGAGATGACGGAAATCGGGCTGCTCTGCCGTTGTTCTTCGTAATCCACGAAAAACCAGGCCTTTTGCTGCACAATCGGGCCGCCGATATTCCCGCCGAATTGATGCAGGATGTTGCGCGGTTTAGGCCGCTTGTTGGCCTTGTCCACCGCATCATTGGCCGCTGTTGCGGAATTCCGGTGGTAATAGAAGGCTTCGCCATGAAACGCCGCAGTCCCTGACTTGGTCACAGTATTGACGAAGCCGCTGCCAGCCCCGCCGTATTCCGCCGAGTACGGACTGTCTGCCACTTGAAACTCCTGGACGGATTCTTCGCCGAAAACGTAGGGAACGCGCGTGCGGCCTCGCGCTTCCCCGAAGTAGTTGCTCGTCGCATTCGCGCCATCCACGGTGAACGCGTTCGATCCGTTCCCGTTGGCATAACCCGAATCCGCGCCGCCTTGCTGGCCCGCGACGCTCACCAATCCGAAATCGCCGTCGGGATTAACGTTGGGGGTCAGGAGAACAAAATCTGTATATCGGCGCCCACTCAGCGGCAAACCTTCGATGAGTTGTTGATCCACGACGGTGCTAACACTCGACTCCGAAGCCCTCAGCAGCGGCGCCTCGGCCGTGACCTCTACGGTTTCGCTTTGCGTACCAACTTGCAGCACCAGGTCTTGCGTGGTGTCTTGGCCCACTTGCGCGGTCACATTTTTTATTTCGGTTAATTTGAATCCCGATTGACTGACGCTCAGCGCGTAGGTGCCGACGGGTAGTGACGAAAAGTTGTAGATGCCGGTGGCATTCGTTCTAGTCGTTTGTGATACACCCGTATTCGAGCTCTTAGCAGTGACAGTGGCCCCGACCACCACGCCACCGGAGCTGTCGGTAACGTGGCCAGAGATCGATCCAGTCGAAATGCCGTTCTGGCCCGCAGCGATTGGAGCGAATACACCGCCCGCCGCAAGGATAAAAAATACTATGCAAAGTTCTTTGGGAAACAGCGCTAGCGAGCGAAGAAATCTATTCACGACAACACCCCTTTTTCTCCGACCTTTTTTTGAAGCTACCATATTTTGAACAGAAAAATGTCACAGTTTTTTAACGTAAATCGAACGTGATTTGTGAATATCGAGAGGCACGAAAGATGACCTTGGCTTGATACCCGATGGAGCAAACCCGAGCGTACGCAACAATTACAGTGCCGTGAATTCAACCGGCAGGGCTTTCTAGGGTTGTCGCGACCCTCCATGCTTTACAGACCGGCCTGCATTCATTAACCTCAATAGCTATGTGGAACGTTGATGCACGTTTTTCGCAGAAAGCGATTGAGAGCCTGGCGGCGCTGGGCTTTAGCGTAGGGAGCACGCGCGGCGTAGTGCGGGTGGAGAAATACGGGAGCGGCGCCGAGTTTCGCAAAGAGGCGGACGGACAGTATCAGATGACCGTGCAGCCCACTATCATGCTTAACGGAAAGTTCACCCGGCTGTGGGATGCGGGTTACCAGAAATTTTTGCTGACCGACGATGGACAAAAAATGCCGGCGCTGGCATCGCACCTGGCGAATTTACGTAAGTTCAATGAGGAGTTGCGCACGGCCCTGGGCGTTCCCACGTTTTACAATGAAGCGCTCGGTTCAGTCAGTCAAGTGAGTGTTTACGACCGCGTGAAGGGCCGCCCTGGCGACGTTCCCGACAAGACGGTGGGGGCGCACAGCGGCGGCGATCACGAATAGCGTTTTCCCTGTACGTTTAGTCTTTGCGTAGTCTTCGCGAACGCTTGGCTCGCCAGTGTTTGGTATGCGACATATCGCACTGAAGCGATGATCGCTCCAGAATATGCGCCCAATTCTGCTAGGGTAGTACACGCAAAATCCGGAAGTTGCATCCTAAAATAAGCGGGAGAGAACGAATCAATGGGTAGAGTCGTCGCACTGATGGACGATCTGTTCTTTCAGATGAAGCTGGCGGAGACCGCCAAGCACCTCGGCGTGGAAGTGAAAGTGGCGACAACACCCGAGGCGCTGCACGCGTTGCTGGAGCCGCCGCCAAAGCTGCTGATCGTGGATCTCAACTCACGCAGCCAGCCCATTTCGACGATTCAGCGCTTGCGTGAGGAAAAGAATGGCGTGCGCGTAGTCGGCTTTTTGTCGCATGTACAGACGGAGTTGGCCGCGCAAGCTCGCGCCGCGGGTTGCGACGAGGTGATGCCGCGCTCGGTTTTCACACAGAATCTGGCGACCATTCTTGCCGTTGCAAAGGACTGATGTGTTTCGATGCACGGCGTTCGCGGTAGTGGCCTTGGCATTGACACTCTTCGTCGTTGTGGTGGCTGCCCAAGAAAGCAGTTCGTTAGGAAACGGTAAGACGGCCGCGGTGGCAGGGGCAACCGACGCGCCGACCGCGGCCCTGCGCGACGCACTATTCGCGGCTTGTTCGCAAAACGAGAAATCGTTCTCCAAATTCCTGACGACCCGAAACACGGAAACTTTTACCCACCTTACGCCTACGGCGCGGGTCGCGCTCATGAAGCGTTTCGTGCTCTTGAATGAGCCTGGCAAACCTTCTCTACTTCCGACTACTTCCGGACGGCCGACCGTTCATTGCGAAACCCCGGGAGGGGCTGCGGAGTTGCAAATCGGTGGTGCAGAAATCTCGGACAATCTGGCCTTCCTTCCGGTGGAAGTGCGCGAACCGACGGATACCACCGGAGCGAGCGCAATTCGAGTCCAGATGGGATTGGTGCGCGACAGTGACGGATGGAAACTGCTCTCCGTCGGGCTGGTCTTGCTGGACTTGCCGGCGCTTGCTTTTGAATGGGACGCGGCGGAGATGGAATCCACCGAGCGGGCGGCCATCGACGGCGCGAAGAAAATAGCGGAAGCCGTGGAGTCGTACCGGCGGACCTACGCGCGCCTGCCGGACTCGCTCGCCAAACTTGGCCGGCCTAAGGGCACTTCCAAGCCCGGCCCAGACGCCGCCGGGCTACTGGAAGCGGACCTGGCGTCGGGGTCGCGAAGCGGATATAGATTCCGCTACGTTATCGCCGGTGGAAGCAACCTTGGCGCTCCCGCAAAATACGAGTTGTCCGCCACGCCTGAAACCTACGGTCGAACTGGGCGGCGTTCCTTTTTTCGCGACAGCAATGGCGTCTTGCATGGCGCGGACCGCCAGGGAGCGGTGGGCAGCGAGGTAGATCCGCGCGTTGAATGACGGCGACGTCCAGTTGGCGGGAAGGCTAACAAGTAAGGAGCGCTGCCCGGAGTCCTGATTTGTGCGCCGGAAGAGTTGGCGATACCATCGGGCACTTCACATGCGACGCATCGCTACCCTTCGCCTGCCGGTTCCGTTTGTGGCCGCCGCGCTGCTCTTCAGCCCGGTGTTGGCAGCCGCTCCGCAAATCGATGCCTATGGACCGCTGCCGGTGTTCGAGTTGCATAGCGGTTTTTGGATTAACCTGCATCACCGGCTGTACGAAGAAGCGCGGGCGCTGCGCAACGCCACTCCCTCCAGCGCCGCAAAGTCCCCGAAGACCAGCAAACCTACGTTGCAAGTTGCGCCAGGTTCGAAAATTGCTTTGAGCACGTCCGAGCAGCGCGCCTGGGACGAAGCGGTCTCTTACTACGCCGCCAACTACGCCGACAAGGATCTGCTGTTCAGCACCGAACTCGTGCTCTTGAAAAATCAACTGGGCGATTTTGAAACGTGCGATGAACTCTCCGGGGCGAACAAGAAAACTTGCGACGCAGGATTGCCTGCGAAGCTGACGCAGATTTTGGATGGCGCCGCGCCGGTTTATCGCGCACATCGCTGGCCTGCTGATGACCGGGCCAATCGCGCGTGGATCAAACGAGCGGCGCCATTGGTACGCGAGCAGGGCGTCGGACTGTCACACCGCTTGGCGGACATTTACCAGACACGCTGGCCGGCGGAGAAAATTCGCGTGGACGTAAGCGCCGCCGCCAATGCCGCCGGTGCGTATACGACGCTGGACCCTTTGCGGGTTACCATCGCCAGTTCGGATCCGCGCAATCAGGGCGATGCTGCGCTGGAAGTTCTCTTTCATGAAGCCTCGCACGGAATTGCAACGCCGGTGGAATTAGCCATCGTGCGCGAGTGCCGCCAGCGGGACAAACCGATCCCGCGAGATTTGTGGCACGCGCTGATTTTTTACACTACCGGCGAGGTGATCAAGCCGGTGATGAGTGCAGATGGCGATGCGAGCGAGAATAACGCAGCGCAAAATGGCACGAAGCCAGCCGGCTCGAACAATAATGACCCAGAGGGGACAAACAGCCGCTATTCGCGGGATTCTGACTACACTCCGTACGCTATGCGCGAAGGGCTGTATCAGCGCGGATGGGAAAATTATCTGACGCTGCTCACGCGGTACTGGCAGCCTTATCTGGAGGGGCGGGCCACCTTCGACGATGCGATCGCGCACATGGTTTCCGCGCTGTAAGCGGAGACAACATAAAGCCTAGCCGCATCAAGGTTTCGGCCCCGGGTATAGGTGGCGCCATCCGCTTTTTGGATGGCAAGCAGTGGAAATTCAAATCCAGAGTGCTATACTCCGGTTGAATACCGGTTTACCCCTTGCCTGTCCACCTCCGGTCCTCGGGACAGGCACTGCGGCACGGTTCCACGGAGGTCACGATGGGAGAAGCGCTCACGGGGCCCATTTTGTACCTTCTGATCGTCTGGGGAATCATTACCGCTACATTCCTGGCATTGCTGCTGTGGCGGAGCATTCTCACAACCCATGAAGATGATCAGTTGTGCATCGATGCGGCGGGAGAGCACCTCGCTCAAGAGCAGCGCGAGCTGTTTGCGAAGATCACCAAGCTCTCTAAGCCGATTGTAACCAGCGGAATCGCAGCGGGAGTGCTATTGCTGCTGATTGCCGGCATGTGGTTGTACGAGGGACTGAAAAGCTTCTAGCGTCTTTGCTGGTTGAGATTCCCGGGCATTAAGAAGTTGCGGGTTTGCCCGGCTGCGGTTGTGGTGTGTTCGCCGGGGCCGCTGGCTGGCTGGTGGTCGTTGGTGCGGCCTGCGCCACGGACGTGTGATTGTGGACAATCACCCAACGGTCGTTGCGCTTCTCGAGAACTAAGGTCGTTTGGCCGCGTGTGGTCATGGCCTGACCGTCCACCGTCCCGCCGAAATCCCATTGATAGCAGGCCCACCCTACTGCCCCACTTACTTTGATAAAGGTGTTCACGCGATCCATGCGCACCTGCTGCATGCGCGCTCGCTGCTGTTGGTAGAGCGGCAGATAGTTGGCCCAGCCGAAGACCGGGGGAGCCCAGAGTCCGCTGACGAAGACGGCGTCGTCGGCGTAATCCTGGTGCAGGCGGTCAACATCGCCAAGTTGCCAGGCGCCGAGCATTTCGGAAATTTTGTAATCGATCTGCTGCTCGTCGCCCATGGCAATGGTGGTGTGGGGTTCGGCAGTTGCGTTGGCGTCCTTCTTTTTCTTCTTTTCTTTCTGCGCGCCGGCCGGCGACGGTGTCCAGAAGAAAATTGTCATGCAAACCCCAAGCGTCAAAACCGTTCGCCAACTGCGCGCTCGTACGGGGACGGGCTTTGCAGCCATTTAAGTGCTCTCCCTGAAATTTCTCTAGTTGCAACCGGAAGGATAGCACGCCGAAGAATCGGAGAAACCCTAACGTGCGCGTGAGTTACTGCGCTTGTTCTTGGCGCGAACCGCGGGAGCCGGTCGCGAGGCGCTAAGCAAATTGACGAAAAGGCGATAGGCGCCGGGAACACCTTCCGGGAACTGACGGAAGAAGGCGATGCCCGTATAGATGTAGACGCCTTTGCCATAGCGCGCATAGACGAGGGCACCGTTCTGGTCAGGCTCGCCGGGATCATTCATGGCCAGTAGCGGTGTGTACTTGGGATCGAACTGCGTCCAGAAATAGAGGCCGCGCTCCTGCACCCAACCCTTGAAATCGTTTTGCGTGATCTTGTTGGGACGATTGAGAAGCGGGTCGTTGGGATTGAGAAATTTCACCGGAGAATTTTCGTCGGTGATACGCGGCAAAGGCCTAGGGGCCGGAGTAGCGCCTTCTCTTGCAGCCGGCGCAGGCGGGGAGATCAGCCCAGGATAGGGCGCGTAGGAAGATCGGTCCCAGACGAAATCGCGCTGATATTGGACCAGGAGCGTGCCGCCTTTGGATGCGTAATCGAGCAGGCGCTGGTTTGCGCCGGGGAGATCGGGACGAAGTTCGTAGGCGCGCACGCCGACGACGATGGCGTCGAACTGGGAAAGATCACGGAAGGCCAGGGCTTGGGCGTCGAGCAGGTCCACCTGGACGCCGAGCATGCGCAAGGCGTCAGGGATGGGCTCGCTTTCCGCGGTGATATAGCCTACATGGAGATTGGGAGGAACGTTGATGGAGAAAGCGTGAACGAGACATTGCGCGGGCTCGGCCCATAGTAATGTGGGCATAGTGGGGAGGGGTTCGAGGGAGAGACTGAATTTTGCGGCTTTTACGCTGGACGCGTGGTCACCTTTTTCGTAAACCTGCGCGGAAATTTTGTACTTACCGGCACCGAGTTTGAGCGGCGGTGTGACTTTAAAGCGAGCATATTGGTCGCCAATGCCAGAAAATTCGAGAGGCACAGGCGCGACGATGCTCCAGCCTCGCGGGAGCACGAGGCCGACAGATACTTCACCGGGCTGCGTGGCGTACGAATGCACGCGCAGCAGTACGTCAAACGATTTTCGCGCGCTGGCCAATACGTCTACAATTTGCCGCGGTTCAACCGCGATCGAATAAGGAGGTACCAGGCGAGGGGGAATGCGATCGGCTCGAGTGGAAGTCGCGCGGATGCTGGTGACCGGGGAGGTAGCGGTAAATGCGTATCCATTGAGGATGGCGTCTGCCGCGGCGGTTAGTAAGGGCAAGGGCTCGGGGAGCAGTGACTCGAAATGTGCATCTGGGCCCAGCGCGTTCGAACTGCGAATCGGCCGCAGCGGCCAGGTGGACACAAATTGTGCCTGATTCGAGGGGACTGAAATCGTGAAGCGGATCGCGCCGTTGGGCTCAGGTTCTTCTTTAGTGATGGCCCAGTCCGACGGAAGCGTCAACGTGGGCGGCCGAAAATCCGCGTTGATGCCGTCGCGGTGGTGAAGTTCGACGCGGACGGTGAACGTTTCACCAGGAACAATTTCACTGCGGTCGGCAATAGCGTCGAGGCGCAAGCCAACCACCAGGGTGAGAGCGGCATTAACCTTGTCCCGCTTGCGGCGAACGCTCGCGGCCAGAGAGGCAACCGGCGCGGGAAGCTGCGAGGAAAGAGAA
>Ga0210408_10005195_pt1 | contig 11465 bp, 6 predicted proteins | sample IncBWH4MmetaG_FD_155471 | JGI IMG/M metagenome (GOLD analysis project Ga0210408, IMG submission 155471) | Forest soil microbial communities from Barre Woods Harvard Forest LTER site, Petersham, Massachusetts, United States - Inc-BW-H-4-M | ecosystem: Environmental > Terrestrial > Soil >... | reverse complement strand
CACAACGGTCGTCAATCGAGGGATTGTGCTGGTGCCGCTGATCGACCTGCAGGAGGCAAGCTACCGCACTCGCCAGGTCACGATGATACACGTTAATGTCGACCGCAGCGGTGGGCCCGCCGAGCTCTCTCGCGTGCGCACATCCATCGAGGCGCTCGGCAACCTGACCGCGTCGACCACCAACGAGGTGCTCAACAACGACCGGAATTTTGCCATCCTCGAGGCGGTGTCGCTGGCGGTATCGATCATTGCGATAGCGATCGGCGCGCTGAACGTGCTTACGGCCCTTGTCATGGCGACGCAGGAGCGCACCCGTGAGATCGGCATCTTCGGGGCGATCGGCTGGAGCAGCCCACGAATCATCACCTCGATCGTGGTCGAAGGTGTTCTGCTGTGCGCAATTGGTTGCATTTTGGGTGCGCTGCTGAGTTTTGCCGTCGCGTTGGTCTTTCCGAACATACCGGGGATCGGCGACCTGATCTCATTCAAGCCGCATGTCACGGTGATCGCGCCGATTCTGGTCGCCGCCTTAGCGCTTTGCATTGTCGGCTCGTTGCTGCCGGCCTGGCGCGCCGTGCGGCTCGTTCCGGCGGATGCCCTTCGGCGCATATGAGGCAGCTGAGCGAAAGCCGATCGGACGGAACAGCTCTTTGCAGCAATCGATACCATCTGCGCTTCAGATCGCGATCTCGTTCCAGCGGAATGGAGGTGGTCATGGATTCGATCTTTTGCAGTTCAAGCTGAGCTGCCTCGAGAGTAATGATGATCGCTAATCCAGGGCGACAGTTACGCTCTAACAAAGAGGCCCTGATCGGATACGCAGAGATGCCAGCTCCCATCCCGACCAGGGCCACCACCGCCAGTGATGCGAGATCACTGCCGTGGCGGTCAGGAGTTAGGGACCGTCTGCGTAGTGGTCGCTGAGACAATTTGTCCGGTGATTTGTCACAGTGGAGCATTCTGATCCGTGCGTTTATCTGAAACGCGCCGTGAGCGTTTACCGTTATGGCGACATGGAGTGATGTGTGGCCAAGTCTGACGAGTATCGGGCCAAGGCAGAACTATGTCGCCGCATGGCGGCGGCCGCCATCAGCCCCCAAGATAAGGCAACATGGCTCAAACTCGAGGCGGGCTGGCTTGCTCTGATCCATACTCGAAACCAACTGGGGGCCGAGAGGCTCGAAGCCATGAAACGCGAGCCTGATACCTGATAACAGGCAGGAGGCGATAATCGTCATTGCCGTCGCGGTGATCGTGGCGGTCTGCATCGCCCGAAATCTTGCGCGGCGACTCGCGGGAAGCCCTCGTCCTGATGGACCCTTAAACGAGTCGGCTCGTGATAACCGTCCGGGTTCGGATTGCCGGCCAAGCGCATGCCCCCATCCATGTGATAGTGGCGGACCCGACAGCAATGGCAAACCGTGTGGTAGCCGCAACCCCCGTCTTGATCGGAACGCGGTCATTTACCTGCGCTGTCGCGATTGTCCTGGCAGACTTGCTCCGGAACGCGATGCTTCACGACGTCGCTTTCGGCGCACGATGACAGAGTGAATTGAAAGGTCGCACCGTGGCCCGTCGTGTTGGGCGACGCCCATAATCGCCCCTCGTGTGCTTCGATGATCGATCGGCAGATTGACAGCCCCATTCCCATGCCGCCGGGCTTGGTCGTGAAGAAGGAGTTGAACAGATGTGAGACATTCTCCGGGTCGATGCCGATACCCGAGTCCTGCACCGCGACGAGAACCTGGTCAGCGGCGTGCTGGTGCGTTCGGATCAGAAGGTCGCGGGGTCGATCCACGACAGCCATCATGGCTTCTACTCCATTCATCACGAGATTGATGATCACCTGTTGCAGCTGGACCCGATCACCGGACACCGGGGTCAGCGTGGGGGATAAGCTTCGCCGCAGGGACACGTCACGATCGAGAACCTCGTGCTGTATGAGTAGAACCACCTCGTCGATGACATCGTTGATATCGAGCCGCACCTTCTGCGGAACTGTCTTTCGGCATAACGCGCGGAGGCGTTGGATCACCTCGCTCGCGCGGTGGCCGTCCTCGATCATGGCCTTCACCGCCGAGCGCGCCTCGTCCAGGTTCGACCTGTCCGGGTTGAGCCAGCGCAGGCAGGCCCCACCACCAGTGACGATGGCGGCAAGCGGCTGGTTGACTTCATGCGCGATTGAGGCGGTCAGCTCTCCGAGCGTCGTCAGCCGGCTGACATGAGCGAGCTCGGCCTGTGCCTGTCGAAGCGCTTTCTCGGCCTGCTCACCTCGGATCTTGGCCGTGATGTTGCTGCCGGTGCCGCGATAACCGACGAAGCGGCCATTGCAGTCGAAAAAGGGCTTGCCACTGATTTCGACCGAGACCGTCGATCCGTCTGCCCGAATGATCTTGTAGACAAAGCCGCGGAACGGCTGGTGTGCTTCATGAGCGGCGATATGGGCGCGCCATTTCTCGGGATCTTCCGCGACGTCACTCCCAAGGTCCCACCGCCGTCGTTCGAGCGCCTCGGCCCGCTCGACGCCGAGGGTGCCGAGGCGTTCCGAGAATGCAATGAATCGGTGGTCCGGGCCAGTCTCCCAAAGCCAGTCCGAGGCCGTGTCTGCAAAGTCGCGAAAGCGCTGCTCATTCTCTCGCAGCGCTTGTTCAACGCGATTGCGCTCGCTGTTCTCTACCCGCAATGCTTCGTTGCTCGTCTCAAGCTCGCGCACCGTACGGCTCAGCTGGTCACGCGCGCGCCGGAGCGATTCGGCCGCACCTCGTTGAGCGACCGCCAGCAAGCCGACCAGAACGACCGATAACGCAAAGATGAGAAGACGTGGAGCCTCGTTGATATCGACTGCCAACGAATATACCGGGATAACGAAGAAGTACTTGAACAGCACAATGGCAAGCCCCGTGGCAAGCAAGCTCGGCCCCAAGCCGCCAAACCACGCGCTGAACATCACGGCGCAGAGAGCCAGCGCAGCGGGAGCCCCGGCCCAATGGTCTTCCATCCAGCGCTGGCTTGTGATCGCCGCGGTAACGGAGGCGACGGCCACTGCGTAACGCAAAATCATGGGAGAATGTGGCCGCCACGCAAAGTCCGGCCTGGTTATCAAGCGATGCCTCTCCCCCGGAGCGGGGCCGTGATGGACGCCTCCCATGGGCGGCGGGTTCGCCGTCGCTCCAGATCGGACCTTAGTGATGTCATAGCCGTGCGCTTGCTAGGAATTGCTCTAAATGGGCCGTTCTTGCGGTGCTGGAAATCGATCCGCATCGCAAAAAGCGCATGGCACATGAGGAAAACCCGACGGCCACCATCGCATTGGTGCGCGCCTTCCTTGACAAGAAGCAATAATCCCAGCTGTTGCCGCCGCGGTTTAAGGAGGCCGGCGCGAGTACGGTGTTCATTCGACCAGATCCCAGTAGGGACGCCCGCCAAAGCGCTCGACAAGAAAATCGATGAACACGCGCACCTTGGGCGAAAGATGTCTGGTCTCCGGATAGATCGCGTAGATCGAAATCTCGGGAGCCTTGTAGCGCGTGAGGATGGTCGTGAGGCGGCCCTGCTGGATATCAGCTCCTGCGATGAAAGTAGGCAGGAGCGCGATGCCGCGCCCTCCCACCGCCGCGTCCCTCAGCACCTCGGCATTGTTGGTGCACAGCGTCCACGGGATCGCAATCCAATGGTCGCCATCCGGGCCGGTGAGCTTCCACTGGTTGCCGGTGGCAAGATGGCCGTAGGTCAGACACGCGTGCTCGCGCAAATCGTTCGGATGCTGCGGAATCCCATGTTGCGCGAGATAAGTAGGACTTGCGCAAACGGCGCGGTGCGCCGGAGCGATCTTGCGCGCGATCATGCTCGACGACGGCAAGTCCGCAATGCGCAAGGTCATGTCGTAGCCCTCTTGCACCGCGTCGATCTGCTGGTCACTCAGGACCAGCTGGATGCGCAGCTCCGGATATTTTTCCATGAAATCGGCTACGGCTCGCGCGAGATGCAGCGTGCCAAATGACATCGGAGCGTTGACCCGCAGCAGCCCACGCACCTCGGCTTGCGATCGCGCCGCCGCGAGATCGGCGTCTTCCAGGTCGGCCAGGATGACAAGGCAGCGCTCGTAATAGGCCTGACCGTTCTCGGTCGGGGTCACGCTGCGCGTGGTGCGGGAAAGGAGCTGGACGCCGAGCTCTTCCTCCAACTCAATGACGTGCTTGCTCACGGCTGAGCGAGACAAGCGCAAATCTCGCGCAGCCGCAGCAAACCCGTTGTGCTGCACCACCTTGGTGAAGGCCCTGATGCTTGCGAGCTTGTCCATCTTCGGAAGGCGTCACCCTCGAGCGCGATTGTCCTCAATTCAGAGACACAGCGTCCATAAGTTAGCAGATTGTCCCCTGTCGGCAGCCTGCCATATCACGCGGCAGACCAGGCATTCTCGGGAGCATCCCATGATCACTCTGCGACCTGCCGCCGAGCGCGGGACCGACAACCTCGGCTGGCTGGACAGCCGACATACCTTCTCGTTCGGCCATTACTATGATGCAAAGCACATGGGCTTTGGCCCGCTGCGTGTGATCAATGAGGATCGCGTGCGGCCCGGCGCCGGGTTCGACACGCACGGACACCGGGACATGGAGATCATCTCCTACGTTCTCGAAGGCGCCCTCGAGCACAAGGACAGCATCGGCACCGGATCGGTGATCCGGCCCGGCGACATCCAAGTGATGTCGGCCGGCACCGGGATCCGGCACAGCGAGTTCAACCACTCGCAAACCGAGCCGGTGCACTTTCTGCAGATATGGATACTGCCGGACCGCGAGGGGCTTTCACCCCGGTATGATCAGAAAGCATTCGGCAAGTCCGAAAAATCCGGACGGCTGCGGCTCGTCGGCTCGCCCGATGGCCGCGAAGGCTCCATACTCATCCATCAGGACGTGGCAATTTACGACGCGGTGCTCGGTATCGCCAACTCGGTCAAGCATCAGTTGAAGCCGGGGCGCAAGAGCTGGGTTCAGGTCGGGCGGGGATCGGTGGACGTCAATGGCAAGGCCGCAGGCGTCGGAGACGGAGTAGCGCTGCAAGACGAAGCAGGCCTCACCATCATGGCGCGTGAGGACAATTCGGAAATCCTCGTCTTCGATTTGCCATAGCTGAAACGAGCCCGGCGATCGCCGCGACGTCTGGCTCTCGGCTCCTCAAGCGGCCCGGTTCCCAGCGAAAGGATCGCGTCCTACGTCAAGAGGGGCAGCAATCAGAGACCGGATGAGTGCGGCAAAGGGTGGGAGGAACCATGAACGATAAAGACCCTGAACAGGGAGGAGACACAGGCGCGGGTGGGTCAGCGCTGTAGCCACCGTTGCCACCTTCGCAGCGCTGGTGATCGTTGTAGCTGTGGTCGCATTCACGCACAGGAACTCGGGCGAGCGGGATCCTCACCATTGAGGGGGTCGGCGGGACCTTCAGAATTTGGAACTTTTGTTTCAGCTTGGCGTTGATGAGATCATCGTCTTTGATTCCCGAGAAAAATCTCATGCGGGCGGGCCAAGTTGCACTTGCTGCGACCGTTTTCCTCGCCTACCCCGGGCCGGGCGCCGCTGGATCATCCCCCCTCATCCCCGCGCTGTTAGGGGCTTCTCTGGTCGCGCATCAGGATATCGAAACCGTCCGCTGGCGTTATCGCCACCGTCGTGATGATGATGATTCGAATGATCGCCGTCCCGCGGGCGCCAATCGCCTCGAGACGAATGGCTGGAGTAGGAATGGTGCAATCTGGCCCATCGATACCGAATCCCTTCGGCCCGATCCTCGCCGTCGTCGTGGATGGGTAGACCCGCCCCCGCTTAAATAGGGGGCTGCATGGCCACGACACCTCGGCTCGGCTGGGAATCTCGACATGATTGGCTCTTTGTTGGCTCGACCAGTCATTGTCCCCCGAGCGATGAAAGCGTCCCGAGACCGAACAGGTCGAGACAGCATTGGTTCTCAAGAGCGCTGCTGCGGAAAATCCAGGACCGCTTAGGCATTATACTATGCCGCGCTCGCGTCAGCAGCAGTGAGGCTGCTTCATTGCTGATTCAGGAAGTTAGGAAGCATCATTTTGCAAATCGGTCCTGGGCGGCACTTCGCCGGATCGATCTGGCGCGAGCTGGCGATCAAATTCGAAACAGTTGGCGCTGGGCGCGCGCGCAAGCGCGGCCCCTGCGGCTTGTCCATGCGCTCGCGGCCATATTCGCTTTGGTCATCATTCTTCCGCTCGGATATCTTGTCTATTGCATTGCCACATTGCCGTCTGATGGCGGATTGGTCATTGAAACGACCCCAAGCAAGCTTGTCGTTGAGGCGGACGGTGGGCAAGTCTTCGCTACACGCGGGGTGTTCAAGGGCGAGAAGCTGTCCGCCCAAGACGTGCCCGTCAATCTCTCACGCGCCATCATCGCCATCGAAGACCGTCATTTTTATGAGCATGGCGGCTTTTATCTACCTTCGCTGATGCGCGCTGCGTATCGAAATTTTGTCTCGGGAAGCACACGCGAGGGGGGAAGCACCATTACTCAGCAGCTTGCTCGCATGACCTACCTTTCGCAGGACCGCACGGTCAAACGGAAGGTGCAGGAAGCAATCGTTACAATTTGGCTTGAACGGCAGCTCGCCAAGGAGGAGATTCTCACCCGCTATTTGAATACCGCCTATTTCGGAGCGGGCGTGTATGGAGTGGACGCGGCGACTAAACGCTACTTCGGCAAGACTGCAAAGGAACTGTCACTCAGTGAAGCGGCGATGCTCGCTGGCCTCGTGCGGGCACCCTCGACGCTCGCCCCGAACCGTAATCTCGATGGAGCGCAGCAGCGCGCAGGTCTGGTGCTCGATGCGATGGTCGAGACCGGCGCTATTTCGCGCGAGCAAGCCGATGCCGCGCGCCAGCAGCCTGCCACGTTGCGGGTGCCGCCCGATAATCTGCCGGGAACCAACTATTTTGTGGATATGTTGGCGGGTGATGTGAAACGTCTCATCGGCCCCATGTCCGCAGATTTGACGCTGCGCACCACCTTAGACCTTAACCTGCAGAGCATTGCCGAAGGCGTCGTCGCACGCCGGCTCAAGGCGGAAGGACACAGCAAGAAAGTCGGTCAAGCTGCCCTTGTGGCAATGACGCCAGACGGGGCAATCCTCGCGATGGTGGGAGGCCGCGATTACAACGAGAGCCAGTTCAACCGAGCTACGCAAGCAAAACGGCAGCCGGGGTCGCTGTTCAAGCTGTTTGTCTACCTCGCCGCTCTGGAGAAGGGGCTCAGTCCTCAATCAACCATGGTCGACCAACCGATTCAAATCGGAAACTGGGAGCCGAACAATTATGGCGGTCGGTTCCGCGGCGAGGTGACACTACGTACCGCCTTCGCAAATTCCATAAATTCGGTTGCAGTACAGCTTGCGGACAAGATCGGTATTCCCAATGTCATCGAGACGGCGCGCAGACTCGGTATTCAATCCGAATTGCCTGTCGTGCCCAGTCTTGCGCTGGGCTCCGCCGAAGTGACCCTGATGGAGATGACCCGCGCCTTTGCTGCCATCGCTGCCAACGCCGAAAATATTGAGCCCTATGCTATCGGCTCCATTCAGAAGGGGGATCAAGTTCTATTCGCGCGCCAAAAACCAGTGCTCACGACCGCGAGCAATCAAGTGGCGCGGGCCGCCATCCGTGATCTTCTCACGAGCGTCGTTCGTGAGGGGACGGGCAAGGCAGCCAGGATCAGCGTCCCGGCTGCGGGAAAAACAGGCACGACGCAGGAGAACAGGGATGCGTGGTTCGTAGGCTTCACGCCTGACATCGTGGTCGGAGTTTGGGTCGGAAACGACGACAACAGCCCGACCAGGAATGTCACCGGGGGCGATGTCCCAGCTCGCAGTTGGAATGAGTTCGTCACTCAATCCATCCCCGCTCGGGCAAAGTCCGCGCGAGCTCAACCAATTGTGTTGGCGGCTGCAACACCGGAGGCGGCAAGGTCTTTGCCAAGTGCTGCTGCCATTCGTGGCAGGCCAGTTGTGCAGACCACCGGAACGCTCGAAGTGCAGGGACACCCCATTCGTTTGTACGGAGTAGAGGGTGTCCGCGGCCGTGCTGCGCGCGAGTTCAAACGATATCTAGGACGCCGAGAAGTCGCATGCGAGCCGATCGGCAGCAGCAATGAATACCGTTGTCGCGTTGACGATCAGGATCTGTCACGTGTGGTGCTGTTCAATGGCGGCGGTCGGGCAGTGCCGAACGCAACGCCGGATTTGCAGGCACTGGAACAGCAGGCGCGATCAGCGCGCGTCGGCGTCTGGGGGGGAAGGGGTGGAAGGGATGATTACGATGATGATTAAACACATGGTGGCCTGGTAGGCGCCGCAGATCGGCCCGACGAGACACTCCGGCTGAGAGGATTCGAACCTCCAAACGTCGTTTTCGGTAGTTGACTGAAATCTCTACCGAATTCGCGATTCCGGACTGATGCCGCCACCCATTCCGAGATAATTCCGCCCACCATTCCGAGATGATGTCGCCCACCATTTCAGTCACACTTGGCGTTAGCACACCTTACAATCATGCTTGGTTCGCCGGCCTCGCGGATACTGACCATCAGTTAAATTGCTCGAGCTCGGATGGCTTAGCAGCTATTTGACACCGCTCTGGCCATTATTGCTGATAAGCGTTTGCACGTACGTAGGCCCAGATGTTCTGTATCTGCTCAGGGGTCAACGCCCCCAGCCATGATGGCATTGCTCGCTTGCCATGCAAGACCGATTCGACAAACCGGGAGTATTCGTCCTGTCGGAGGCGCCGCAGATCGAACGCAAGGCTGGAGTTGTTCTGTAGATTGTCGCCATGGCATTGAGAGCAGTTCTTATCGTAAAGTCTCTCTCCTTTGCTGACGGGACTGTCCTCCGCTCGTGCTTGCGATACGGCGAGTACCATCAAACTGGTGGCCAGAAGGCGAATCGCGCTGGCCAAAGATTTGCTCGCAAGCATCCGGCCGCTCGCAAGGCGGCCGCATCGACTCGATGTTACTTTGTTACTGATCGAGCAGCGTGAACGTCCAAAGCGTCCCACCCGGCGGCACATGCGTCAAATTGGGGTCGGCCGTCTTGAGGACGTAGACGCCGCCCGTGCCACTGGTCACTGTCACATACTGCTTTCCATTGTGCTCCCAGGTGACCGGCTGTCCGATGATTCCCGACGGAGTCTGGAACTGCCAGACGATTTTGCCGGTCTCGCTATCTACGGCAATGAACTCCCCTGTGAGTTGACCGGTGAAGACGAGGCCTCCTTCGGTCACGAGCGTGCCTGCCCAATTGGGACTCTTGAACGGCGTTGCCCATTTCGATTTGCCGGTCAGTGGATCAATAGCGCGCAAATGTCCGCGTATGCCGTCCGAGTTGAAAATGGGGGTGATCTTCACCGCGCGGTGGGACTCGCCTGGTTTCAGGTTTTTGATTTCTTCGATGGGATCGGGCTTATAGTTCATTCCAAAATCAGCGGTGTTCACGTAGGCAAGCCCGGTCCGCGGATTGAACGAGTACGGGAACCAGTTTGTGCCGCCCGTGATATGCGGCCACGTCTGGATCCCCTCGGTCAGTGACAAGGCTTTTTTGGTTGTCTCGGTCCATTCAGGTCGCCCCGTCTCCTTGTCGATGTGGGTGGCCCAGGTAACTTTGACATACGGGTTTGCGGAGGTCAGCTGACCTGTCTTTCGGTCGAGCACGTAGACGAAGCCGTTGCGCGCAACTTGCAACAGCACCTTGGTCGCTTTTCCATCAATTGGGAGCTCAGCGAGAATTGTAGAGGTGATGTTGTCATGATCGAACGGATCATTGGGCGACATTTGATAATGCCAGACGAGCTCGCCGGTTTTCGGGCGAATGGCAAGAACCGCGTCGGTGAAGAGATTGTCGCCCTTGCGCAGCAGCGCATTCCACGGTGCGGGATTGCCAATTCCCCAGAATACCAGATCGAGCTCCGGGTCGTACGCGCCTGTGGTCCAGGAGCTTCCGCCGCTCGCATTGGCAGCATTGTCCGGCCAGGTATTTGCGCCGGGCTCACCCGGTCGCGGCACCGTGTACAGCCGCCATAGCCGCTTACCGTCATTGGGATCGTAGCCCTCGATATAGCCACGGCTTCCATATTCGGCTCCGGCCATTCCGGTGATCAGCACGCCATTGGCGATCAGCGGCGCATTCGTCATGGCGATTCCGTCCTTGGACTCGCCTGACCTGGTGGCCCATAATTCCTTTCCGGTCTTCATGTCGAGCGCGATCACGCGCGCATCGAGTGTGGTGCGGAATATCTTGCCCTCGAAGATCGCTGTTCCCCTGTTGACGATGCCGCAACAGACCACCCGCGTCGTGTCGGGTGGATATTCGACCATAGCTTTCCAGATTTCCTTCCCCGTTAAGGCATCGATCGCAACGGTCTTGTCATGGCTCGTGATGTACATCACCCCGTTATAGATCAGCGGTTGCGATTCTTCGCCGGTGTTGTTGTTCATACTGTACGCCCACGCCGGCACGAGCCTTTTGACCGTGTCGCGATTGATCTGTGTGAGCGTGCTATAACGCTGGTGGTTGTAGCTCATCCCGTATGTGAGCACGTTCTGCGGTGTCCTTTCCGCATTCTTGATCTCGTCAGCTGTCTGCGCGAGGGCAGCAAAAGGAAAGGCCGTACTTAGGACGGCTGCATATACTGCTGATTTCATGTAATCCTCCCGATGCGCGGGCACCCTGTCGTGGGTACTGTAGGGAGAGGCTCGGGTCACTGAGGTCTGAGCCGAACGAGGACGAAGGCCGCGGCGAAAACGATGATAGGCATACTTTGCACCCACTGGGAAGAGCGGCTTCGCTCGTACCAAGGTCTTTGCCCTTTCCGGATGAGCTATCGAAGAGTCATGCATTTGCTCCTTGGCACGACTCCGGTTTTGGAATTGGTCTAGTGTGTGCCCCAGCTCGTCATGGTGCGGCTGCTTTCGAAGACTGCTGACTGATGCTTTGCAATCGATTCTATGAACTGAGAGAGGGCTCGAACTCGCAAATGTCAGTTTAATTGAATGTTGGCCGAACCCATGGGTTCGCCACAACATTTTTGTACCACATACTTCAACCCAGGCACGACGGAGAGCACTGAGCTGGGTAGCTTCGGCTTATCACCTGAAGCGTACGCGGCAATGCGACGGGCTAGCAGAGCAATTAAATCGGCGTTGCGCCACGCTAGTCGCCGCCCAGGATGGCAGGCCGCGAGGCTTTTCCAGACCATACTTGTCCAAGACGTACTGGTTGCAGTGTCGTCGACTCAGGGCTTGGTCTGACGAACTCGTACTTGAGAACGCTGGCGTCCGTGCCTCCAGCCGCAACCCCGCTGACCAGCAGATTGGCACCCGTCGTCGTGCTGGTCGTGGCGACCCGTGTGCCGGTAGATCCATCGAATGGCTCGAAACTGGCGATCTCATGGAAGT
>Ga0210408_10005194_pt1 | contig 11466 bp, 9 predicted proteins | sample IncBWH4MmetaG_FD_155471 | JGI IMG/M metagenome (GOLD analysis project Ga0210408, IMG submission 155471) | Forest soil microbial communities from Barre Woods Harvard Forest LTER site, Petersham, Massachusetts, United States - Inc-BW-H-4-M | ecosystem: Environmental > Terrestrial > Soil >... | reverse complement strand
TAGAACAGGAAGCTCGCACCGCGGAACGATTTGCGGAAGGCCATGCCGGCCGATACCGAAATGATGACCGTCAGCACCATGACGACAATGCCGAGCTTCAGCGAGCGCTTGAAAGCCGCGCCGATGTCGACGATGCCGGTCCCTGCAAATAGCTTGCTGAACCAGACCAACGAAACGCCGTTCATCGGAAAAGTCAGGCCGCCGTCAGGTCCCTGAAATGAAAGGATGTAGATCGCAATCATCGGCCCGTAGAGAAACAGCACGTAGGCGGCGAAGAATGCTGCGAGGACGTAAAAGGATCGTGGCCGTTTCTCGCCCATGTCTAAAGTTCCTTGCGGATATCCACGACCCTGGTCAGCGCCGCAATGATCATGATCGTAACGCCCAGCAGGATGACGGCATTGGCCGCAGCCGCAGGAAACTGCAATGCGTTGAGACGTGTCTCGATGATCTTTCCGGCGGATGCAATCTGCCCGCCCCCCATCACGCCGATCGTGACGAAGTCACCCATCACGATCGTGATCACGAAGATCGAGCCGATGACGATACCCGGTTTCGCAAGGGGAATGACGACGTTCACCAGCGTCTGCCATCCGCTGGCGCCGGCATCATAGGCCGCCTCGATCAACCTCTTGTCGATCCGAATCAAGGAATTGAAGATCGGCACCACCATGAAAAAGGTGAAGAGGTGAACAAGGGCGAGGACGACGGAAAACTCGGAATACAGCAACCATTCGACCGGCTGCTGGACCAGTCCAGCGCCCAACAGGCCCTTGTTCACCAGCCCGTTACGGCCAAGAAGCGGAATCCACGCGATCATGCGGATCACATTCGAGGTCCAGAACGGAATCGTGCACAGCAGGGTGAGCACGATCTGCCAGGTCTTGGATCGGACGTGAAACGCCAGGAAGTAGGCGACCGTAAAACCGATCAGAAGGGTCAGACTCCAGGTCAGAAAGCACAACTTCAACGTATTCAGATAGGTCTTCAGGATCGTGCACAGATCCGGCAAATCAGCGATGCATCCCTCGAACGTGTCGCTGTAGCCACGCAGACTGAACGCCGGGATCATCTCGTATTCATTGTAGTCCCACGCGCTGACGATCGTCACGAGCAGCATCGGCAACAAAAAAAATAGGGCGAAGACCAGCATCATCGGCACGGACTGAAGCCACGCGACGAACGATTTGCGATCCTGGACCATGGAACAGCCGATCTCGGTCAAACCGAAGCGGGACTTGTCAAACCGAAGCGGGACTTTAAGCTGAAGCGGGACTTGGGCCGAGCGCGCCAAGTCCCGCGATAGCATCAGGCAGCGATGAATTCATTCCACTTGCGGACCATGTAGTCGTTCTCGTCCATCACGGAATTCCAGCAGGCAACGGCACCCATGCGGTCCTCATACGAACCGCCGTCACGCTTGGCGCCCGCTTTCTCGAGAACGGTACCGTCGGGCCCCTTGATATCGGCGACCGCAGGCTTGCCTTCCATCCAGTAGCCCCATTCGTCAGCCGTCATGTTGGCCTTGGCGGTGGACAGGACAGCGGAATAATAGCCCTGGCGATTCAAATAGGCACCGGCCCAGCCCGAGAGGAACCAGTTCACGAACTCATAGGCCAGGTCGAGCTTCGGTCCCGAGACCGCTTTCGACACGCAGAAACCCGAAGCCCATGAACGATAGCCTTCCTTGAGCGGCTGGAAGATGCAGGGAATCCCCATCGACCGCACCTTGGTGACCGCTGGAGACCACATGGACTGAATGACGGTTTCGCCTGACGCCATCAGATTGACCGACTCGTTGAAATCTTTCCAGAATGCGCGGAACTGGCCGGTCTTCTTGGCTTCGATCAGCGCCTTGATGGTGAGATCAATCTCGGCCTTTGTCATGTTGCCTTTGTCGGCATATTTGTGCTGGCCGGTCGCCTCGACCACCATCGCGGCATCCATGATGCCGATTGACGGTATGTTGAGGATCGACGCCTTGCCCTTGAATTCGGGATTGAGCAGCTCGGCCCATGATTCAATAGGCCGCTTGATGATATCTGGACGGATCCCGAGCGTGTCGGCATTGTAAACCGTCGGGATCAGCGTCACGAATTCGGTTGGCGTTGGCGAGAACGTCTTGGAATTCGCCCCCTCCAGATAAAGCACCTTCCATGGTGCCGTGCCCTGGTCGCCGACCTTCTTGCCACTCGGTAGCTGCCCTTTGGTGAAGACCGGGGTGATATTGTCGAATTCCTTGATCTTCTTGGCATCGAGCGCAAGAATATTGCCCGACGGCACCAGCTTCTTCAGAGAGAAATATTCGGTATCGAGCACATCGAACGAGTTCGGCTGGGTAATGACGCGCTTGGTCACGTCATCGGTCGTCGCCGTGATGTATTCGATCTTGATGCCGGTATCTTCCAGACATTTTTTCGATATCTCGTCGCCCTCGTTCACGGCCGTGCCGAGATAGCGCAGCACCTTCGGCTCGGCGGCGCGGACATAGGGAAATCCCGTGATCGCGCCCGAACCTGCTGCGAGCCCGACCGCTCCGGCCGCGCCCTTGAGCAAGGTGCGGCGATTAAAGGTGTTAGTAGACTTCGAACGATTACTCATGACGATCTCCCTCGATATCAAGCCGCCTTTTCCGAGGATTGGGCGGCTAAAGAATTGCCTGTCCGCAGTAGACTTGCCTGTAGCGGACTTGCCTGCTTCGGATCCCAGGTAACCAGGACGCGCTCGCCAACCGCGTAGTCGGCCGCGTCGAACTCGCTTTCGGTGAGCTGCGCCGAGATGTCGGTTCCGCCGTCGGCTGCGATCGCAACGCGGACATAGGTTCCCTGATATTCGACCCCGCTGACGGTGCCCGCAATCGAGGGACCATCGACGGCCCTGCCCGGCTTTCTCAGCAAGAGCTGATCATCGCGAACGGCAAAGCTCTCATCGCCTACGGCGATGACGTTGTGGCCACCTATGAATCTCGCCGTGAACTCGGTCCGGGGATGATTGAATATCTCGCGGGGCGTACCTTGCTGTTCGATCCGGCCGCCGTTCATCAAAACCACGAGAGTGGCCAGTGCCATCGCTTCATCCTGGCCGTGCGTGACATGGATGAAGGAAATCCCAAGTTCACGCTGTAGCCTTTTCAGCTCTGCCCGCATCCGCAGTCGCAAAAACGGATCGAGCGCCGAGAGTGGCTCATCCAGGAGCAATATCTGAGGAGACGTAATCAGAGCGCGTGCCAGCGCCACGCGCTGTTGTTGGCCACCCGATAGTTGCGCCGGCATTCGCGCCGCAAAAGCCTGCATGTCGACCAGTTCCAGCAGCCTTTTGGCCTCCGCGTGACGTTCGGCCTTGGCGATCCCTTTCATCTTCAGGGCAAAGGCAACATTGTCGACCACGGAAAGATGCGGGAACAGGGCATATGACTGAAACATCATCGACGTGTTGCGTTGGGCGGGCGGCAAATCCGTTACGTTCTTCGCACCGACAATGATGTCGCCGGATGTCACGGATTCATGGCCGGCAATCATGCGCAAGGTAGAGGTCTTGCCGCAGCCGGATGGCCCGAGCAGACAACAATAAGAACCCGCCGGAATCCTGAGGTTGATCGCGTCGACAGCAGTTACGCCGCCGTATTTCTTGGTCAGTTGCACGAGTTCGAGCGTGGCGTTGGCCGTCATTCGCGACAAGTCCGCATCGTCTTGCAAGGTCCCGCGTGATCTTGGCCCGCCGGGCGGAGGCACCCGTCGACAAATGCAACGGACGTGCCAAAAAGTGCGACAGATGGTTTAAAAAGGGGGCAAATCCAGATTTTGCTGCGAGCCGGTATGTTGCGACGATCCGGCGGACCAGGCGTGGCGCCTTTTTGCACAGAGGCGGCCGCTTTAGTGGGCGATCGCCGCAGATTGGCGCTCTGCCGTTTCGCTAGAGGGGTTTTTGACGCGATCGAATGCGTGCCCCCTCTTGACGCGGGTAGCCATCACTGGCGCACCGTGTTTTCCTACGGGCAAGCTAGGCTACGGGGAATGGAATGCGCACAACATCGGTCGGCGTCTTTCGCATTGCGACTAAGGGTCCGGGGGATGTCTCGGGCCTGATGAGCTTGATCGCCTCAGGCAAGATCGATCCAAAGTCCATCCTGGCGATATTGGGCAAGACCGAGGGCAATGGTGGCGTCAACGATTTCACAAGGGAGTACGCCGTTTCTGCCCTCAGCGCTGCGCTCGCGCGCTATGTCGGTCTGCCAGCCCACGACGTCGAACAGCGGATTGCCTTCGTGATGTCCGGAGGAACGGAAGGCGTGCTAAGTCCCCATATTACCGTCTTCACGCGCCAGGATGTCGTTGAAGGCCAAGGCGATGGAATCTCCGGGAAGCGCCTGAGCATCGGGATGGCGCACACGCGAGATTTTCTGCCCGAGGAACTCGGACGCACCGCCCAGATCCAGGAGACGGAAAAGGCGGTGGCGGCCGCAATGGCTGATGCTGCCATCGCCGATCCGCAGGACGTCCATTTCGTACAGATCAAGTGCCCGCTCCTGACCAGCGATCGCATCGAAGCGGCGTCGGCTCGCGGCTACAAGACCGTCACAAACAGCGCTTACGGCTCGATGGCGTACTCGCGCGGCGCCTCGGCGCTCGGGGTGGCGGTTGCACTTGGTGAGATAGAAGAGGAGCTTTCCGACGAGCACGTCCTTCGACGCTTCGATCTGTTTTCGTCAGTCGCGTCCACATCAGCCGGTATCGAGCTGATGCACAACGTCGTCATCGTCCTGGGCAATTCGGCATCGTCGGCCAGTCCGTTCGAGATCGGACACGCCGTCATGTGCGACGCCATCGACTCCGCAGCAGTGATCGACGCGCTGGCCCGGGTGGGACTGCGTATCTACACTGAGCCGACGGAAAGCCGCCAACTCGTTAATATCTTCGCCAAAGCGGAAGCCTCGCCGAACGGCAGTGTGCGCGGATTTCGCCACACGATGCTTGAGGATACCGACATCAGCGCCACCCGGCACGCCCGGGCCGCCGTCGGCGGGTTGATCAGCGGCCTATCGGGAACCGGCGCCATCTACGTTTCCGGCGGGGCGGAGCATCAGGGCCCGCCCGGCGGTGGCCCCGTAGCTGCAATCGCTCAGCTATCGACAGGCCCGAGCAAGCTACTTTAACGTTGTGCCAACCATTGGAGTTACTCATTCTCCAACCGCCGCAGACTTCGCTCCAGCACGCGACGGGTAGCAAGCCGGGCGCGGTGTGGCTCAGAGGCGGCGATCGCCTCGTAAATGGCGTAGTGATCGCTGTAGGCAATCAACGTAGTACGCGTCTTCCGCGCCGAGCTGGCACGGGCCTTCGAGATCGATTCATACAAATGCGGCTGCAAGAACTTCATGAAGCCGACGATCAGCGGATTCTGCGTGGCCTGCGCAATCGTGAGATGAAAGGCGATATCGGCGGCGAGCGCCTGCTCGAAGCTGCTCTTGTTCGGCTCCATCTGCTTCAGGCAACCGAGCATCGCCTTCAGGTCGCCGGCCTTGCGCCGCTCGGCGGCCAGCGTCGCAGCCTGCATCTCGACACCCATGCGCAGCTCGAAGATGTGTCGCAGCGAGCTCTTCGCTCCTTCCGCCGTAGCGAGCCGGAACGGACGCGCCCTGGCGTCGTCCTCGACGAATACGCCCTTCCCCTGATGCGAGGCGATCAGGCCGTCCGACTTCAGCCGCGACAGCGCCTCGCGGATGACGGTGATGCTGACGCCAAACGTCGCGCTCAGATCCTTGCCGGCCGGAAGCTGCCGCCCGGGCTCGTATTTGCCGCTGACGATGTCCTGCCGTAGCGCAGCGGTGATGCGGTCAGTCAGGTTGTTCGAGACGGTCGAACGGCGCACCTGGCGGTAGGTCATGGTCGGGTCCCGGCGAAAAGGTCGTCGAAGGTGGCTGGACTGACTAGCATGGCTGTTCATCCATACCTAATGAGCCGGGCACGCCCGCGCATGGCGAATGGGATGCACGGGAGGCTTTGCTTGCCTAGTCGAACTTATCATATAACATGATAGGTGAAAACGGGGATAGGAGGCCAGCTTGGCGGACAATCAGAGCCTGCGCGGTTTTATTGAACAGACCGAAAAGACCGATCCGGCCAACGTGCTGCGTATCAGGGAGCCGGTCAGCCAGCAGCTCGAGATGACCGCGACGGTATTCGAGCTCGACCGTCTCAACAAAAGTCCGGTCGTGATCTTCGAAAAAGTGGCAGGGTTCGACATGCCCGTCGTGACCAACGTGGCCGGCAATCGCGATCTCCTGGCGCGCTGCCTCGACAGCACGGTCGCGAACCTTCCGACCGCCTTTCGCGAGCGCTGCCAAAGATATATTCCGCCCGAGATCGTGCCCAGGCCGGCGTGGGACGAGGTCGTGCTCGAAGGCGACCAGGTCGACCTGACGCGGCTGCCGATCCCGTTCCAGTTCACCGTCGATGCCGCGCCCTATATCACCGCCGGCCAGATCACCGCGCGCGATCCCGAGACCGGCGTCGATACAACCGGCTTTCACCGGCTGATGCTGAAGGGCAAGAACCGGCTCGGAGTTTCCTTACATTCACGGCGGCGCATGTATGAATATCACCGCCGCGCCGAGGCAAGAGGCCACTCGCTGCCGGCCGCGATCGTGATCGGCACCCACCCGCTGCATTACATGGGTTCAATGGTCTACGCCTATCCGCCGCACGTACGAAAGTTCGATATCATCGGCGGTTTGTTCGGCGAACCTTATCGGCTTGCCCAGTGCGGGGTAGAAAATCTCGAAGTGCCGGCCGCAGCCGAGATCGTCATCGAAGGCGAGATTCTCGCCGGCGTTCACGAGCCGGAAGGTCCGTTCGGCGAATTTACCGGCTATGCCTCGTTCCGCAGCACGCAGAACGTCTTCGTCGCCAAGCGAATCCGCATGCGGCGTGACGCCTGGTTCCACAGTGTCGTCTCCGGCATGTCGCGCGATCACATCCTGATATCCTGCATCACCCGTGAGGGCGAAATCCTCAACGCGCTGAAGCGCAATCTGCCGAATGTTCGCGCTGTGCACGTCCCGCACAAGACTTGCGGCGCGTTTCTTGCGATTGTTTCGATGAAGAAAGTTGCGGAAGGCGAACCGAGAATGGCCATGCTGACGGCGCTCGGTACCGAACTCTATACCAAGCAGGTGATCGTGGTGGACGAGGATGTCGATATCTACGATCTGGAGGACGTGATGTGGGCGGTGGCGACGCGCGTCAAGGCCGAACGGGACGTCTTGATGGTGCCCGGCGTAAAGGCCGCGATCATCGATCCGACCTCTGATCCCACGACCTTCACCGTGACCAAGATGGGGATCGACGCGACTGCGCCGATCAACGAGGAATTCGCCCAGCGGCTGATCATCTCACCGGAACAGCGTTCGCGCGCCCGCGATATTCTCGCTGGCGCCAACGCCATCTGACAGGCCACAGCGGGCCGAAGCAAGCTAGAGGCCGGCGCTGATGGTAAGAGAAGCCCCATACCGCCCTCGGCTCACTTCGGAACAATAACGCAGTCGAGCGCTACGCATCCCCCCTTGCCTTCCATCACCGCGAGTGGATTGATCTCCACCTCGAGAAGCTGATCGGCGTGGTCAGCGATGAAATGCGACAGCGCGCTGATCGTTCGCGCAACCGCATCGATATCCGCGGGAGGAGCTCCGCGAAATCCCGTCAAAAGCTTCGCAACCCGCGTCCGTCCGATGACCTGCAAGGCTCCGTCCACGTCGAGCGGCGCAACACTGACGGCGATATCCTTGTAGAGTTCAACCTGGACGCCTCCCGCACCAACCGCGATAAGCGGCCCAAACTCGGGATCGACACGAGCACCGACGAACATCTCGCAGATGCTCGATAGCTTGCGTTGCACCAGAAAGCCAAGCAACCTTCCATCGAGCCGGTCTGCCGCGCTCAAGATCTGTTTCAACGCTTGCTGCACGCCTTCGGTGCTGTTGAGCCCGACTTTGACAAGCCCGGCATCCGACTTGTGAATGATGTTTTCGACGATGCCCTTCAGCACCACGGGAAAGCCGATGGCTTCTGCTGCGGCGACGGCCTCCTCCGCAGAATTCACGAAGCGCTCCGGTGGGCCAACGATCCCGTATTCCGTCAGGGCTTGACGCGCCTCATGCTCCGCCGCGAGCCGTCCTTGCGGAAGCAGGTCCAGCCGAGCCGCCATCGTCCTGGAGGGCGTCAACGATGGCATTGGCGCCCTTGACCACCTGACATAGTTCGCAATCGCGCCGAGACCGACAGAAGTGCCGCGCAGATAAGGCACAGTCAATCGGTCGGCTGTTTGCTGCAACAAAGGAGGCGGCTGATCCGAAACGTTCGACAGCGCAACGAGCGGCGTGTTCGCGGCAGCCGCACCCTCTGCTACGGCCTCAAGCAGCCGCGCATAGCGTCCAGCTTGCTGGGCTCCAAGCCCGCTCGGCGCATCCTGCAAGAGGATTAAGGCGCCAACATCATCCTGCGAAGCAATCGCCTCGGCGCATCGTTGGGCAACCGTTGGATCGTAAAGTCCTGCCCAGGTGAGGTCGAGCGGATTGGAGAGATGGGCCGAAGGGGGCAACAGCCGTCTGACGGTGTCTTTTGCCGCCTCAAGCGGTGCGAAGGTCACATCGAGGTCCTCGGCTGCATCCAGCACCAGCGCGATCTCGCCTCCGGATAGCGAAAGGCCGCCGAGCCCAACGCCGCGCGGCCTTAACTTGATGGTCGACGCGAGCAACGCGGTTTCGATGAGCTCATCCAGAGAATGCACCTGGATGGCACCCGCCGCGCTCAACGCCGCATCGCAGGCTTCATCGCTGCCGGCCACCGCTCCCGTGTGCGCCATGACCGCGGTTTTGCCGGATAAGGACCGGCCGCTTTTGAACACGATCACCGGTTTACCGAGAGCACGAGCCCGTCGCAACGCCTGCACGAAGGCAGCCGGCTTCCGTATCTGTTCCGCAAATACGATAAACGTGTTGACGAGCGGATCATCGACGATCGCCTCGATATAATCGGCCGCTGCGGTGACCGCTTCGTTGCCGGTCGTGATCAGATAACTGAGACCCAGACTACGCGCCGAATTTAGCAGTGCGATCCCGACCGAGCCGCTCTGCACGATTGCCGCGATGCCACCCCGGTTCACTTTGTCCGGCAGCGAGGTGCCAAAAAGCGCGGAGTTGCCCAGGAAGTTGATTAAACCAAGACAGTTCGGGCCGCATACGGCGATCTCGTTCGCAGCGCAGATCGCCGCAAGCTCGCGCTGGGACGCAAGGCCTTCTTCAGTCTCTCCGAATCCGCTGGAAAGGATGGCAAGCGCCCCTGCTCGTTTTCTGGCCGCGGCTTTGGCGACATCCAGAACAGCTTCAGCCTGTACCGCGACGAACACCGCGTCGAACGTCTCAGGAACGAGATCAAGCGAGGCAAAGGCCGGCCGACCAAACAGCTCGGACGCCTTCGGGTTCACCAGATCGATCCGACCGGTGAACCCGACATATTCCAATGCCTTGAACGCGTTGTAGCCCGGCCCGACTTTCTCGGAAGCACCGACGATTGCAATCGACCGTGGATTGAGCAGGCTGGCAATACCCATCACAACGCCTTGAAGTCAGGCTTGCGCTTTTCGGCAAATGCCTTCGGCCCTTCATGTGCGTCCGGGTGAGAAAAGACCTTGTCGCAAACCTCGCTCTCGAAGACGACCATGTCCTTCCACGTCTCACGCGAGTTGAACCGGATGGCATCGCGGGTCGCGCGTATGGCCGTCGGTGAAGCCGACGCGATGCGCTCGGCGACCTTCATGGCTTCCTGCTCCAGGTCGGCACGCTTGACGACCCGCGTTACAAGACCAAATTCCCGCGCGGTTTCGGCGTCAAAGTTTTCGCCAAGCAAGAGTATGTCGAGCGCCCGGCAGCGGCCCACATAGCGCGGCAGCCGGGTCAAACCCATGCCCCAACTCGGCACCATGCCGATATAGGCATCGCCTGCACGAAACACGGTGTTGTCCGCTGCGAGACGAATGTCGCATGCCCACCCGATCGCCGTCCCACCGCCGATGCAATACCCATGAATCGCCGCCACGATGGGAACTGGGAAGGCCTCGATCCGATCAAGTGTGGAGCGTCCAAGGGCACGAAAGGCGGCAGACGCCTCGGGGCTGCCGAAATCCTTCTCTTCACGCAGATCACCACCGGCGCAGAAGGCTTTCTCGCCCGCACCAGAAAGGATCACGCAACGAATGGCGGGGTCTTTCTCGACCTCGTCAAGCCGCGCATGCAGCGCCTGCATCAACTTCGAGGAAGCCGCGTTAACCGGCGGATTGTCGAGCGTCACGTTCGCGATCGCGCCCTCTTTCTTGAGGCGCACAAGTCCTTCGTTCATGTCTTTGATATCCTCGTATGTCGGTCCAACCATGGTTTTGCAGCATGATGCGCGGCGGCTAGCGCGCGCCCGCGCATCATTTGGTCGTCCGGATCGCTATTTGATTTCCTTGCAGACTGGCGTCGCCATGGGGCCGGTCGTTACCTTGTAGGGCCCGGGCAGGAAGCAGTGCCCGTACTTGTTGAAGAGCTTTTCGAGCGAACCATCGGCCTTCATGCTGTTTAAAGCCGTTTCGACGGCATGAGCCAACTCCTCATTACCAAACGCCAGCGCTTCCACGTGTGGCTGAGAGCCGCTCAGCGCGATTCGAAAGAAATCAGCGCCCTTGTCGCGATAGTAAATGGCCTGCTCGGTGCCGACGAAAACACCATCCACCTGGCCCGCCGCGAGCGCTTGCAGCACGTCGGCGTAGGTGTTGAAGGTGTGGACGTCGATGCCGGGCTTTCCGGCCTTTTCCAACTCCTCGCCGGCGGCCTTCGCAATTTGATAGTCAACCGTGCCAAGTTCGGTTCCGAAACGTTTGCCCGAGAAATATTCCGGGCCCTTGATATCGTCGGTGTTCTTCTTCGGTACGAGGATCGCCAGCGTCGAAGCGCCATAAGGAATCATGAATACCTGGCTTGCGCGTTCCGGCGTGTAGAACATGAAGCTGTTGATCATGTCCACACGGCCTTCCTTGGCGAGCGGAATCATCGTCGCGAATTGCGTGGAATGAAGTTCCTGCTTGAGACACAGGCGTTCGGCGATCGCGTCACCAAATTCAGGATTCAGACCCACGATGTTGCCGGAGTCGTCGATGTATTGCACGGGTGCCACCGTCGGGTTGATGGCCGATATCAGGTAGCCTGATCGCGCCAACGGCGGATGCGATAGCGTGGGCGTACAAGCCGCCAGGGCTTGAACGCCGGAAATGATCGAGAGCACCAGTCCGCTCGCCGCCGCCAGACTCAACATTCGTCGCATAACATACTCCTCGAGGGTGTAGGCGACCCGGCAGCGCCTGGTTGTGAACAGTCTCAAATCAAAGCTGATGCTGTGACACGGGAGCGGACGACCTCATGCTGCCCGATTGCGGTCA
>Ga0210408_10005193_pt1 | contig 11469 bp, 9 predicted proteins | sample IncBWH4MmetaG_FD_155471 | JGI IMG/M metagenome (GOLD analysis project Ga0210408, IMG submission 155471) | Forest soil microbial communities from Barre Woods Harvard Forest LTER site, Petersham, Massachusetts, United States - Inc-BW-H-4-M | ecosystem: Environmental > Terrestrial > Soil >... | reverse complement strand
CGCCGTCAAATGGTTTTAATGGGGGTTTGCCTTCAACATCCACTTCTTTGTCCCAGGGACGATAATCCTCCAGTTTTAATTTTTCTTTTCTCTTTTTTTCCTGTGCGGTTACCAAAGGCACAACATGTTTCTGAACTGCGTCATGAAAATTCAAACAATCCTGCACGCTGTAATCAAATCGTCCGAGCGACTGATGTTTATAATCACGGAAATTTTTAAAACCTGTATTCAAAGCGGCTTTATGTCGGAGCGCAATTAATTCGGTATATAAATTATTTAAAGCATCTTCATCTTGCGCTCTGCGGTTTTGAATTTTGTGATAGACTTCTTCACGCAGACTACGATTCAAGTCTTTTAAAAACACAGCGGCTTTTTGCAGAGTCATTTTTTCGCCATTATGTTCTATGCTTTGTGCGCCTGAAATTTCTCCAAACTTTTGTTCCTTTTGCTGTAATTCTGTAAACAATGGAATGTTTTCCTCACGGAATAATTCTATACTCTTTTTTACGCCACGCAAGTAAACAAAATATTTTTCCTTGTTCAGATCATTGCTTGCCGGGCTCTCAACTAATTTTTTATTTAATTTATTTGATATGGGAGAAATATTCGGTTCGATGTTGGTTATGAAATCATTAAAGCTGTTCCGGATCTCTTCATTAGCTGTATCGCAGGTCATTTTAATATAGCGCCAGGCCATGTTCTCGCTTACAACAGCGCCAAGCTCATTATAATCTTTCAGCCACTTTTCAAGTTCGGCTGATGATGAAATATTTCTTTTTTCCAGATCAGAAAAAAACGGCTGGAGTTTTTCCCAAACCGTTATTGTAAATTCTTTTGGTACGAAATTGCGTTGCATTATATTTTAAATGTTGATTCTTTTCCGATTTTATCGTAATTGGTTTTTAACCAGCTATCACAAGCTTTATAACCTAATTCTTTCATGTGCATTAAAAAATCCCAGGACGTATTTAATTTGCTGGATAAATTTAATTCTCCCAGATCCATATCAGCGCTTATATTATGCAAAAATGTTTTTACCACTTTTCCATTGTGTTCTATTCCATTCTCAGCTAGTTTTTGTTTTAGTTCCAGAATTTTTAATTCTAACATTAAGGATGAGTTAAAGCTTATTTCATTCACGCGGTCTTTTATTTCTTCGATGTTGGATGGTACAGTTTTTATTTTAACCGGATTGATCTGCACCAATAAAATATCATCGGTGTCTTCTGTATTTTCAATCAATGGTTCCAAAAGCGGGTTTCCCATGTAACCACCGTCCCAATAAAATTCACCGTCAATTTCAACCGCTGCATACATATAAGGCAAACATGCAGAAGCTAAAATTGATTTTGCAGAAATTTCTTTCGGACCAAAAATTCTTGCTTCACATGTTTTTACATTGGTGGCGCACACAAATAGTTTTGGCGGACTCATTTTTTGTAGTTCATCAAAATCGATCAGATCTTTTAATATTTTTTCAAGTGGATTTAATCCGAGTGGATTTAATTGGGTAGGCGAAAAATTTTCAGCGGCCATGCTAAACATTTTGTAAGCGGGAGAGTAATCCATATTCCCCTTGCTCATCATTTTATCCATCCAGGTTGGCTGCAGCATCGAAAGTTTTCCTGCTTCCGATATTTTATGCCAGAATTTTACCAGCATGTGTTTGGCCATATTCTTCCCGCCTTTATTTAAACCATAGATTGTACAAACACCATTCATGGCCCCTGCGCTTGTTCCGCAAATGCCTTCAATTTCAATGCGCTCATCATCCAACAGACGATCAATAACCCCCCAGGAATAAGCCCCGTGCGAACCGCCGCCCTGCAGAGCTAAATCTATTTTCTTAATTTGCATACAGTAAATTTAATAAAAGTATCTTTGCATTATGCAACAAAATACAGCTGAACTCATAAATTATTTAGAAGGCTTTGTAAGCGACAGGCGTAAACAACGACTAACTGAGGTTTTAGCGGAACGAACGCGGCATATGGCCATAGTTTTGGAAGATGTTTACCAAGGACATAATGCCAGTGCAGTGTTACGCAGTTGCGATTGCTTTGGTGTGCAGGATATACATTTTATTGAAAACAGAAATAACTTTAAAATAAGCGAAGATGTTTCGATGGGCGCTACCCAATGGCTCACCTTAAAAAAATACAACAGCACCGAAAATAATACCGCATCCTGCTTAAAAGAATTAAAAAAACAAGGTTATAGAATTGTGGCAACGAGTCCGCATAAAGATGACAAAACAATTACTGAATTGGATGTAATAAAACCATTTGCTTTAGTTTTTGGCACTGAGATCGACGGCATAACAGAAACAGTTTCTGAAATGGCCGATGAGTTTGTAAAAATACCAATGTATGGTTTTACCGAAAGTTTTAATATTAGTGTAAGTGCTGCTTTATGTATGAATGAATTAATGGGACGCATCCGCAAACAAAAAATTGCTTACCAAATAAACGAAGCTGAAAAAAAGGAAATTTATTTGGAATGGTTAAAAGCTTCGATAAGTAAAGTTGATTTGATAGTAAAGGAGTTTTTAGCGAAGAAATAGATCTCGACTCCGCTCGACCTGACATTAGTACTTACTTCCGCTCATTTCAATATTTTCAACGGGATGCCAGGTGGTTTTAATTTCCTGCAGATCTAAAATTAAATATGGGTTTTGATTTTCATCTTTGGTCCAGTCTTTGTCCCAATAAAAAACGCGTTTTACATTTAGGGAAACATTTTCACCAATAAGTTTTATTTCTTCTTTATTATTTCTGCAATAAATTAAAGCGTTCACATCCATGTGTGAGGAGAAATGAGAATGTAATTCTTCGCTGGTGCCAGTTAAAATATTCACAACTCCGTCTGACAGATCAGAAGTGGTTAAAACCTCAGCTAAAGTAATTGCGCACAAAGGAAGTTTTTCTGAGGGTAAAACCACACAAGTATTTCCTCCTGCAATTACCGGAGCAATTACAGAGACTAATCCTAACAAAGAAGATTTTTCAGAAGCGATAATCGAAACAACTCCCATCGCTTCAGGAACAGAAAAATTAAAATGTGAAGAGGAAACCGGATTTACACTCGAGAACAATGCAGAATATTTATCGCACCAACCGGCATAATAAACCCAACGGTCGATAGACAATGAAACTTCCGTTTCCGCTTGTTTTTTGTTTAATCCTTGTAAAATTAATTCATTTACAAATTGCTCTTTTCTTCCTTCTATCATTTCAGCAATGCGGTATAAAATTTGTGAGCGGTTAAAGTGGGTTTTTGAACTCCATCCGCTAACTGCGCCTCTTGCTGCAACTTCAGCATTACGGAAATCTTTGCGTGATGCTAAACAAATGTTAGCGATCAATTCTTTTTTCTTTCCGCGCAATTCATAATACCGTCCGCTTTCGCTTCTAGGGAATTGTCCACCAATAAATAATTTATACGTTTTTAAAACCTCTATCTCTGCCATGGAATAAAAGTACGAAATTTTTTATTATCAATAGTGACTTCGACAAGCTCAGTCACCACGCTGTATTTATTTAAAACATTTTCTCAAAAACTTCCTCAAAGCTGCATTGGAGACTTTTGGCGATTCTAAAAATCCCATGTGACCATCATGTTCCAAATACAAAATTTGTTTATTTTGAATTTTTTCAGCTTGTTCTAATAATTGAGCGGCAGGTAAAACATTATCGTGTTCACCAATAACCATCATAATAGGATATTCTACTAATCCCAAAATTATACGGCGGTCGATTCGGTCTTTCATCCCTTCCAATGAAGCAACAATTCCCTGCTTTTTTGTTTTTCCTGCAATACGGGAAGCAAATGATAATTCTTTTTTTAAATATTTTAAGTTTTTTGTGGCGAATAAATTCCGGATAACTTCGCTGGTATAAATTTTATGATTTGCTTTTACAACTTTAACCGAACGGCGGCGGTCACGTTTTTTTTCTTCGCTGTCGGCATAAGAAGAAGAATGATATAAACAGATTCCACGGATATGATCCGGAAACAGATCAGCAAAAGCCAAAGCGGCGTAACCTCCCATGCTATGTCCAATTAATACATAACGTTTTAATTTAAGATGCTCTAAAATCTTTTTTACACATTTGGCCATTAATTCCATTGTATGTACATAACCAAAATTATCAGTGCCGCCATGTCCGGGTAAATCAATTGCAATTACTCTGTAAGATTTTGAAAGATCAGAAATAGTTTGTTCCCAGATTTCGTACGAGCCTAAAAATCCATGCAACAAAACTACAACGCGTCCTTTTCCTGTATCCGAAAAAGTAACTTTTCCTTTTTTGAATGTTGTGGTTTTTAGCATTGCTTATAGTTTCTCGCAGAGACGCAAAGTCGCAGAGAGCTACGCGTTAACTAAAGCAGCCTTTAAAATACTTTCGAATAAAAATTTTCCATCTTCATTCGCCAGTTCTGCATCAGAAGCGCGTTCCGGGTGAGGCATCATTCCAAATACATTTTTTGTTGCATTACAAATACCGGCAATGTTTTCGGTAGCACCATTTGGATTCGCTTCATCGGTAATGTTTCCATTCTCGTCACAGTAGTGGAATAATATTTGTCCGTTAGTGTTTAATTTTTTTAAAGTCTCAGCATCAGCAAAATATTTTCCTTCTCCGTGAGCGATCGGAATTTTTAAAGCTTTATTTTTAGGAATTGCATTTGTAACTGCGGTGGTATTATTTTCTGCTTTTACAAAAACATTTTTGCAAATAAATTTGCGTGTGTTATTGTGTAATAACGCCCCTGGCAACAAACCTGCTTCGCACAATACCTGAAAACCATTACAAACGCCAAAAACAAATCCGCCGTTCTCAGCGTGTTTGATCACGTTATTCATGATCGGAGAAAAACGCGCAATTGCACCGCTGCGTAAATAATCGCCATACGAAAAACCTCCGGGTAAAATAATATGCGTGCAGCTTTCAAGATCGGTATTTTTGTGCCATAACTTTATTGTGTTTTGCTTTAAGATAGTTTGAAGCACATATACCATGTCTTCATCGCAATTAGAGCCCGGAAATACTACAACGCCGAATTTCATTTGAGAATAGAATTAGGATACAAAGTTAGTGAAAAAACAGGGTTTTTGAAAGGGGTTTTTTAACAAGCTCAGCATAATTTCAACACAGAGGGACAGAGTTACTAAGAGATTTACTTCCTTAATTCGAAATTCTGACCTAAATAAACTTTCCTTACTTGCTCGTCATTAGCTAAATCTTCGGCTGAACCTGATTTAATCACGCTTCCGGAATACAACAAATAAGCTCTGTCGGTAATATTCAGAGTTTCGTGAACGTTGTGGTCGGTAATTAAAATACCAATGTTCTTGCTTTTTAGGGTTCGGATTACACTTTGAATATCTTCAACAGCGATTGGATCAACACCGGCGAATGGTTCGTCTAACAAAATAAATTTAGGATCTGTTGCTAATGCGCGTGCGATCTCAGTTCTTCTTCTTTCGCCGCCCGATAATTGATCGCCCAAATTTTTACGCACATGCTGTAATCCAAATTCGTCCAATAAAGTTTCAACTTTTTCCTCTTGTTCTTTTTTAGTGAGCTTGGTCATTTCTAAAACCGCGCGTAAATTGTCTTCAATGCTTAATTTTCTGAACACTGATGCTTCCTGAGGTAAATAACCAATTCCTAATTGAGCACGGCGATACATTGGTTCTTTTGTAATATCAAGATCATCTAAAAATATTTTTCCTGAGTTTGGTTTTACCATTCCTACTATCATATAGAACGACGTTGTTTTACCTGCACCATTGGGTCCCAGCAACCCAACAATTTCGCCTTGCTTCACTTCTACCGAAACGTTATTTGCAACGGTGCGGCTTTTATATTTCTTAACTAAATTCTCCGAACGTAATATCATATCTATAAAGCAAATTGAAAACTAAATTTAAATCCAAAATTTTGTATTGGGTTAGCTCTCGGATACGTTAGTCTCCAAAGTGCGTCTACCCTAAACACTTTAAAAACGTTTTCGATACCGGCGCTTGTTTCAACATACGGCTCTTTCTCAAGTGATCTTAATGTTGTTGGAAAAATCAAAACGTTACGGTTATTTTGATCAACGCTTCCCCATACTGCTTTCGCGCTTATCACTTCGCGCCATTTTAGTTTTCTCAATAATGGAATTTTATTGAACAACAATCCTTCAAAGTGATGAAAAACAGCCGCCGCTACATACTGATCACTTCCAAATTCATAATACCGCATCATATTATAAGCATAATCGTCATAAACATAAGTTTCATTACCGCCATGTAATTCTAATAATGGATAAGCTACTTGTCCCCAAATTTTTCCTGCTTGCAACATATAATCTGTATATCCTAAGATGGGTGTTATGCGTACTCTGTCAAACAAATTAACGGCAACTTTTTGATAATCGTATTCACCGCCAAATGCATTTTGCAATGATTTAGCATAATTTAACTGGATAACAGGCCATCTGGTTCCTAAAGAAACCCTGTCAAAATCACCTCCTACAAATTTTTCTTTATAGGCAAATCTAATATTAATGCGCGCTTCGGTATTCCTTAAATTTTCTTTATCAGCTATGGCTCCGTCTTTTTTATAATATCTATACTTTGCAGCTCCTACCGGTGTATACAACGTTCCGGCCAAAGTAAGTCTGGTGACTAATCCCGGAAACCACTGTCGCTCGTACCACGCTGAAGTTCCATCAACGCGCGTTAAATTTGTAAGCGGGCTCACTCTGAAAAAAGAGGCAAATAAATTATCTTGTGAAAATCCATTCGTGCTTTGTCCTAAAATTTCATAATCACTTTTTAAATTAACCCCGACCAATTGTCGGTTTGGTTTTTTAGTGATGAAAGATTTAAATCCTAAACTATATTTCCATTTTTGATCCAAAAATCCATAAGCAACATAACCGTTTAATTCGTACCAGCGGCTAAATTTCCTGCTTGTGCGTCCTCCAAAACGTAATCGCGCTCCTTCAACTCTGTTATAACTTGCAAGATTATAGTAAGGCCCGATCTCAAAATTATTTGCTTTGCCATAACCGGCTACGAGTAAATAAAAAATATCAACCCATGTTTTGTAAATAGGAAGCGTTTGGATCGTGTCGATCATTTTATAGATCTTTAGTTCGCGCGCGTTAAGGGTATCATGCCGGTTTTGCTGCCAATATGCTTCTGTTTTTTTTGTAGCATCATCATTCACATCGATCTTATCTCCCAGATCATAAAATTTATCTTCATGCACTTTGTTTAATTGAATGTTTCTGTAAGACGTAGTTTTACGTCCGTAAAAACCGATGGATTTTTTTTCCGGCGAAAAATCAATTGTGAGTCTGTCTTTTTTTAGCATCCAAGTGCTATCAGCATAAGTAAACTCTTGTGTTACATTTACGGAATTAATAAAATTAATGTTCGCGTCTTTTGGGATCGACATTTCAAGACGTTTAACTGCCCATGTTGTATCCGCGATCCAGATGTTTCCGGTGAATGATAATTCTTGCGGGCGTTTTGGTTTGAAACGAATATGGTAACACCAATTGTTGTCTATGAAAGAACTGTCTTCTAAATAATATTTATAATAAAAAAATCCGTCGTTCGAAATCGGGCTCGCAAATTGCTTATTGAATACCAAAAGATTATTGCTGTAAATATTTATGTTCTGATACATATCACCCATGATCTGCGAAATACTGGTGTTTTCGATCCCTGTAATTTTACTTGCTTTAACTACTTCACGTTTACGTCGCGGGGTTTTTTTAAAATAAAAATCCGAAATGCTTTCAATCATAAAAAACGGCAAAGATGGTTTTTCATCGCTATATGTACTGTCAACATTATCAAAAACAAATTTTATTGGCTTTAGCATTTTTTTTTCGCGTATTTCTTTTGGGATCCGGTTCAGATCAAATTCAACTTTGTTATATGTTTCGTATTCGTATTCCTCAAGTTTATCGCGGTTATTTTTTATTTTATTATCAATAACATTTCGGATGATCCGGTTGGCAGGATTTTCGCCGGCTTTAACAGTAACCTCTTCGAGAGTCATACCTTCGTTTTTCATTGGCATGTTTATATCTTGCTCTTGAAGATCCGGATTTATTTTACGAACCATCCTTTTATATCCAAAATAAGTAGCAATAAGAGAGTCGCCAAGTTTTGAAGTTTTAATTACAAAATTTCCATCGAAATCGGTTTGCACTCCGTTAGAAGTTCCTTTAATTATTACGGGCACAAAAGGTAAGCCTTCTTTGTTTTCTGCATTAAACACTTTACCCTTAATGGTGTAGGTTTGCGCTTGCATTTTAAAAAGCAAACAGAGAGAGAAACCAATAAGGAATAATTTCCGGAAACCGAGCATAATATTGCTTAAAAGTACAAAATTGCTAAGGATGTTGCAAGGTGCTTTTGTTTGCATTAAGGGCTTATTTTTTTACCTTTATCGACTTAAAATGACACGTTACGATGCGGTAATAATAGGAAGTGGAATGGGTGGATTATGCACTGCATTCATTCTTGCAAAAGAAGGCATGAAAGTGTGTGTGCTCGAAAAAAACCGTCAGATAGGCGGCTCACTTCAGATCTTTAGCAGAGATAAAACCATTTTTGATACAGGCGTGCATTACATTGGCGGATTAGCGCCCGGACAAAACCTCAACCGTTATTTTCAATATTTTGGATTAATGGACGCTCTTAAACTTCATAAAATGGATGAAGATGGTTACGACATTATTACATTTGCGGGAGATGAAAACAGATATCCGCACGCACAGGGTTATGAAAATTTTGTTGAACAGCTTTGCAAATTTTTTCCTGAAGAAAGAGCTAATTTAAATCTCTACATTCAAAAAGTAAAAGAGGTTTGTGCAGCTTTTCCATTGTACAATTTAGAAAGTACAAAAAAAGATTTTATCAATGCCTGGTATTTAAGCACTGATGCAAAAACATTTATTGATACAATTACAAAAAATAAACGGCTGGCAGAAGTGCTTGGCGGAAGTAACATTTTATACGCCGGCCTTGAAAACGTAACTCCATTTTATGTTCACGCCTTAGTTGTGAATTCTTATATCGAAAGTTCGTATCGTTGTATTGATGGAAGTTCTCAAATAACACGGCATCTTTCTAACGCTATTAAAAAAATGGGCGGTGAAATTTTTAATTACAGCGAAGCGGTGAAATTTCATTTTAAAGGTGATGAAATTGATGAAGTAGAATTGAAAAACGGCGAACATATTGCAGGAAAATTATTTATTTCAGGAATTGATCTGGCAAAAACAGTCGACATGGTAGAAGGTCAGCAGCTAAGGATGGCTTATAAAAACAGAATTAAGAGTTTGGAAAATTCTTGCTCATCATTTATTGTGAATGGAGTTATTGAACCGGATTCTTATCCATATTTTAATCACAACGTTTATCATTACCGGATTCCGAATGTGTGGAATGGCCCTGTTTACAAAAAAGAAGATTGGCCGGAAGCTGTTGCCGTGTTCCCCAGCACTTCGTCAAAACATCCCAACTTTACCGAGAACTTTACAGCCATGGCTTACATGACCTTTGATGAAGTAAAAAAGTGGGAAAACACTTTTCATACTATTCCAAATTATGAAGATGGCCGGGGGCAAGATTATGAAGATTTTAAAGCCGAAAAAGCCGGGAAAGTTTTAGAAAATGTTTACATGCGTCTTCCTGATTTAAAAGGAAAAGTTAAATCATATACTACGGCAACACCTTTAACCTACCGCGATTATATTGGCACGCGCGACGGAACTTTATACGGTGTAATTAAAGATTATAACGAACCTTTAAAATCATTTATCACCCCACGCACTAAAGTAAAAAATTTATTGCTTACAGGTCAGAATATTAATTTACACGGTGTAATGGGCGTAACTGTAAATGCGGTTGTAACTTGCAGCGAGGTGTTTGGTCACCCTTATCTTATTGATAAAATTAAAAATACAGTTGATTAATTATTTTTTAATTTAACGTTAACTTTATTGTGGTAGTAGCGGCAACCGTTAGGCGCCATTTCTTCTAAATTAACCGTCCCCGGAGTTTTGCCCCAAATAATTTCAATTGAAGTTCCGGTATTATCGCCAACAATTTTACAATCTTCAGGAATAACCCACGTATTAATATATGATTTTTTTTGTCCTACTGTCGGGATCGAAAATTTAACAGTACTTCCAGTAATAACTTCAATTGGTCCGTTCACATTCCAATCCGGTACCAAACCAAATTCACAAGCTGTATAAAATGTAGAATAAAATTGTTTGTCGGAAGCAAACAATCCTGTTTTTCCGCCTTGGTTATTACAATAACCCGGATCAACCGGAAGCGCATGACCCATATTATTTATTTTATAAAACACAACGGCTTCTTCATTTTCTTTGTTGTGATAAGAAATCCGCGTCACATCCTTTTTTCCTAAATAAGTTGAATCAACTGCATCCGGAATTGTATCCGCTTTATGCAAACACGTCCACTGCTCCACTAATTCTTCAGCATTTTTAATATTCACAACAGGATCGTTTTTACCATGAAAAACTAAAACTTTCGGATACTTACTTTTGAATGCGGGATTTTGCTGCCACACTAATTCGCGCCATTCGTCAGGTGTTTTGTTTACGCCCCAAACCATACTGCCAGATGAAGAAAAAATATTACTTCCCGGTTTATACGGTCCGCCCGCAAAAATTGCGGCTGCTTTAAACATAGCGGGTTGTGTCGCGATCATCACAACGCTCATAGCAGCACCTGCCGACATTCCAGTAATAAAAACTTGTTTAGCATCGATTTTAAATTTTTTAAGCATGTAATCCACCATTTGCTTTATGCTTTCACATTCACCCTTGCCGCGTTCGATTTCATTTTTCTTAAACCAGTTAAAGCAATGCTGCGGATTGTTTGGAAAATGCTGCTGCGGATACATTACATAAAAACCATATTCATCTGCTAATTTATTCCATCCTGTTAATTCGGCTGCTGCCGTTGCGCCTTGACCGCACCCATGCAAAACACAAACCATAGGCGCGTTTTCTTTTATGTTTTTAGGAATGTAATAAAACAAACTTAAATTGCCGGGATTAGTTCCAAAATCCATAATCTCGGGAGATAAAGGTTGTGACTCTGCAACAATAAATGAAATCAACAAAAGAAATAAGATCTTACATTTTCCCATAACAAAAAACCCTCCGTTTTACAGAGGGTTAATTTTTTAATTACTGATTCCGAAGAATTCGTTGTATGAAACTTCTTTGCTTTCGAGTTTGCAATTGGTTTTTATTAAATCTAATACTTTTTTAGCGTACAGATTTTCAAATATCTTTTGTGCTTCCTTTTCTTTCGTTAACAGATCTTTTGCTATTTTTTCTACGTCTTCATCTTGCGGAGTTTGTCCGTAGCGGGCGTATTCGCTTCTGATAAAAACTTTAGCTTCGGCGGCA
>Ga0210408_10005192_pt1 | contig 11470 bp, 6 predicted proteins | sample IncBWH4MmetaG_FD_155471 | JGI IMG/M metagenome (GOLD analysis project Ga0210408, IMG submission 155471) | Forest soil microbial communities from Barre Woods Harvard Forest LTER site, Petersham, Massachusetts, United States - Inc-BW-H-4-M | ecosystem: Environmental > Terrestrial > Soil >... | reverse complement strand
CGGATAGGTAAGGTTAGGGAGTTCTCCGTTTATAAGCAGGCTGTCGGTATGGCACACGCCACAAGCCTCAACCCTAATGCGAACCTGATTAGGACCTGGATCTTGGAGCGGCCTGCTAACTTCAGTGAAGACTCCCGATTTCGAGACCTCGATCGCTCTATACGTTGCGCTCATATCGCCTCCTTTTAGCCGCGAATCCATTCAGGTGATAATCGATGTACGAACACTCGGCGTTTTGTCTTACACGCGCTCGTAGCCTCCGTTCCACCAGTCGATGATCAGGGTGACGTATTCGTCAGCGGCGTCCGCCCATGCGAAGTGGCCAGCATCGACTATGTCGGACTTGCTGTGGGGGAGCCGCTCGTGCAGGTACTCGCCGTTCACCGGGAGCACACCGGGATCGTGGTCTCCAGTGATGATCTGCACTGGTGTCTCGATCATGGGCAGCAGCTTGCCGAGCACCGGCAGTTCCGCCGGATACGAGCGAACGAACCGCAGCGATTCGACGAATCGATCTCCTTCGTACGCGCTCAAAAAGTCCTCGCGCACGTGTTCGGGCAGCTTGTAACGCTCGACGAACGCGAGAACCGACTCGACACCCTTCCGAGGGTCAACATTGCGAAAGGCCTCGAGACTAGGCGCTTCGACAACGTCCTTCAGCACGGAGCCGATCTGAATGGGCACAGCGGCGGTGCCGTTCCCGACGACGATGCTCCGCAGAAGGCCTGGATGCTTGGCGGCGGTGAACAGCAGGGCCGACGTTCCGATATCGGGGCCGACTGCGTGCGGGCGCCTCAGTCCGAACTCCTCGACAACGTGAGCAACGAACTCGCCCATTGCAGACGACGTGAGGAGGTCGTTCCGCCGCTCCGAGTGCCCGAACCCCGGCAGGTCGATCGCCACCAGGTGCGCGTGCTCGGCAAGCCGGGACCACATTTGCTCGAACGTGAAGAGGCTCTCCGGCCACGGGCTCAGGAGAATAGCCGATACGTCGCGGGCGTCGCTTTCGGCATACCGGATCGACAAGCCATCAATCCTTCGGACCTGGGTCTTGATGGGTGAGTGGGTCAAAATGGCCATGACGGACTCCTTGTGTAATTGCTCATGCTATGTCTCCAGTGAGCAAGCCTTTGTCTTGCATGCTTCCTTTGGTCGCTCCGGTTTCGTTGCGCTGGGGCGTCTCACGCCCGAATGGAAAGCAATGCCCGCGCCAATCCTAATAGCTTGAATCGCGGGGCATTAGCGTATGAAGCAAAGCTATATTTTGGGCTTTTGCTGAAAATATGGCAGGAAGGCTTCGGTTCTCGAATCTGCAAGCGAAGGCCCTGAAAGGTCCGAGATCACAGCCAAATGAGCGGCTTGCTACCGTCGATATTTAAGTCCAGAAACTATCGAAGCACTAGGAGGCCTTAAACCGAAACGGGTCGACTCGCAGTTTTTTGATCTTAGCTTGCAGCGTTTGTCGGGGCATTCCGAGCTTAGCCGCAGCACCCGTGGGGCCCGAGACCACTCCTTTAGTCTGGCGGAGTGCGTTTTCAATTATGGCCTTTTCTCGCTCGGACAAGTCAGCTTGCAGTGTCGCGCTTTGTACTGCTGAGTTGGGACCGGCCGGCATTAGCCAACTTGCATCAACATGAAAAACTACTTCATCCGAAAGAATCAGCGCCCGTTCGACAACATTCTGTAATTCGCGAATGTTTCCTGGCCACGCATAGCGCTGAAAGAGGTTCAAAGTCTCTTTGCTGATACTACGAATCTTCTTGCCGGCCCTCTGGGCGTAACGATCAACCAGATATTGCAATAGCAGCGGGATGTCATCAGCCCGATCACGAAGCGCCGGCAGCTTAATCGGGAAAACATTGAGGCGATAAAACAAGTCTTGTCGAAATGTCTTTTCCGCAACGGCTTCAATTAAGTCTTTATTTGTAGCCGCCAGCACCCGCACATCAATCGGAATCGTCCGATTGCCCCCCACACGTTCGAATTCCCGTTCTTGCAGAACGCGAAGAAGGGAAATCTGCGTCTCGTGCGGAAGTTCTCCAACCTCGTCCAAGAAGATCGTTCCGCCATCGGCCGATTCGAAGCGACCGGGCCGTCTCTGTAAGGCGCCCGTGAAGGCGCCTTTTTCGTGACCAAACAGTTCGGAAGCGATCAGTGTGGGCGGAATCGCGGCACAGTTGACGCGAATGAAGGCACGATTCGCGCGCTTGGATCGATTGTGAATCGCCCGAGCGATCAGCTCCTTGCCCGTTCCAGTCTCACCTAGAATCAGGACAGTGGAATCGGTTGGTGCGACTCGGGAAATTTGGGCCTCTATCTCGCGCATCGCCACTGAAGATCCGACAATCTCTTCGAACATCGAGGAACGGACAATGTCTTCGCGCAACGCGACGTTTTCATTTCGTGTCCTGTCTTCGGTCCGCTTGCGATCATCGATGTCGGTTCCCGTCGCATACCAGCGCACGAGCCGCCCGTGTTCGTCGCGGAACGGGCTGTAACGGATGAGGAACCAACGATACTGACCATCTTTTCTCAGCGCTCGTTGTTCGCTTTCAAACGGCAGGCCGCGTGAAAAGGCCGCACGGCGCTCATCCCGCAGCCTTTCCAAATCTTCCGGATGAAAGATTCGTGTACGAAAGTCCGAACCGATCACATCTTCCGTGGTTAGTCCGCTATAGTCGAGTACCGCCTGATTCGCGTAGAGCGGATTGCCGTCCGGATCCAGGACGACAATGGTCTGGGGTATGGCGTCGGTTATCCGGCGGAGCTCGTGCTCGTCTTGCCGCAGCTTCTCTTCTGTTTGCTTAAGGTTTTCGATGTCAGTGCTCGTTCCGTACCACCTGACGATCTTGCCGCTCTCGTCACGTAGAGGCTCGACGCAAATGAGAAACCAACGAAACGCTCCATCATGGCGGCGAATACGCGCTTCGATCTCTCCCGGTTCTCCCGAGGCCAGTAGCTCTCGCCATTTATCCATTAACGGCGGCAAGTCTTCAGGATGAAAGGAAGCTTGCCATCCCCAGCCGTGCGACTCCTCAGGGGAGAGACCTGTATAGTCATGCCATCGTTTGTTCAGGAACTCGTTCGAACCACCCGGTAGATTGCACCAGGCCATCGCGGGGATCGCATCAATGACCTGCCGAAGTTTGGCTTCTGACCTGCGGATCTCGTCTAGGGCGCTTGTGAGGGCTTCCTGTGATCGTTGGCGCTCGACGGTTATGCTTGCGATGTGTGTGAACTGGTCGATTATGGCCTGGTCTAGTGGTGTGGGCATTCTGGGTTCCGGGTAATAGATCGCGAACGCGCCTAGGACGTTGCCCGCCGAGGACGAGATCGGCGCTGACCAACATGCTCGTATCCCGTGCGCCAAAGCCATAGGGCACCACTCGTACGCTGCCCATCGTGTCTCCGTCGTGAGGTCAGCCGCAATGACTTGTTCGTTCAGGTACGCGGCCATCGCGCACGGACCCGAGTCGGCGTTTAGGGGTCTGCCAACAATGGAGGTGACGAAGCTGGCCGGAAGGCTCGGCGCCGCTCCGTGTTCAAGACGCGTGCCGCTCGGATCGACCAACACAACGCTGCAGTAACCTCCACTGGTCATGCTTTCGACAAACTGACAGAGCGCTTCGAGTATTCCCTGCATCGAATGGCCGCTCGTCACCATTTCGAGGAGCCGCTTCTCGCCAGCCGCCAAGTCCTCCGCGCGCTTGCGGTCGTCGATGTCGGTAGCCGTTGCGAACCAACGGACAATTTTCCCGTTATCACTAACTATCGGCTTGTACCGAAAGAGGAACCACCGGAACTGGCCATCCGTACCTAGAAGTCGTTTTTCCGACTCGAACGGAACTCCTCTTGAGAAACCGGCGCTTCGTTCGCTCTGAACTCTTTCCAAATCGTCCGGATGAACGTCTCTTTTCATCCGCTGTTGATCTCCTCCACCCTTCATTTCTTCGAGCGTGAAGCCCTTATAGTCGAGCATCGTCTGGTTGGCCTGAAGCAGTTTTCCTTGCCTGTCCAGGACAAGAACGTGCTGAGGAAGGAAATTTATGAGCTGCCGCAACTCACGCTCATCCTGCCGAAGTTTATTCTCGGCCTGCTTGCGATCCTCAATATCCGTGCCCGTCGCGTACCACCGAATGACGTTTCCTCTCTCATCGAGTAAAGGGTTGTACCGGATCAGAAACCACCGATATTTACCGTCTTTCCCCCGAGCGCGCTGCTCGTTTTCGAACGGAACCGAGCCAGAGAGACCTCTCTGCCGCTCTTCGCAAAGTCTCTGAACGTCTTCTGGATGGAACACGCGATCCCGGAAGTTATCGGCGCGCACTTCGTCCAGAGACAGCCCCGTGTATTCAAGCGCCACGCGATTTGCGTAAATGGCCTCGCCGTCGTGATTCAAAACCACGATTGTTTGTGGAATAAGGTCAATGATTCGCCGCAGCTCTTGTTCGTCCGGAAGGAGTTTGGGCTCAGCGAGCTTTACGTCACCAGCGCTGGCAGCAGTTGCCAGTTCCTGACGTGTGGCACCGCGGGTAGGGGTGGGGTTCCGCTCACCACCCTCTTGCTGCACGTGAACTTGTCGACTGTCTGGCCGCATAGTGGGCCTCTCCGTGCATTGTAGTGAGATTTCTGTAGAAGGCCAACGGATTCGAACAGGGCGTCGTAGGCCGAGCAAATTCGTCCCAGCCGACCAACGATCCGAGGCGCAAATCAGCTCATGGTTCCCGAATCACGGGCAAACTGGAAAGTGTCCCCGGATAGGTCCTGGGAAACGCGCTTGTGTTTACGAATATCGCGTCAACTCCCGAGTCAGCAAACCAGAAGTTAACGTCCCCCCGCTTTGCTTGGCGGTTTTTGCGCGGGGTTGAATGAGCGCAAAACTGTAATTTTCCGCCCGCCGAAACGCGGCTTGTTAAGTACCTATTATGGGCGGCCTTCCGCAGCGGGTTTTTGGTGGGGTTTTCCGCTCACCCAACAGGAGTCGGGCGCGAACCGGGGCGGTGTGCCGGCCTAACGCGACAGGTCCGTGGTTTCGAATGGCCCGTTTTTCGGGAGTGGCGATATTATTACTACCATTTGTGAATGGTACGTTCTGCAATAATGGCGGTACGCGGGAGAAAACTGCTGACCAGGGCGATATCGGCGATGGACGAACAAGAGTGGGCCAAAAGATTGAGGGCGGGCATAGGTGGCCGCAATTTGTGGCGACTGCGCAGGAAGGCCGCCGTGGCTACTGCACGCGATTTGGTTGCCGTTGGGCAGAAGATGGCCGGTGGTAACCCGAACGAAAAAACACTAGACAGCGTTGACGCTATAGGCTTCCTACTCCAAATGACAGGCGAGCTGATGTTCGCCTCTGCAAATCTCCTATCAAAGGGAGAATTCTATGCGGGAGCGGCGCTTCTGAGGCAGGTGACCGAGATCGAGTATCTTACCTGGGCGATTAAAGAAAATCATCGGACCGCTGAAAACTGGCTGCAAAGCACTCATGAAGAGCGAATGTCGTTATTCGCGCCTGTCCAACTGCGAAGAACATCCAGAGGCCGATTTTTGGATAAGGACTATAGGGACCACTGCGAGCTTGGAGGACACCCAACGCTGCGAGGTATTGCGTTGCTTGGCGGCAAAGAGCTGGGCGTGGCACAAGGAAACCTAGTCGACCTGTTAACTCACTGTTGGAGGATATGGGATCAAGTTACTGCTTGGTCTGCCAACTTCCCAAGAGCTAGGCGCGTGGTCGCTCAATCGCACAGTCAAATCAGTGGCCGATTGAATGATTGGGGAAAGCAAGACCCAATATACAAGGCGATGGCCGAACAACGTCCTGATATAGCCACTGCATAACATCAGCGATTAGACCTGTGATTCGAGGAGCCTTTCCCGGACCGTCCCATATCCCACCCCGAGTTTCGCCGCGATGACCTGGGTCGAAAGAGACAGGTTCATGAAGACGCGCGAGGGCGCGGCTGTGAAAGCGCGTTATCTACGGCACTTGGCCTCATTGCAATAAGCGAGAGCCTCGCAAATCTAACGCGCTAAGTATGCGATTCTAGGGGGCAATAATAACTTTCACGTTGAAATCGGCTTCGTTGCGACTGAGGTCGTGCTCAATTCCACGAGGGTTAGCAACGCGGCTTTCAGGATCATAAACAAAGCAAATGAGCTGCTTGCACGACGGGTGCGTCCTGTATCTGGTAATGTCTTCAATCAGCTCGGTCCCCAATTCCGTTGCGCCCAGACCTTGGCGAGTCTTCTTGACCTCGACCACAATCTGTTCCGCTGGCAGCAGAAAATCCATTCGAGTCGACTTGCCAGCGTAGCTCGGCGTCCGTTCCTCGGGTCTTACGTCGTCGACAAATATGCGCAAGAGTGCGTGTAAGAGGTCCTGCACATCATATTCATCCCCCACGTCCAAAGTCGGGCGTTGCTCGCGTCTTTTCCGCAATTGCTTGGCAACAATGTCAAATCGGTCGCAAAGGAGTTCTATCGCATCGGCTTTCTGCGGTAGAACGGTGACGGATGGTGTCGTTATGACTTCATCGGTTATGTTTCGTACGTTAGGTTCACCTGCGAAGCAGTCATGGGGTACGCTCCGTGAGAGTGACTTCGTCATTGGTTCGAACTGAGAAGACGGATATGGTGTCTCAAAAACCTCTATCCGGTCAATTTGGTCTATCGCGATCGTGCGTCCACTCACGACTACGGGCTGATGATTTTGATAGCGCTCAAGAATGCGGCTGTCTAATTCTGCGCGGGTTAAGTCGAATCTCGTTTCAATATTCGCGTCGTTTAAGATGTGGAAGCGGACATGATAAAAGAGAGCGCCGGGTCTAGCATCGCCTGATGATTCCTTAGCGTCAGCAAGTCGTTCAAGTTCTTCTCTAACGAGTTTTTTGATGTATACGGCTGTGGCAGCATCTACACCTAATTCACTGCCAAAACCTATCGGTGAGGGTTGGCGCACTTCCAAGTGGTCGAACCATTCAAGCGGGTCTCCAGAGGCCTTTGCAGGTGCATGGACGCGATATTCTCGACCGTCGATGTAGACTGTTGCGATTGTTTGTAACGAGGAGGAATCCTCTGACCCAACCAAATTTCGCTGCTCTATTATGACTTTGGTTCCCATGAAGAGTCCCTCCGTTTACCCATTAGCGCGTTGCAGGTAGCACACCTTGAAAGACAGACATCAAGTCTTCAAGTCGGCAGCGATCTGGGAGAATTGGTCAAGGGCGGCTTGAAGGTCTTCCGCGATTTCGGCAGCGATCACGTCGGGGGCGGGCAGGTTGGCCGAATCCTCCAGGCTTTCGTCCTTCAACCAGAAGATGTCCAGGTTGACTTTGTCACGCTTGAGCAGGTCTTCGTATGAAAAGGACTTGAAGCGTTCGGTTTCTTTGCGCACGTGTCGGTTCTCTGGGTGGTAGCAGGCGACGAAGTCATCCAGGTCAGCGCGTTTCAGTGGATTCGTTTTCAGCGTGAAATGCTCGTTTGTACGGAAGTCGTAGATCCAGAGTTTTTTGGTCCAGGGCTTCTCGCTGGCTGGTTTTCGGTCGAAGAAGAGGACGTTTGCCTTCACACCTTGCGCATAAAAAATCCCAGTCGGTAGGCGAAGCAGCGTGTGGACATCGCATTCGTGCAGGAGCTTCCGGCGCACGGTTTCACCCGCGCCACCCTCGAAGAGCACGTTGTCAGGCACCACAATTGCTACACGGCCATTAATCTTTACCAGTGACTTCACGTGCTGCAAGAAATTGAGCTGCTTGTTACTGGTCGTGGCCCAGAAATCGTCCCGATAGTAGGTAAGAGCCTCCTTCGTTTCCTCTCCCTCCTCGCTGACGACGGTAATGCTCGATTTCTTGCCGAATGGCGGGTTGGTCAAAACAACGTCGTAAAAGGTCGTGGGAGCTTGCGCGAGAGCATCAATCCCATCCCGAATCGGTGAGTCCTCGCCCCCAATGCCGTGGAGGAAAAGGTTCATCACGCACAGCCGAGCCACGGAAGCTACCAACTCGGTACCCAATAGGGCCTTGTGGCGAAGCGTTCTTTTCTGGGTCTTATCCAGTTCGTAGTGGTGGCTAACGTAATCATAAGCGGCCAGGAGGAATCCACCCGTGCCGCAGGCAGGATCGTTGACAGTCTCGCCGGGCGCGGGTCGCACCACGTCCACGATGGCCTTGATGAGCGCACGAGGCGTGAAATACTGTCCCGCACCGCCCTTCACGTCCGCAGCGTTTTTCTCAAGCAAGCCCTCGTAGGCATCGCCCTTTACGTCCACTTCCAGCGTCATCCACTGTTCTTTGCCAATCAGATCAGTGATAAGGCGCTTCAGCTTGGCCGGGTCTTGCACCTTGTTTTGAGCTTTGCGAAAGATTACTCCGAGCATTCCCGGCTGTTTGCCAAGTTCAGTCAGTACATGGCGGTAATGACTCTCCAGAGCGTCACCGTCAAGGCGCTCCAGGCTAACCCAGTCCAGATCTTTTGATATGAGCCGAGCACGATTGTATGGCGGCCTCATCTGCTCGTCGGCCATCTTCAAGAAAAGCAGAAACGTCAATTGCTCGACGTAGTCCCCATACGAGAGGCCGTCATCGCGAAGAAGGTTGCAGTAGTTCCAGAGTTTTTGAACGATGGCGGATGATCCGTTTGGCATCTGTTTTCCTTATCCAAATCACAGCGCGGGGCCTTCGGCTCCGCCTTGGCACTTGGGGCATTTCCTCTGAAAGTGGTCGCTCCCATTCGAGCCATAACAATGACCGCAGTGCCGGCACTTCAATTCGTAGACGAATTGTCCGTGGTCGGTTCCGGCTTTATCAGTATTGCGGATCACTTCTTGCCCGTGAGGATTCACGAAGCCAGGCGTAGTTGTTCCTTTATCAAGAGACACGAGTCGCCTCTTTCTTCCGCCGCCCCCGCGCCGGGACCGAAACACGCTGGTCGGCAACCTTGCGATCCGCACGGATTCGCTCCAAGAGAACGTTGGCTGGCTCGTCGTTCGGATCTTGGTGAACGAGTGTACCCTCGAATGCGTGTTTCAGAACGGATTGGCGTAGACGCTCGGCTCTTTTAAGATCGACCTCGCACTGCGATTCGAGTTCGTCGATGACGGAGAAGTGCTTTTCAACTTTCTCTACGATCCGAAGCTGTTCAGCTAGAGGGGGTATAGCAATTGGTGCAGGTCGGAAATTCCTCGAGGAGACTCCTGTCACTGTTGTTCCGGTACCCCTGCCATACAGAATGGATTGAAAGCGTGGATTCATGATCTGGTACATCAGAAAGCGTGAGTCTAACTGTCGAGAAGTCGGCCGTAGAATCATAATTCTTTGTGCTACGGAGAACCTGCGTTCGGTTGGTGCCAGCGCGACTTCCCCAAGAGGGGCCTCTGTCGTGAAAAGAATGTCGCCCGGCTCAGGAAGGCCTCTTGTCATGTACTTCTGAAACATCTCTTCTGTCACATGAGCTACACCTTCCCAGATTATTTTGCCATTGCGAATGTTCGAGGATCTGAGGTGCGGAAGCCCAGATTCCGAGAAAGGTGGAGTCCGCCCACGGTAGTCGATAATTCTAATACTCTGTTGAACCGTGCTGAGTTGCCAGCCCACAGGAAGACCATCTGGAGGCTTGGAATCGCTCTCGAAGCAAGCCCAAGAACGGCCTTCGCGACGGGCGAGTTCGGCTTCGGATGGAACGAGTGATCCTTCGCAGGCTGCTTTGAGGACGGCGGCGCGGTACCGCTTCAGGTTGGCTTGGATGCGCCTGAGCGCCGCGACCGCCGCATCCAGCCGCGTAAATTGCTTATCAATTTCATCCAGAATACGTTGTTGCTCGTTGCTCGGTGCTACGGGGACGCGAGTCTGGCGCACAATCGATTGACTGATATTCGGCTGCGCTCCTCCTTTCCCCAACTCGACAAGTTGTTGTCTGATTAGCTGGAGAAAGCGGAAGAGAAACCACGGTAGGACAGCATTTGTGTGGAAAATACCGCAAACTGCTTGGTTCGTTGATGCGTCGATGCCGAGTATCCCAAGCCTTCCTACTGTCGCCCCATAAAGCGCAATGCATACTGTCCCTTTCGGGAAGAGTTTGGCACTGGACGCTGCGAGAGCTTCTTCGGTGATCGCCTCTTCTGCTTGATGAACCACCCCATCCCTTAACTCGCCGGATTTCACCCAAGGTATGGTGCCTCCATAAAACTGAGGTCTATCTCGCCGTGGAGTTCCTCCGCTCGTCGTATCAGCAATCTCCTCAACGGTGGCCCATTGCCAAGACCGAGGCAGTAACCACGGATTCAGACGTTCTTCGGAAGGACTCACGCTGCAAGGGCCTCATTGAGTTGGTCTAGGATGGGCTGCAAATCGGGACCGAAAACTTTGTATGCTTTGCCGAGTCCACCCCACTGGGAAAAGGGAGACAGTTCGAAGTCGTCCGGCTCAATCGAAACGCTGGACGCGATGTGGTCCCGAATTGCAGTTAGCCACTGTCTCTGTTCGTCCGTAAACTTTCGGCCATTCGTTTCTTGATCCGAAAGCCATTTGTCGAAGCGAGCGAAAACAACATCTTTGAATGGGCGAAGCTCATTTTCTTGGTGGACGGCAAAACGGACGAGCGAAACCAAGTCGGTCATCAATCTGGTCGCGCTGCCCCGGACCTTGGACTTGTCCAAAACTTCGTAGGCTTGCCAAACTCGTTCCGGCGCAATCGGAGCGACTCCGGGTTGCTTCGGGCGCTCGACCGCTCGGGCCAATTCCCGTAGCTGCTCGTGGGTGAGACGCTGTTTGTATGGGCGGCTATAAAGAATCTGCAACGCCGTGATTTCATCTTTGTTCTCTTCGATGAATTGCTCAAAAGACTTCACAAGATTAGCGGCGCGGTCCCGGCCATCCTTGGAAACTCCTGCCGTCAGGAGTTGGTCTTTACTGACTGTGTCGATTACTTGTTCAAAGGATTTCTTGAGGGCGACAAGTCGTTGGCGCAACTTGGGATTCGTGACAATCGGTTGCGCGGCCTGGGTCAACAATCCCTGCAAGACTTTGGCGATTTCTTCGGGCGTGGGTTCTTCTTTCCCACTCGACTTCTGTGCAGCTTTCAGGTGCTCATCGGGGTCTAGCGCCCGAACAATGCCGCTCGCTATGTTCGCTATCGTCTGATTGCCAGTGATTCCTTTGAGTTCCTCCCTGTCTTCTTGGGTGAGCTGCCGATCCAGGCGGGCGAGCCGCGAGGCAATTGAACTCAAGACGTCCGTGTCGCGGTTTCCAAAGGCGACAAGTTCCAGGAGCTTCTCAAGGGATACATTCCGCTTGCGCTCCAGCGGCTTTGTCTCGTTCATCTCATTGGGATCAATCCCGATGGCGTCAACGATGACAAAGCGGTCTTTGGTCGAGGCGTCCGGTGTAACTTGCTTCAACTCCGTCTCTGTGACGACGCGAGCGCCCCGCCCCTTCATTTGCTCGAATAGAGTCCGGCTCTTTACGGTTCG
>Ga0210408_10005191_pt1 | contig 11470 bp, 10 predicted proteins | sample IncBWH4MmetaG_FD_155471 | JGI IMG/M metagenome (GOLD analysis project Ga0210408, IMG submission 155471) | Forest soil microbial communities from Barre Woods Harvard Forest LTER site, Petersham, Massachusetts, United States - Inc-BW-H-4-M | ecosystem: Environmental > Terrestrial > Soil >... | reverse complement strand
CATCGTGGCATCGCTGTGCGAGCAGGCGGACTATGTCCTGGCGATGGGCGCGTGCGCTGGCTACGGGGGCTGGCAGGCCCAGCCCCCTAACCCCAGCGGTGCCGTCGGGCTGCAGTACACGCTGGACGCCGCCGGGGGGCTGCTGCCCTCCGGGTGGCGCTCCCGGAAAGGCCTGCCGGTGATCGGCGTCGCCGGGTGCCCCGTCCCCGCCGAGACCCAGGTATCGGCCATCCGATGGGCGCTCAAGGGCGCTCCCGGAGGACTGGACCGGCACGGCCGGGCACCGATGGTGCAGCCCTGCCTGCCCAGCGTGGAGTACCGGGGTTGCGGGACACCACGCCGCATCGGAATGCGCTGCACCGGCTGCACCGGTCCGAGGTTCCCCAACTTCACCGACAGGCCTTTGGTGCGGTGGGCGTCGTGAGCCGTGACCGGCAGCACGAGGAGGTACCGCGCAGCGAGGGTGACCTGCGCATCTACTGGGACGAGGCCGACGGGCGCATCGTCGAGGCCTGGTGCCAGGGAACCATGTATCGCGGCTACGAGATGATCCTGATCGGCCGCCATCCCGATGATGCGCTGGCGACCACGGCGCGACTGTGCGGGATCTGCTCGACCAGCCACGTGGTGGCCGCCACCCACGCCCTGGAGGATGCCTGGAACATCACCCCGCCGCCCCAGGCGGTCCGGCTGCGGAACCTGTTCCTCGCGGCCGAGTCGGTCATGTCCGATGCGCGGCAGGGAGCGCTGTTCTTCGGGCCGGGCTTGTGCCACGAGTCCTTTTCCTGGCACCGGCTGTACCCGGAAATCACCGACGCCTTCCAGCCGCCGTTCGCGGGCTGGCTGACGCGGCAGGTGCGTGAGTTCTCCAAGCGGATCCTGGGCGTGATCACCGCGTTCACCGGCCAGTGGCCGCATTCAGTTCCCTTCCGCCCAGGCGGTGCGACCTGCCCGGTAGGGGCGGATGAAATCCGCCGTGCCCGCGCGGCGGTGGACGATTACGCCGCCTGGTACGCGCCCACCGTCCTGGGCGGCGCTCTCGATCAATGGGCCGAGGTCGCCACGGCCGGGCAACTGCAAGCGTGGCTCGAGCAGCGCCCGCACAGCGTGATCGGCCTGTTCTCCCGGTTCGCCGCGGCCGCGGCCGGGCTGGACCGCGTCGGGCACGGCAGCCAGAACCTCCTCAGCGGCGGGCTCTACCGCGACCCCGACTCGCCGGCCAGACCGCTGATTGGCGGCGGAGTCCTGCTCGATGGCCACCACCACGAGCTCGACCAGGCACTGGTCCGCGAGCACACCCGGTTCTCCTGGTTCAGCGACGCAGGGCCGCAACACCCCTGGCAGACGGTGGTACAACCGGACAGGAGCCGAGCGGAGTCCTACAGCTGGGCAACCGCCCCGCGCTACGGCGACGATGACCGGGTCATGCAGCTAGGGCCCCTGCCTGACCTGCTGATCGCCGGCGACCCGCTGGCCGCTGACCTGGTAGCGGTGCACGGCACCAGCGCCCTGGTACGGCAGCTCGTTCGCTGGACCCGCGCCGCGGCCAACCTGCGCCTGATGCGCCAGTGGCTGGACGAGCTGGAATCCTTCCTCGGCCAGCCAACACTCCAACCTCCCCGGCCTGACGACATCGACCCCGATGCACACGGATTTGGCCACGCCAACGCCACTCGCGGCACCTTGATGCACTGGGTCAAGCTGAGCCAGGGCAGAATCGCGACTTACCAGGTGATCACCCCCACGACCTGGAACGCAAGCCCGCGCGACTCCGGCGCCGTGCCCGGCCACTTCGAGCAGAGCCTGGTCGGCCTGCCCGCCGATGAAAGCGGCCGCGGCATCCGCGCCCTGGTCCTGGGCAGTCACGACCCCTGCCTCGTTTGCACAACTCAGTAGAGGTGACCCCTACCGGTCCTTCCCGGTCACCGTGAAGAACGTCTTCAGATCTAAGGCCACCACCCGCAGCGTGTCCGGCCGGCACTCGTGTTGCGCGTCACTCAGGATGAGCGTGGCGGCGTCACTCACAATGAGCACGCTGAACCGGACATTCCGGGCTCGTGAGTGGCCGGTGGCGCTCATGGTGGCGGCGGGATGCTCATGGTGACGGCGGTGCGCGGCGTGGATGCCGCCGGATGCTCATGGTGAGCGTCGCGGCCTGCCTGCGGGCATGCGGGGGCCCGGGCGGGCGCGCGGGGGTCAGCTGCCGGGTGCCGGGGCGAGGAAGCGGCCAGGCCGAACAGGCCCAGCAGCGGCTCCCAGTCCGCGGCCGCCCGGCCGCAGAAGGTGATCGCGGCGTGCGCGCAGGCGGCCACGGCGGACAGCGCGTCGCCCAGCGCCGAGCCGGACGGCTCCGGGTACGGCGCGTCATGGCCTGCGGTGATGCGCCCGAAGATGACCATCGCGTCCTGGCGCATCGCGTCCGCGCCGACGCGGAGGCGGCGCAGCCGCGCACGGTGGCGGCCGGGACGCCCAGGTCCGCGCCGATCCGCGCGGTCCCGGTGCCGTGCAGCGCTGATGCGGCCGCCTCCGCGCCGGGACGCCATCCAGGACGGGAGCAGGATGTGCGTCGCCTGCCCGGGCCGGCGCGGGCGGCATGGGTCGCGCGGTTCTGGCCGGCTCTCGGCGATGTCCGGGCAGGGCCGCGAGATTCCGCGCGCCCTGCCGGCGTCGGGTTGTAGCGTCATGGGCGTGGAGGCACGCGAGCTGCATGAGGCCTGGTTCAGGCGGGCGCTTGACCGCGCGGGTATTGACCGCGGGAGCTGGCGCCCGGGACGGGGGGTGGAGGAGAACCGGCGGACGGTGGAGGCCGTCTACGGCTACTACGGGCGGCTGTTCACCGAGCACCCCCATCTGCAGTGGGCCGGCCTGGCGGCGATGATCGGCCCGGCCTTTTACGCCGGCTTCCTGGACCTGGGCGTGCTCCCGGACGCCGTGCGCGGGGTGGTGATCGCGGTGCTCGGGCGGGCATCGCGGCGGCTGGCCGGACGCGCCGCGGGTGATCTGGGGTTTTACGAGACGACGTTCCTCACCATGCAGAAAAAGATCTTCGAGGACCAGGCGGCGATGCACGAGGCCTACCTGGCCGGCGGCATCGCGCAGATCGAGGAGTTCTACCGCGCCCGCATCATCGACGCAGCCACCCTGGAGGCCTGGCGGCAGATCGACGCGGGACGCGGCGACCCCGCCGCCAGTGCCGTCGCTGACGGCAACCGGACGCTGCTGTTCCGCGAGCAGCACGACATCATCGACCGGTACTACGCCCGCATGCTCGAGCACCGGCGGCCGCTGGGCCCGGCCTTCACCTACCTGCTCACGCTGGCCGGGAGCCCGTCGGTGCCCCGCGCCCAGCCGTTCCCGCGGCGGTATCCGCTGCGGATCGAGGCGCGGCTGCCGCCGGTCGCGATCAGCGCGCGGACGCCGCTGGCCGACGGGAATATCGCCATCTTCGCGGACCGGTGGAAGCTGATCGACACCGACACGCTGCCGGCCTACCTGGCATTCATCCGGCACCATCCCGACCGGGCACGCGCTATGGTGGCCGTCCCGCTGTCGCAGCGGGTGACCGGCTACCGGCTGCTGGCGCGGGCCGGCCAGCTCGCCGCCGGCGCGCTGACCCGCTGGGACGTGGACCTGCGCGCCGCGCCGCCCGGGCCGCGAACCCCCGGCGCCCGAGCTGCCCGCAGGCCCCTGCAGGCTGCCGCCACGGTGATCGACCTGGCCAGCGCGCCTACCCGCCAGTCCGCCGGCTTCGCCGCCGGCACCGGCAGCCGGGTCTGGATGAGCCCTGGCCGCGTGCCGTTCGACGTCACGGTCACGCTGCCCGGCGGGCGCGCCTATCACGCCCAGGCGGAGATGGCGGTCATGCTCAGCTCCACCCGCGCCGGGGACCCGGACCGGCTGACGATCCAGCTCCCTCCCGCCGGCCTGGACGCCACCACGCAGCTGATCGGCGACTACGCCGCACAGTGGGGCTTCCCCGCCGGCGCGGTCGCGGCATGGCGCACCAGCGCAACGCAGCGCACCTCAGGCGACCGCCAGTACAGCACGCACGTGTTCACCCCGGCCGACATCGGCCCTGTGCACCTGGAGTTCCAGGTTTCTCACCACGTATGCGAGCGCGCCTTCGTCGTCGCGGCCTTGTTTTCCTGGCCCAGTCATGCCGCCTGACCACGAAAGGCATCGCCGCCGCCTAGACGTTGCGGCGCAGTTCCGGCGGGATCAGCTCGAGGAGCTGGTCCGGGCGCAGGGGCAGATCGAGCAGGCTGAGCTTGACCCGGCTTCGCTTGGCATATTCCCCCCTCGAGAGCCGGACGACCTGCCCTGCCTCCGGGCGCACCGTGGCGGTCAGCCGGTCACCGCGGCCCAGTTCGCCGGCCGAGATCCCGTCGACGTCGATCGCGACGAGCGTGCTGTCCTCCGCCACGGTGAACCAGACCCGGTCCTCCGCGCCGAGCACGACCGGCCGGCTGATGCCGGACAGGGGCGCGACCGGGGTGATGACGACCGCGCCAGAGGAGGGGGACAGCACCGGGCCGCCGGCCGCGTAGTTGTAGGCGGTCGAGCCGGCCGGTGTCGAGACGACGACGGCGTCCGCCCGGTAGTAGCCATAATGCAGGTCGTTGACGGACAGGTCGAGCGAGACGGCCCCGGTACGGCCGGCCCGCCCCAGCACCACGTCGTTGAATCCGAACCGGATCGCCAGGCCCGCTCCGCCCGCGTCCACCTCCAGGCACGCATACTGCTCGATGCAGAAGTCGCCCGCGGCGAGCCGCTTCAGCGCTGACGGCAGCTGATCCGGGGCCACCTCGACGAGGAAACCCAGATTGCCGTGGTTAACCCCGAGCACCGGAACGGGCCGGTCGATCACCAGCCGCATCCCGCCGAGCATCGTACCGTCACCGCCCAGCGTGACCAGGCCGTCCAGCTCGGCCACGAACCGGGCGTCGGGTACGACACTGACCTCAGCCGGTACCCGGTGCCGGTCGATCTCGCGGGCCAGCAGCCGGACCGGCATGCCGCGGATAGACGCGATGATCGTCTCGATCGACCGGTCTGCCGGCTTCGTCGGATGAAGCACGAGACCGACCGCACTGGCCGGCGGTTCGGACGTCATAACCTAACCCTACGGCCGGCACGGCGCACAGAACCTCTCAGCAGGTAGCTGTACGGCGATGATGATCAGTCATCAGCCGCTCACGGATATTTTGCGCCAGTACCAAACCCAGTAGCACAGACGCCGACAGCAGAACCGGCAATTCTGTACCACTCAGGCACAGCGAATAGTCCACCAACATGTAGCACATACTCGGCACCGGCGCCTGGGTGAGGCGTCACGCGTCGTGGCAGGCGCCGGGTCCAGTGCCGTGTGCGCAGCCTCGTTATGCGGGCCGCGGGACGGGTGAGGCGGCGGCGCCAGGCTGGGGAAGGCCGGCTTGCGGGAGAAGACCTCCTGGACCGCCGCGGCGAAGTGCTCGAGCGGCAGCCAGTCGTAGTCCGGGTCGAAGCAGTTCTCGTCGTAGCGCCCACCGGACTCGACCGTGACCTGATCGACGCCGGACCGCCGACGGCGACTGGCCGAGAACGATTAGCACGGGGGTGTTCGTCCTCCGCATCCGGCGCTCTTGCTGCCGCCGCGCCTGGGACGGCGGACGTCGAGGCCTTGGCCCTCATCTTCGGGCTGGCCGAGGAGATCGACGTGACCATCGCCGGTATTACGGTCACGGTTTCGCGAGATGAGTTCGCGGTGTTAAACACCTTGACGCATTAGTCCGGTGTCTTGGTTGCATGATGTCACCTCCATCCGGCCGTCGCGGTCAGGTTGCCGCGGCCAGGCGAGCCGCATGGTGGTGCCACCGGACGGCGGCCTGGTGCCGCCTGCGCCGGGCGGACCAGCGCAGCCTGAAGGCAAGCCGGGATGGGCAGGGAGCCCTGCTGCCCAGCCGGCGGCCTGGCGGGCGAGCCGGGCCGTTCCGGCGACCGGAAGCCTGACCAGGCCCGGCTGGCGCGGGCGGGGCTGGCCGGGTGTGCGGGGACAGGCGCGTCGCCGGGAGGTATGCGCACCCATGGGTCAGGTCAGCGATTGATCAAGACCGGGCGGTCACGCCACAGGTGTTGCGCGAAGCAGCCTGCCGGTGAGGGCGAGCGTCACAGCAGCAGCAGCAGCGGCAGCAAGCACCACACCCGCGAAGATGTGCTGCGGAAGCTCTCCGCGGAGGATCTGGTACAACGTCACACGACAGGCTGAGGACCCCGGGAGAACAGGCAGCAGTCAGGCGGCCCGTTTTTGATGCATGTGCGGTCGCGGTGCGAAGATTGGCTTGCCGGCCTATGGTGAGCGTTGTACTTGGCCTTGGCGCCGGCGGAATGCCTTTTGACCGCCGGAATGGCGCCGGCACGTCACCGGCTGCAACCTGACCGGCCGGACCAGGAAGGACGACGCGCTGCGATGAGAAGCAAGCCGTTGCTGGGCCGGAAGGCCTGGTTCGGGCCAAGGCAGCTGGGCTGGGGACTGTCACCCGTCTCGGCCGAGGGCTGGGTCGTCACGGCAGCCGCCGCCGCGGCTGCCGTCGGGCTTGCCGTAGCGGACCGCCGTGACCGCTGGACCGTCCTGATAGCGGGGAAATCCGCGATAGTGGTATTCCCGCTGGTGGTGATCGTATTCCTGAAGGGTACTTCACCGGGCGGCCGGCGGGCGTGGGAGGAGTTCCGGGCCAGTGAGGAACGCGGTGGCCAGTGAGCTGAGCAGGGACGTCGGGCGACGCTAGCACAAGGCCGTTCCGGGATCTGGGGTTCACCCCGCAGGTCCTGGCGCACCCGGCCGCGGAGCGCGACGAGGCGAAGATCGCTGAATGGCGCACCGACGAGCGTGAGCAAGAACCGGACGTTCTGTACGCCTGCGTGCAGTCCATCGGCGCGACTGCTGGCAGGACAGAGTCGATATGTGCGGTTTGGGCAGTTGATTGATTATCCCGTTTGTTGCAGTGCGTGGGATCCTGGCCCTGGTGCGTGAGCGGTCAGCGGGTCGGCGCGGTGGTGCGGTCCGCCGGTTATGAGCTGAAGGTGACGTCCCCTGGACGGCGGTGCCCGGCGGAACCGGAAACCGACCGGATGCGCGCCCTGATCCCGGTCGTCCAGGACGACTTCCCACCCATCTGACCGATCTCACCGTCGAGCAGGTGACGCTGTTCTGCCTGTGTTGAAGACGGATTCGCGCAGGAATTGCGGGTGCTGCCGGTCAGCTGCTCCGCTCCCGGCATGCCGGCAGTGATCACGCCGGAGGTACGCACGATCCGCGGGATGCCGGCACCCGGCGCCGAGCGGTGCGGCGTGGCAGCCGCTGACCGGCCAGGACCCGGTCGGGACTGGACGTTCCCGCTGGAGGACACCGACGAGCTCACGGCATCCTTCCAGGTCGGCTTCATCTAGGACATCGTGCCCGTCCTCACCGTCGCCGCCACGCCCGCATGGCCGTGAGCAGGCCGTCGTGTTCACCGGAGCGGATGGGGCCAGCCGGTTTCAGCGCCGCTCCAGCGCCGCTCCAGCGCTGTTCTTAATTGTGGGCACTGGGACGGCGGCCGACCGGAGCCTGAAATGGCGAGGTCTTATCGATAGTCACGGCGGTCCACCGGCGTGGCGGCGTTGCGACAGGTTCTCGGACAGGGGGACGCAGGTCTCGTATAAGTGATCGAGAGCTTCCTGGCCTGCATCGCCACGGTCGTGAACGACAAGCCGGCAGTCAGCGCGTAATGCGACGCCTCATGGACCGATGGGCTGGGAGGCGGACAAATAGTCCCGCAGGTCAGAGAGGGAACAAGGGTGAAATTCCGGATAATGCACCGACGAGCGGCAGTGCTGCTCGCCTTTTTGGCCATACTGCTTGGCATTCCCCTTACCGCTCCGGCATCCTATGCCGCCGCGAGTAACGGCTGGATCAGGCTCGGCAACCTATCGGCGACCACGTCCGCCGTGGACATCTACGTCTATTCGTCCGGCGATGCCAGTCCCCGGTTCGTTGTCTCCGATGTTGCCTATGGAACGGTATCGGTGTATAAGTCCGTTAGCGCCGGAGACTACAGCATTAAGATGCGGGCAGCCGGGTCTGCCGCGTCGAGCCGGCCGGTCCTGTCCGCCGTTGTCACTGTCCAGGGCGGCAAGGCGTACACGGCGGCCGCTCTCAGCGCGAAGGGCCAGGCGGCGCAGCTGAAGATCCTAGATGACCAGCTGACCACGCCTGCGGGCAAGTCCCTGGTCCGGGTGATCCAGGCCTCCGCCAAGCAGGATGCCGTGAAGTTCCACTGCAGTTGCGCACCGGGCGCGGCGGGGGACATCGTGTCCAAGGCGCCGCCTGGTTCCGTGAGTTCCTACGCGGCCATCCCGACTGGTACCTGGACCATGTCCGCGACCGGGTCCAGCGGGCAGGCGAGCCTGCCCGTCAAGCTGGCCGGGAACACCGTCCACACGGAGGTCGTCCTCGACGGCTCCAGCGGCCTGGAAATTATCAACCTGACCGATGCCGCCGGGGCCAGCCAGCCGCCTGCGGGCGGCGTGAACACGGGATTCGGCGGCACCGCGCCGCACGGCCCGGGTTCACCGATCCCGTGGCTAGCGATCATCGGCGCCGGGCTGCTGCTCGTCGTGACGGGTGGCATCGGGCTGGGCCGCAGCAGGCTACGCCGCCTGACCACCTAAAGCGTAACCACGCTCAGCAGCAGACCCGCCGCGATCGCTTGTCGCGGTCGGCCTGCTGCTGATCTGGCACTCGACTCCGGTCATGCGGTGGCCGCAACCGGAGTGCAGCACTGTCAGCACCCGACGGACACGGCGCCGGAACTTGCGCGACCAACACATCATGTAAGACACCGCATAACACCAGCCCAGCCGCCGACCGCCAGGCGGTAACACGCGTCACGATCTCCAGCCGCCACTCGCGCACATAACCGCCGGGCGGCGCGGGCAGGCCGATAGTCGATCTTCGCTTTCGAGCCGCTCATACCGGGGTGATCTGCGGTCCCGGTGCGCCTGTCCATCTAGGTGCCGGGAGAATCGCGGAATTCGCGGTCCAGCGCCGGGCCGCGGCCGGGCTGAGCGTCAGGTCGGCTTGGACGTGCCGACCAGCCCGCTGTCGTAGGCGGCGATGACCAGCTGGGCGCGGTCGCGGGCGCCTAGCTTCATGAGCAAGCGGCCGATGTGGGTCTTCGCGGTAGACAGGCTGACGTGCAGCGTGGCCGCGATTTCGGTGTTGGACAGGCCGAGACCGACCAGAGTCAGCACCTCGCGTTCTCGCTCGGTTATCTCGTCCAGCGCCGTTGCCGGGCGCGGAGCGGGTTCGGGGCGCCGGGTGAACTCCTCGATGAGGCGCCGCGTGGCGCCGGGAGCGAGCAGCGCGTCGCCGCCCGCGACGACCCGGATCGCGGCCAGCAGGTCGGCCGGCGGTGTGTCCTTGAGCAGGAAACCGCTCGCGCCGGCCCGCAGGGCGGCGAAGACGTACTCGTCGAGGTCGAAGGTGGTCAGGATCAGCACCCGGACGGCGGAGGTCTCCGGGGCCGAGGTGATCCGCCGGGTCGCCTCGATGCCGTCCATGCCGGGCATGCGGATGTCCATCAGCACTACGTCGGGTCTTTCCCGCCGGGCCACCTCGACGGCCTCGGCCCCGGTCGCCGCCTCGCCGACCGAGGCCAGGTCGGGTGCGGTATCCACGAGGATACGGAAGCTGCCGCGGACCAGGGCCTGGTCGTCGGCGACCAGCACCCGGATGGTCATGCCGCGGCGCCGGTCAGCGGGAACCGGGCGCTGACCCGGAAGCCGCCCCCCGGCCGGGGCGCGGCGCTGAACTCGCCGCCGTACATGCCGACCCGCTCACGCATCCCGGTAATGCCATGGCCGGTCCCCGGGCCTGGCGTACTGCGGGCCGCACCGGTCCCGTTGTCGGTTACCTCCAGGTCCAGGAACTCGTCAGCGTAGCCGACCGCGACCCGGCAGCGGTCCGTCGCGGCATGCTTGATCACGTTGGTGATCGCCTCCTGGATCACCCGGTAGGCGGCGAGGTCCAGCCCGGCGGGCAGCGGCGGCCGGTCGCCGTGGATGTCCAGGTCCACCCGCACGCCGGCTTCGGCGGTCCGGTCGGCCAGCGTCTTCAGGTCGGCCAGCCCCGGTACCGGGACCAGTCCCGCGCCGGAGGTTCCCTCGTCCCGGAGCACGCCGAGCAGCGCGCGCATCTCGTGCAGCGCGCCGCGGCTGGTCTCCTCGATCGAGGACAGCGCGCGGGCCGCCTCCTCCGGGCGCGCGCCGGCCACGTAGTTGGCCACCCCGGCCTGCACCGCGATCACGCTCATGCTGTGCGCCACTACATCGTGCAGTTCGCGCGCGATGCGCAGCCGTTCCTCGCTGCTGGCCCGCCGGGCCTCGGCGAACTGCTCGCGGGCCCGCTGCTCGGCCTGCTCTCGCAGCCCGGCCGAGTACGCGCGCTGCAGCCGGACCAGGTACCCGATCATCCAGGCGCCGGCCAGCAGCAGCCCGCTCTCCAGCAGCAGGCCGGCCGCCGCCTGGGTCCCGCCAGGTCCGTAGACGCCGTGCCTGGCCAGGCCGAACGCGATATCCCCGGCCGCCGTCACCAGCAGCGAGCCGGCCAGCAGCCACAGGGCTTCCCGGCGGGCGAACCGCAGCGGGATCAGGTACATGACGAAGCCTGCCGCCAGCGATGGATCGGGGGAAAAGCTCAGCGCCGCGACCGCGGCCCCGCCCGCCACCGTCAGCGTGAGCGCGGTCCGCGGCCAGCGCCGCCGCGCCGCGGCAGGCAGCACGGCGACCGCGACGATCAGCGCGGCCAGGCCTTGCGGGACGCCGGTCAGGTCGGCTGGCTGGTTGAACTCGACACCGTACACACCCGCGAGAAGGACCGTGCAGGCGACGTCGATCGCGGTCCAGTGCGGCTCGCGGAGACCCTTCAGCAGCGGGTTCATGTCCTGACGGTAGCTCGCCGGGCCGGGCGTCCGCGTCGTACCGGGGTCTGACTCCGCCGCTGTACTTCAGGCCAGCCCGGCCGCGAAGGATGTCCCCCGGCCTGACGTAATCCGCCGCCGCCGACGGCACGGTAGAAGCCGTTCAGCCGAACCCACGAGGGGAGAGACATGACCGCCATCATCAAGGCTCGGGCGCTCGGTAAGCAGTATCGGAGCCGCTGGGCACTGATCGACTGCACGCTTTCGATCCCGGCCGGGCACGTGGTCGGGCTCGTCGGCCCGAACGGGGCTGGGAAGACGACGCTGCTGCACCTGGTAACCGGCCTGCTGACCCCGACCGCGGGGACGATCGAGGCGGCCGGCGGCCAGCCAGCCGCCAGTGGCGCCCAGTTGGCCCGGGTCGGGTTCGTCGCCCAGGACACGCCCGTCTACGCCGCGTTCTCAATCGCCGACCACCTGCGGCTCGGGGCCCATCTCAACCCCGGCTGGGACGCAAAGCTGGCTGCGGACCG
>Ga0210408_10005190_pt1 | contig 11471 bp, 8 predicted proteins | sample IncBWH4MmetaG_FD_155471 | JGI IMG/M metagenome (GOLD analysis project Ga0210408, IMG submission 155471) | Forest soil microbial communities from Barre Woods Harvard Forest LTER site, Petersham, Massachusetts, United States - Inc-BW-H-4-M | ecosystem: Environmental > Terrestrial > Soil >... | reverse complement strand
TGGAAACCGAAGGAATCGTCAAAGACGCGACGACATCCAGCGCCGATCAGGCTGCAAAACAGCGCGAATACACTGCGAATTTCCTGAAACGACTTAAGACTTTCTTCGCACTTTGATCTGTGGCGGCAGGCGTCTCGCCTGCAAAGGATTGCTGATCCGCTAAAGCTCGCTGGGTGTCCATTAGTGTTAATTCGTGATTCGCCTGGGATTTTGCGAACTTCGCTTCAGCAATTCCCGAGAACCTAACGAGTGAACCATTTATCAGGTTATATCCGTCAGCTCTCGCAGCGCTATTTTCCTTTACAGTGGTCGTTAGCTGCCCTCGCGTTCGCCGTTGGAATAGTAAACGTGGTTTGCCCCCGGCTCGGGGACGAGAGTAAATCAAAGAAAACAATGGCTGAATCCCTTAGTAACCCTCGATCGGACTGTCGACCTATTTAGTTTTTCGTCGGCGAGTTGGGCACTGGAATGTCAAGAACTGATGGAACCTTGTCCTTGACGAAAACAATTGGAAGCAGCGCGCCCACGGAGTTGGTGAGTTGGAATGAAGATGTGAAAACATTCAGCGTCGCTTGCAAACGCGCTTGCTCCGCGGTGTCTCTCCCGGTTTGAGCGTTTAAAAGACTGTTTAACAGAGTAATCATCTTGGTCCGAGGCTCGGACCTTTGTTCATCCGTCGTTGACTGCTGATATGCCTTCACTTGCTTTGGGTATTCTTCGCCGTAACTAATCTTGGCTGTCTCAAAGGCTTGGCGTGCATTTTCTTGCAGCCTTCCGGCAATCTCATATTGCTCTAGAGCTGAATTATAGGCTTCTAGGTTTGCAGCTACGTCGGCTATTGCGCCTAATTCGTTGTTGGCAAGATCCGCTTTAGCGGCCGCAGCTGCCCGGCGTGCGGCCCGAGCCTTGTTTACAAGCATGAAGCCATCGAAGACCGGAACGCTTACAATCACTCCGCCTGACAAATTATCTAAACGCCCAACTGTGTGTGTTGTGGAGCTCGTCAAATCATCTTTCCACACCTTTGTATTCGCTTCCGTTGTCGAACCTGTAAACGTCGCATTGAGTGTCGGATAAATATTCGACCGCGCCTGACGTGCGGAAGCTACCGCGGACTGATAAGAAGCGTACTTATTAGCGATGTCCGGCCTGCTGCGAAGCGCTAAGTTAATCAATTGACGTGCGGTATTGGCCAGATTTCTTTTGGGCGGGTTGTCCTTGTCCCAGGGAACCACGTTAAGGATGATGTCTCCTGGCAGTCCCACGCTCGCAGAAAGTTGAATATTGGCAGTCCGAACAGCACTATGGGCGGCAGCCTGACTTAATTCGAATGAGAGATTGTTCGGCAAGGCTAACCTCAATTGCTCCGTCAAGAATGTGCCTTTGTATTGCAGCATTTGGCTAGCAGCCTGCGCCTTTTCTTCCTGGGTCATCGCGCTGAATTGGTTATCCTTGCTCCCTTGGGAATCAGACGATTCCTCCTTAAGAAGCTCCATAATTTTGCTATCGCTAGGATTCGTCTCCAGCTCTTTGAGCCGGCGCTGCGTCTCTTTCAAATCTAGACCAATTTGCGTCACTTCTTCAGAGGTAGCTCTGAATGACCTGTCCGCGATTCTCACACTTTCGTTTGCCTGTTGGAGGGCATAGTAACTTTTCATTACCTGGAGCACGACGGTTTGTAACGCCTGGTTGATCGCAAACTGCGACGCAAGCAGATTAAATCGTACGGCATCGATGCCCCCTTGCCGTCCACCGAAATCAAGCAATAGATATTTTGCGGCCAGAGTAGGAGGATAGTCTACTTCGAGAACGCGCGTTTCCCCAATCGTGGTGCTGTTATTGAAATCGTCTCTTCGAGTGAAGGTCGGCTTGGCCCCACCCTCGAAAGTGACGGTCGGCCAGTACGCGCCTTTGGCCGCGAGCCAGGTCGCCGCCTGCATGTTTGCCAGTTCCCAGTTCTGATGAGTCGAGGGATTGCGCCGAACAGCCTCGTTGATCAACTCGAGGAATTTAAGAGGAGGATTGTTCCAGTCCCTATCTTCATACTCTCGGTACGGAATTTGTTGCTCTTTCTCCTCGATGCCTCCCCCTATTTTTCCGTCTTTCCAGAAAGGCTCTCCCGCTTTCTGTGGAATCCCGTATCTTATGTAAGGTGAGAGGTCCGCGGTGTTGCCCTTGTCAGAGCACATCGCGGAATCTCGCAACAGCACACAAAGCGTTACGAGAATCATCACCTTAATAACGTTCGCTTCCGTATCACCTAATCGGTCCCTCAGTCGCTTTAAGCAGACCAAGATCGCCGCAGTGCGGAAGAGATGATTCAAGGGGAAGTTCCGATTAAATGCGCTGCGATAGCGAACCGCAAGCGCTTTCTCTTCTGAATTGCCCGATCTTATCATACTTGAGTCGTCACAAACTTCTCCGGAAAACCTGGCCGCAGGTTTCAAAGAAAATATCCCTGTTATTGGGCGCCCCCAATAAGTGGCAATGCTAGAGTCATGAAACGACGCAAAGACACGGGCGAGAAGATTGAAGCGTTGCGCAGCGAACTGCCGTAGCGTTCGATTCCAAGTAACAAGCTATGGCTTTTTTGCGTTCGGGGCCAGGGAAGCAACAATCCTCTCAAACCGAGGATCACCGCGGAGCGAATCCCAAAACGGTTCCAACCGTAACTCGCCATAGCGCACACCAGCGGGAATTCGCGCAACCATTTCGAGCTGCTCGAGAGCGGACTGTTTCTCTCCGGTTAACGCATAAATGGCCGCCAAATATTGGCTAAGGATCGCGCCCTCGAGTGCGTCTTTACTAATTGGACATAGATCTACGGCGCGGCGGCCTTCCTTAATGGCTTCCGTCTTCTTGCCTAAAGCGGCGTCAATCATTCCCAATGCGCACAATGCTTCGGGATAGTTCGGTTGCGCCTCGAGCCTATATTCAACTTCAGCCCGGGCGCGGCTGAATGCGTTATGGGCTGCTTCATTGTCACCACCGAGGCTTGTGATCAAGCCTTCGCACCAGCTGCGCGGGAATGGTATCCCTGAATCGCTGCACCCATCGTCAGTCAACGAGGAAAGTGCCCGGTTCCCGGCGTTACGATCGCGCTCACATAGCGCCAAATAAATGCAAGAACCAGAAATGCTTTGCGCGATGCTCGGGTCTTTGCGAAGGGCCGACTGAATAGCGGCGTGACAAGGCCGCGAATCTGCCCTGAATTTAAGATCGAGCATTGTGCGATGGATCTGGGTCACAACATCGTTCGGCACGATCGCGAGCACTCTATTCAAAGTGGTCGCGGCATCATTCATACGCCGGATCATCTCATAAGTAAGCGAGAGTTGCTTGAGCGTGGAAACGTTTCGGGGGTCCAGTTCGGCTGCGCGCTCGAATTCAGTTATGGATTCCTCCCAACGCCCTTGTCGGCGGTCAATGAAAGCAGCCAGCACAAAAACCAGCGGATCGTTAGGGAAAATATGTTTGGCTATTTCCAGCTCCCGCCGGGCATTTTCGTAATCGCGATAACCCCAGTAACGATGTTGGGCCAGTGCCAGATGGGCCTCGCCGGAATCAGCCGCCATGGTCAATAGCGTTTTTAAGGCCTGATCAGCCTGCTCCAATCTGGCTGGCGTGCGATCGAGTCCATCGGCGTACAGGAGGTCATTCGCGGTGACCAACTGATAGTGAGCCCGGACAAAGGTCGGGTCTCGGGCGATTGCGTTCTCCAATAATCCCAGCGCCTCCAAAAGGTCTTGTTTTGACCTAACATTTGGCGTGCCTTCGATCAGACTCTTTGCGCGTTCATAAAATCCGTAGGCAATGAGGTCACGAGTGGGTTGTTGCTCAATCGCTACCTTTTCCTTCGGAGATATTTTAGCCTGGAGTTTGGATACGATTTGTTGAGCAAGTTCGCTCTCGATCGCAAATACGTCGGCCAAATCTCGATCGTAATGTTCAGCCCATAAGTGCGAATCAGTTCTTGCGTCAATCAGCTGGGCGCTCACCCGGACTCGATCGCCCATGCGCTGCACGGTCCCCTCCACGATATGCGCAACCCCGAGTTGCCGGCTAATCTCTCGCAGATTGCGGGCAGATCCGCTGCCGTATTGCATTACGCTGGTGCGGCTGATGACTTTGAGATCAGCCACCTTCGCGAGATCGTTTAGAATCTCGTCATGAACGCCGTCTGTGAAATTCGTGTTCGCTTTGTCATCACTCAAATTTTGAAATGGTAAAACGGCGATGCTTTTTGCGACGATCGCAGGAACCGGTTGAAACCGGGCGTTAGGCCCCAACGTCAAGCTGGCGAAAATGACGATAGCGGCCGCTCCCAAAACGGAGCCGGCCACACTGCTCGCGAGTTTTGGATTCCTACGCGCCCAGCGCCAGATGCGCACCGGGGCTGAGACCGGTCGAGCGACAACAGGTCGGCCATCAAGCCACTGTTCGAGATCATGGGCAAGGTCACCCGCGGACTCGTAACGCGCAACTGGTTCGCGTTCCAGGCAGCGTGAACAGATTGTTTCCAAATCACGGTCAATCTCACGAACGATTGACCGCAATCTTGGTGCCGGCTTTTCTGCTGCCTGATGGATGACGGAGAGGGCGTGCTCGCCAAGAAACGGCGGGCGGCCAGCCAGCAGGTCGAACAAGATTGCGCCAAGACTGTAAACATCCGCAGTTGGTTTTAGATTCGCTGCCGGTCCGTGCGCTTGTTCGGGTGCAATGTAACCAGGGGTTCCGAAGATGGTCAGTGTGCGTGTTAGATCGCTCGATTCGTCGAGCCATTTCGCCAAACCAAAGTCGCATACTAGTGGCTCGCCACGACCGTCGAGCAGAATATTTCCGGGCTTGAGATCGCGATGAAGGATTCCTCGGCTGTGTGCGTATTCGACTGCGCGTGCGACTTTCGCCATGAGTGCGATTGCTCGACGTGTATCATTGCGAAGGGCGTCCTGGCTTTCTAACAAGCTACCGCCAGTAGCGAACTTCATGCTGAAAAACGGCAGTCCGTCCTCGCCTTCGCTCACTTCGTAAATGGGAAGAATGTTTGGATGATCGAGGCTTGCGGCCGCTTCAGCTTCGCGACGAAAGCGCACGAGGGTGTCGTGGGATTCAGCGTCATGCGCCAGAATTCGTTTCAGCGCGACGATGCGGCGGGAATGGCGTTGGCGCGCACGATAAATTACGCCCATTCCGCCTCGGCCAATTTCTTCCAAGATTTGATAGTTTCCTAGCCGCCAGTCGGCATCTCGGACCTCAACTTCATCGAGCGCGTTTTCCAAGCTGTCGCCGTCGCAGGTCTCGTCGCCGAAGCCGCGGTAGAGCATGCAATTTAGGCAAAGGCCGCGCCCGACGCGTGATGTCGATCCGCAATTGGGGCACGCGACCAACTCCTCTTCCGACCCGACTAGGCTGATGACCCCCACGGACTTCATTGCTTACTGGGTAGCGGTTAACGCCGCGCAGAGGTAACGCATCTCGTCCTCCAGATCCTCGGGTCTTTCGATGGTGTCAGCGACTTCTTCACGAAGAAGCGCGCGATATCGTTTTCGCAGCTGGTGGATCAAACGTTTCACCGATGTCTCGGGCAGGCCGAGTGTCTTGGAAAAATTCGCATAAGAGACATCTTCGCGTTCCGCCGCCAAGCCACTGCTCAGAACATCAAAAATGCGGCGCCGACCACGGCGCTCACATTCTTCAGCGAGTCGGCTCAGCGCCCGCTCGACCACAGTCGCGGCCCAGCGCACATCGAAAATCCTTTCGGCCGGCCAAGTCTCCGATTCTCGCGCTGAGATCGAGAATTGTGATGGCAATTCGGACATCCATTCGTCCCAGCGGATAAATTGCACGTCGCCGCCGCGTTTGCGCGCGCGTTGCTTGTCTCTGGCGTCGCTTAGAAAATTTTTCAGCGCTTTCAGCAGGAGCGACCGGAAACGGCCGCGGCTGGGGTCCGCCCGTTCCAGCAAATGGCCTTCAAGCAGTGTCACAAAAAAATCCTGGGCGAGATCTTGTGCATCCGGAACCGAGTAACCGTGCCGGCATATGAAGGCGAAAATCGGCCGCCAGTAAATTTGACAAAGTTGGCTGAGGGCGTCGCGTGATGTTTGAGCAGTAGCGCGGCCGTCCGCGCAAGAAAGCACCAGGCTCCAGCGAGTGGTGGTGAACCGCGCCGGAAAGTCTTCGGCCGTGGTGCCGACTTCCGAGGTCACGGCCGCGAATTATGGTATTTACGTGTTTGTTAGGCAAGCTTTACCTCGGCTCATTTTTCGGAGTGAGTGAATCGAGCAGTCGCATTTTCGTACAATTTCTCCGGAAATTCGGCCCCGAAGTTCGCGCGAACTGTCCGAGCGCTGACTCTGAATTAAACGGCAAACAGGTGATGCTTGCGCTGGAATCCCTTTAGGTCGTGCTCACCGAGGGAACGGCATGAAATTGATTTACCTAGTTTAGCATGTGCAACGTCGCTGATTGCGCAGGGCTCACCCAATGATGCCAGGAGTTTTTCCAATCGAAATACAAGATTCACCTCGCCACCCATCAACGTTTCTTCTCTCGTTGAAGGCACACCGCCAATCGCTACGGTGCCGAAGTGCACGACGAATCGGAATGACGGTCTCTCTCGCGCTTGTTCGACTTTTAAATCGATGATCGCCGACGCAACATCATCTGCCGCGCCTGGTTCATCCGGCCAATAGGCGAGAATGCCGTCGCCAAGATATTTGTTCACGGTGCCTTCATGCTGTTCGATGATGTTCTTGCAGGAGGCGAGCCAGGTGCTGACGAGCGCGGCGAGTTCGCCGCTAATCATTGATCGGCTCAGCGGCGTGAAATTCTTGATGTCCGCGACGAGCAACCAACAATCGATATTCTCCACTTCCTGCAAGGTTAAGAGAGCATTCGCTTTTAGTTCGGCCGATGACTTGCCGCGCGGCTGATGGAAAACAAATGCCTTGCCGCCAATATTGATCTCATCGCCATCATGCAGTCGGACTGGTTGGTGAATACGTCTCTTATTGAGAAAAGTGCCATTACTGCTGCCTAAATCGACCAGCCAGAACGCGCCATTTTCTTCCAGGTGAATAATGGAGTGGAGGCGGGAAACTTTTGGCGAATCGATTACGAGCGTGTTTAGCGCCGCGCGCCCGATTGAGCAGTTGCCCTCGAGACGATGTTGTTCGCCGTCGCGTTCCAACCAAGCCTCGTATTCCGGGAGGCTCATGAGGTGAACTTTGGTATCAAGATCACGCTGTTTTGGCAACGCCTGGGTGTTTGGGAATGGTAAAGCCATCTGCATGTAACAGAGTCCTTACATCCTTCTCCGGCAGGTGCCGGACGAAGTTCTCTCCAATCTAGGGAGAAGCAATCTATTGTCCGGGCGAGGCGATTTAGCTTCACCCTACGACCTAGCCCAGTGTCGCGGACCTGAAGTTTTCTGATCGATCATGACGGAAAATAAATTCCGGGCCAAAGGCAGCGAGATTCAAAATGATCATGATTAACGCGAAGAGATAAAGCCCCATCATCAACCCAATCCCGATGTGCATTCCGATGATTGCAAGCAGCCAAATGAGCCGCGTTTTCTTCGGCCAGATAAAAACTGGATAGCCAATTTCCAAAAGACAAACAGCGATTCCAATTAGCGGCAGCAGGGTTCGCCAGGAATCAACTATGGACACGGGAAGAACATTGAATGGTGGCCGGGTTAGCGCCATCCACATGCTTTCGCCTGTCCACCATCCGGGTCCGAGGCATTTCGTGAGTCCACCAAAGAAATAGATGATACAAACATGGATCTGCAGCACCCTGCGAAAGAAGCCGTGAAGATGTTGATTCTTGATCGGCGATTTCCAAAGAACTCGGTCGAGTGACATGCGGTCGGGAAAAGGAGCAACCAGCAGATAGAACAATCCTATGTTCGTGAAATTATCCACGCCGTAAGTCACAAGCCCGCTGCTGTTGACGGCAGTGAGATACAAGAACCAAGCAATGATTGCGGAAGTCCTGGAGAAAAGACCAATCACCAGAAAAATCGCGGCGACCAGCAAACAAAACCAGATAAGCGAGAGGGTTTTTTCTTCGGCCAGGCCCAAATAGCTTCCGACGGTTACAAGCCAACCTATTCGCGGAACAAGCGGTGCCTGAACTTTCGCAACAGCTTCCATTATATCTCGGCTCACCCAACCTTCCGTCCCTTGGGCGAAGACATGGGTCCAGTCACTACGCAATGAAAGGCAATACAAGATGACCTGTATTCCAATCCCGATACGCAAGAGACTTAACCAGCGGTCCGACGAAGGATGAAAAAGGAATGCAATTAGCCTGTGTTGGAATTGCCGGAACGGATTAGGACGGAAATCAGTCCCCGGATGCTCGAGGGAAAGTGAAATCATAGACGTACGAGACATGGTAAGATTCTTTTTTACCCTGTCCTGCCTCAACCCGACTTGGCTCATCGATATAGCCGTAGACGGTGCGGACGCTGATTGCGCCGGGATGGTTCTGCCATGCGGAATACGCGAGCATCTTGAGCATGGCTTGTCGCAACGGTTCGTAGTCGATCTGGCCAATGTTATCTAGCAGGCCGATGAATCTCGCGCCGGACGAGGCGCTTTCGATTTGTGGCAAATCGTATTCGACATGCCCATCTTCATAGTGCAGCTCGAAGACCAGCTTCGAACTGTTTGGCACGGATGGCGCAAAGAATCCGTAGCCACCTTCGATGCCCGCGCTATGGAGATAGGTCGCGATCGTGGCGTGAAACGGATTTGTGTCAGGCAAAGACATCCCGAGAGCGTCGCAGACAAATTCCTCCGACTTGTGCCAAACCTGGTCCAGCGAGTGCGGCAACCACGTCTCGCCGCGCCCAAGGTCCCCCAGCAGGTCGCGGCATGATACCGCCAGGATTAACGAAAAATGCAACAGTACCCACCCGAAGCACAGCCGCCTGCTCGTTAACGGTCTGATCTGGTGAACTGAAGCCGTATTACTGATACTTGGCTAGGATCGGCGTCAGCTCGGCAATTAGCTTCTTTGCGTCGTCGTCCCTCTTGACTCCTGGTCTGAAGTGGGTCGCGCACGGATCGCAGAAAACCTGATGAGACCGGTGGGACGTGCCTTTGACCTCGGCATCAGCGACTTCAGCCCTAAGTTCGGGGGTCATACGCTCGTCCTTCAATGTGCCGTTTTTGGCAATTCTCCCGTTCTCGATGGTCGCAATTTTGTAGATATCCTTCCTGTGCTCGCCGAGAATTTTGTCCATCGCGACCAAGTCATCCGGTTTCAAGTTAGTGCCCGGATGAAGGACAATTGAGTAGATATTGATTTTAACCTTTCCCGTGTGGGCTCCGGTCGTTTGATTTTGCGCGCATGAAATAATGACAGCAGAACCCACCACACCCAATGCCATTAAAACGTACTTGTGCGTTCTGAATAGGGTTTTCATAATATCGATCTTTGATCGGATCGATCCCCTTACTCAAGAGTAAAGTTTATCCCATTTCCCACGGCGGCAGAATCGTGTCGGGCCTCTGCTAACAAGAGCGCTGATGAAGCCAACCCGCATTCCACTTTGGAGGTTTTTTAGAGATTTCGAGAAGCAGAATTTTCAACTTTCGCCAGACGGCAGCAAGATCACCTACCTGAAACAATGGTATGATCACTGGCACATTTTCATTCAGGACCGCCCGAAGTCTCATGCAGAACGATTAACTCCAGACGTCAGCGACGATGTGACTGGTTACTTCTGGAGGACGGACGATCATTTGATCTACAGTCGCGGCACTCAGTTTTATCGTTTAAATATATCAACTGGCGAGATGATCGATCTCGCCGGCGGAAAGGACCTTGTTTTCGATGTTTTGCCGCAAACTGAAGGTCTTTCAGACGACGAGGTTTTGATCCAGATGCCCCGGGGGGCCCAGAATATTACAGATGTTTATCGGTTAAAGATTTCGGTATCTCCTCCTGAAGAACCGGCGCTGGTGGCTGAGCATCCCGACCCGAAAATTTTCGGATTCGTGCAGCAATGGATCGTGAACAATTCAGGAGAGGTTTGCGCGGCGCTTAGCGTGAACGGAGATCGGGATTGTCTGCTTACTCGGCCGAATTCAAAATCGCCGTTCAGAATCGTCCGGGAAATGGATTTTCGTTCTTCCATCATGGACTATTCAACTATCTGTAATGGGGACGGCAGCTCGATCTACGCCCTGTCACGAATTGGTGCTGAAGATACGAACGCTGCGGCAATGATCTCGACCGCGAACGGACAGGAAATGAAGTGTTTTTATCGTCATCCAAGGGTCGATCTAGAATTGTTTGCGATCTGGAATGGCGGTCGGCCTGCCTACGTTTCGTTCAACGACCCCACTTTGCGACATGTAGCGTTGGATAAACAGGTCGCACCAATTCTGGAAACCTTAACCAACAGGCTCCGCGGTTACGTGTTCCAAATTGTCGCTCGTGATCGGGCTGAAAAGAAATTCATTGTTCGGGCGCGGAGCGACCGCGTTCCGCGCCAGCATTATCTGCTCGATGTCTCGAATCCTCGCAGACATAGACTTACTTTCCTCGGCAACGCTGCTCCTTGGCTCGAGCAAAAGAACCTCCGCCCCGTAACTCGGATTCAATTTGCGGCGAGCGACGGCCTAACCATTCACGGTTATCTAACGTTGCCTCGCGCCCGTGGAAAAGAAAAAGTCCCTCTGGTTTTGGACGTGCATGGCGGACCCGAAAATCGGAACTATTGGGATTACGACCCGATTTATAGCGGCGAGGTCCAGTTTCTGGCGAACCGCGGTTACGCTGTACTACAGGTCAATTTCCGCGGCTCGATCGGGTACGGCAGAACTTTCTGGGAGAAAGGCTTTCGTGAGCATGGCAGAAGAATGCAAAGCGACTTGAGCGACGGAGTCAGTTGGGTCCTGAAGCATTACAACATCGATCCCAAACGGGTCGCGATCCTCGGTCGCAGTTATGGCGGATATGCCGCGCTAGCAGGAGTTACCTTCACGCCTGACTCCTACCAGGCGGCGATCAGTTATGATGGCGTATCCAACTGGGTGGCTTGGATGCACGATTGCGTGCCGCCTAACGACCCGTTTTTTGAGCAGTTTTGCATCAAGGTCGGCAATCCCACAACGGACACGGTTTATTTGAACGCAGTCGCGCCTGCGCTCCATGCAGATAGGGTCAAGAAACCGGTCTTCATTGCCCACGGCGCGCAGGATCTCGATGTTCCAAAGTCACAATCAGATCAGATGATTGCGGCGATTCAGGGAGCGGACACTGAGTATATGGTCAAAGCAGACGAGGCTCATACTTTTCAAAAACTGAAAAACAAGCTCGACTTTTATCGGGCCCTCGACCAGTTCCTGGCAAAGCATCTGGGCTAACGATTCGGGCTCACGCCAACCGAACCGCGCGCGCCGTCCAAATAGGCTTTGCCAGGGCTGGAAATCTTCATAGAGTCGTGCGCT
>Ga0210408_10005189_pt1 | contig 11471 bp, 7 predicted proteins | sample IncBWH4MmetaG_FD_155471 | JGI IMG/M metagenome (GOLD analysis project Ga0210408, IMG submission 155471) | Forest soil microbial communities from Barre Woods Harvard Forest LTER site, Petersham, Massachusetts, United States - Inc-BW-H-4-M | ecosystem: Environmental > Terrestrial > Soil >... | reverse complement strand
CCTGGAGTGGCGGCTCGATCCGTTCTCGGACGCCCGGCTGCCCTGGGTCACCGGGTACGACCACCGGGTGATCGTCTTCTGCGTGGACGGGTACACCTCCAGCCTGGCGGCGGCGGCCCTGCTGGATCTGGGCCTGCACCGTGCCACCGACGTGATCGGCGGGTACCGCGCCTGGGTGGCCGAGGGCCTGCCGTCGGCGCCCGCGGGCGCCGACACCGTCACGCTGGCGCCCGGGGCCGCCCCGGCGCTAGCGCTTGGCTGACGCCTTCGAGCCCCTGCCGTTCGAGTCCAGCTGGGAGAGGCCGTTCCAGGCCAGGTCGATCAGGTTGGCGGCGACCTCTTCCAGCTTGGGCTTGCGGGCGTCGAGCCACCACTGCCCGGTGAACGCGACCATGCCCACCAGCATCTGGGCGTACAGCGGCGCGAGCTTGGGATCGTGGCCGCGGGAGGCGAGGAAGTCGGCCAGGATGTACTCGACCTGGCCGGCGATGTCGCTCAGCAGCGTGCCATAGGTGCCCGTGCCCGAGCCGGGGTTGGAGTCCCGGACCAGGATGCGGAAGCCGTCCGTGTTCTCGTCGATGTAGCGGAGCAGGCCGACCGCCGCGACCTCGAACGTCTCCCGGGTGCGGGCGCCGCCGAGCAGCGTGGTCGCCATCGTCAGCAGGCGCTCCACCTCCCGGTCGACGACCACCGCGTAGAGGCCCTCTTTACCGCCGAAGTGCTCGTACACCACCGGCTTGGACACGCCGGCCTGCGCGGCGATCTCCTCGATCGAGGTCCCCTCGAACCCCCGCTCGGCGAACAGGCGGCGCCCGATACCCAGGAGCTGCTCGCGCCGTTCCTTCCCGGTCATTCTCTTCCGGCCGGATGCATGGGGCTGGGAACTCACCGGTACATCATCGCGACTCCGCGGTCGCCGCGCCACGTACCCGGTCGGTGCGTCGCGTCATGGAGCCGAGTTTCCGCTTCGCCGTGGCGGGCCGCTTGGCGGTGAGCCGCTCCTCGTCCGGCCAGCGCACGTCGTAGGCCCAGCCCAGCTTCTCGAACGCCCAGATGACCCGGGCGCTGGGGTCGAGCTGGCCCTTTAGTGCCCCGTGCCGGGCGCAGGTGGGGTCCGCGTGGTGCAGGTTGTGCCAGGACTCGCCGAACGAGGCGATCGCCATCCAGGCCACGTTCTTCGACTTGTCGCGTACCTCGAACTCCTCGCTGCCGAAGGTGTGGCAGATGGAGTTGATCGCCCAGGTGACGTGGTGCAGCAGCGCGACCCGGACCAGGCTGGCCCAGAAGAACGCGGTCAGCGCGCCGTGGATGGACATTCCCCACAGGCCGCCGATGAGGGGGGGGAGCAGCAGGGTGACCGCGACCAGCCCAGGGAACCAGGCGTCGACGCTCTTGATCCTCCGGTCGGCGAGCAGGTCGGGGGAGAACTTCTCCTGCGAGGTCTTGTTCGGGTCGAAGAGCCAGCCGATGTGCGCGTAGGCCAGGCCCTTGGACAGCGCCTTCCAGTCGTCCCCGTACCGCCAGGGCGAGTGCGGGTCGCCTTCGCGGTCGCTGTACTTGTGGTGCCTGCGGTGGTCCGAGACCCAGGTGATGACCGGTCCCTCGATGGCCAGGCTGCCGGCGATCGCCAGCGCGACCCGCAGGCCGGTCTTGGCCTTGAACGAGCCGTGGGTGAAGTACCTGTGGTAGCCGACGGTAATGCCGAGGCCGGATACCCAGTAGAAGACCAGCGCGATCACCACGTCGTGCCAGCCCAGGCCCCAGCCCCAGAGCAGCGGGATGGCCGCGACCAACGCTATTAGCGGGATGGCCACGAACACGCCCACCAGGAAACGCTGGAGCTCCGAGGTCTTCTCCTCCTCGAAGTCCGGGCGGGACGGGCGGACCCGGGTTCTGGTGGCCGTCGGATCGACGGTTCCCCCGACGGTTCCGGCGGGCGCGGGCGTGGCCGGCGAGGTGGCCTGGGCCGCCCGCTGGGCGGTCAGGCGAGCCGGGTCGGTGGTGGCTTCAGCCGCGTGGACGGTGTCGGGAGAAGTGGTCATCGTGCTCCTCTGAAACTAGACGAAACGGGCACGAGCGCTCGTACGCTTACGTAACCGTAGCCTACGGCACCGTAGGTTATGCAAGGGTCGGCGGATGAATTTCTGCAAATAGACCTATGAATTTCGTATGCGCCGCTCGCCGGTTGTCTCGTAATGCGAGACACCTCAGCGGCCCGTGTCCTGTTCGTTACATAGGGCTGATCTTGGTAACCGGCTCGCGATGGCGGCTACCCGGTCGGTGCGCTCGCATGCGCGCGGATCCTCCCGGATATTGCAGGCAGTTGTTCGGATTCAGGTCCGGTAAAGTGAGCATCCGAACCGTCCCGGGTCCTCTAGCCTGGCAGGAGAGCGGACTTTGAATCCGTCAACGAAGGTTCGAATCCTTCCCCGGGAGCAGTAGGTGGGTTCGACGCCTGACCTATGTCAGCGTCAGCTACCCCGCCCATGATGGCCGTCGACCAGCCTTCGATTTTGCGGTAGAGACCGCTGCTCCGCCGGACGTCGATGCGGAGGCAGCCGTGGTACTCGTCGCCGGTGTTCTTCCGTACCGTCTTGGGGTTGTGGCGCTTTAGCGTAGGAGTACGGAACTGGTCTGCCGAGGCGCCGGTAACCTCCAGCCAGAACCGCTGAGCTGATTTCACATCGGCGCTTTCATGGATGTACACGCGGAAAATGGCATCGCTCAAAGAGGTCCCGGCCGTCTCGAGGAACCTGAGGAAGAAGCGAATGAGCGCAGGATCGCTGTTGATGAACACGACCCGGTCGGCCCGTCGGCCGGGTTTGTTCTTCGTCCCCTCGCACCAGTAGGCCATGGCGCCGGCGATGATCAGCTCGCGCTCAGCCAGATCCCCGATCTCGGCGGCGGCCGCTGCCCGGGCTGCGGCGCGCCTGGCCTCTTGTACCTGGCGCTCAGCTGCCCAGTAGCGGCGTACTCCCTCGGCCGCCCGCCGCCGGCCTTCCTCGTAACTGAGCCGGGCCGGGCGGGCCAGGTCGCGCACCCACAGCGAGACGGAGCTCTTGGCTACGCCGAGAGCGGCGGCGATCTCCTCGTAGTCCAGGCCCTGCTCGCGGAGTTCGCGGGCGCGCGCCCGCAAGGTGTCTTTGGCGTTGGGGCGGCGGGTCCACTCCGGCGGCGGCTGGCCCCTGAGGGCGTCGTCGAGCGTGGTATTGCTCATCGGGCCGAGGATTTCTTTGATCTGGCGACGGGACCTGCCCTCGCGACGGAGCTGGACAATGCGTGCCCGCAAGACGGTCATTCTTGAGCTGTTCGCATATTCGAATTCTAGTACGATCGTCTGACATTTTGACGTCTGATTACGCTCATGTACGCGAATAACATGAAGTTTCGGTTTCTTCTCGTCCACGACGACATAGAAATCCGGTCTCATGGTGTTGTCGCAGCACGAGTCCCGGGCCGGGGCGCCGATGCTCCTTCTGGCCGGGCGTCTGGCCAGGCCATGCGTTATAGTTAGTTGACGTCAAGCAAGTTTCTAGTGGTGCCAAAGTTGCCTGTGAGGCTTAGGGCCAATGACTTCCAATTCTGGTCAAGTGAGGGCTGGCGTGCCTGAGAAGGCCGGGCCGGGTCCGCACTACAAGTGGATCGCGCTGTCCAACACCACGCTGGGCGTGCTGATGGCGACGATCAACCAGTCGATCGTGCTGATCGCGCTGCCGGACATCTTCCGCGGCATCGGGCTGAACCCGCTGAGCCCGGACAACACCAGCTACCTGCTGTGGATGTTCATGGGGTTCCTCGTGGTATCCGCCGTGCTGGTGGTCAGCTTCGGGCGGCTGGGGGACATGTTCGGCCGCGTGCGGATGTACAACCTCGGGTTCGCGATCTTCAGCGTGGCCTCGATCTTCCTGACCGTCACCTGGCAGCACGGCACCGCCGGGGCGCTGTGGCTGATCGGCTGGCGGATCGTGCAGGGCATCGGCGGCGCGTTCCTGTTTGCCAACTCCACCGCGATCCTCACCGACGCGTTCCCGGCCAATCAGCGCGGCACCGCGCTGGGCATCAACTCGATCGCCGCGATCGCGGGCTCGTTCCTCGGGCTGCTGCTCGGCGGCGTGCTCGGCCCGATCAACTGGCACCTGGTGTTCCTGGTCTCGGCGCCGATCGGGGCGTTCGGCACCGTGTGGGCGTACTTCATGCTGAAGGACATCGGGGTTCGCAAGCACGCCCGGATGGACTGGTGGGGCAACATCTTGTTCGCCGCCGGGCTGATCGCGATCCTGGTCGGCATCACCTACGGCCTGCTGCCCTACGGCGGCCACCCGATGGGCTGGACCAACCCGTGGGTGCTCACCGCGATCTTCGGCGGGGTGGCCCTGCTGGTGATCTTCGGCTTCGTCGAGACGAAGGTCGCCGAGCCGCTGTTCCGGCTCTCCCTGTTCAAGATCCGCGCCTTCGCCGCGGGTAACGTCGCCAACTTCATGCTGGCGCTGGGCCGCGGCGGCATGCAGTTCATGCTGATCATCTGGCTGCAGGGCATCTGGCTGCCGCTGCACGGGTACAGCTTCAGCCAGACCCCGCTGTGGGCGGGCATCTACCTGGTCCCGCTGACCATCGGCTTCCTGCTCTCCGCGCCGCTGTCCGGCATCCTGTCCGACCGGTACGGCGCGAAGGCGTTCACCGTCGGCGGGTCGCTGCTGACCGCGCTGACCTTCTTCGTCTTGCTCTTCCTGCCGGTGAACTTCACCTACTGGGAGTTCGCGCTGATCATCGCGTTCAACGGCTTCGGGTCCGGGCTGTTCGCCTCGCCGAACCGGGCCGAGATGATGAACGCGGTGCCGGCCAACCAGCGCGGCGCGGCCGGCGGCATGATCGCCACCTTCATGAACACCTCGTTCGTGCTGTCCATCGGGGTCTTCTTCTCGCTGATGGTGGCCGGGCTGTCCAGCAAGCTGCCGGGCGCGCTGTCCGGCGGCCTGGTCGCGCAGGGCATCCCGGCGCACGCCGCGCAGCAGATCTCGCACCTGCCGCCGATCGGCGTGCTGTTCGCGGCCTTCCTCGGCTACAACCCGATGCAGCAGCTGCTCGGCCCGCTGCTCGGGCACCTGCCCGCCGGCCACGCCGCCTACGTCACCGGACGCCAGTTCTTCCCGCACCTGATCACCGCCCCGTTCCACGACGGCCTCGGGGTGGCGTTCGCGTTCGCGATCGCGGCCAGCCTGATCGCCGCCGTCGCGTCGCTGCTCACCGGCCGGCGCCCGCGGCCCGCTGCGCCCGAGCCGCTCGGCGCCGAGCTGGCCGCGGTAGCCGGAGACGCCGGCCTCGAGCCCAGCGAGATCGTCGGGGCCGGCCCGGAAGCGGAGAACGCGCGGGAGGTGCCCGAGGCACGGGGAAATGGCCAGTCACCTGCGGTTACGAAGTCCGCCGGACCGGAGCCGAGCTGATCCGGCGGCTGGTTCCCCAGGCCAGTGCCCTTACCCTGGGAGCGGAGCCGGGGGGAAACTGCCCCCGCCGTCACGGAACCAGCCATCCGATCATGGTCGCCGGACGGTATCCTGCAGATGAGGGGCGGGTAAACACATGCGCCGTCGCGTCCCGGAACCCGAAGCATCCTGACCAGTGCCGGCTGGGCGGTTCGGCGGGTTGATCCGTCCGCAGACCGCAGCTGCTGGCGCGCAACCCGAGGAGACTTGCCGCCGTGAGCCAACCTCGCCCCGTCGCTGTCATCGTCCTCGCCGCGGGCGAGGGCACGCGGATGAGATCGCGGACCCCCAAGGTGCTGCATCCCCTGTGCGGTCGCAGCATGCTCGGGCACGTGCTGACGGCGGCCCGCGGGCTCGACCCGCAGCGCCTCGTCGTGGTGGCCGGCCACGGCCGGGAGCAGGTCAGCGCCGAAGCCGTCCGCATCGCCCCTGACGCGCACGTGGTCGTGCAGGACCGGCTGGGCGGCACCGGCCACGCGGTCCGCATGGTGACCGAGGCGCTCGGCGACCTGCCCGGCATCGTCGTCGTCACCTACGCGGACATGCCGCTGCTGCGCACGCAGACGCTGGCCGCGCTGGTACGGGAGCACGCCGCCGCGGGGAACGCGGTGACCGTGCTGACCGCGCGGGTCGCCGACCCGTCCGGGTACGGGCGCATCATCAGGGACGACGGCGGCTCGCTGGCCGAGATCGTGGAAGACGCCGACGCCACCGCGGCGCAGCGGACCATCGACGAGATCAACTCCGGCTGCTACGCCTTTGACGGAGCCCTGCTGGCCGACGCGGTCAAGCGGGTCGCCACCGGCAACGCGCAGGGCCAGGAATACCTCACCGATGTGGTCAGCATCCTGCGCGCCGACGGCCACCTGGCGGGTACGGTGCTCGCCGCCGACGCGGCCGAGATCCAGGGCGTGAACGACCGGGTCCAGCTCGCCCGGGTGCAGCAGGCCTGCAACAGCCGCCTGCTCGAAACGTGGATGCGGGCCGGCGTCACGATCATGGATCCGTCGTCGACCTGGGTCGACGTGGACGTGACGCTGGCCGCGGACGCGGAGATCCTGCCCGGTACCCACCTGGAGGGCCGGACCGACATCGCAGCCGGAGCCCGGATCGGCCCGGACTGCTTGCTCCGGGACACCTCAGTCGGCCCGGACGCCACGGTTCTGTACACCGTCTCGGAGTCGGCCGAGATCGGCCCCGGCGCGAGCGTCGGGCCTTATGCCCGGCTGCGCCCGGGCACCAGGATCGGCCCGGGAGCGCACATCGGCACTCACGTGGAGCTGAAGAACGCCACGGTGGGCGAGGGCGCCAAGGTCCCGCACCTGTCTTACGTGGGCGACGCGGACATCGGCGAGCACGCGAACATCGGCGCGGCCACGATCTTCGCGAACTACGACGGGATGGCCAAGCACCGCACGACGGTCGGCCCGAACGTGTTCACCGGCAGCGACACGGTCCTGGTGGCTCCGGTGACCGTCGGGGACGGGGCATACACCGCGGCCGGCTCGGTGATCACCGAGGACGTGCCGCCGGGAGCGCTCGGCGTCGCCCGCGGCAGGCAGCACAACTCGGCCGGGTGGGTGGAGCGGCAGCGGCCCGGCACGGGGTCCGCCGCGGCCGCCGCGCGCGCCCGCCAGGCGGCGGAGCCGGCCACCTCAGCTCCGCGCACGGGAGGCCCGTCGCCTGCGGAAGGCGCGGGGGACGAGGAGCACGGAGAGGTCGAAGGGACTCAGCCCAGATGAGCGAGATGACGCCTGCGGGCGCGAAGAAGATGCTGCTCGTCTCGGGCCGCGCATTCCCCGCGCTGGCTGAGGAGGTGGCGACGTGCCTGGGCATCAAGCCGACCCCGACCAAGCTCTTCGACTTCGCCAACGGCGAGATCTTCGTCCGCTTCCTGGACTCCGTCCGGGGCTGCGATGTGTTCGCGCTGCAGAGCCACACCTCGCCCATCAACGAATGGATCATGGAGCAGCTGATCATGGTCGACGCCCTCAAGCGGGCCTCGGCCAGGCGCATCACGGTGGTGACGCCGTTCTTCGGCTACGCACGGCAGGACAAGAAGAACCGGGGCCGGGAGCCGATCTCGGCCCGGCTGATGGCCGATTTGTTCGCCACCGCGGGCGCCGACCGGCTCATGGCGGTCGACCTGCATACCGCCCAGATCCAGGGCTTCTTCGACGGCCCGGTCGACCACCTGTTCGCGCTGCCCATCCTGGCCAGTTATGTCGAGAAGAAGCTCGACGTCAGCCAGGTCACCGTGGTCGCACCCGATGCCGGCCGGGTCCGGGTCTGCGAGCGGTGGACCGACCGGCTCGGCTGCCCGCTGGCCATCATCCACAAGCGGCGCGACCCTGACATGGCCAACCAGGTCCGGATGTTCGAGGTGGTCGGGCAGGTGGCGGGCCGCACCTGCATCCTGGTGGACGACATGATCGACACCGGCGCGACCATCGCCAAGGCCGCGGAGGCCCTGTTCGAGCAGGGCGCGGACCGGGTCATCGCCACCGCCACCCACGGCGTGCTGTCCGGCGCGGCGGTGGACATCCTGAAGAACTCCCGGATCAGCGAGATCATCATCACGAACACGCTGCCGGTGCCGGTGGAGAAGCGGTTCGACAAGCTCACCGTGCTGTCGATCGCGCCGCTGCTGGCCCGGGCGATCAACGAGGTGTTCAGCGACGGCTCGGTCACCAGCCTGTTCGACGGCCAGAGCTGAGCCGGCCAGGAAGCCACGAAAGCCGCGAAGCCTGGAGACCGTCGTCCCCGCCCCCGCCAGAGGCGCGAGGACGACGGCCACGCTGTCGGTTCCGGGCGGTCCTGGCCGCGAGGCCGGCCCCTCCCTCTCCCCTGCCAGGGACCAGGACCGCTTTCCGCCGCGCCCACCCCGCTAGGCGAGACGGCGGTTTGGGCGCCGGTCGGACGACGCCCCCGTTGCCGTCCGGCGCGACTGCGCACCGCAGGCTACGGTGCCGACGCGACTCATCGTGGGGCCGGTGGTTTACGCACCGATTGAGCCATGGTTAAGTGAAAGCTCTGACGGCCGACCGTCTAGCCGGAGGCGAGTGATCCCGGGTAATGATGAGGTTCCGCCTGCTCGGGCCGGTTGAGGTCCGGGTCGGCGAAGACTGGCGGGGAATCGGAGCGCCCAAATGGCGTTCCGTGCTGGCCGCGCTGCTGATCCACCCGGGGCAGATCGTCTCCGCCGACACGCTGATCAGCGAGCTCTGGCGGGAAGACCCGCCGGCCCGGGCGGCCAACCTGGTCAGCATCTACGTGCTGCGGCTGCGCCGCCTGATGGACGACCCCGACGGGCACCTGCTGGTCACCCGCGCCCCCGGCTACCAGTTGCGGGTGGCCGGGGACGACACCGACGCGCTGCTGTTCGAGGCCATGGTGCGGGACGGCCGGCGGGCGTTCGCCGCCGGAGACCCCGAGCGGGCGGCCAGCCGGCTGACCGAGGCCCTCGGCCTGTGGCACGGCCGTCCGCTGGCCGACGTCCCGCCGACGCCGCTGGTCGAGGCGGAGGCCGAACGGCTGGCCGAACTCCGCCTCGGCGCCGACGAACTGCGGATCACGGCCGAACTCGCCCTCGGCCAGCACGACCAGGCCGTCGCCGAGCTGCGCAGGCTGCTGGCCGACCATCCGCTGCGAGAGGGCCTGTGGCTGCTGCTGATGCGCGCCCTGGACGGCGCCGGGCGGCACGCCGAGGCGCTCGAGGTCTACGCGCGGGCGCGGGACGCCATCTCCGAGCAGCTGGGTGTCGACCCCGGGGCCGAACTGCGCCAGCTGTACGCCGAGCTGCTGGCCAAGGACACCGCCGCCCCCGCAGGCGTGATCACGGCCGGGGTGGTGACCCCCCCCGATGAACCCGCTCCCGAGCCGCGCCCAGCGCGCAGTGCCCGGCGCGCGGCCCAGGGCCCCGCACAGCTTCCGGCCGACGTCGCCGACTTCACCGGCCGGGACGAGCAGGTGAAGCGGCTGAGCGACCTGCTGTCGGGGACGGGCGCGAGCGGCGATCCAGGCGCGGTCCGCATCGCCGTGGTGGCAGGCGCGGGCGGCCTGGGCAAGACCTCGCTGGCCGTGCACGCCGCGCACCGGGTCCGCCGCCGGTTCCCCGACGGCCAGCTGTACGTCGACCTGCTCGGCGCGACGCCGGCCGCGCTCACGCCCGGCGACGTGCTGGCCCGGTTCCTGCGCGACCTCGGGGTGGATGGCAAGGACATCCCGGTGGACGAGGCCGAGCGCGCGGCCAGGTACCGGACCGCGCTGGCCCGGCGCCGGATGCTGGTGGTGCTGGACAACGCGCGCGACGCGGCCCAGGTCAGGCCGCTGCTGCCGGGATCCGCGTCGTCCGCGGTGCTGGTCACGACGCGGAACCGGATGCCCGACCTGGCCAGCACCAAGCTGGTCGACCTGAACGTGCTGGACGACGACGAGGCGCTGAAGCTCTTCGTCAAGGTGGTGGGCGAGGAGCGGGCCGCGGCCGAACCCGAGGCCACCGCCGAGCTGCTCGACGCCTGCGCCGGCCTGCCGCTGGCCATCAGGATCTGCGCGGCGCGGCTGGTCACCCGCAGCGGCTGGACCATCCGGGCGATGGCCAGCCGGCTCCGCGACGAACACCGCAGGCTGGACGAGATGCGCGCCGGGGATCTCGCCGTCCGGGCCAGCTTCGAGGTGAGCTTCACCAGCCTGCCCGCCAGCACCGACAAGCAGGGCATCGATCCGGCCCGCGCGTTCTGCCTGCTCGGCCTGTGGCAGGGCTCCTCGATCTCGTCCGCCGCGGCGGCCGCCCTGTTCGGCGTCCCGGAGTACGCGGCCGAGGACGCCCTGGAGCTCCTGGTCGACACCCACCTGCTGGAGTCGGTGGCCCCGGACCGCTACCGGTTCCACGACCTGCTCCGGGTCTACGCCGCCGACCGGGCCGCGGACTCCGAGCCCGCGGCCGAACGCGACGCCGCGGTCGCCCGCCTGCTCGGCTGGTACATGCGCACCGCCGACGCCGCCGCGGCCGCTGTGGCGCCGCCGAGCCGCTACAACATGCCGCTGGACGTCCCGGAAGACGTCACGGCGCTCGTCTTCCCCAACGCCGAAGAAGCCCTCGCCTGGTACGACAGCGAGCGCGCCAATCTGATCGCCGCCACCCGCCAGGCCGCGGGCTCCGGCCTGCACGAGATCGCGTGGCGACTGCCGGCTCCGCTGTACCTGGTCTTCAACAGCCGCGGGAACTGGACGGACTGCATCGCGACGCACCGGATCGCGCTGGACAGCGCCCGCCAGGTCGGCAATCGCCAGGGCGAGGCCTGGGTGCTGAACAACCTTGGTAACGCACTCGGAGTGACCCGGGATCCCGAAGGCATCTCCCATCTCGAGCGGTCGTTGGCCATCCGGCGCGAGATCGGTGACCGGGCCGGGGAGGCGCAGGCGGCGGCCAACCTGGCCGACGCCAATCAGTGGCTCGGGCGGACAGCCGAGGCTCTTGAGCTGTACCGGCGTGCGCTGGAGCTGAACCATGAGGTGGGAAACCGGTACGGAGAGGGCGTCGCCCTGGTCAACGTGGGATGGACGCTGCTCGACCTCGACCGCGCCGGGGAGGCCATCGACCAGCTCCTGCAGGCCCAGCGAACCTTCTCCGAGATCCGCTACCTGGACGGCGCCGGCTATGCCCTGCACATCCTGGGCCGCTGCTACCTGTCGCTGCACCGGGACGAGGAGGCGCTGAGCTGTTTGCAAGAGGCGCTGACCAGCCACCAGGCCACCGGTAACCGGCGCAGGCAGGCGGCGACCCTGAGGTCGCTGGGCACCGCGCAGAGCCGTGTCGGCCAAGCCGCCGAGGCCCGCGAATCCTGGGGCCAGGCAGCCGCCATCTTCACCGAGCTCGGTGACCGCGCCGAGGCGGAAGAGGTCCGCGCCGAGCAAGCGGAATCGGACATTTCCTGAGATTCCGGTAACGATCATGTGGGGTCGATACGATGCTGCGCGTCTCCCCCGCAC
>Ga0210408_10005187_pt1 | contig 11472 bp, 13 predicted proteins | sample IncBWH4MmetaG_FD_155471 | JGI IMG/M metagenome (GOLD analysis project Ga0210408, IMG submission 155471) | Forest soil microbial communities from Barre Woods Harvard Forest LTER site, Petersham, Massachusetts, United States - Inc-BW-H-4-M | ecosystem: Environmental > Terrestrial > Soil >... | reverse complement strand
GGAATTCGAATAAATCTTCTCATCCCGCGTCATCAATTTATCACAGAACAGGGTCTCAACCACCACCGTTTCCGTGATGACCATGGGCGGTTCCACACCCGACTTGGTAGCGGTCGGCGCATCCCCCGGCTTGCCAATCTCCCCCAGAAAGGCGGTCGTCACATCCTGCCCCGCCGTGGCTCGGCTATACTCAACCCGCGTCTGTATTCCCAGGTTCGTGGCCGGCGCCCTATAAGCCGCGCCCCGCACGATGAGGTTCTTGACTTCATTCAGGCGCGGCGCGTTCAAATACAGTTCCTGATGGCGACTGATCTGATTCCAGTGTTGTTGCCGGATCTGGTAGCCACCAGTGGGCACATTGAGCCAGTCCACTTTTAGGATCGAGAGTACCTTATTACGCACAACCGGCACATACTCTACCCGCGCAAACAAATTCCACGGCTGCAGCAACTCCGTGCAAATTTCCAGAATATTCTTTCCGTAAACCGTGTAAGTGTTCCAGAGCGGATAGTCAGGAAACTCCAGGGCTCCCACCTGCAGACCAATGAGTGCGGCGCTATCCTTGATGATCTGCGAAGCCAGCGGCAAATTGTTCGGAGGTCGCGAAACCCAAGGCCGGGTAATGCGAATCGACTCCAGGCCACGCGCTCCCTGATCCCGACCGGAAGCCTGATAATTGACTGTATCAGGCCCCTTGACGCGGGTAACGGTGTCAACCTCTCCAGTCATCAAGTGCAGTCGGTTATAGTCGTAGCCCGCCCAGAGATCAACCTGGAAGCCGCATTGGACTGGGATCGACTTGCGGTAGTTGATGGTAAAACCACGCGAGAAGTTCCCGAAGCTATCGGCGATCTCCCAGTCATAGATGCTGGAGTCGCCATCACCTGCGGGCAGATCAACCCGCGCCAGCGCTTGCAGTTGCTGTTGGGTGCCAAGGGTGATCCGCGCCTTGGCGGAAATCGTGTGAGTTGTCTTCCCGGATAGGTTCGCCTTCGCCTGGATGCTTTGTCGGGTGGTCCCACTCACTCGCGCCTTGGCCGAGATCGTCGTTGCCGCGCGAGTGTTCGTGTCCTCGGCGTAAGGGACGATAGCGTTGTCCCACGGCAGCGAGACATGATCCGTGGCCCCACTGGCAGGAATGGATGCAGGGGCATAGGAGCGGCTGATGCTGCCGCCTGGCAGGGTAAGCACCTGCAGGCAGTTGGCGTTGTTGGCGGCAGCCGTGGAGGTGACCGCCAGCGTGCTACCGGTGGCATCGATCCAACCAGGAGCGATTGCCCCGTTGGCATCCGTGTAGAGCGTCAGATCCCCGTCAGGGTTGAGCGGGTCGAACCGATAGACCTTGCTCTGCGACCAGAAGTAGAGATAGCCGCCGAAGAACTTCAGCCCGCGCGTGAGAATGCGGCCGGCGTTCGTCCCGCTGTGGCCAGGGATCGAGAGTCGCGTGGTGAGGTTGAAGTTCCCCGTAGACTGAGCCACCCCCGAGCTGCTGACCCGGATCAGGTAGCAGTTGGCGCTGTCCTGGCCCAGCGCCCAATAGTGGCCGCGAATGAGGTCCCAGGCAATCCCCGTGACCTGATCGACGCTGCCAAACCCCGCTGCAGTCGCCCAGGTCGCAATCGAGTAGTCGTTCTGGAAAACCCCGGTGGGGCTGAACTGACTGACGAAGCCGCCGGCATTATCGGTCAGCCAGACGGTGCTGTTGGCGACTGCAAGGATACTGCGCTTGGTAGAATCAGGGGTAATACGGCCCGCACCGATGCCGCGCTTGCCCCCGAAGGTCTGGACCACGCCTCCGGTTGCAGCATCGAAGCGCAGTACCCGGCAGGTCATCACATCCAGCGCGTAGACACTGGCCGCATCGCTGGTCAGGCCGCAGGGGAGGACGAAATCGGTGGGGCCGAGGGCGAAGGAGAGAGGGAGCCCTGTGACCGAATCAAAATTCGTGTTGAAGAAGGGGGAAAAGGAGGAATTGTATTGGCCGATGTCACGCACGAAAGCGCCAGTGGTATGATCCCACTGGGTCAGGCGCTGATTAGATGTGTCTAAAATGAAGCCGTAATTGGACATATTGAAATGGATATGCCGATTTTGTGTTCATTTATACACAGTTATAACGAGTTATACACAAATCTATATATAACTCGTTATAACTGTGTATAACTACTCGAAAATCTGCGGCCCCCGGTGCGAGAGAATGGACGCCTTGGCACTGATGGTGCGCACGGATCTTATATACGAACGCTGGGTCGGCCTCGTCACTGGTCCGGTAGGCATCTGGTAGTTCACGCTGTAGGACACGCTCAACCCGGTAGAGATTGGCAGAACGATATTGGCCTTGGCGCTGATCGTCTGGAAGGTCGGGAACGGGACGCCTGCCGTAAAGTTGACCACCAGCGTCGCGGTAGTCGATACAGCGATCTTGTAGTCGACCTCCAGCGAGGTCGTAACCAAAGCCAGGATGTTCGCCTTGGCCGAGATCGTCTTTGGCCCTGGCACAAGGTTGGCCTTGGCCGAGATGGTTTTGACACCACCCGCCGTTATCCGCGCCTTGGCGGAAATGCTCTGTTGATTGCCGGGGCCAGGCAGCAGGCGCGCTTTAGCCGAGATCGTCCGCGAGGTGGCGTTGTAGATGTTCGCTTTCGCCGAAATCGTGAAGCGCGGACTCTGCAGGTTCGCCTTGGCCGAGATCGTCTGCTTGGTTGTATTGAGGATGTTGGCTTTGGCGCTGATCGTCCGAAGCGTAGCGCCGCCACTATCACCCGCACCAAGCTCTATGTGGGAGAGTTGACTATTCGCAGTGCCAAGACGGGCGGTAAAGGCCACAGTCTAGCCTCACACCCCATTCCAGGAATAAACACCCACTGCTACCGGCAGCCCGTTAGCGCAAGCGAATACGCCGGCCTGATTAGGAGCCACCCCTAAAAATGTGGTTCTGCCTTCCGTGAAAACGTCAAGCCAGTTGATGCCATCGTGGGACACGGAATAGGTTCGATTGGTGGTCCCATCATCGTGGATCTTAAACCAAGTGTATGTTTTACCGAGAAGCGTGTTGTTGAAGGCATCGGAACCACGAGTGTTTGCATCGGTCCATTGCACGACTCGCAAGGTCAAAGAGCCGCTAAAGATGCTTTGTTCGAGAGTGAGAAGTTTTCCTCCCCCGCTGTCGCGCAGGGCCAACCCACAAGAAGTAAAGGTCGAAGAATGAATCCAACTCTCCAAATGGACGATCCAGGTATAAGCGCCAGCCGCCAATGTCTTCACCCAAAGCTCCGCGTGAGATGCGCCGATACTGGGAGCATTGAGGAAAAGAGAACCGGCATTGTCAACCAAAGTAGCCGTCGTTACGTTGACAGCCGTTAACGTGCTGGCAAGAGGAGGCGCGGTCAACTCGGTCACCCGGCCCCACGGATTCCAGGAACTGCTGGTGTCTCGCAGGAGAGAGATGCCATCGGTAGGCAAATAGAGACGGCCCAGGAGAGAGGAAGAAGGAAGGGCGGCATAACTGCTGGAAAGGATGGCATCGCCGACCAGGCCGAATAAACCACCGACTGTAAGGACCTGTGTCACAGCAATTCCGTTTGCGTGCGCTGCTGCAGTTGTCCCTTCCTGACCGCGAACAATCGTGAAGGTGTTGCTGCTAACCCCGGTGACAAGGATGATCTCCGATTCAATCAGGATTCTGAACTGTGGTTGTGGCCAGTTAAGGGTGCTGGTTACTGTAACCGTGGTGTCACCCGATGCGATGCCGCCGCCCTGGTTGATCGTAGTGGAAAGCGCATTACCGTACGATTCTGATGCCATCTAGCCACCTATGCAACAACTGCGGCAAAGCCAAGCCTCGCCGCAGTTGGTTCCTTTTAGTAATTCGGATAGTTATAAACACCTCAGAGCGATTCGGCTCTATCCTCGACTTCATTCTGCTGCTTTCTATACCTTCTAAGATATTCAAGGCATTTTTCTAGTTTTAGAATCTCGTCGTCAAAAAAAGCCAAACCTAAGTTACAAAGTCGACAAAGGAGCCCTCTGACCGTGCCACTGGAATGATTGTGATCGACAACGAGCACTCCTTCGCTTTTATTCTTGTGGTTTGATGTTGGAACGTTGCAAATACCACATCCACTGTTTTGAAGTTGATACAAACCTAGATACTGATCGACAGTGATGTTATATTTTTTCTTAATATTGTAAGCCCAGTTCTCACCTACGTTGCGCAGTATTCTATTTCTAGTTTCCTGTGACACTTTAACCCCATCTGGAATTAAAACACCACCAGAGGTGCGGCTTAAGTATTCTAGGGCTCGCATGACCAACTGGATGTCGTCGCGAAACAATCCAACAGCACGATTACATCTATAACAAAGTAGGCCCCGTACGGCTCCGGTCGCATGATCGTGATCCACCGCCAATTGTTTAACTCTGCTGGCTACCAGTTTACTTTTTCCACCATAATACATTGCCGTCTCTGGTTGACTACAGATGGCACATACGCCATTTTGTGATTCGTGTAAATCTTCGTAATCCGACAAAGATAACCCAAATTCGATCTTCAATCTTTGTTTTCGGCTATTTAGAGAGCGCCGTTCATTACCAGCGTTGGCAAGTTTTTGCTTCAGAAGAATTTCTTCCCTGTGCCTTTTATAATAATCTTGTTTTCTTTGTTTTAGGATCTCGGGAGTTTTGGAAATGGCTTCCTTTTCTCGCATCCGTGACGCCTTAACTTTGTCAGGGTTGAGTAATTTCCATTGCTTGACATACTGATAGTTATAAGAACGTACTTTCTCTATGTTTTTACGTCTGTATTCTCTAGCAGAAGCGTTTATCTTTTCTTTGTTATTATCCCTGTATTTCTTGTTGGAAGCTCTAACTTTCTCTTTGTTATTATCGCGATACCTCTTTTGTATCTCTCGTCGTTTCTTTAATTTTTCTTCCTTGTCATCCATAGCAAACACTGTCAATGCAAGTTATGTACCAATAGTATTCTCCCAAACCTGCCAATCCCCACTATCCTCGATACAAATGGTAAAAATTTCTTCTCCAAGCCTCCATCCCAAAACCTGAACTATGTGCGTATCGCTGTCCTTACCGGCTGAGTACTGGCCAAACGTCAGCGTTACTTTACGATAGTATTGGATCTCATAAGGGTCAGTAGGAAACGGGAGCAGTTCTTCCACACCATTGACGCCGAATCGGGTCAACGGTTGCGGTTCATTGAGTTGATATCGCTTTGCAACAACGAACCCGTGGCCTTCAATCAGGCCATACCAGGGCAATCCATCAGGATCGAAGTGAGGGATGATCCAGAATTCGGAAACATTCGGGAGATGCACGGCCGAGAACGGTGTTTCTCCCCCTTCGGCCGGATACTGCTGCAGATGCTGGCCGTCGCGGTAGCGTACGCCCCACTGATAAGAACTCCCTTCCCGCGTTTGTGCGGGGGTGGGAAGCGTCAAAGCCTCGGGTGCCGACTGCAGATCCTGCATCAGGGCTTGCAGACCCGTCTCGCTGAAGTTGCCGTGGATCTCTACGAGTTTCCCATCAGGAAGCGGGAGTTCACCGAGTTTAACGCGAACACACTTATCCATCTGCTTGGTAACGGTGCAGCAGAAGAGCCCGGTCTGAAAGTGGCGCTCCGACTGCAGGAAGGCTTGGTTAACGGTTGATTGCATGAACCCTCTCTAGTTGGCGTCGATCTTGCCGATAATAGCGGCAGAAAGGCTAATGGGAATGATACTGGTATGGTTGATTCTGGCCGTGATCGCTTGCCCCTTGGGGCCGCTCGCCTGGTTCGCCTTCTGGGCACTGGTCATTGTCGCTTCACTGTTGCGAAGGAAGCCGGAGACAGAGGTTGCCTCGGAAGAGCGGAGCCACTTACCGCTTCTCTGGGTCGTTCTGGGCCTCTCTGCCCTGGCTGGTGTCTGGGCGCTCATTCAGACTCACCTGTATGGGGTTTGAGCCATTCGTCCAATCACCAGCGGACATTGCGAACGTCCTCACTGTCGCGGTGATACAATCGTTGAATGTTCCTGTGTGCCCGCCTTGGGCCTCGTACGGCGCACCTGAGATTCTCGACATAACTTAATGTCATCACGCTTAGACTGGTATCTCCAGCGGCAGCAAGAGTTGTCGTCTGCAGTTGGGTTACGATATAATCGCTGTAGCCGCTGGCCACGAGGCTGCCCGAAAGGTTGCCTCCGATGCTCACATTGGTTGAGCCTGGATCGGCAGTGGGGATAGAACTGGTGGCCAGCGAGGAAGTCCCGCTGGCTGGTTGCAAGTAGATTTGTTGCGTCCCCGTGAACATGATCTGGAGGCCCGTGGCGGGGCTGAAGGGAGTCGACAGCCAGAACCTGAAGCCACTTACACGGTTAAACGTTCCGATCATGTGCGCGCGCAGAAATACCTCGAAACTGTCTTGACCGGCTGTAATAGGATGAGAATTATAGTCGGCTGCAGTGGCGTCGTCTATTGACTTCCAATTAAACAAATTCCCCGAGCTGCCAAGCGTGGAAACAGTATTGCCCGCGCCTGTTGATTGACACCACTCGAATCCTGCGGCCATACTCTAAGTTCTCCCTATCTACGTGCTTGTTCCCTGACATACCAGGGCGTACCTTCTCGGGTTGTTTGACGGGTCCAGCCCCTGCATCGTGATCACCTTCGACCAGAAGGGCACGGAGGCCAGTACCCCCACGTTTCCTACCACCAGCGGCCCCGGCCCAAAGGTATCAGGCGCTCCACTGATATCGGCTGCAATGAAAGCGTAAAGGCTGCCATCATTCGCGGCAATGGAGCCAATGCTTACAGTGACATTGTTGCAGGTCTGGTCGCCGAAATTCTGGAGGTAGAACTTGACGTTCGATGAACTACCCGGCGTCAAAATGTTGCCAAGGTTGGCGCTCGTGATGATAGTTGATTGATCAGCCGCGAGGACGCGGAGTTGTGCGCTCATCGAAGGTAGGTCCCCTATTTATTATACCGCTCGCTGGCCACCGTATTTGTCGAGGAGTTTCTCTAGCTCGTGTTCGATGAGGGGCACACTGAGCTTTTTCATGCACGCAAGGTGGTTCTTCGGATTCTTGTCAAGCTTACAGCCGTATTTGTAGAAGCACGGGGCACAAGGGACGATCCGCTCCGGTGCAGTGTATGATCCTGCGTAATGCGTCATACGCACTCCGCCATGGGTTGAGCCGAACAAGCCAAGGATCGGCGTGCCAACTGCGCCAGCGACGTGCAGCAGGCCCGTATCCGGCGTTACCACGGCGTCAAGGTGGGCGATGATGGCTGCTACGGGACGGATGCGCTTGCCGATAACGGCCGGCATCTCATCATTGATTTTGTTCATCGTATCGAGAGTCACGACCTTGTAACCCTGGCGATGCAACTGCAGGGTGAACGCACTAGTCCAAGGCCAGTTGCGCTCGGGGGCCATGGTGCGCAGAACAACGCCTACGCGCTTGCCTTCGCCAAGATTCTTGTCGCACCACTCCTTGCCTTCGGCGAGTTCGTCTTTGGTGAGGTTCAGGATGGGTTTCTTGGAGGAGGGGTTGACCTGGGCATGATTGGCCCAGATGTCAGTCCTGTGAGTTTGAACACCGGCAGCCGTCATCATCTCGGCTGTTTCGACTATCGAACATATCACATTCAGTTCTATTGTCTCATCAGAATTGCGAACACACTCGGGAATCCAATCATTAGGTACGCACGAGAACTCCCATCGGTTGGAGCGAAGCATTTCGGGGGCATACTCCGTCGGTTCTACACGCGTAATAGAGTCCACGAATTCGTTGTTTCTCCATAGATCAGGAAGCGCGCCAGCCCCATAGGCCCAAGTTGTCGCAACTGTTACTTGGCAGTGTTTCCCGTATTTCTCCTTCAAACCACGAAACACCGGGCTTAGCATGATTGCGTCCCCACAGCCCCCAAGCTGCCTCAGGACACAGACTCGATATGGCTTCTTGCCCAACATTACTCGGATTGCTTGCGAAGATAAAAATGCTGTCTCAAGTTCTGCGGGTAATACTGAAACTCCACCACCTCGGGGCTATTCTCAAACCGCACCAGGAACTCCATAATGCCCTGATAGACTGGCCCGCCCTCGGTCGCATCGTCAAACAGCATGAGACCACCCCGATTGAGCAGAGGCCAACAACGCGTGGCATCATTTAGCACGCCGTGTTGGTCGTGGTTGCCATCAACGTGACAGACATCAAATGTCCCAATGCCCTCTGGCAAACCATAGAAAGAGTTAAACTTAATGCACTTCGCACTAGCCCACGGAACAACCTTGGCAAAATTCTGGTTAGCCCGGTCGCAAGAGCCGAAATGATAGCTTTCATCGTCAATTCCCAGATATTCCGGTTTCGGGGAGCCAGGATTGTTGTGGGCTCCTAAAAGCATGCAGATTCCGATGTACCCGTATCGTGTCCCGACCTCAAAGATGCGCTTCGGTTTATAGACCTTCGCGATGCCGGCGAAATCCGCTAAGTATTCCGAGAACACATCGTCGCCGTAGACATCTCCCACAGGAAGAGCGATATCGTCAATGATGTTTCGATCAATCAGATACCGGTCACTGGGGTCAAAGATTTTCGCCTCTTGCAGCACTAATTCTTCTCCTTAAAGCATCGCAGGGCCACCGTGCAGATATTCGGCTTGCCATCCGGGAGCGTCCCTCGAATCGAATCTTCCGGGTTCCCACAATAGGCAATCTCCGCCTTCACCCCATCATGGGTAAAGATGTGCTCCATTGACTTCGGTTGGAAGTACAGGTGATGTTCCCCTTTGCGGTAATGCTTCCACTTGTCTTTCTGGTAAGGAAAGTCGCTAGGAACCTGCGGGAAAGAAACCAGAATCCAATCCGTGTGATGTGAAACCCACCGAGCCTCTTCCAAGTTCTCGAAATGCTCCAATGCATCGAAGAAGGTCACTACCCGATAGCGACGCGGCCAGAATCGCTGATTGGGCAATTCAACTCGCGTGACCCCTTTGTATTCGGTGGGATTCACATCGTTGCCAAAGACTGTCCATCCTTTGGTAGAACAGTGCCGGATAAAATCTCCATTGCCATAGCCGACATCCAACAATGGCCCCGTATTCAAAAGGGCTATGCCGCTCGGCAGGATCTCGTGCAGCCGCAGTACTGTGTAAAGCACCTCCTCGCGCAGCGCGCTCATCTTATGAGTGGTGGGGTACTTATCGTAACGTGACGATACGTATTCACTATCATACTGTGCCGTGGTGGTCCGGTCCAGCGCATAGATGGTCTTGCAAGAGTTGCAGCCCCCAAACTCGTTGCCTGGGTAAGTATAGGTCCAAGTGCCAAGGCAGGCGGGGCAGTTAGGTTGATCGACTCTGGGAGGCATCTTGGGAATGAAGTTGCTCACCCAAGATGATGTGCCATCTGCGGTGGTATCGTTACAATGAATAGAACTGACAGGAGGATGAATCATCACTTGTTTAAAAGAAAGTGCGCCAGTCCCTCGCAGTCGAGCTTATCAAACTCTCGCTCGGCGCCGGGAGCGGCCATAGGGAAAGTGAATTTGGCGCTTTCCGGGTAGCGCCAGCCATAGGTATACTTCGGATCGATCTCGTTCAGATGCCGCTCCATTAGAGGCCAGGGAAGGATGCACGCATTCCGCTTTCGATGATCCCAAGCAACGCGAATCAGGTTACTATGCGATCCTGCGTAAGAATCGCAATTCTTGACAAGGTGATAGTTGAAGCGAATGCCCGTTCGGTCAATCAGGTCAACGAGATTGGGATGGGAGAAGCCCACCTCCTCGCGGGTATACTTATGGTTCCGCTCGTGATTCTTGCCGACCACACACACCCTGCAGTTGGGCTCCAGGTCAGCCAAGCAATGAATCAGACGCTTAAGCGCCGATGAATCAAATCCATCCCGATCCGAGAGGCCGGCGAACGGCTGCAGAACAATGAGGGGTCGCACAGCGCACAGTTCGTGGAGATAAGAACGCTCCTGCTGGTTCAAATAAATCTCGGGCCGAACTTTGACCGCGCTGTTGACATCCACCTCCCGGTAAAGATACTGCGGGTTGTTGAGCGGGAGGAAGGTCCCGATTGGGTTATTGAAGCGGAACTCATCCTCGCGGTTGGGTGGCTTCCACGGCTCAATCTCAACCTGGTAGATGTGGGGGGAATATCGCCAAAGATCAGCCACCCCATCGTTGTGGCAAACGGCGATGACTTTGATCTTGGCGAAGTAATCTTCACAGAGAGTTTTGAATAGCGTGGGAACGGAATTATGGAGGTAGTCGTGGAGACAGTCTCCCAAACCGCCTCCTGTTACCCAAAAGAAATCCTTCAATGAGCTTTCTCCAACCTAACTTGGGCGTCTCAATATGTCGGCTCTTAAGTATTGTAGCCAACATATTGTGCGGTGGCAACTCATTTCCAACGTCTTAATAGGCGCCGCCGAAGAATTCTATGACACTGATGACCGTCAAACTCATCGTATAGGTATGCGCCTGATTATCCCCAATCACCGGCACCGGTTTGAACGCCTGTACCCCTGGCGTCCAGATCACTTGAAACTTGTTGGGAACCCAGTCCGTCATCTGAAACGTCTGGCCCCCGCCGCCCTGGCGATACTTGGTCCAAAGGGCCTGCACGGTCTGGTAACTCGTGATGTAGCCGCTGAGTTGGATTGTCCAGTCGGAGGGATTGAGCCCAAACAGTTGATGAACGACTGTTCCGTCGAGAACCTTGGTGGAGGACCCACGAAGAGGAACCTCGAAAGGGTTGTAGACGTTAGGGTCTACGTCGAGCACAACATTGTTCAGCAGGCTAGGGTAGTCTGCGATACTAACTGCTGACAGGCCGAGCGGAGCGCTCATGTTTCACCTCCCTATCATCTGCGCGGCGGCGTCGCCATCCTCAACGCCTTCTGCAGTTGGTCGGCCACATGGTTCATATCCAGATCCTTGACCCCCGAGATGTTGATGGAGCCGGCAGCGAAGATAACATTCTGCGCCGGAGCGAACTCCTGACGAGCCAGAGCCGCCGCGCGCTGCGGGGTCACATTCGTTAGTTGCTGGAGGAACCGTCGGTCGGGAGCTGCTACGTGAACCCCGCCCGTGAGATCCTCAAAGAATTTGCGCGCCGCTTCGCTGGCTTTGATCAAGCTCTCAGTCGTGGTTCGGACAGCGTTGCGGAACTTTTCGTTCAATTCTTTGATCGTGTCAGTATAACTCTTCTGTAGTTCAACAATCTTCTGGTTGACTTCGTTGATCTGCTGACCTGCATCGGTAACGCGCTGGCGAGCATCCTCCCGCCCCCGAGTGACCGCAGTCTCCGCCAGAGTGTCCTGGATTCCGCCCTCCGCTGCTTTGCTTTCCAGAACATCCGTTCTCATCCCCCGCAGCGATTTGAGCAAAGAGGCTCCGCCTGGGCTTCTTAAATCAATCCCCAGTTTTGATAACTGACCTTCAACGGCGCCAACATCACCGCCGG
>Ga0210408_10005186_pt1 | contig 11473 bp, 11 predicted proteins | sample IncBWH4MmetaG_FD_155471 | JGI IMG/M metagenome (GOLD analysis project Ga0210408, IMG submission 155471) | Forest soil microbial communities from Barre Woods Harvard Forest LTER site, Petersham, Massachusetts, United States - Inc-BW-H-4-M | ecosystem: Environmental > Terrestrial > Soil >... | reverse complement strand
GCGAGCAAAACATGGAATGGCCGGGTCGACCTTGTCGGACCCGGCCATCTCGATTTTCGTTTGTCGATTGTGTCGGCGAGCAGGCGCTGGGATTCAGCAGAAGCGGCAGAAACCCCATGTGGCGCAGCAAGCGCCGCCTCCGCAACCTCCGCAGCCGCCGCAACCGCAACCTCGGCAACCTCGGCAGCCGCGACAGCCTCGACAGCCGCCGCAGCCACGGCCGCATCCGCAACCCCGCGCCAGCTGTACGCCGCCGTGAGCCTGCGCTGTGTTTTCCTTGTCGAACAGATAGAACGTCGCCAGGCTGACGTCGGCGATTTCTTCTTCACCGAGCATGATCGCCTGGGTTGGCGCGAGATTAGTCGTCTGCTGCACGTCCGCTGTCGGCACCGCCGACGCAGATGCGCCGCCCCCTAGCGCAAAAGTCAAACCGGCGGCCCCTAACGCCGGCATGGCGGCTTTGGTCACACGCTTCGTCTTCGAAGCTTGCTTCACCCGTGACATAGTCGCATCCTCCATACCTGGTAATTAAGAGTTTCGAGTCCAGAGCAACGCGACTCTACGCTTCACACATCTGCCATGCAAGACCGCTCACATACACAATGACGCGACGCAATGTTCAGCTTATATTCATGTTGATGAACGTTTATCGGCGTTTCCTTGATGCATGATGCCACGAAAACCTCGGCGGGCGCCGCGCGGAGTGGCGCTGCGAGCATCACTATTTGCTGGTGGTCCTTCGATTCTGACACGAATGTCAGAATCGGATCACTAGGTCGAGCGGAGAAATCGGCGTGGTCGATCATCATGGACTTTTCGTCTGGTACGAACTGCTGACGACGGACATCGCCGCCGCGAAGGCGTTTTACGGCAGTGTCGTAGGCTGGGGCGCAGAAGACGCTTCCACGGCTGAATTCGCCTACATCCTGTTTACGGCCGGACACGGTCCGGTTGGCGGGCTTATGGACCTGCCGCCGGAAGCGCGGAAGATGGGCGCGACGCCGCGGTGGGTGGGATATGTCGCCGTCGACGACGTGGATGCGCGTGCCGAGCAGATCAAGCAACTTGGCGGAGCGATATATGTGCCACCAACAGACACCAACATCGGCCGCATCGCCGTGGTGGCGGATCCGCAAACGGCCACGCTTGCGCTGGTCAAGGGGCTCAAACTTGGCCAACAGCGGCAGGCCGATCCGGACGAGCCGGGCGGCATCGACTGGCACGAGTTGTATGCTGCCGACGGCAACAAGGCATTTGCTTTTTACCAAGCGCTTTTTGATTGGCAGGAGACGGAGGCCGATACCCGCCCGCTGCCCTCGTACCACTCGTTTGCCGCCGGTGGACGCGCGATCGGCGGCATGTTCACCAAGCACGCGAGAGTGCCGGTCCCGTTCTGGCTCTACTACTTCAATGTCGGCGATATCGACACCGCGCTGCGGCGGGTAAAGGAAGGTGGCGGCCGGATCGCCCTTGGTCCGCACGATTTGCCTGACGATACCGGTATTGCCCGATGCATCGACCCGCAGGGCGCGATGTTTGCGTTGCAGGGCCCGCGAACCAAGGACCGCACCCAGCGGCTGCCCGACCCCGACATCGAGTGGTCCTCCGACTGGGGCGACATCTCATCCAGAGGCAGACTGGTGGTCAAGCCGCGCACGTGAGGCGGACACCGGGCCTTGCTTGTTTAGCCTCGCTTGTTAACTCGCCTTGGCCGGCACCGCCGCCTTGGGCAGTGGCTTGTCCTGCCGTTTCGACCACGAGATGTAATAGGCGACCACGGTCATGATCGCTATTCCCGTGATGCTGACGAAAATCTGCGCGAACAGCGACCCCGAGCTCATCGTCAATTCAAAATGTCCGACAAAGGACAGGAACACGCCGACGCAGAACACGGCAAGCGATTGCTGGCCGCAGACGATGACCGGATCGAACACCTTCCATTCCAGCGCCGGCCAGTCCTTCGGAATGAAGCGGATGACCATGATCACGATGACCACGAAATGCAGGAAGCGATAGGGCGCGAGGAAGGTCTTGTCGTTGGGATTGAAGGCCGAATAGAGCCAATGCGGGAACATCGCGCCAAAATCAGGAAACCGGCCGGCCATGGTCATGATCAGCGCGAAAACGAGATAGGCGATGCACGCATACAGCGTGATCGGCGAATTGATGATCGACGCCGATCGCCGCGCGCCGCCGAGCGCGCACCACGAGCCGAATACGAACAGCACCTGCCAGCAGAACGGATTGAAATACCAGGCGCCGGCGGGATAGGCGGTGAAATTCCAGCCGAACTGCCGGGCCGTCAGCCACAGCACGATCGATGCCAGCATCGTCCAGTTGGGCTGGCGCAGCATGATCCACAAGACCGGCGGGAATAATCCCATCAGCACGATGTAGAGCGGAAGCACGTCGAGATTGAGCGGCTTGAACCTTAAGAATAATCCCTGCCGCAGCGTCTCGGTCGCATTGTCGACCAGGCCTGCGACATTGAACTCGTTGATGATCTCGGAATCGCCGAACCGCAGCGCGAGATAGCTGATCGCCGCAATGTAAATCACGAACAGGATGATGTGGGCGACGTAGAGCTGCCAGACGCGCTTGGTGAGGCGCGTGGCGCCGACGATGAAGCCGCGCTCCAGCATCATCCGGGCGTAGACGAAGGAGGCGGTATAGCCGGAGATGAAGACGAAGAGATCGGCGGCGTCGCTAAAACCGTAATTCCGGGTGGTGAGCCAGTTCACGACGTTGTCGGGGATATGATCCAGGAAAATCGCCCAGTTCGCGACGCCGCGAAACAGGTCGAGCCGGAGGTCGCGTCCCTTTTCGGGCAGGGTTGCGTTGATTTTCATGGGCGCCGCTTCGAAGTGATGTTTTCGAGAAGACCGCGCCACGGCCAAGATTGTCACAGCGCGGCTTAGTGACTATACCGGTCGTGAAGCCAACCGGGAGCAGGAATCACCGATCAAGTGCCTGAGAGGTGTCTCTATACTATCCCGGCCGTTCCTACCAAGCGCTTCCAATGTCGCATAGCTTACAGGGCCCGATTATCCATGACCGCACGCATTTTTAGGCCCGCCAAAAACGCGATGCAATCGGGCACGGCATCAACCCGGGAATGGCGGCTCGACTATGAACCGGAGCAGCCGCACGCGGTCGAGCCCCTGATGGGCTGGACCTCTTCGGGCGACATGAAACAGCAGCTCAGCCTGCGTTTCGACACCAAGGAAGAGGCCATGGCCTATTGCGAACGGAAGGGTATCCCCTACCAGGTGATCGAGCCCAAGGAGCCGGTTCGGCGGCCGGCCGCCTACGCCGACAATTTCGCATTCCGCCGCGGCGAGCCCTGGACCCACTAGAATCGGACCACTAGCCGACCGCCAAGTATTTGCGGCGCACCAAAACCCGCGGAAAGCCATGCCGCTTCATTCCAGCATCGATCCCGCCTCATCCGAATTCGCCCGCAACGCGGAAGTCATGCGCGCCCTCGTCGCGGAGCTTCGCGAAAAGCTCAATCTGGTGGCCGGCGGGGGTGGCGAGACCTCCAGGGCCAGACATACCTCGCGCGGTAAAATGCTGGCGCGGCAGCGCGTTGATCTGCTGGTCGATCCCGGCACGGCATTTCTCGAGACATCGCCGCTCGCGGCCTACGGGCTCTATGGCGGCGACGTGCATTCGGCAAGCGTCGTCACCGGAGTGGGGCGGATTTCGGGACGCGAATGCGTCATCGTCGCCAATGACGCGACCATCAAGGGCGGCACCTATTATCCGATGACCGTGAAGAAGCATCTGCGCGCGCAGGATATTGCGCGGCAGAACAATCTGCCCTGCATCTATTTGGTGGATTCCGGCGGCGCCTTCCTGCCGATGCAGGACGAGATTTTCCCGGACGAGCGCCATTTCGGCCGCATCTTCTACAACCAGGCGCAGATGTCGGCGCAAGGTATCCCGCAAATTGCCATTGTCATGGGCTCCTGCACCGCCGGCGGCGCCTATGTTCCGGCGATGTCGGACGAGAGCATCATCGTGCGCAATCAGGGCACGATCTTCCTCGGCGGGCCGCCCTTGGTAAAGGCGGCGACCGGGGAGGTGGTGACCGCGGAAGAGCTCGGCGGCGCCGACGTGCATTCGAGGCAGTCCGGCGTCACCGATCACTATGCGCAGAACGATGCGCACGCGATCGGAATCGCGCGGCGCATCGTCGCCACGCTCAAGCCGCCCGAGCCCACCGCGCTGAACATGCGCGAGCCGCGCGAGCCGTTGTTTGCGGCGGAAGAGGTCTACGGCGTGGTGCCTGCCGACGGACGCAAGCCGTTCGAGGTGCGCGATATCATGGCGCGCGTGGTCGACGGTTCGGAGTTCGACGAGTTCAAGAAATTGTATGGCCAGACACTGATTTGCGGCTTCGCCCATATCTGGGGCTACCCGGTCGGCATCATCGCCAATAACGGCATTCTCTTCAGCGAGAGCGCGCTCAAAGGCGCGCATTTCATCGAATTGTGCTGCCAGCGCAATATCCCGCTGGTGTTCCTGCAGAACATCACCGGCTTCATGGTCGGCAGGAAATACGAGGCCGGCGGCATCGCACGCGACGGCGCCAAGCTGGTGACAGCGGTTGCGACCGCCAGCGTGCCGAAATTCACAGTGGTGATCGGTGGCTCCTATGGCGCCGGCAATTACGGCATGTGCGGGAGAGCCTATAGCCCGCGTTTCCTGTGGATGTGGCCGAACGCGCGCATTTCGGTGATGGGCGGCGAACAGGCCTCCATGGTGCTGAGCCAGGTCCGCCGCGACAATATCGAGGCCAAGGGCGACCAATGGTCGGCGGCGGAAGAGGACAAATTCCGCGAGCCCATCCGCGCGCAGTATGAGAGCCAGGGCAACCCCTATTACGCCACCGCGCGGCTCTGGGATGACGGCGTGATTGATCCAGCTGACACGCGACTGGTGCTTGGACTTGGGCTATCGGCGGCGGCGAATGCGCCGATCGAGCCGACCAAGTTCGGCCTGTTCAGGATGTGACGATGGATCGCTCGAAAATGTACCGGCGGTTTCGCACACTCCTGGTCGCCAACCGCGGCGAGATCGCAGTCCGCGTGATCCGCACCGCGAAAGCGATGGGATTGCGCACGGTGGCGGTCTATTCCGAAGCCGATCGTGGCGCGATGCATGTCGCTATGGCCGATGAGGCCGTGCTGCTGGGGCCGGCGCGGGCCCGCGACAGCTACCTCAATATCGAACGCGTCATCGAAGCCGCGCGCAAGACCGGCGCGGAAGGCGTGCATCCCGGCTACGGATTCCTGTCGGAAAATGCCGAATTTGCGCAGGCTTGCGCGGATGCCGGCCTGGTATTCGTCGGTCCGACGGCCGCGATGATGACCGCGATGGGCTCCAAGTCCGGTTCCAAGGCGTTGATGGAGAAGGCCGGGGTGCCCCTGGTGCCCGGCTATCACGGCGAGCCCCAGGACGAGGCGACGCTTAGGAAAGCCGCCGACAAGATCGGCTTTCCAGTGCTGATCAAGGCGTCAGCGGGTGGCGGCGGCCGCGGCATGCGCGTCGTTCGCTCGGCCGGCGAGCTTGCGCCTGCCATCGTCAGCGCCAAGCGCGAGGCCAAGGCGGCGTTCGGCGACGACCGCATGCTGATCGAAAAATACGTCGACAACCCCCGCCATATCGAGGTGCAGGTGATCGGCGACAGCCACGGCAGTCTGTTGTCGCTGTTCGAGCGCGAGTGCACCTTGCAACGCCGCCATCAGAAGGTGGTCGAGGAGGCGCCGTCGCCGACGCTCGATGCCGGACAACGCGAGGCCGTCTGTGCCGCCGCGCGCAAGGCGGCCGCCGCGGTCAAGTATGTCGGCGCCGGCACCATCGAATTCGTCTCCGACGGCAAGAACGTGTTCTTCATCGAGATGAACACGCGCCTTCAGGTCGAGCATCCCGTGACCGAACTGATCACCGGCATCGATCTCGTGGAGTGGCAATTGCGGGTAGCGTTCGGCGAAGCGCTGCCGCTCAAGCAGGATCAGATCAGGCTGAACGGACATGCCATCGAAGCGCGGGTCTATGCGGAAAACCCGGCCAAGAATTTCATGCCGTCGGTCGGCCGCATCAAGACCTGGCGCAGGCCTTTAGCCGTGGATGGGCTTCGCATCGATGAGGGCTATCGCGGGGGCGATGTGGTCTCGCCCAACTACGACGCCATGCTCGCCAAGGTGATCGCCTGGGCGCCGACGCGGCAGGCCGCGATCGACAGGCTCAACCGCGCCCTGCAGGAGACCGATGTCCGCGGCGTCGTCACCAACATCGCGTTCCTGTCCGCGCTGGTGACGCATCCGAACGTTCGCGCCAACGCCATCGATACCGGCTTTATCGAACGCGAATTGAAAAACCTGACGCCGGCACCCGCGGCACCCGGCGATCTCGAGCTTGGCGCTGCCATTGCCGCCATTCTCGTTGACGAACAGGAGGCCGCGCGCGGCGAGGCGCATTCGCCGTGGCGGACCTTTGGCTGGATGCCGGTCGGACGGCGGCAGCGGGCATTCAAGTTCCGGCACGGTCATGAGGCCGAACAGGAGATTTGCCTGACCTATGGCAACGGTCCGGCGACGCTTTCAATCGGCGAGCGCGAATTCGCGTTCGCCTTTTCGCCAACCGAAGATGGTGGGTTCGATCTCACCCTCGAGGGAGTGAAATCGCACATCGTCGCCGTCATCGAAGGCCACGAACTCTATTTGCGCACGCGCAATGGCCGGTTCGACCTGCACTGGGTCGATCCGTTCGGCGGCGAGACCGAAGAGCAGGTCGGCGAGGACAAGATCGTAGCACCCTTGCCGGGCACGGTGGTGGCGCTACTCGCCGAGGAGGGCGCAAGGATCGAAAAGGGCGCGCCGATCCTGACGCTGGAAGTCATGAAGATGGAGCAGACCCTGCGCGCGCCCTATGCGGGCATCCTGAAGAAGATCAAGTGCAAGGTCGGCGATATCGTGCAGGAGGGCGTCGAGCTCGCCGAAGTCGAGCCCGCGGGCGAGTGAAGAACTTCAGGGAAGCGTCATGCGCGATACCGTTCGCATTATCGAAATGGGGCCGCGCGACGGCCTGCAAAACGAAAAGACCCCCGTCAGCGTCGAGGCGCGCATCGCTTTTATCGAGGCTCTGGTCGACGCCGGGTTGCGCACGATCGAGGTCGGCGCCTTCGTATCGCCGAAGGCGATCCCGCAGATGATTGGTTCGGACCAGGTGCTGCGCGGAGTTAGCCATCTCGCCGGCGAATTTCACGTGCTGGTGCCGAACGAGAAGGGTTATGAGGCCGCGCGCGTGGCGGGCGCCAAGGTGGTTTCGGTATTCGCTGCGGCGTCCGAAGGCTTTTCGCGCGCCAACATCAATTGCTCGATCACAGAATCGATCGAGCGTTTCAAGCCGGTGCTCACGCGTGCCAAGGCAGACGGCGTCAAGGTGCGCGGCTACATCTCCTGCGTGCTCGGCTGTCCATTTGACGGCGAGATCAAGCCGCAGGCGGTTGCCGATGTCGCGAAAACGCTGTGGGAGCTCGGCTGCTACGAAATCTCGCTCGGCGATACCATCGGCGTCGGCACGCCGCTGAAAGCCAAGGAAATGCTGCGCGCGGTCGCTGCGCACGTGCCGGCCAAAAATCTCGCGATGCATTTTCACGATACTTACGGCCAGGCGCTGGCCAACCTCTATGCCGGGATGGAGGAGGGCGTGCGCGTGATCGATTCCGCCGCCGGCGGGCTTGGTGGCTGCCCGTTCGCGCCGGGCGCCACCGGCAATGTCGCCACCGAGGATGTCGTCTACATGCTCGAAGGCATGGGCGTCAGAACCGGGGTCGATATGCAAAAGCTGCTCGTGGCGACCAACGAGATCACCGGGCTGATCGGCCGATCGCCGGTCAGCCGCGTTGCGTCGGCATTGAATGCGAAGAAGCGGGCAACGAATAGAGAGTAGAGTGGCTTCGTTCGATGGAGATCACGTTTAACGGAACCACGTTGTCGGTTACGTCGATCGAGGAGCTCAGCAGCGCCTTAGATCGGTTCGACCTTGAGCAACAGTTCGAGTTATGGATCTCGGTCCAGAATGGTCCGACCTTGGCCATGCTTCGGAACCTCGATCATGCCTCGCTGATGTATCTGCGCTTCAACGGTGACAGCAGCGTGGTGACGAAAGGCAATCGGGACAAGCAGGGAGCTTGCGCCTACACGCTCGCGAACGGCGAAGTCAGTGAGTTACCCGTCTCGTGGTGCATCGACCTAGAGCAATGCTACAAAGCGATCACGTACTTCTTCGTCAATAACGGCGCGCGGTACGATTTCATCACATGGCAGGTTGCCTAACGGACAGGCCGCGGCTTGTTGGATGCAGACCTTAGGTCCGGCCTTATCATTCGAAGCCAGACGCTGGCCCGCTCCAAAGCCTCAAATGAGGCGTGCGCCCGCGAAAAGTGTTTGGCGCGCGATTTATACACTAACTAAACTAAGGGAGTGTTCTCTATTCGTTCTTATCCCGGGTAGGCTCTTGAGAGAGTATTGGGTAGAAGATACCTCATCAGGAACCAAGGAACCTGCGTATGGCCCTCAGTATCAAAGACCCCGAAACAGAGCGCTTGGCCCGGAATCTGGCGCAAATCACCGGCGAGAACATCACGACGGCCACCAAACGGGCTATCGAGGAACGACTGCGCCGGGTTGGCGGCCAAGCCCGTCGAGCCGCCCTCTTGGAGGACATGGGCGAAATTCGTCGGCGCTGGAGTGCAATGCCGGTGGTGGACGACCGGACGCCGGAAGAGATTCTCGGATATGACAAGCATGGATTGCCGCGCTGATGGTGATCGACACGTCGGCGATCGTCGCAATAGCCCTCAACGAGCCTGATGCTGCGGAGTTCGAAGTGCGGATTGCGGATGATCCGGTTCGGCTGATCTCTGCAGCTACCGTGCTTGAGGCAACAATTGTGATGGAGACCAGGCTAGGCGACGCGGGCGGGCGCGAGTTTGATCTTTGGTTGCTCAAGATTGGCGCCGAGATCGTCCCTGTCGATGCTGAACAGGCCGACGCCGCGCGGCGCGCCTGGCGTCGCTATGGCAGGGAACGTCACGTCGCCGCGCTGAATTATGGCGATTGCTTTTCCTATGCGCTAGCAGTGACCCGCGGCGAACCACTTCTGTTCAAGGGCGCGGACCTTGCGACCACCGATGTCAATCGAGCGGGCGAAGCACCTTTGCGACAATGACGCAGTGTTACCGTCCCCCGTCCGGCCCCATGATCAGGTTAGGCAGCGCGGTCGAGATTCCCGGCAGGAAGCACAGCGTCAGCACCGCCGCCATCATCAACAGCACGAACGGCAGCGTACCCCATATCACTTCGCTCAAGGGAATATCCGGCGCCACGTTGCGAATGACAAAAATGTTCAGGCCAACCGGAGGGTGAATGAGCCCCATCTCCATCACGATGGTCATGACGACGCCGAACCATATGATATCGAAATTCGCCGCCCGCAGCGGCGGCAGGATGATCGGCGCGGTCATCAGGATGATCGACACCGGCGGCAGGAAGAAGCCGAGCACGACCACCATGAGCAGGATCGCCGCCAGCAATTCCCAGCGCGGCAGATGCATGGCCACGATCGATTCAGCGGCCGATTGCGAGATGTGCAGATAGCTCATCACGTAGGTATAGAGCAGCGACATGCCGATGATCATCATCAGCATGGTGGAATCGCGGATGGTCGATTTCAGGATCGGCGCCAGATCGGAAGGCCGCCACACGCTGTAGATGGCCGCGATCAGCCCCAGCGCCAACAGCCCGCCGAGGCCCGCGGTCTCCGACGGCGTCGCATAGCCGCCATAGAGCGCGACCATTACGCCGGTCAAGAGCAGCACAAAGGGGACGACCCGAGGCAGCACGTTGAAGCGTTCGGCCATGGTGAAATCGTCGCGCGTCAAAATGGCAGAGGCCGTACCGCTCTTGGCGTAGGCGGCGCTCGCTGCGGCGTGTTCCTTTCGGTAGTGGATCACCGCATAGGCGCCGAACAGCGTCACCAGCAGCAGGCCCGGACCGATGCCGGCGAGGAATAGCCGGCCCAACGATTTTTCCGCGGCGACCGCAAACAGGATCATGGTGATCGAGGGCGGCAAGAGAATGCCGAGCGTGCCGCCGGCGGCGATAATGCCGGCGGCGAATCCGCCGGAATAGCCGCGTTTGCGCATTTCCGGGATGCCGGCCGAGCCGATCGCCGAACAGGTGGCCGGCGAGGAGCCGGCCATCGCCGCAAACAATGCGCAGGCGAACACGTTGGCGACGCCGAGACCGCCGGGAACGCGATGCAGCCAGGCATGCAGCGCCGAATACAGATCCTGCCCGGCGCGGGATTTGCCGATCGCAGCCCCCTTCAGGATGAACAGCGGGATCGACAATAGCGTGATCGAGGCCATTTCCTCGTAGACATTCTGTGTCACCGTGTCGAGGGAAGCTGCCGGCATGTAAATGCCCATGAATACGACCGCGACCGCACCCAAAGCGAATGCAATGGGCATGCCTGAGAACATCGCAAACAGGGTCGCAAGCCCGTAGCTCACGCCAATTCCGAACACGCTCATCGGCGCGCGGCTCCGCTCAAGGGAATGACGAGCTGCAACGCAATCTGCACGCACAACAGCGTCATGCCGCAGGCCATCAGGCCATAGGGAATCGCTAGGGGCGGCGACCACATCGAATTGGAAACCTGGCCATCGGCCCAGGCCTCGTGCGCCAGCGTCCAGGATTTCCAGGCGAAGAACGCGCAGAACAACAGGCTTGCGACGTCGACCAGCCACAGCCTGATACGATTGGCCACAGGCGACAGCAAGCCGACAAAGGCCTCGATGCCGATATGGCCGCGTTGTCCCTGCACATAGGCCGACGTCATGAAGGTGGCGCCGACCAGCAGGAACACCGCCGCCTCGTCCTGCCAGTAATTGGCGGCATGGAATAGAGCGCGGCTCAGCACGCTGTAGCTCAGGATCGCGCAGGCAGCGATCAGCGCCACGGCGGCGATGACGACGATGATCTGGTTCAAGAATGCAAGCCTAGACTCGAGCGCCGCCACGAGCTTGTTGCCCGTGGCGGCGTTCGAAATGTCACCACGATCCCACAGCGGGCCGTGCATCATGCGGAGACGTCGGACGCAAGCTTCAGCAAATTGGCTGCGGTCGCGGTCTTGGCGCCATAATCCTTCCACGCGGTATCCCGGGCGATGTCACGCCATTTGCCGACGGTTTCGATATCGAGTGCGCTGACCGTGGCGCCGGCCTTTTCATACACCTTGGCGACCTCGATATCGTCGTCCTGCGCGCCCTTTTTGCCGAAGGCTTCGAGTTCAGTGCCGACCGCGAGGATGATGTCCTGATGGTTCTTCGGCAAGCCGTCGAAGATCGACTTCGACATCATCAGCGGCTCCAGCATGAACCAGTAGGATGCGCCTGCTC
>Ga0210408_10005185_pt1 | contig 11473 bp, 11 predicted proteins | sample IncBWH4MmetaG_FD_155471 | JGI IMG/M metagenome (GOLD analysis project Ga0210408, IMG submission 155471) | Forest soil microbial communities from Barre Woods Harvard Forest LTER site, Petersham, Massachusetts, United States - Inc-BW-H-4-M | ecosystem: Environmental > Terrestrial > Soil >... | reverse complement strand
AACCAGCGCAATGATGAAGGCAATCGCCAATCCGAGCAGCGTTGTCTGCACGGGGTCTCCTCTTGGGCAAGCAAGCTCCGGCGCCCTAACCTCTAGGGTCGCCCGCGGCCCACCCGCCGCCGCGCCAAAACCAGGCCGAATATAGAGACAACTGTGGCGAAGTCACAGCAAGCTCGCGTGACAGCCCGGACCGGGGCGCCCTACCAGCTCGCCGGCAGCCGCTTCAGACCGCGCAGCACGAAGGTCGGCCGCCATTCCGGATTCTCCGCGTCATCGAGCCGCAGGCTGGGCAGCCGGCGCAACAAGGACGAGATGGCGATCTCCGCCTCGATGCGCGCAAGCTGAGCGCCGAGGCAGAAGTGGATGCCACCGCCAAAGGACAGCGGCTTCACGTTGGGCCGTCTGATGTCGAGGCGATCCGGAGCATCGGGATAGACGGCCGGATCGCGGTTGGCCGAACCGAGCAGGCACAACACGCTTTCACCTTTCGGGATCCTCTTGCCGCCGAGATCGTCGATGTCTTCCAGCGCCACCCGTCCGGTCATCTGCACCGAGGAATCGTAACGCAGGAATTCCTCGATCGCATTGGTGATGAGCGAAGGATCGGCCTTGAGCAGCGCGAGCTGATCGGGGTTGCGGTGCAAGGCCAACAGGCCGTTGCCGATCAAATTGACGGTCGTCTCGTGACCGGCGCCGAACAAGAGGATGATGTTGGCGGTCAGCTCGTCGTTGGAAAGCTTGCTGCCGTCTTCTTCCGCCTGCACCAATTGTGTCGTCAGATCATCGCCCGGACTCTTCCGCCGCAACTCGAACAGCTGCTGGAAGTACATTTGCGCCATTGCGTTGGCGGCGTTGCCTTGGCTGATCTCGTCCGGCGTCAGCGGCACCGGATCGAGCAGCCGACCGCCGTCGCGCGAACTCGCATAAAACACCTCGCGATGATCTTCGGGAATTCCGAGCATGTCGCAGATGATCGTCACCGGCAGGCGGAACGCAAAATCCTCGATCAGGTCCATGTGCCCCCGTGGAGCGGCGCGGTCCAGCGTTTGGTCGACGATCTCCTGAATGCGCGGCCGCATGTCCTCGACCCGTCGCGCGGTGAACGCCTTGACCACGAGGCCGCGCAGCCGCGTGTGGTCCGGCGGGTCCTGTTGCAGCATCCAGTGGCTCATGCTGCGGAACACTGGCTCTTCCATGATCTTCGCCCCGTAGCGGCGGATGGTGCGGTCGACAAAGTCCTTGCCGAAACGCTTGTCGCGCATAACGAGACTTGCTTCCGCATGCCGGCTCGCGAGGAACGCGCCGAACTGCGTCACATGCATCGGATCGTTGGCGCGCAGCCGCTCATAGGATGGGTAGGGATCGCGAATGAACTCCGGCGCCAGCGGATTGAACAGCGGCTCGCTTGTCGCAGTCTGGACATGCTCGTTCATGGTGGCCTCAATTTAGTTGCCGCGCTGGAACGCCCGCAGATCTGAGCGCATTGGCCTGCCCGAAGGCCGGACTGGGCACGGTATCCGGACACTCTGAACTCGATACATTCTTGTATCGAGTTGCATTCTGACCTAAAATAAGCGGATGTCAAGAGTTCGAACCAGACCGACCCGGGACGAAACCTGCGAAAAGCTGTTCGAGGCGGCGGCGCGCGTGTTCGAGGAACAGGGTATCGGCGGCGCCAGCATCGAGACCATAGCGGCTGCGGCCGGCTTCACGCGCGGTGCGTTCTATTCGAATTTCAAAAGCAAGGACGAATTGATCATCGCGATGCTCGAGGATCACCTTGAGCAAACCATTCGACGCAACCTCGATCTTCTCGCCAGGCACAAGAATCTCGCTGACTTTATCGGTGCGCTGAAGACCATGGATCGCAGCAAGCAGGATCCGCTCGGCCGCTCTCCCCTTCTGCATATGGAGATGATCCTGTTCGTGGCGCGCGCCGAAAAGCGCCGGCCCGAACTCGCCAAACGCCTGCGCGCTGGGCGCAAGCTGATCGCCGACATCGTCGAGACCACGTCGAAGAACAGCGGCAGGAATCCGGCTCTCGATCCGGCGTGGATGGGGGCTATCGTTCTCGCGATGGAGGACGGCTTTCGTCTGCACCGCCTGATCGATCCGGAGACGACGCCGGCCGACAGTTTTCTGCGCGCCATCACTGATCTGCAGCGGGCGATCGGAATTTCATCGGTCTGACGAAGCTTGAAGAGCTGGTCGCAGGCGGTGCAGCCGACCGGCGACAGCGCGGATCTTACCGGGTCCGGCCTGCCAGATCGCGATCGCGGACAACAGGCTCACGGCAATTCCGATCGCAAAGGCAAGCGTATAACTGCCCGTCAGATCGTGCAAAAAACCCGTGACCCAGGGACCTGCCGCGCCGCCGGCAAGCCCCGCCAGCATGATGGTGCCGAAGATGCTGCCGTAATGCCTGCCCTGAAATATCTCGAGCACCACCGCGCCCATGATCGAGGTCAGGCCGTAGCCGAGCGCGCCCTGGGTGAACACCATGAGGTAGACGAGCAGCAGCGTGGGTGCATATTTCAGCGCGATCAGCGCCGCGAAACAGATCGCAAAGCCCGCGCAGCTTGCCGTCCAGATCCATTCACGCCCGACCCGGTCGGATATGTGCCCAAGCAGGATCTGGCCGGGAATTCCGAGCAGGCTGACGACACCCAGCGCCCAGACCCCGACGCTCGGGCTGAAGCCGATGTCGAGCAGAAACTTGGTCTGGTGAACTTGCACGGCGTACCAGATGTACAGGCCGCAGAAATAGCCGAGCGCGATCCACCAGAACCGGGAGGTAGCCAGTGCCCGCGGCAGCGTCCAGTCGGTGCCGGCCCAGACCGGGTCGACGATGTTCGAGACCGGTTTTGCCAACGTTGCCGACGACGACGCGGCATCGCCGTCCGGCTCGAGCCCGATATCTTCGGGTCGTTTGCGTAGCAGGAGATTGATCGGGGCAAGCACGAGCAGAACCAGAATGCCGATCGCGGTGCACGCCGTGCGCCAGCCGGTCTGTTCGATCATGTGCTGCACCCAGGGCAGCAAGGTGACCGAGCCGATGCCGACGCCGGCGAACGCAATTCCCATCGCAAGGCCGCGGCGGCGAATGAACCAGTTCGGCAGGAACAGCGATTGACCGGAATAGCCGAGGCACACGCTGCCAGCGCCGACCATGACGCCGATGGTGAGGTAGAGATGCCATGGCTGTGTCGTCAGCGGCGCCAGCAACAGCCCTCCTCCCATCAGTGCGACGCCGAGTTCCATCACCGCGCGCGGGCCGGCGCGATCCATCAGCCGCCCGATCAGCGGGCTCATCGCGCCCGACACCACAAAGCCGAACGAGAAGGCCCCGGCGGTGACGCCGCGCTCCCAGCCGAATTCGGAAAGGATCGGCGGAAACAACAGCGAGAAGGCGGTGCGGGCGTTGACGCCAATCGCCATGGTGACGAACGTCACCGCGACAATCAGCCAGCCATAGAAGAAGGGAAGCCGCTTCCCCCTGGCGCCTGTTTGTTTGCTCATGGTTGGCGCGTCCAGCGATCGGCATTGACGGCGCCGCCACGCGCCTCGCGGTTGTTGCAAAAAGAGTATGACCAAACGGAAGCCTCAAGCAAGGGCGGCTGCCAGCCGGCGATGTCACGCATATCAGCCGCGATGTCAGGGCAAACATCGATCAGTGACGGCAGAAAACTTGCGAGCCACGAAACTTCCGGAACGTTCTTCCGTACAAGCTAGTACGCCGCGCCCGCGGAGCGCCTTTCGCAGAGCAATGTCATGCACGATGTCTCAATTCCAGCAGCGATGATTGCGGGTCTGATCAGCTTCCTGTCGCCCTGCGTGCTACCTTTGGTGCCGCCCTACCTCATCTATCTGACGGGCGCCACGATCGAGCACGTCGCCCAAGGTGAGACAGAGGCGTCCTCGAAGCGCGCGGTAATGATCTCCGCGCTGATGTTCGTGCTCGGCTTTTCAACCGTATTTGTGGCGCTGGGCGCCAGCGCGTCCTTCATCGGAAGCCTGATCCGCGCGTGGTCGGCACAGCTCTCGATCGCCGCGGGCGTGGTGATCATCGTGATGGGCCTGCACTTCCTCGGACTAACCCGGGTCGGCCTGCTGATGCGCGAAGGACGGTTACCGATACCAAAACCCGTTGGCTTGTGGGGCGCCTATGTGATGGGGCTCGCTTTCGCCTTCGGCTGGACGCCCTGCATCGGGCCGATCCTGGCCGCGATCCTGTCGATGGCAGCCGCCGAGGCGACGGTGACAAGGGGGGCGGGCCTGCTCGCGGTCTATTCCGCGGGCCTGGGGATACCGTTTCTGGCTGCGGCCTTCATGATCGAACAATTCTCTTCGCTGTTCGCACGGCTGAAGCGGCATCTTGCCAGCGTCGAGCGCGTGATGGGCGTGCTCATGGTGATCACCGGGATAGGTTTTCTCACCGGAAGCGTCTCCGCCATCAGCATCTGGCTGCTTGAGACATTCCCGACCCTGCAGAATTTCGGCTAGAGCCGTGTAACAAGCAGACCCATCGCGGCGAAACTCGTGCGGTCGCGGCGCGGTTCAGCGTGCGCTTGCGTCGACCGCTCCGCAGCTATGGTGTCAAATTAAGTCCAATGCTTTGAGGGGATGCCCATGAACTTCATTGTCAATCTGCTCATCCTGTTACCTGCGCGCATCGCGTCGTATTCCCCTTGGGCAGGGCCGCTGATCATGCGCCTGATCGTCGGCTACACCTTCATGTTGGCTGGCTGGGGCAAGCTCAACAATCTTCCCCAGATGATAGAGAACTTCACCGAATGGGGCATTCCGCTTCCCAAGATACTGACGCCGTTCGTTTCCGGCGTCGAATTCTTCGGTGGCGTCATGCTCATTCTCGGCCTGTTCACCCGGATTCCGGCGGCGATGCTGGCGGTGGTGATGGTCGTCGCCATCAAGGCGGCAAAATGGGACAATGTCGATTCCTTGGAAACGCTGCTTGGTTTCGAGGAAGCCACCTACTTCGCGGCCTTTCTTTGGCTCGCGATCGTTGGTCCTGGTGCGGCCTCGCTGGATCGGTTGTTGGTCATTGCCACGGGCCATCGGCAAGAATCGACCTGACGCGCAGTCTCACATTCCTGTGACCTCTCGGGGAATGCTGAGCCCGGATCTTGGGGCCGCCGTAGCTGGCTAATTAACAACGCATCCGGAGACGTCATGAAACTGGTCCGCAATACTGCGTTTGCCATGGTCGCCTTGGCCGCCTTGGCTGCATCTCCCTCGTTTGCGGCAGAAGAACTCAAATGGAGCGGCTGGGGCGAGGATCTGTTCGCCCGTGCCGCCGCCGAGAAGCGCTTCGTCATCCTCGATCTTGAGGCGGTGTGGTGCCACTGGTGCCACGTCATGGAAACGACAACGTACGCGGATGCCGAGGTCAGGGAGCTGCTGGCCTCAAATTATCTTCCGGTTCGCGTCGACCAGGACGCCAATCCTGATCTGTCGAACCGCTATGGCGATTGGGGCTGGCCGGCGACGATCGTGTTCGGACCCGATGGCACCGAGATCGCCAAGATCAGAGGATATATCGAGCCGGCACGGATGCAGGCGCTGCTCAAGGCCGTGATCGACGATCCCTCGCCGGGACCCTCGGTCGGCGAGGCCTTCGAGATCAAGCCATCGGCCTCCGCCTTCTTGACGAAGGAGCAGCGTGACGAACTCGGCAAGAATTACGCCGAGTCCTACGAAGACAAGCTCGGCGGCTGGGGCGAATCCCAGAAATATATTGATGCCGACAGTATGGATCTGGCAATCGCCCGTGCCGAGGTCGGCGACGCGATGGCCATCAAGCGCGCCCGGCAGACGCTGGATGCCGCCATCGCCCTGATCGATCCGGTATGGGGCGGTGTGTTCCAGTATTCCGAGGCCGGCTCCTGGACCCATCCCCATTTCGAAAAAATCATGTCGTTTCAGGCGCAATATCTCCGGCAATACAGTCAAGCCTATGCACTCTGGAAGGACCCGAAATATCTCGCCGCGGCGCGCGACATCGAACGCTATCTCACGAGCTTCCTAAGAGGTCCGGACGGAGCGTTCTACGTCAGTCAGGATGCCGATCTCGATCGCGAAACCGACGGGCACAAATACTATGCGCTTGCCGATGGCGACCGCCGCAAGCTTGGTCTGCCGCGCATCGATAAGAATCTCTATGCACGCGAAAACGGTTGGGCGATCAGCGGATTGATTGCCTTCCATGACGTCACCAACGATCCCAAAGTGCTCGCGACCGCAGAGCGCGCCGCGCGATGGGTGAACGATAACCGCGCCTTGCCGGAAGGCGGATTCCGCCACGGCGACAAGGACCGTGGCGGTCCCTTCCTCGGCGACACCTTGGCGATGGGGCAGGCGTTTCTCGACCTCTATGCGGCGACAGGCAACAGGGAATGGCTCACCGGCGCCGCCAGAGCTGGAGATTTCGTCGCGAGGTTCAAGGATGAAGCGGGCGGCTTTCTGACGTCGAAGACATCGGAAGCGAAAGCCGGCGTGTTCGCCAAGCCGGCCAAATTGATCGACGACCAAATTCAGGTCGCCCGCTTCATGAACCTTCTCAATCGCTACTTTGGCAACGACGCCTATCGCGAGCAGGCTTCGCATGCGATGCGCTATCTGACCAGCGCATCGACCGACGCGGCGCGGCCTCTGCCAGGCGTATTGCTGGCCGACGATGAGCTCGCGGTCGAGCCGACCCACATGACGATCGTCGGACACAAGGACGATCCCCGGGCGCAAGCCTTGCACGCTTTGGCGAGAGCCCTGCCCGCCAGATATAAACGCCTGGAATGGCTGGATTTGCGCGAAGGCAAACTGCCCAATGCCGACGTCGAATATCCCGATCTTGGCGAACCCGCGGCTTTCGCCTGTAGCAACCGCATTTGCTCCTTCCCGTCCTTCAACGCGGAGGAGCTTCAGGCGAATGTGGCGCAAATGGCGAAGTTGAAACCGTCACGCACGTCGCAGAACTGAGGCTCACCTGCCCGCAAAATGTCGCGGTGCGCCGCAACTGATACCTCAGTTTCGTCGCGCTAATTGCTTGAAGAACCACGCTTTATCCAAGCCGAGCGCGGGTGCACAACAAAATACTGTTGCAGCACCCGTGTTGGCATGGACGGCATGTTCAATTCGAAAAAGAAAATTTTCTTTTGAAACGCTGTAACCAAGTCGCCCGGTGTTCGTAGCTGTGTTGGATGCCCGGTCAGGTCGCTGGACTTTCAAAGAGCCTCGCGAAGCCTGCGCGATCCGGGTGGGCATCCAGCATACTTCCGTTCGTTGTGCGGTTCTGTGATCCAACGATCACTGGATGCTCACGGCGTCACACTTGTCGACAAACAATCGAGGAGATCGTCATGAAGTTGGATTCCAAATCCGGTGCCACGCTCGCGGCAGCGGCTGCGACCTTGTTCCTTGCCGGCGCGGTGGTTTCGACCACCTCCAGCCCGGCCAACGCCGCCCAGGGCCAATGCTTCGGCGCCAACGCCTGCAAAGGCCAGAGTGCCTGCAAGAGCGCTTCCAATTCCTGCAAGGGCCTGAACTCCTGCAAGGGCCTTGGATTCTCGAAGACGTCCGAAAAGTCATGCCAAAACATTGGCGGCAAGTTCGTCAAGTCCTGATCGGTATGGCTTGACACAGAGAGGGGACGGCCATGCCGAGCCCTCTCTGTCTAAATGATCGCTGAGCATCGAACAGTGCTTCCAAGACGCGAGCGAAGCGCAAGTTCAGGCCGGCCCGATACCTTCCAGGTTAGGAACACGGGGCCTGGTGTAGGCCGGGCCCCACTTTCCGTGATAGGCTTGATCCGGTATGGAGCATGTCGGCCGCGATGGAGGCAGCATGAACGTCGCAGGCAAATGGCCGAATTCGGCGGCAGCGGCGCCGGCAGACATTGCGATGCCGCCTGCCAAGCCACCCTTCCTCGGTTTTGGACTGGGGCTGCGCGCCCAACATTATGACGAGATCCTGACCGCCAACCCGCCGATCGACTGGTTTGAGGTCATCAGCGAGAACTACATGCTGCCGGGCGGCCAGCCGCTGCGCGTGCTCGACCGGATTTGCGAGCGTTATCCGGTGGTGATGCACGGTGTATCGCTGTCGATCGCGTCCACCGCGCCGCCCAATTTCGAATATCTGCAGGGCCTGCGGGATCTGGCCAAGCGGGTCCAGCCCAAATGGGTCTCGGATCACCTGTGCTGGACCGGGGTGCACGGCAAGAACCTGCACGATCTCTTGCCGATTCCCTATACGAACGAAGCGCTCGATCATGTCGTCAACCGCGTTCAACTGGTTCAGGACTATCTCGGCCGCGCCATCGTGCTGGAGAATGTCTCGACCTACGTGCAGTTCAACAATTCCGAAATGACGGAATGGGAGTTTCTGAGCGAGCTTTCGCGTCGTTCCGGGTGCTGGCTGCTGTTCGATGTCAACAATGTCTATGTCAGCGCGTTCAACCATGGCTACGACCCGCATACGTTCCTGAACGGCATTCCGGCGGATCGTGTGGTCCAGTTTCACATGGCTGGTCATAGCCACATGGGCACCCACATTATCGACACCCACGATCATCCGGTGTGCGAGGACGTCTGGGATCTCTACGTTGCGGCATTGAGGCGCTTTGGCCACGTTTCGACCATGATAGAGCGCGACGACAACATTCCTCCGCTCGATGAACTCATGGTCGAGGTCAATCGGACCCGGAAAATCGCGGCGGAAGTGTTGCCGCCGCTGACCCGGAAAACCGGATGAGCGACTTCGCCCGGCAGCAGAGCGACTTTCAGCGCGGCATCCTGGGCGGCGACAACGCGGTTCTGGCTGAAATTCTCGACAGCCCAAGGGAAAAGCGCGAAACGCTGTTCGGCGTCTACCGGCATGCCTATGGTTCGCGGCTGGTCGAGGCGATGCGCAACGACCACAAGCTGCTGCACGCCTATCTGGGTGATGAGACGTTCGACGAGATGGGGCACGCTTATGTCGCAGCTCACCCGTCGCAGCATCCGAACTTGCGCTGGTTCTCAAAGGCGCTTCCGGATTTCCTGCGAGCGAATGAGCCCTACAGCGATGATCCCGTGTTGTCCGATCTCGCTGCGCTTGAAAACGCGCTCAACGACGCGTTCGACGCCGAAGACGCTCCAGTGCTTGCCCTTGCCGACCTGGCCGGCCTTGCGCCGGAGGCGTGGGCCGATCTCAAATTCCGACCTCACCCCAGCGCGCATAGGCTCGATATTGCGACCAACGCTTCCGCCGTCTGGCTGGCGCTCAAGGGCGAGGAGACCCCGCCGGACGCTGTCGTGCGGGAGGAGCCCTGCCGCTTGCTGATCTGGCGCCAGGATGTGACGCCGATGTTCCGCGAACTTGGTCCCGAAGAAGCGATGATGTGGGACGAGGCCACGAACGGGATTCCGTTCGGCGTTCTCTGCGCCATGCTGGCGACCTATGATGATCCCGACGGCGCTGCGGCGCGGGGGGCCGGCTATCTGCACGGCTGGGTCACGGCGGGACTCTTGACGAGCGTTTCCGGCGGCAAGTAAGGGGCCGCGTGCATGGATTCAGGCCGCAATGGAAATTTTGTCGAACGATTGAGTTGGGTCGAGGTCGCGCGGCGCATGGAGAACCAGGCCGCCGCCATTTTGCCGATCGGCGCGGGAGCCAAGGCGCATGGCTTTCACCTGCCCTTGAACACTGATCGTGTTCAAGCCGAGGGGCTCGCAGCGCGTATCGCCGACCGCATCGACGCGCTGATCTGGCCGGCCGTCGGTTACGGACATTATCCGGCCTTTGTCGAATATGCCGGCAGCGTGAGCCTGTCGGCGCCGGTGTTCGAGATGTTGATCGGGGAGATCGCGGCGGGAATTGCCGGCTTTGGCTGCCGTGCATTATTCGTGCTCGATACCGGGATCAGCACGATCGCGCCGGTCGATCGCGCGCTGGCGCGTCTCGACGCCCCTGATGTGCTGCATCTCAGGGTTTACGAGGGAAGGCGCTATCGCCGCGCCGCCGAAGAGCTCGCCGAGCAAAGCCACGGCAGCCATGCCGACGAACTTGAGACCTCGCTCATGCTTGCACTCGCACCTCATCTTGTCGATATGTCGCGTGCGGAGGCAAGTCCCGTGGTGAAGTACGATACGCCAGGTCGCCTGACGCCATCGGATACGTCATCGCCCAATTACAGCCGCTCCGGCAGCTATGGCGATCCGACATTGGCGACGCTTGCCAAGGGCGAAATTCTGCTCGCGGCCATGGTCGACGATCTGACCGAGCAGGCTGCTGCTTTTCTTGCCAGCAGGGCTGTCGCAGTCGAGACCAAGCGCTTACGCATTTCCACATGAAATACGCGCAAGGATTTCGCTGGATTGTCGTGGCCGCCGTCCTGGCGCAGATGCCGCCAAACCTGTTCTCATCGCGCGCGGAAGCCCAATTGGAATTTCTGCGGGGTAATCGAATGCCCTACGATGCGTTCGACAGGCTCGCCAAGACCGATCTCGACGTTCCCGGTGGCGTGATTCACGTGGCGTTTGCTCCCGGCGATATGGCATTGCCAGAGGATAGCGTTCTCGGCTGGGTCAGAACGTCCGCCAAGGCAGTCTCTACCTATTACGGCCGGTTTCCCGTCAAATCGCTAAAACTATTGCTCGTTCCGGTTGACGGCGCGCGTGTTCGGGGGGGAACCACATGGGGTTATCGCGGCGGCGCTATCCGCGTGCTGTTGGGCCGCGACTCCAGCGAGGACGACCTCCGGCGAGACTGGATCCTGGTGCACGAGATGGTGCATCTCGCGCTTCCCGACATGGAGGAGCGCTACAACTGGCTGTCGGAAGGGCTTGCCGTGTACATCGAACCGATCGCGCGGGTACAGGCCGGAGATCTCGACGTCAAGGAGATCTGGCAAGCAATGATGCGCGACATGCCCAAAGGCCTGCCGCAGCCCGGCGACGAGGGACTCGACAACACCGACACCTGGGGCCGGAAGTATTGGGGCGGCGCCATGTTCTGCCTGTTCGCAGATATCGAAATTCGTAAACGGACCGGCAATCGGCTCGGGTTGCAAGACGCGATGCGCGGCGTCATCGCGGCGGGAGGCAATCATGAGGTCGATTGGTCCATCGAGCGGATTCTCGCAACCGCCGATAAGTCCGTCGGACTGGACGTGCTCACACGCCTTCACGACACGTGGGGACCAAAGCCGGTCACTCCCGATCTCGATGCGCTTTGGCGCGATCTTGGATTAGCGGCGCAAGGCGAAAACTTGGAAGTGAACGACGGTGCACCGCTCGCTGCGATCCGCAAGTCGATCACCGGACCGCCCCTCAGATAGGGTTTCCATGCTGGAGCTTGACTAGCGTCTCACACCCGCTCCGACTCCCGCATCTGCGCCGAGGTCGCACTTGTGATCAGCTTGCCAAGCTCGACAAAATGTCGCTTGCGCGGCGAGCTCTTGCGCCAGGCAAGGCCAACG
>Ga0210408_10005184_pt1 | contig 11474 bp, 11 predicted proteins | sample IncBWH4MmetaG_FD_155471 | JGI IMG/M metagenome (GOLD analysis project Ga0210408, IMG submission 155471) | Forest soil microbial communities from Barre Woods Harvard Forest LTER site, Petersham, Massachusetts, United States - Inc-BW-H-4-M | ecosystem: Environmental > Terrestrial > Soil >... | reverse complement strand
TACCGGCCTGCTGGTCGATGCCGCAATGCGTACCGGGCTGCCCGAGGCGGAGGCGCGCCGGACCATCGCCTCCGGGTTGCAATCAGCGGTACAGGAGGGGGTGTCGCGTGGCTGACCAGGACAAGCGCAAGCGAAAGACCAGCGGCGGCCGTCCGCCGACCGCCGCGACCCTGCTCGTGCAGATCGCGACTGAGATGTACGACCTTCGGCGGACCGCTGACAGCCGCAGCGCCGGCGGTGACATCGTATCCGAGGGGCATGTCTACGCGATCCTCAAAGACGACCCCTCCCGCAGGTCCGAGTTCTCGGACATCCGTGAGGTCATCGCCGATATCTACGAGATGAGGCACGGCGCCGTCCCGTCACGCACCGCCCTCGGCGACGCCATGACGGTCCTGAAGGGCAAGGCCCGGAAGGTTAAGCCGGACCAGGTACCCGGCGACCCGGCGGGAGACCTAGTCGCTTCTCACGGCATCAGCGAGGAGCCCGACGGGTGGGAGGTCAAGGACGCGGCGGGTGCCTATGAGGTCCGCGGCGGAGCCCTCGGCTGGTATCGCCCGGTGAAGGACGGCGGGGCGGTGTGGACGCCGCTGGCCACGTTCGATGCGGAGATCACCGAGGAGGCCATCCGGGACGACGGTGCCGAGCAGTCGCTGACATGGACGGTGCGGGTGGTTACCACCGACGGGCGTACCGGGGAAGTGACCGTCCTTCCAGACCAGCTTGGCAGGCCGCAGCTGTGGGCCGCTAAGGCGGCCGGGGTCTCGGCGCTCGTCATGCCGGGCCTGTCGGTCGCCGACCACCTGCGTGTCGCGGTGCAGTCTCGCTCCGCCTCGGTCGGCCGTAAGGTCATCTACACCCACACGGGCTGGCGGCAGATCGACGGTCGCTGGGCGCACCTGACCAGCTCCGGGGCGCTCGGGGCGGTCGGCTTGGACGAGGCGATCACCGTGGACCTGGGCCCGCTCAGCGGTTACGCACTCCCCGATGTACCCGGTGTGCGCGCTGTGCGCGAAGCGGTGCGGGAGAGCCTCGCGCTGATCGACCTGGCGCCGGACATGATTACCGTTCCCTGGCTCGCGGCGACATACCGCGCACCGCTCCCGCTGCCCCCGGACTGCGGAATCTGGATCTACGGGCCGTCCGGCACCTTCAAGACGGAGCAGACCGCGCTCGGGCAACAGCACTACGGCCCGGTCATGCACGCCAAGAACCTGCCGGGGAACTGGACATCGAGCGCGAACGACCTGGAGGTTACCGCGTTCATGCTGGATGGCGTCCTGTTCGTGGTCGATGACTACTCGCCCGATGTCACGAAGATGGACGCGGCGAAGCGGGCCGCCGCCGCCGATCGGCTGATCCGCGGCTCTGCCAACCACAGCGGCCGGGGGCGGCTGCGCCCGGACGGCACCCGCCGCCCGGTCAAGCCGCCCCGCGGCCAGGTGCTGACCTCCGCTGAGGACATACCGCCCGGCGGCACGTCCATGCGGGCCCGCACCTTCGTCGTCAAAGTCACGCCTGGCGATGTGAGCATCGCGGGGCTGACATCGGCACAGAAGGTCGCGGCCGAAGGGGCGTATGCGGTGGCGATGGCCGGCTACGTGCAGTCGCTCGCGGTCCGGTACGACGCTGACAACCGCCTCGGCACGGCGCTCGCCGCCGTGCGTGACGACTACCGGGAAAGAGCGAAGGGGGAAGGCCATCCGCGCGGTGCGGAGAACATCGCCAGCCTCGCCCTCGGATGGCACGAGTTCCTGGCGTTCGCGGAGAACGCCGGCGCGATCACGACTGCCGAACGCGGGGCTTACTGGTCGCGGGCGTGGGCAGCGCTGTGCGCCGTCGGCGCCGAGCAGGAAACCTACGCCGCTGATGCCGACCCGGTCGGCATCTATCTCGGCTCGCTCCGCGCCATGATCGCCTCCGGCCGCGTCCACGTCGCCGGGAAGGACGGCGGCTGTCCGTCGGAAAACCCCGTCAGATGGGGATGGGCCGAGGGTATCGCCGCAGGCGAGCCGCTGTGGCGCCCGCAAGGCGAGCTAGTCGGCTGGACCGATGGCGCCGATATCTACCTGGAGTCGAGCACTGCGTACAAGTTCGCGCGGCTGCATGCCGAGGCCGAGGGGCAGCCGCTCGTCACCTCCAAGAGGATGGTGCACGAGCAGCTCAAGGAACGGAAGCTGCTCGCCAGCATCGGGGCAAAGGGCCACATCACCTCCCGGCACAGGCTCGGCGCGCACAGCAGACCGTCGTGCACCTCACCGTCAGCGCGTTCGACGGGGAAGCAGCATGATACGCGCACGCGCCCTCTATAGCCCATGCCTATGCGCTAGAACCGCGCACACCGCGCACACCGCGCAAAACCGCAGGTCAGTGCGGATAAACAGCGGTCCAGAACCGCGCACGGACCGCGCACACCTGGCACGCAAACCGCGCACACCCGCCAGCGGTCATCCCTGCTGTGCACGGTTCCCGGATGTGCTGTGCGCGGTTCTCTGGCGGTTTCGCACAGTCTGCCGCTTCGCCTATGTGACCTGACCAGCGGTTCCGCGAGTCGCGTGCGCACTGTGCGCGCTGTGCGCGGTTCTGTACCGAGATCCAGCCTCAAAGCAACCGAGCGCGGGGAGATATAGACATGACTAAACGACCTGCAAATCCGCCGACCGCGCAGAAGATCGCCGCCCATGCCCGTCAGCACCGGGTGTGCGAGGACTGCGGCGCAGCGCCCGGGGCGCCGTGCATCCGGCCTGGCCGCGGCCGGTCGGTCCACAAGAGCAGGTTCGTCGCCGCGGCGACCGCGCTGAAGCGGCAGGAGAAGGCGCCGCGCACTCTTGAGCAGGCCGAGATTCTGGCCGGGCTGCCGAAGATCCCCAAGAGCGCGTTCGCCGCGATCACGACGGAACGCGGCGGGCTCCGAGCCACCCGCGAATGGTTCCTCGCTCACGGCATTTATTACCCGCCGCCTCCAGCGTGGCGAAAGGCAGCCGAGATGGAGGATGAGTGACCGCCATCGCTGACCTGCTGCACCCGGCCGACCGTGAGTGGCTTCTCGAGCGGGTGCGCGAACTGGATGAGTTGGCCGGCCTCATGAGGCAGCCCGGCGGCGTGGCTGAGGCACCCGAGTCGGTGCCGCTGCACTGAGCAGACCGCGACACCGACAGGACCACCTCATGACCAACGCCAACCTAACCGCCCGGGGCACCAGGTCGCCGAATCCGATCTGTTGCGTACCTCGGAGCGCCGGGCCGCCGCTGGCGTGCTGGGCTGCGCTCACGACCACTAGAACCCTTGCCGCAGGGGCGCGGCGCTGTCGGCGTCCCGCAATCTCTGTCCCGTCCGGGCAGTCCGGCCTCCGGCCTAGGTCGCCTCGGTCGCCCCAGAGTCGGCGCCCGCCCTCCCAAGTCGGCCAGAGCTGGTGTCTAGTTTCCAGCCCTCCGGGATCGGCATACCTTCCGGCCATTTGGCGTAGGTGAGGTCCGCGTCGGTGAGGTCCGCGTCGGGGAGGAATGCGCCTCTGACCGTCAAGGACTACGTGACCCGGAACAAACTGCTGGGCGCGGGAGCGTTCGACCGGATCGTCCGCGAGGCTACTGCGGGGACATGGGGAAAATCCAGCCGAAGCAAGCCGCGGAATACGGCTCGGGAACCGAGCACGGGCGACCCGCTGCCAGAGGAGCCGGACAGCGAGCTCGGCTACGCCCGGCGCCTGGTTCACGTCTACGGCGACCGGGTCCGGTACGTACCGAGTGGAAATGGTGGCTCGTCTGGGACGGCAGGCGATGGGCACGCGACGTCACCGGGCAGGCATCCCGCTGGATGAAGTCCATCGCGCGGAGGGTCACCTCCGACGCGCTGGCCATCGAGGACGAGAAGGAGCGCCAGGCGGCCCTGAACCGCGCCCGGCGCGGCGAGTCATCGGCAGGGGTGTCAGGCGCCCTGACGCTGGCCGGCACCGAGACGGAGATCGTGATCACCCCGGACGACCTGGACGCTGACCCGTTCCTGCTCAACTGCACCAACGGCACGGTGGACCTGCGCACGGGCGAGCTGCGCCCGCACGACCCTGCCGACCTGATCACCAGGATGACGAAGGCCGCGTATGACCCGGACGCGGCGAGCGCCGAGTTCGGCAGGTTCCTGGAGCGCGTCCAGCCGGACGAGGGGATGCGCAGGTTCCTCGCCCGGCTGCTGGGCCATTCCCTGGAGGGCCGGGTGTCGGACATCCTGCCGATCTTCCACGGCGAGGGCGCGAACGGGAAGAGCACGCTAATCGGGGTGGTGCTGGCCGCGCTCGGCGACTACGCGGACGCCGCCGAGCCGGAGCTGCTGACCGCGCGCACGTTCGACGCCCACCCGACCGGCGTCGCCGACCTGTGCGGCCTGCGCCTCGCCGTACTCCACGAGATCGACCGCGGCAGGCGCCTCGCGGAAGGCACGGTCAAGCGGCTGACCGGCGGAGACCGGCTCAAGGCCCGGCGGATGCGGGAGAACTTCTGGTCATTCGACCCGTCACACACCTTCGTCATGCTGACCAACCACAAGCCGATCGTGACCGGCACCGACGAGGGCATCTGGCGGCGGATCCGGCTCGTCCCGTGGGACGTGGTGATCCCGGCAGCCGAGCGGGACAAGGAACTGCCCGGACGGCTCCGGCTCGAGATGGACGCCATCCCGCCTGGCTCGTCGCTGGCTACGCCGACTGGCACGAGAACGGTATGGGCGAGCCCGAGCGGGTCACCATCGCCACGTCCGCATTCCAGGCCGAGAGCGACGTGCTGGGCAGGTGCATCGGCGACAAGTGCCTGGCCGGCCCCGGCATGACCGTGCGCTCATCGGAGCTCTTCACCGCCTGGTGCAAGTGGTGCGCCGACCAGGACGAGGAACCTGGCACCCAGACCGCCTTCTCGCTCGCGCTGACGGACCGCGGGTTCGACAAGAAATCCACCGCGGTCGGCAACATCTGGAAAGGACTAGGTCTCGTCGATGAATAGCCACTGGAGGGCTGTGGAGGGTGTGGAGGGTCTATCGGCTGACCGCCCCCGCGTGTGGGGCGCGAAGCTCCGAGCCCTCCAAACCCTCCACTGGGCGCCCGCGAGGATCCGCGCGATGGAGGGTCTGGAGGGTCTGGAGGTTAACCGCCCACACGCGCGTAGCGAAAAGCTCCAAACCCTCAAGACCCTCCACTGCATGCGAGTACCCGCCGGCCGGACCGGCGGGACACCCCGCCGACTGATCCCGAAGAGGGAGAACACAATGGCAGCAGGCGATACCGAGATCACGATCGCCGGCAACCTCGTCGACGACCCAGAGCTCAGGTTCACCCCCTTCCCCCGCGAGTTCAGCAATTCTGAAGCGCTTGTCGGGTTAAACCGAAGGGTGGCTGTGGTGAATGAGGCTATCTGGGGGCGTTGGTTCGGCGAACGGGCGGGGCTCCCGCCTGACCGGTGGTTTCTGGGGAGTCGGCTAGGTGATCAGGCCGGGCCGACTTTGCACGTCACTCGTTATGAACATCGAACGTCACTCCAGATGCACATGGAGCAACCGCGTGGGCGGGACCGAAATCCCTCGGCCGGGAACGGTCCGCTGGACACCCGACCTGCCCGCGCCAGGTACTGGTGTTGCGTTACAAACGGTGACAGGTCGGCGGTCGCACGACGCGCGATATCCGCCTTATGGTCGGCTATCGGACCCTGACCCGCCGCGATGGTGGCCGTACATAATGGGCGATATTTGGCTCCAATGGCGAAGGTGATCCGGCCATGCCGAGGGGCGTGCAGTTGGCGCCGCTGGTGATTTGGCGGTTACGGGCAGACCTTCTGGTAGGCCAGGACTGGCACGTATTGTGCCCACTCGGCGCGGGTCAGGGACCGCCCTGCCGATGCGCACAGGCGTGGTATCACGTTCTCGAGGTAGGCGACATCCCACAGCCGGACGGTGTGGTCGACGCTGCTGCCCGCCAGCGTCTTGCCGTCCGGGCTGAACGCCACCGAGGTGACCGGGCCGGCAGGGCCGGTGAGGGTGGCGATCTGCCGGCGGGTGGCCAGGTCCCACAGCCGGACGGTGTGGTCGGCGCTGCTGCCCACCAGCGTCGTGCCGTCCGGGCTGAACGTCACCGAGTCAACCGGGCCGGCAGGGCCGGTGAGGGTGGCGATCGGCTGCTGGGTGGTCATGTCCGGCTGCTGGGTGGTCACGGCCCACAGCCGGACGGTCCCATCGGCGCTGCCAGCGGCCAGGGTCTTGCCGTCCGGGCTGAACGCCACCGAGTTAACCGGGCCGGCGGGGCCGTCGAGCCGCGCGGGTCCGGTGGGGGAGGTGAGGCAGTTGCACGGGGTGGGCAGGCCCCACGACCAGACGCCATCGGCGCTGCCGGCAACCAAGGTCGCGCCGCCCCAGTTGTACGCGACCGAGCTGACCGGGCCGGTGGGACCGGTGGGGAGGCTGCCGCCCGGGCGGTGGGTGGCCACGTCCCACAACCGCACCCTGGCATCGGCGCCGCCAGCAGCCAGGGTCGTGCCGTCCGGGCTGAACGCGACCGAGTCAACCGCGCCGGCGGGGCCGGTGAGGGCGGTGATCTGCCGGTGACTGGCCATGTCCCACAGCCGGGCGGTGCCATCGGCGCCGCCAGCAGCCAGGGTCGTGCCGTCCGGGCTGAACGCCACCGAGTCAACCGGGCCGGCGGGGCCGGTGAGGGCGGTGATCTGCCGGTGGCTGGCCATGTCCCACAGCCGGGCGGTGCCATCGGCGCTGCCGGTGGCCAGCGTCCTGCCGTCCGGGCTGAACGCGACCGAGGTGACCGTGCCGCCGTCGCTGGTGAGGACCGCGATGATGCCGGGGCGGGCAGCGGCGGCCAGCATGGCGTAGCGGGCGGCGCTGGAGGGGTTGATGCGCCATGCTGCCACGCTCAGCAGCCGGGCCAGGGCGAGGTTGGCGCCGCCGAGCCGCTGGCTTTGGCTGATCAGCAGCCCGGAGATCAGGATGTCACGTTGCTGTGTCACCTGCTGGCTGGCGCGGACGGCCAGTGCCGTGGCGGTGGCGAGCCCGAGCACCAGGGCGGTGAGCAGGGCGATCAGGCGGCGCCGTCGGCGCACGGTTCGGTGGTGTGCGCGGTCGCTGGCGTACAAGAAGTCGGTTTCGGTCTCGCTGAGCGGCGGGTAGCGGGCGGGGTCGGCGCCGATCCGGGTTGTGGTGTCGGTGGCGGCTTGCAGCAGGGTACCGCCGTAGAGGTAGGACGGGTCGCGGGAGTGGCGGGCCCACTCGGTGGCGGTGGCGTGCAGCCGGGAGCGGATCATCCGGTCGGCGCGGGTGTCGGCGAGCCAGGTGTCGCGCAGCAGCGGCCAGGCGGTCAGCAGCACCTCGTGGCTGAGTTCCACGGTGCCGGCGGCGAGGGTGAGCAGCCGTTCGGCCGCGAAGGCCTCCAGGACTGTCTCCACGTACAGTGCCTCGGTGGCGCCCCTGCCGTCGGTCAGCTCGGCCCTGGTGGCACGGTCGGCGGTGTCCACGCCGTCGCTGCTGGTGGCGGCCAGCCGCAGGAAGACCTGCCGGGCGGCGGCTTGCTGGGCGGAGGTGAGGCCGTCGTAGACGCGCTGCGCGCTGCCAGCGACGGCACCCTCGATGCCGCCGGTTTTCTCGTAATCGACAACGGTGAGGGTTTCCCCGGTCCGGCTGCGCCAGGTCTGGTCCAGGGCGTGCGAGAGCAAAGGCAGCACCCCCGCGCCGAAGGTCCCGGGCTGGCCGTTCCGCATCTCGGTCAGCAGCACGCCGGTCAGGTCGTCATCGACCTTCGAGCCGGCTTTCTTGGCTGGTTCGGTGATGGCCATCCGCAGCTGCCGCCCGGTCATCGCGGTGACCAGGTACCGGTCCTGGACCGGGCCGGCCAGCTCCGGGTAGTCCGCGCACCGGGCCTCGAAGTCAGCGCGCACGCCCAGCACGACCAGTGCCGCCGATGTCTGGTCCGGCCCATGCCCGGCGGTGGCGGCCGCATGCAGGGCCGTTATGAACGCCCGTCGCTGCCCCTCGTCGGCGCAGTGGGTGAACAACTCTTCGAACTGATCCACCACCAGCAACAGACGGCGCTGCTGCGGCGGCGGCCGATCGCCGTCCTTCGCGAGGCCCGCCAGATCCACTTGGGGCCCGGCTGGCTGGGCCAGAGCGGCCTGCCGCGCAGTCAGCGCGAACCCGGCCGGATCGGCCTCCAGTTCGCGCCGCACCGCCGCCGCGTCCGCTCCTGCCAGCAGCCCCACCTGCACTGCCAGCTCATCCAGCGGCCCCCGGGTGGGGGTGAACACCAGGCAGGGCCAGGACGCCGCCCCCGGTGCGGCCGCCAGCCCACAAGCCCGGACTCGTGGCAGCACCCCGGCCCGCAGCAGCGACGACTTGCCCGCGCCCGACACCCCGGACACCACCAGCAGGCCCGGGCCCGCCACGTGCTGCGACATTCGTTCCAGCACCTGGATGGTGGCCGCTTCGCGGCCGAAGAACAACCCCGCGTCCTGTTCCTCGAACGCTCTGAGCCCGCGGTACGGAGAAGTAGTCCCTGCTCCGGCGGGCGGCGGCCCCGCGCCCTGGGCAGCGGCCAGCGCCTGTGCGGCTGGTGCCTTGCCGCGGGCTGCTGCCACGAACAGCTCTTCCGTCGGCCCGGCCAGGCCCAGGGCATCGGCCAGCAGCACCGCGGTGCCCTTGTGCGCGGTGCGGTTAATGCCCCGCTCCAGGTCACTGACCGACCGCGGGCTCAGGCCCGCCGCCTCGGCCAGCTCCTCCTGGGTCAGCTTGGCCTCAGCGCGGAGCTGCCGCAGCAGCCCGGCGAAACTCAGCCCAGGCTCGGCCACCACCCAGCGTCCCCTCACCACCTGCCCGCCGCTGCCACCGGCACTGGGCAGAACCAATCTTGCACCAACGGTACGCGCACCTGGCCACACCTGCCATCTCCTGCCACCAGGCCATCCGGGGCTGGGCCGCCGCTGGCACCGTGACCTCGGCCCTGCCGGAACCTGGCCACCACCAGCGCTGCGGCCGCAGCCAGGAGCTGCGCCTAATGGGCGGTCATCGCCACGGCGGGCGCAATTCTGTGGGCTGTCCTGTGGGCGATCACGTGTGGTGAACACCCTCGCTGGTGCCAACAGTGGAATCAGCCACGCGCGCCTGCAAGCAGACACCGGCCAACGCCCGCAACTGCACGCGCCAGGCGATCACGGCAAATACGCAGACATCATCGAGTCCCTTTACGCCGCGGAGGGCCAACCGCATAAGCCGCAGCGGCAGCACCGCACCACAGCGATCTCATGAACCGCACTGCGGCAGCCAGCCGCCATCCAGAAAGGAGGACCCGCCATGAATGCCCTGATCCCGTTCGCAGCCGCCGGCCTGTTCGCCGCCGGAGCGACTACCGGAATCATCGGCGTGGTGACCGTGGCCATCCGCCGGGAGGAGAAAAACCTCACCCTGACCAGTGCGGCCACTGACCACGTGACCCGGGCAGGACGCCGGCTGAACGGAGTGGGCGTCCGCGCTCCGCGCCGTCCCGCCGCCACCGACCGCGAGACGACACATGCCTAGCCCATCCAGCAGGCGAGCCCAGCGACCGCGGCGGAGCTGACCGCGGGCAACCAGAAACCAGCACAGGAGGCTCATCATGGCCCTCAACGAAGACAAGCTGAACGAGTTCCTGGGCCGGTTCGTCACCGACCTCGGCGCGACGGCCGCGGCCGGCAACGTGGCGATCGGGCACCAGCTCGGCCTGTACAAGGCGCTGGCGACCGGGCCGGCCACCGCCGAGGGCCTGGCCGAGCGGACCCGCACCATTCCGCGCTACGTCGCCGAATGGCTCCGCGGGCAGGCAGCAGGCGGCTACGTCGAGTACGACGCGGCCTCGGATACCTACTCGATGACCGAGGAACAGGCCTTCATCCTGACCAACCCGGACGGCGCCGTCTACGCCCCGGATGCGTTCGTGCTGGCGCTCGGCACGCTGCGGTCCGTGCCGCGGATCACCGAGGCCTTCCGCACCGGCACCGCCCAGCAGCCGGTACCAGACAACCCGGCCAAGCCCAGCTACGCCACCGAGGAGACCACGATGCACCCGGCCCAGCGCCCACCAAATTCCGAAGACCCGGATCGCCGGCCCCAAACAGGTGCGCCAGCCATGACGAGCCCCGCCCCCGGCCCGGCTGACCTCACCCAAAGACGGCACCTGGAAAAGACGGTCTCCTGGACCGGCCGCGAACGGCTGCGGTGTCTGTGGTACCGGCTCCGCCTGACGGTGGCGGAGATGAACTACGCGACCCACCGGATGGTCGAACTGCAGGCACCCTGGATATCCGACGAGCGCCCCCGCTGAAACCTGCCAACGCGTGCCCGCCGACTAGACCGGAGATGGCACGCAGAATCGGCCCCATCTGCGCTGCACTACACAGCTGACGGAGACCGAGATCAGCCGCGCCGAGTCGGCAGGGCGAGCATCCGGCTGCACGTTCTGGTCATATGATCACTCTCCGTAACAGCCATTGTCCGGGCCTGAGGGCTGTCACGGGCGGACCCTGAAGCCGGCGATGTTCGCGAACCTGTCGCTGCTCCGTCGCCGCCGAGCAGAAGAGTACGGTCTTGGCGCGTTCAAGAGAGTGACGCCACGTGCTCATAGCGCGTAACAGCCGGCCGGTGATGGAGGTGTAGCGTTCGGCTCCTTTGATGCTGAGCCCGAACAGGTCACACAGCCTGCGGACGTCACCGCGGGTGGCGTAGGCCTCGTGCAAGATGCGGTCTTCACGGATACGGCGGACCGGCATCCCGACCGCCTCGTTGACGTAGACGTCGCTGACCGGGCCGGTGCGCACTGCGGTGTAGCTGTTGATGAACAAGTGGGCATTGAGTGTCTGAGGCCAGCGGGTCGTCCGGTGGTCCAGCCAGGCCGTCAGCCGCTGGCGAACCGGGTCTGCGAGCAGGACGGTGCGGCCATTGATGTGGAGCCGTGCTCCGTCGACGTCGGTGAGCAGCAGGGCGCGCAGCTGGTAGCCCGAGGGGAGAGCTAATGTCCGCTGAATCCAGCCTGACCGCCGTGGCCGTCGTCAGGGCCCTGCTCAACGAGGACGCTGAGAGCCTGGCCGTCCTGCTGCCAGACGGCCTCCCCGAACCTGGCCGCGAGCTCGTGGCCAGCCTGGCCAGCCTGACAGTCCTCTCGGCCAAGGTCGCCGCCCGGGCCGAGGGCATCACGGAGGGCGAGTACCTGGACAGGATCATCCGGCTCTGGACGGACAGCCCGGGGTGATACCGGGCTGGTCATGGCCGTGCAGCCGGGGCGAGCGTGCCCCAGCGCGGCGGTTGCGTAGACCCGAAGGACGCTGATCGGACGTGGTCACCTGGTGACCGTGCTTCCTTACGTCTGGTAGGCCGGCCGGCGCGCCACCGGGCATTCCCCGGCCGGGCCGACGAGGATGCTGCCGTTATTGGTCTTGACTAACGGGAGGCGTGTTAGCCCCTAGAGACGC
>Ga0210408_10005183_pt1 | contig 11476 bp, 10 predicted proteins | sample IncBWH4MmetaG_FD_155471 | JGI IMG/M metagenome (GOLD analysis project Ga0210408, IMG submission 155471) | Forest soil microbial communities from Barre Woods Harvard Forest LTER site, Petersham, Massachusetts, United States - Inc-BW-H-4-M | ecosystem: Environmental > Terrestrial > Soil >... | reverse complement strand
CCGCCAGGCTGCCGGCCGGGTCGGTGATTGTTGTTGACGACTTCCACGCGGCGGCCGCGGCCGCCAGGACCATGACCGATCTGGTGGAGCGCTGGCCGGCCAGCAACGCGCAGCTGGATCTGCGGGGCGCGCAGGCGCTTGCGTGGTTCGAAGCCGGCCGCCTGGCCCGGGCCGCTGAGGCCGCCAGAGCCGTCGATACCGACGCGAGGCGGCTGGGATTCGAGCAGCATCCCTTCGCAGTGGACTACCTGCGCGTTCTGGCCGGCGCGGCGCTGGAGCAGCGAGACCTCGACACGGCCGAGCATCTCACCGAGCGTGCGCTGTCGATATCTGAGCGCTTCCGGCCCGTCTTCGAGTTCCTCGCCCTGCTTGACCGGGCCGGAATCTGGGCTGCCCGCGGGCACATCCACGATGCGCTGGCATCGGTCGACGTAGCGCGCCACGTCCTGGCCGGGACGAAATCTGTGCTGCTGGCGCGAGCCGACGAGCTAGAGGCACTGCTGCGTTTGTCACTCGGCGACCTGCGCTCGGCCGCCGAACTGGCGAGCGGGCTTCCCGCCACCCGGCGCGGCCTGCTGCTGGCCAGGGTCGCGCTCGCCGCCAGTGATCACGACGCCGCTGCGGGATACCTGGACGCGCTGTCGCTGGGAAATCTGCCGCCACGAGCCGCGCTGGTACGCCAGGTACTCCTGGCCGCCGCCGCCATCGAGCGCGGCGACCCCAAGGCGGCCGGCATCGTGAGCGGTGTGCTCCAGACCGCACGTCACGAAGGCTTTCTCAATACCGTCGTGACGACCGTGCCCCAGGTGACGCGCTACCTGGTCGAGCATTCGACCGACGCGATGCCCGACCCGTTCCTGGAGCGGATCATCGGCGCAGCCCTGGAGGTCCGCGCCACGCAGCTCGAACGATCCGGTCGCATTCTCACCGCGCCGATAACCGATGCAGAGCTGCGGGTCCTGAAACTGCTGCCGACCACAGGCTACGAGCAGATAGCCGCCACCCTTTACATCTCCCGCAACACGGTGAAGACCCATCTGCGGTCGATTTACCAGAAGCTGGGCGTGGCCTCACGCTCAGAAGCGATCGAGCGAGCCGTGGAACTGCGCCTGCTTTGAGACCATCCCCACGGGGAAGGCGGAATCACCCTTCAAGGGTGGTGCCTGCAGCCTCTGCCGGGGGCAGATTCGGCCATAGGGACAACGCAGCTATCCGCCAGTGGTACCGGCACGGTGGTATCACGCCGCTGCGGCCCGGAGGGAGTTGTCATGACTACGACGGCTGGTGGCGCAGTGGCCAGGAAATCTACTGGCGGAGCGGTCAGGAGATCACGTGCATCAAGCACGGGGGCTTCTGCTGCCCGCGGGCCGGCGCGGGCTGCGCCGGTGGAGTGTCTGAGTCGCGCGGACCGGGCGGCCCGCGGGAAAGACGCCCGGGCGGTGGCCCCGCTGGAGTCGCATGCCGAGTTCTCGCCAAGGGCGGGGCGGGATCCGGTGGGGCTGCTGCTGGGCCAGGCGGCGTCGCGGGTGCCGGAGCTAGTGCCGGTCCGGCACGGGCGGATGCTGGTGTCCCCGTTCACGTTCTACCGGGGCGCGGCGCTGCCGATGGCGGCGGACCTGGCCGGCACGCCCGCGTCGGGGCTGCGGGTGCAGTTGTGCGGGGATGCGCACCTGTCCAATTTCGGCGCGTTCGCGTCGCCGGAACGGCGGCTGGTCTTCGACGTCAACGACTTCGACGAGACCCTGCCCGGGCCGTTCGAGTGGGACGTCAAGCGGCTGGCCGCGAGCCTGACCGTGGCCGGACGGGACAACGGGTACCCCGCCAAGGCCGTGCGCAAGATCACCCTGGCGGCGGGAGAAGGTTACCGTACCGCGATGCGCGGGTTCGCGCAGCAGACCTTCCTGGACGTCTGGTACGCGCACCTGGATATCGAGCCGGTCGTGCGCGAGTTCAGGACTCAGATGAAGGCGAAAAGGTACAAGCTCGCCGAGACGATGCTGGCCAAGGCCCACACCGCCGACAGCATGAAGGCGCTGGGCAAGCTGACCACCATGGTCGACGGGCAGCGGCGGATCATCAGCACCCCGCCAACGATCGTCCCGGTCGAGGAGATCTTCCCCGACGTGCAGGCCGACGCGATCAACAAGCTGATCCTCAGCGTGCTGGGCAAGTACCGGCGCACCCTGCAGTCCGACCGGCGGCACCTGCTGGAGCAGTTCACCCTGGTGCAGGTGGCCCGCAAGGTCGTCGGGGTCGGCAGCGTCGGCACCCGCGCCTGGGTGCTGCTGATGGACGCCTGCGACGGGGTAGAACCGCTGTTCCTGCAGGCCAAGGAGGCCCAGGCGTCCGTCCTGGCGGAGTACTGCGGGCGCAGCCAGTACAACAACCAAGGTGAGCGGGTCGTCGCCGGGCAGCACCTGCAGCAGGCCCAGAGCGACATCTTCCTCGGCTGGACCCGCGTCCCCAACCCCCTCGACGGGATCGACCGCGACTTCTACGTCCGCCAGCTGAAAGACTGGAAGTTCTCCGTGCCGATCGAGATGATGCTCCCCACGGGCATGGAGATGTACGCCCGGCTGTGCGGGTGGACCCTGGCCCGGGCGCACGCCCGTGCCGGCGACCGCGTCGCCCTGGCCGCCTACCTCGGCGGCTCGGCCAAGTTCGACCAGGCCATCGCCGACTTCGCCGAAACCTACGCCGACCAGAACGAGCTCGACTACGCCGCGCTCCAGGCCGCCGTCAAGGACGGCAGAGCCGAGGCGACCACCGAAATCTAGTGCCGGTAACGCTGTGGCGGTTTCGCGATCGAAGGAGGAGCGAGATGAACTCGCCACGCAAGCCCTCGGTTCTTTTCGTCTTCTACACCCACACCGAGCAGAGCCACCGGGTGGCCGACGCGATGGCCGGCGTGCTGCGTGAGCGCGGTTGCGACGTCTCCCTGGCGGGGATCGAGTTCACCGATCCCCGTTACGCCGGAAAGTTCGACCGGTTCCCCTTCCGGCATGCGGTCCTCGACCTCCTCGCGGTGCTGCCAGCACAGGTGCGCCGTTCGACCGGGCAGATCCGCATCCCTGACGCGGCGCGGGAGGGTGAGTACGACCTGGTCTGTTTCGGCTCGCCGACGTGGTTCTTCACCACCAACATGCCGCTGCGCTCGTATCTGAAGTCCGCCGAGGCGCGGAACGTGCTGGCCGGGAAGCGGTTCGCCGCCTACGTGGTGTGCCGGCGGTACTGGAGCATCAACCTGAAGGAAGTTAGGAAGCTGGGTACCGCGCAGGGGGGCGCGTACGCCGACGGCACCCGTTTCCAGTTCGCCGGCGGCCAGATCCGGTCGTTGCTGTCGCTGATCAGCTACTTCGGCAAGGGAGAGATGCGCGAGCGCTACCTCGGGGTGAAGATTCCGCCGACCAATCTCAAGCCGGACTTCCTCGGGCAGGCCCAGGTGTTCGCGAACAGGCTGGCGGACGGCCTCGGCAGCGGCAGTACCACACCCGATGACGTATCGCCGACCTCCGGTCCCGGCAACCAGGTACGCTTCCCGCCGCCTCGCATCGGCGGAACCTAGACAAACCTGCAGATCGTGCGTTGTACCACCCCTCAAGGGTGAGGCCCGCAAGCCGAGGACGTGCGACTCTCAGCCTAGGTGGCGCTCATGCGGAGCAATCCGCCGCCAGCCGTAACTGGGGAGGCTCTCATGTTCCGTCGAAGACGCCCGCTGATGCGCGCAGCCGTGGTGGGGGGCGGCGCCTATGTCGCCGGCAAGAGGGTGGCGCAGCGGTCAGCGGAACAGGGGCAGCAGGAGAACGAGCAGGACGAACGTCTCGCCACCCTGGAGGAGCAGGCGCCGGCCACTGCGGACCCTCCGGCCCAGGACGCGCCCGCCGCGGCACCGTCGATGCCCGATCAACTGAAGCAGCTCGCGGCCTTGCATGAGCGGGGCGCGCTGACCAACGACGAATTCACCACCGCCAAAGCCAGGCTGCTCGGCACTTAGGCGCCGGTTAGCCGCTGGACCTAGATCCCGGGGTATCAGGATCGCTTGAAGGAGCACAGGATGAGCAAGCCGTTCAAGGGAACGATCAACGTCGATATCCGGGACTCGGTGCCCGACTGGGAGCCGTTCGAGCCGCCGAAGGCTCCCGACGGCGCGCCCAGCGTCGTCTACATCGTGCTGGACGATGTCGGGTTCTCGGCCATGTCATGTTACGGCGGCCCGATCGAGACGCCGAACATCGACCGGATCGCCAACGACGGGATCCGCTACACCCAGTGGCACACCACGGCGCTATGCTCGCCGACCCGGTCCTGCCTGCTTACCGGCCGCAACCACACCCGCAACTCGATGGCGTGCATCACCGAGGCCGCGATCGGGTTCCCGAACGCCAGCGGCACCATCCCGCCGGAAAACGGCATGCTCCCCGAGATCCTGGGCGAGCAAGGCTGGAACACCTACATGGTGGGCAAGTGGCACCTGTGCCCGACGGTGGAGATGAACGTCGCCTCGACCCGGCGGAACTGGCCATCCGGCCGCGGGTTCGAGCGCTGGTACGGGTTCCTGGGCGCGGAGACCAACCAGTGGTACCCGGACCTGGTCTACGACAACCACCCGGTCGACCAGCCCAAGCTTCCCGAGCAGGGCTACCACCTGACCGAGGACATCACCGACAAGGCGATCGAGTTCATCAGGGACGCCAAGACCGTCGCGCCGGACAAGCCGTTCTTCCTGTACTACGCGCCGGGTGCCGCGCATGCGCCCCATCACGCCCCGAAGGAGTGGATCGCCAAGTTCAAGGGGCGGTTCGACATGGGCTATGAGGCGATGCGGGAGCAGACGCTAGCCCGGCAGAAGGAAATGGGAATCGTCCCGGCCGACACCGGGCTGCCGCCGGTCAACCCGATCGGCACGCCCGAGACCCGCCAGGGGCCCAAGGGCCAGCCGTTCCCGCCGCTGGACGTCACCCGGCCGTGGGATTCGCTGTCCGCCGACGAGAAGCGGCTCTTCGCCCGAATGGCCGAGGTGTACGCGGGGTTCCTGGCGCACGCCGACCATCACATTGGGCGGCTGCTCGGCTTCCTGGAGGAATCCGGGCAACGCGAAAACACGATGGTGATCCTGGTGTCGGACAACGGGGCCAGCGGCGAGGGCGGCCCCGACGGGTCGGTCAACGAGATGTTGTTCGCCAACGGCATCCCCGACAATGTCCAGTCGAACCTGGCGATGATCGACGAGCTCGGCGGGACGAAGACCTACAACCATTACCCGAACGGCTGGGCGATGGCGTTCAACACCCCGTTCAAGATGTGGAAGCGGTACGAGTTCAACGGCGGCACCGCCGACCCCTGCATCATCTCCTGGCCCTCGGCCACGGCCGGCCACGGCGAGATCAGGCACCAGTACCATCATGCGATCGACATCGTGCCGACCATCCTCGACGTTCTCGGGGTCGAGGCCCCGGAAACGATCAAGGGCCATGTGCAGAGCCGGTTCGACGGCGTGAGCATGCGCTACAGCGTGGATGACCCGTCCGCGCCGTCGGCTCGCAAGACGCAGTTCTACTCGATGCTCGGCTCGCGCGGGATCTGGCATGAGGGCTGGAAGGCGATTACCACCCACCCGACGATCAGCGGCTGGAGCGACTTCAACGGCGACACCTGGGAGCTGTATCACACCGATGTCGACCGGGCCGAGCTGCACGACCTGGCCGCCGAGCACCCGGAGAAGGTGCGGGAGCTGGTCAACCTGTGGTTCGCCGAGGCCGGCGCCAACGATGCCTTCCCACTCGATGACCGGTCTCCACTCGAGATCTTTACCACGCCGCGGCCACAGCTGGCCCCTCCGCGTGACCGCTACACCTACTTCCCCGACACCGCGGAGGTACCGGAGGCGCAGGCGGTGAACATCCGCAACCGGTCCTTCACGATCGGGGCGCTGGTGGACATCCCTGCCCCGGGAGCGGCAGGCGTGCTGTTCGCGCATGGATCGCGGTTCGGCGGGCACGCCCTGTACGTGAAGGACAACCGGCTGCACTACGTCAACAACTTCGTCGGCATGGCGGAGCAGAAGATCGACGCCACCCAGGATGTGCCCACCGGGGAGAACCTGATCCTGTCGGCCTCGTTCGACAAGGATGGCGAGGACCCGCCGCACGTATCCACCGGAATCTTGTCCCTGTATCACGGCGACACGAAGGTCGGCGAGGGCCGGATCAAGACCCAGCCCGGAGGGTTCATGATCGCGGGCGAGGGCCTGTGCGTGGGCCGCGACAGCGGTGAGGCTGTCACCAGCGACTACCCGAACGGATCGCCGCACCGTTTCACCGGAGGCACGATCAAGCGGGTCGCCGTCGACGTCAGCGGCGATCCCTACGTCGACCTCGAACGCGAAGCGCAGGCGATGCTCATGCGTGAGTAGCGTCCCCTGGGAGTGGCCGCCGCGGCTCCGTAGGGCGTGGCGGCCGGCTCAGTCGGGTACGACCCGGATGCCGTACAGCTCGCCGATCCGGTGGAGCTCGACCTCGTCGGAGGCGTTGTTGATCTGACCGAAGTAGTCTTCGATGCCGCCTGGAACGACGATCAGGAGCAGCCGGGCGGACGTGTCCCTAGCCCAGAACCGGTGCGGCCGGCCGCGGGGCAGGAACACGAAGCTGCCAGCCGGGGCGTCGAAGACGTCGCTGCCGCACCGGATGGACAGTTCTCCGTCGAGCACGTAGAAGCACTCATCTTCCCGGTCATGGACATGCAGCGGCGGGCCGGCCTCGACCGTGGTCTCAAAGACGCTCAAGGCCCCGCCGGTGGAGTGCTGCGACGCCTTCAGGCCCGGATCGTCCGTCAACCCCGCGCGAGGAGGAACGACATAACCAGCCAGGAAATCGGTCATGACACATGATGACCCGCGCCTGGGCTGGGTGTGGCCTGGCGCGGAGATCCGGCGATAAGCGCGGGAGGACGTTCGGGTTAAGCGTGGCGGACGGATCGAACGCCGAACGGATCCTTGCGAACAGCGCCCGTTCCGCCTCAGTCCGCGCCAGCGGAAGCCACGGCGCCTTGAGCGCTCCGATCCCATGCTCGGCCGAGATGGACCCCCCGAGCGACGCGACGAAGGAGAACACCGCGTCCTCGTGCCGTCCGCCCGCGGGCGCCGCAGGGACGATGTTCACGTGCACGTTTCCGTCGGCGACGTGGCCGAAGGTAATGACCCGAGCTCCCGGATCCACGTCCGCTACCACCGCCGCCACCTCAGCAGCGAGCCGCACCCACTGCGCGGCGGGTACCGAGACGTCGAGCTTGATCGGGACGCCGAGGAACCCGGCCGCCTCCGGGTGGCGTTCCCGGTAGGACCAGAGCCGGGCCCGGTCGGCCGCGGACTCCGCGACGGCCGCCTCCCGGTTCCCGATCACGCCCGCCAGGTCACCGAACGCCCCCGGCCCAGACGCCTCGAGCAGCAGATACGCCGCCGCCGACCCAGCCAACGGCGGCGCGAGCCCAGCGTGCGCCACCAGGATGTCCAGGCCGGTCCGGGTGAAGAACTCGGCCGACACCAGCCCGGGCACCTCCCTGGCCGCCCGGCAGGCCAGCGCGTGCACCTCGTCCAACCCGCCGACCCCGGCCAGCGCGGTCACCGTGTCCCGCGGCCGGGGCACGAGCCGGAGCCTGGCCGCGGTGATCACGGCCAGGGTGCCCTCGGACCCGGCGAGCAGGGACGGGTAGTCGTAGCCGGTGTTGTCCTTGACCAGCCCGGCCAGGTGTGACACGACGGTGCCGTCCGAGAGCACGGCTTCGATCCCGCGCAGCTGCGCCCGCATCGGCCCGAACCGCAGCACGCGCACCCCGCCTGCGTTCGTCGCCACCGCCCCGCCGACGGTAGCGCTGTCCCGGCTGGCGATGAGGATTCCGAGATCCAGGCCCGGGCCGGCGTCCGCCACCTGCCGCAGGGTGACCCCGGCCCCGGCCGTGACCTGGGCCGCCTCCCGATCGACCGGCCCGAGCTGGTTCAGCCGGGTCAGGCTCAGCACGACCTCGCCGTGCAGCGGCACGCCGCCGCCGACCAGCCCGGTGTTGCCCCCCTGCGGGACGACGGCCAGGCCGGCGTCCGTACACAGGGCCAGCACCGCCGCCACCTCGGCCGTATTTTGGGGCCGAACGGTCGCCGGTGTCCGCCCCCGGAAACGGCCCGTCCAGTCCACGGCGAACCCGGCGGTCGCGTCGCCGGTCAGCACGTGCGGCTCGCCCACGATGCCCACCAGCGACCGGAGCAGCGCACCCGGAAGCATCAACACCTGCCCAGTCTCCTACCGAACGGGGCTAGCCTCGGTAGAGAGCGAAGGGAGCCGAACATGTCGTCGGACGGCTACTACACCGAAGAGGTGAGCCATCGACGCCAGCTACGCCGAAGCCCTGGCCAGCTGAGGCGGTTATGGGCTACCAGCTGAAGATGTCCGCGGAGATATACGACTGGCTGAGTGAGCTGCGCGACAGCGACCCGCCGACCGCCATACTGGCGGCCCAGGCGCTGACCGCCCTGGCCGACGGCGGCGACCGTCTCGGACCCCCGCTGGTGACCGCCGTGGCGCCCCGGCTGCCGCCAGACGAGCTAGCGTCGGCCCTGGACCAGCACTATCAGGACCAGCTGGAATCGCTGACCGCCATGCGCCGCCAGGTGGCCCAGGCCGCGACGCTGAGGAAGAACATCGAGCTTCAGTTCACCGAGCCGGAGCCGCCGCCGGACCCCGCTGGGCTGCAGGAGCGGTTCGCCGCCGCCATCGCGGAGGAAGAGCGGCTGACCGCGGCGTCCCAGCGGGAGCAGATGCTCCTCGACGCCTTCCGGACCAAGAAGGAAGTCCTGAAGGCGGCCTATACGGCGGCCGAGGCCGGGTACCTGATCGAGCAGGCTCAAGCCGCCGTTGACGATCCCGTCCAGCCGGACGATCCCGCCGGAGCGGCGGCCAGCCTCAATGAGATCACCACCCAGATCGAGCAGGAACTGGGCCTCGAGGCACCGGCCGAGGACCTGATGGAGCTCCGCCCGGGCGCGCCCGCCGACAACGGCATCCGCATCCTGTTCGCCGTCGAGCCGCCCGGCACCGCGCTGCTGATCGCCGTGCTCGAGGGAGACGACGCCGTGCGGGACCACTACCGCGACGCCGTCCTCCTGGCCTCCGAGGTCCTGCAGGAAGCCCGGGCCTACCGGGCCCGCGAGGAGGCCGCGCACGCGTTTGGCGATGCGCAGTCGTTCCTGGAAGAGTTCTTCCCCGGCCGCGTGGACGAGCTCCGCGCCGGCACCTGACGGCGCCGTCGTATCCGGCGGCTGGAAATCGGCGAAGCCGTTAAGGCCCTGCTTACGATCGCCCTATGACGGACACGCATCCTCGGTCGGCCACGACGATCCGGATCGGGCGGACGCCGGACAACGACATCGCTCTGCCGGATCTCCATGTCTCCCGGCATCACGCGGAGCTGCGCCGCAACCCGGACGGCAGCTGGGAACTCGTCGACGTGGGCAGCCACGGCGGGACATTTGTCAACGGCAAGCGGATCACGCGCACGATGCTGACGGAACAGGACATCATCAGCATCGGCCACGCCACGTTCCGGCTCAGCGGCGGCGAACTGCGCCAGGACCCGGGCGAAGGTCCCGGCCGCTCGCCTGCCGTCTTCAACGCGCATGAAGTAGTCGCAGCCTACTGGGCCGCGGCCGAGGCCCGGGACTGGACTGCGTTCGGCGCGCTGCTCGCCGACGACGTGGTCTACCGCGGCCCCCAGACCAGGGAGCAGGTCCGCGGCCGGGACCCCTATATCCAGTTCAACGTCGAAAGCTTTCCCTACGACTGGCACCTCACCGTGCAGCGAATCGTCGGCGAAGGCCAGCGCGCAGCCAGCTGGATCGAGATCACCGGGCCAGGAGGCAGCCAGCCCGGCTTGTGCTTCTTCGATCTCGCCGACGACGGCAAGATCGCCCTGATCACCGACTTCTGGCCCGAGCCATACGCACTTCCGGCCAGCCGCGCTCATCTGATCGAACGCTACTGAGGTCATCTGCACAGTCACAAGTCAGCACAGCGTGGCGATAAGCCTTTGGAGTTCTTGATCTTGGGTGAGCAGGTGTTCCTGGATCTGCAGGGCTTCATGCAGAACCGCCTCGGCGTCCTGGTAGGTGTTCTCCGCCCGCTCGTCAGACGCCGCGGCTTGCACGTTCTGGCCCACGATGATGATCGACAGCAGCACCAGCTGAAGGAACGTTTGCGCGATCCATTGCACGATGCCACCGAGGCCGTTCTTAATGGCGGACGGCAGGCCGAAAAGGGCGATGGCGGCGAAGATGTACGCGCACCACATGGAGCCGACGGCACCCGTGATCTTTAGGGCGAAGGCAGTGTTGAAGCGGGTGATCGGGCTGGTCCGAGAGAACTGGTCGGCCACCTTGGCTGGGCGCGCTGCCTTCCGGTGCAGAATGTGCGGGTGCGGAACGTGCTTGTAGGACGTCATGCGGCCCTCCGTGTGTTGATCTTTCTGGTCAGCTGGCCGAGCGGCAAGGTCCCGGGATGTTCTCGTACCGGGTCCCGTGCGCATATATACCCACCTCACGCAGGGTGCCGCGCTGCGCGCCCCATACCAGCCATGACCCCCGGAAGGAGGTCCGCGGTGCGGATGGCCGCATTCACCGCTGAGAACCCGCTGCGCTCTGAGACTGAGCGTCAGGCGGGGTACTGGTCGTGGCGGGCCCACACCTCGATCCACTCCTCTTCCGTCAGCTTGCGTCCGGCCGAACGGATGTCGGCGAGCTCGGTGAAATACTCCTCGCGGGGCGGGCCGGGCGCGAACAGGATGAGCATCCGGGCCGGCGCACCGCTCTCGTTGGAGAAGGCGTGAATCCCGCCCTGCGGCACGTAGAGGAAGTCACCCTTCACCGCGTCGATCCATGTCTCCCCGTTGAAGAGCCGGACGGTGCCCTCCATGACATAGAAGGACTCGGAGAAGGTCTTGTGGAAGTGCGGATCGGCGCCACCGCGCGTCCCGGTCATGTTCCACTCGAACAGGCCATACTGGCCGTTGGTCGCCGTGCCCGGCGCGGTGAACACGACGTGCGTACCGGACGGGTACGTCACCGACGGCACCTCGCCGCCCGGACGGTAACGCGCGCTGACCTCACCGATGTCTTTGCTGTATGACACAGCCAAATCCTCCCCGTGGGCGTGTCCGATGACAGAACATTAAGCCTGTTCCGTACGGTCGGGCCGCTGATTTTCTCGCGGCTCCGCGGTCTGAAGAGGAAGACCAGACCAAAGGAGGCTCGCATGGCCCGGCTGATTTACTCGGCCCTCATGTCGCTCGACGGCTACATCGCCGACGCGAACGGAAACATCGACTGGGCGGCGCCGGACGAGGAGGTGCACGCGTTCGTCAACGAACTCGAGCGGCCAGTCGGCACCTATCTCTACGGGCGGCGGATGTACGAGACCATGCGCTACTGGGAAACCGC
>Ga0210408_10005182_pt1 | contig 11478 bp, 8 predicted proteins | sample IncBWH4MmetaG_FD_155471 | JGI IMG/M metagenome (GOLD analysis project Ga0210408, IMG submission 155471) | Forest soil microbial communities from Barre Woods Harvard Forest LTER site, Petersham, Massachusetts, United States - Inc-BW-H-4-M | ecosystem: Environmental > Terrestrial > Soil >... | reverse complement strand
CCGGTGCCGGTCCCGATGTCGAGCAGATCACGAGGGCCGGCCGCATCGACGATCTCGACGAGTGCCGCTTCGACTTCGCGCTCATCGATATAGAGCGAGCGGATGCGGTGCCACTGAGGGGCATTATCGCGAAAATAGGCGCTGGCGAAGTCGGAGCGCTGCCGTTTGATTGCACCCAATCGCTGAAGATCCACAGCGATTGTCGCATCAGTCTCGCCGCAGGTCGCGACGAGCTGGCCGGCCAGCGCGCTCGCCGGGCTCGAACGGCTTAGGCGGTAAAAGACCCAGCTCCCTTCGCGAAAGCGGTCGAGCAGGCCAGCCTCACACAAAAGTTTCAGATGTCGCGACACCCGCGGCTGGCTCTGCCCCAGTATTTGGGTAAGCTCGCTCACGGTAAGCTCGCCGCGGGCACACAGAACAACCAGCCGCAACCGGGTCGGTTCGGCGACCGCACGCAACGCGGCTAAGAGATGTTCCATGTAACAGAGCGCCTCGCGATGAGAGGGAGCAACATATACACATATCTTTATATGGGCAAGAGGTTTATGATCGGAGAGTCGTACCGGGGCCCCGCGACCTTCAGTCCTCTGAAGCGCCACTTGCCGATAAGGCGAATTTGCCGCAATTATCCTGTCCAAGCGGAAGACGATAGCTAAACGCGAGAGCAGCCATGAATTTTCGCCCGCCACGTCTCGTCTTCTCGAACCTCTTGCTCGTCGTAACCCTCACCCTTGCCGGATGCGCCACCCCGTCGAACAATCCGCAGGCCGAGACCGCCGAGGCAGAGGATTTCAACGACCCGCTCGAGGATACCAACCGCGCCATCTTCGACTTCAACCAAGTGGTCGATCGCAACGTGCTCGTGCCGGTCGCCAAAGCCTACCGTACGGTGCTGCCCGACCCGGTGCGCGACTCGCTGCGCGACTTTCTCCGCAATCTGCGTGAGCCGCTGATTTTCGCGAACGACGCGCTGCAAGGCGAGTTCGAGCGCGCTGGACAGACGTTTGCGCGCTTTACCCTGAACTCGACCCTCGGCGTGGGCGGCCTTATCGATGTCGCCGGGCGGTGGGGGGAGCTTCCTTATCACGAGGACGATCTCGGCCTCACCTTCGGCGTCTGGGGGATTCCCGAGGGGCCTTACCTTGTCGTGCCGGTTCTCGGTCCCGCAACCCCGCGCGACCTCGGCGGCCAGGTCGCCGAGGGGTTCGGCGATCCATTCAACAGGCTCGTCACTGGCAATCCATATACCCTCTATTGGATTCCGTTCGTGCGCGGCGGGGTCGCCGGCATCGATCAGCGGTCCCGCTACATCGAGACCCTGGCCGACATCGAGCGCACATCGCTCGACTACTACGCCACCATCCGCTCGCTCTATCGACAGCGCCGGGCGGCATTGATCCGCCACGAGAAGGAGCAGAATCTGCCGCCGCCATCCTCGTTCAGCCAGAACGACAGCCCAGCGGCGCCTGTTTCGGCCAAGAGCCTGGCCACCCGGCCGGTCTTTGTTTCTGAAACACCAAACGCTCCTGAGGTATCACGGTAATGACGCGACGCTCCCTTCTGACCGCCGCTTTTGTCTTGATCGCAGCGGCGCTGGCCCCGGCCGCTCTCGCTGCCGCAGATCCGGCCGCCGTGATCAACCATCTCGGTAACCGCGCTCTCGAAGTATTGAGCAAGAATGGAACCCCTGCGCAGAGAGCGGCCCGGTTTCAGGAGCTTTTCCGAGAAGATTTCGATGTGCCGGGGATAGCGCGCTTCGTCCTCGGGCGGTACTGGAAGACTGCTACTCCCGAACAGCAGGAGGAATTCGTCAAGCTGTTCGAGGATTACATCGCGCTCGTCTACAGCGCTCAGCTGGCGGCCTATAGCGGCGAGACGCTCAAGGTGACGGGCAGCCGGCCGGGTCCCGAGGGAGCGATTGTCGCAAGCGAAATCGTCCGACCGACCGGCGGCCAGCCGGTCAAGGTGGAGTGGCATCTGACGGATCGCAACGGCACCTACAAGATCAATGATGTCGCCGTCGACGGGATCAGCATGGCCGTGACACAGCGCTCCGAGTTCGCCGCGGTCATCCAGCGCAATGGCGGACAGGTGCAAGGCCTCATCACCCAATTGCGCGAGAAGACCGGAAACTCCGCGCCGCGCTGAACTCAGCTGCGCACCAGCGGCTTGTAGCAGATGCGGTGTGGCTGATCGGCCTCGGCGCCGAGACGCCGGCGGCGGTCGGCTTCGTAATCGGCATAGTTGCCTTCGAACCAAACGACTTGGCTGTCGCCCTCGAAGGCGAGGATGTGGGTGGCCACGCGATCGAGGAACCAGCGATCGTGTGTGATGATGACCGCGCAACCAGGAAAGTCGAGCAGTGCCTCTTCGAGTGCCCGCAATGTGTCGACATCCAGATCGTTGGTCGGCTCGTCGAGCAGCAACACGTTGGCGCCGGTCTTCAGCATTTTCGCGAGGTGGACACGGTTGCGCTCACCGCCTGACAGCTGCCCCACCTTCTTTTGCTGGTCGGCGCCGCGGAAATTGAATAAGGAGCAATAGGCGCGGCTCGCCATCTTACGGCGGCCGAGGTCGATTTCGTCCTGGCCCTCTGAGATCTCCTGCCATACCGTTCTGGACGCGACGAGGGCGTCGCGGGACTGATCGACATAGCCGAGCTTGACGGTGTCGCCGATCCGGAACCGGCCGTCGTCGGGCGCATCCTGGCCGGTGACCATGCGAAAGAGCGTTGTCTTACCGGCTCCGTTCGGGCCGATCACCCCGACGATGCCGCCCGCAGGCAAGCGGAAATCGAGCGCCTCGATCAACAGCATGTCGCCAAAGCCTTTGGCAACGTGCTGTGCCTCGATCACCAGATCGCCGAGCCGTGGCCCTGGGGGTAGCACGATCTGGGCTGTCTCCGGGGCCTTTTCCCGGCTCTGGGCGACCAGGGTCTCATATGCGGAAAGACGGGCCTTGCTCTTGGCTTGCCGCGCCCGTGGGCTCTGCCTTACCCATTCGAGCTCACGTTCGAGGGTTCGCCGGCGCGCCGCCTCCTGCCGGCCCTCCTGCTCGAGCCGCTGCTGCTTTTGCTCGAGCCAGCCCAAATAATTGCCCTCATAGGGGATGCCCCGGCCGCGATCGAGCTCGAGGATCCAGCCGGCGACTTCGTCGAGGAAATAGCGGTCATGGGTGACGGTCACAACCGTTCCCGGATATTCTTCGAGAAAGCGCTGCAACCAAGCTACCGATTCGGCATCCAGATGATTGGTCGGTTCGTCGAGCAATAGAAGGTCCGGGCGTTGAAGCAGCAGCCGGCATAGGGCCACGCGCCGCCGTTCGCCGCCCGACAGGGTGGTGACGTCCGCATCACCCGGCGGGCAGCGCAACGCATCCATCGCGATCTCGATGGTGCGGTCGAGTTCCCATGCATTGGCCTGGTCGATCTTCTCTTGGAGTTCGCCTTGCTCGGCGATCAGCGCATCCATCTCTGCTTCCGAGAGGTCTTCGGCAAAGCGGGCGCTGACTGCCTCGAAGCGATCGAGCAAAGCCTTGGTCTCGGCGAGCCCCGCGATGATATTGCCGAAGATGTCCTTTGTCGTATCGAGCGCAGGCTCCTGCGGCAGATAACCCACCCGCGCCCCCTCCGCCGCCCAGGCCTCGCCGGCGAAATCCCGCTCGTCACCCGCCATGATCCGCAGCAGGGTCGATTTGCCGGCGCCGTTTGCGCCCAGCACCCCGATCTTGGCGCCGGGCAGGAAGGACAGCCAGATGTCCTTTAGAACCTCGCGGCCGCCCGGATAGGTCTTGCTGAGGCCCTTCATCACGTAGATGTACTGGTAAGCTGGCATGGAGACCTCTTAATGCCCCGGTGAGAGCGGAACGAGCCCGGACGCGATGATTCACATCGTCAAGGCTGGGCAGATCGCCGACCTGCTGCTCCCTGCGGACCCATATTTACGACGAGAGTAGCCCTGACGAAACCGGTCGATCGGACTTATTGGCGGGCCTGCGCGCTTGACAGGCCTGTTAGTAAGTGCTTACTTCCCGCCCACATGGCGATGACTCGATTGGATAGCGACGAGCGCCGCAAAGCGATCGTGGCGGCGGGGGTGCCGCTTTTTGCCCGCAAAGGATTTGCCGGGACTACAACGAAGGAACTGGCGGAGGCGGCGGGGATCTCGGAAGCGCTGCTGTTTCGCCACTTCCCAAGCAAGAAGCAGCTTTACAGCGAGATTTTACGACTGGGCTGTGAGGGCGATCCAGCTCTCGAACGTCTTGCCGCTCTCGAGCCCTCGACGGCTACGCTCGTCCAGATGACCCACTTCATGGTTCGGTACTTCCTGCTCGGAGGCGGAGCCAACCGGAGCGAGCTTGATACGCGGCTTCGCCTCGTCCTCCACAGCCTGCTCGAGGACGGGGATTACGCACGCGAGGCGTTCGAGCGGATCTTCGAGCAGGTTCATCCGCTCTTTGCGGCGTCGCTCGAGGCAGCGGCAGCAGCAGGTGATTTGGCCCTCGGCACGATAGCCTCGGCGAACCGCTTTTGGTTCGGCCATCATGTTGCCGCGATGGTGGCGTTCGGCTTTCTTCCTGGCCGAGCTTCGATCCTATACCAGGGAGCGCTCGCAGCATTAGTCGAAGAGGCAAGCTGGTTCATCCTTCGCGGAATGGGGATGAAAGACGAGGTGATCGCATCTGCGCTCGCCACCTGCGCCCAGAGCCCTCTCGAGTTCCCTTCAGCCTAGCGGCAGAGGACGCCCTCATGGACGGCGAATGGACAGCCGGTACGACCGCCGAGGCGCTGAGCCCTAATCAGCCCTTGCATGAGCGCGGGGAGATCGGCAACGCGACTGCAAGGCGACCGAACACGGTCCGCTGGTTTGCCATCATGGCGGTGCTGCTTGCAGTCGTGCTCGGCGGACTTTTCGGCTTCAACCGGTTTCGCGAGCAAGCGATCGCGACCTATTTCGCCAATAACAAGCCGCCACCGGCGCAAATCAGCGCGGTCGAGGCAAAAACCGAATCGGTACCGCGGTTTGCCGCCGGGATCGGTTCGGTCGCCGCAGTGCATCAGGTCACAATCAACCCCGAGGTGGGGGGACGCGTTACCAAGATCTTCTTCGAGCCGGGAGCGGTAGTGAAGGCGGGTGACCCGCTCGTCCAGCTTAATGATGCGCCGGATCGCGGGGACCTCGCCAATTACCAGGCACAGGCTCGCTGGGCCGAAACCACCCTTCAGCGCTCCAGCGAGTTGGCCAAGCATCAATACGAGGCGCGCGAGACAGTCGATCAGAAGCAGAGCCAGCTCGACCAAGCCAGGGCACAAATCATCAAGACCCAGGCGCTGATCGAGCAAAAGCAGATCCGCGCCCCGTTTTCCGGCCAGCTCGGCACGCGACAGATCGAAGTCGGGCAATACCTCAACCCGGGCGCCCGGATCGTCACGCTGACCGATCTGTCGACGCTATACGTAAATTTCACGCTGCCGTCGCAGATGCGTGCGCAGATTTCGGTCGGTCAGCGGGTGAACGTCACCGCCGACGCGTTCCCCGGCCGCACGTTCAGCGCGGAGATCACGACGATCGAGCCGCAGATCAGCGCCGATACCCGGACGATGGCGATCCAGGCAACGATGCCGAACCCGGACGACGCTCTACTGCCCGGCATGTTCGTCAATGCCGCCGTAGTGCTGCCGCCGCAACCCGATATGACGGTGCTGCCCGAGACCGCCGTTGACTATACGCTCTACGGTGACAGCGTTTACGTGATCCGCGAGGACGGCAAGGACGCCAAGGGCGATCCGATCCTCAAGGCGGTGCGCACTCCAATAAAAACCGGGGTGCGATGGGGCAACAAAGTGACGATCCTCGACGGGCTCAAACCTGGCGATCGTGTCGTCGCCGCGGGTCAGGTCAAGGTCCAGAACGGCGCGCCGGTCGCGATCAGCAACTCGCCCGCGCCGCAACCGCCGCCGGCACTGACGCGGAACTGAGACATGTCGTTTACCGACATCTTCATCCGCCGGCCGGTGCTGGCGCTTGTGGTCAGTCTGCTGATCCTGCTGATCGGTCTGAAGGCAATGAGCGGGTTGCAGATCCGCCAGTATCCCAAGCTGTCGAACACGACGATCACGGTTACGACGATCTACCCCGGCGCCTCGCCCGATTTGATGCAGGGCTTCATCACGACGCCGATCTCGCAAGCGGTGTCGACCGCCGAAGGCATCGACTACCTGACCGCGTCATCGATTCAGGGGACGAGCACGGTCACCGCCTACATCCGGCTCAATTACGATCCGAGCCAGGCATTGACCGATATCATGGCCAAGGTCCAGCAGGTCAAGTTCCAGCTTCCAAAAGAATCGCAGGACCCGGTCATTATAAAAGCGACCGGGCAGACCACAGCAGTCATGTATATCGGCTTTGCCAGCCCGGAATTGTCGAGCGCGGCGATCTCCGATTATCTGACCCGCGTCGTGCAGCCGCTGCTCGCCACCGTCGACGGTGTCTCCTCGGCGGATATCCTTGGCGGGCAGACCTTTGCAATGCGGCTCTGGCTCGACCCGACACGGATGGCTGCACGCGGGATCTCAGCGAGCGACGTTGCTGCGGCAATCCGCGCCAATAACTTCCAATCGGCGCCGGGCCAGGCCAAAGGCTATTTCACGGTCACCAACGTCAATGCCGATACCGGGCTTGCCAGTGTCGAGCAGTTCACCAAGATGGTGGTCAAGGCGAAGGACGGGGCGGTGGTGCGGATGGAAGACATCGCCAGTGTCGATCTCAATGCCCAGAGCTGGACCCAGAGCATCGAGATGAACGGCCAGCATGCCGTGTTCATCGGCGTCCAGGCGACCCCGACCGGCAATCCCTTGTCGCTGGTCGCGGGTATTCGGTCGTTGTTGCCCGAAATCGAGCGTAACCTGCCGCCGTCGGTCAAAATGCAGGTCGCATACGATTCGACTAAATTCATTCAGGCCTCGATCGACGAGGTCAAATTTACGCTCGCCGCTGCGGTCGTTATCGTCATCGGCGTGATCTTTCTGTTCCTCGGCAGCCTGCGGGCGGTGCTGATCCCGGTCGTAACGATACCGCTGTCGTTGGTCGGCGCCGGGATCATCATGGCGGCGCTCGGGTTCAGCCTGAACCTATTGACTTTGCTAGCGATGGTGCTCGCGATCGGGCTTGTCGTCGACGACGCGATAGTCGTCCTCGAGAACGTCTATCGCCATATCGAAGAGGGCCGCACCCCGGCGCAGGCCGCCCTGATCGGCGCCCGCGAGATCGCGGGGCCGGTCATTTCGATGACCCTGACCTTGGCGGCGGTGTACGCGCCAATCGGTTTTCTCGGTGGCGTCACCGGTGCTTTGTTCCGCGAATTCGCATTCACCCTGGCGGGCGCCGTCATCATTTCGGGCGTAGTCGCGGTAACCTTGTCGCCGATGATGTGCTCGCTTCTGCTGTCTCGCGAGATGCTGCGCGGCCGTTTCGTCCACCTGATCGACGTCGTCTTTTCCCGCGTGACGGAGTGGTATGGGCGCAAGCTGGAGCGGTCGCTGAACTATCGTCCGGTGACCGCGCTGTTCGCCGCGGCCGTCTTTGCCAGCCTCGTCTTCATGTACATGAACACGAAGGCCGAGCTCGCCCCCGAAGAGGATCAGGGGGTTCTGTTCGCTCTGACCAAAGCGCCGCAATATTCCAATCTCGACTACCAGGAGGCCTATACCGACAAGCTCGACCAAGCCTTCGGCTCATTCCCCGAGACCGATCTGCGCTTTATCGTCAACGGCAGGTTCGGGCCCAACCAAGGCATTGCCGGTGCGATCCTCAAACCCTGGGGCGAGCGCTCCCGTTCGGCGCAGCAACTGAAGCCCTTGATGCAACGCAAGGCGGCGGCGGTCGAAGGAATGAACGCCTTCGTCTTCTCGCTGCCGCCATTGCCCGGATCGATCGGCGGGCTGCCGGTGCAGATGGTGATCTACTCGACTGGCGACTACAAGGACATCTACTTGGCAATGGACAAGATCAAGGCGGCGGCACGGAAGAGTGGGCTGTTCATCGTCACCGACAGCGATCTCGATTTCAACCAGCCGACCATCCAGGTCAAAGTAGACCGATCCAAGGTGAACGAGCTCGGGCTGACCATGCAGTCGATCGGCGATACATTGGCACTCCTGGTCGGCGAGAATTACGTCAACCGCTTCAATCTCGGCGGCCGGTCCTATGAAGTGATACCGCAAGTCACACGGGTGGACCGCCTGACGCCGGATACGTTGACGCAATATTACGTTAGTGCGCCGTCGGGGCAGCCGGTGCCGCTGTCCAACCTCGTCTCCCTCGACGTCGACACTCAGCCCAATTCCCTAACCCAGTACAACCAGCTGAACTCTGCGACTTTCCAAGCTGTGCCGATGCCAGGAGTGACAATGGGCCTGGCGGTCGATTTTCTCGAGCAGCAGACTAAGAACCTGCCGGCCGGCTTCAGCCACGACTACCTCTCCGATACGCGCCAATTCGTGCGGGAAGGCAATCAGCTGACGATCACCTTCGTTTTCGCGCTGATCGTGATTTTTCTCGTGCTGGCGGCGCAGTTCGAAAGCCTGCGTGATCCGCTGGTGATCCTCGTCAGCGTGCCGATGTCGATGTGCGGAGCGCTGATGCCGCTGTTCTTCGGCTTGGCGACGATGAACATCTATACGCAGGTGGGGCTCGTCACCTTGATCGGCCTGATCAGCAAGCACGGCATCCTGATGGTGGAATTCGCCAATACGCTGCAGGTGCGCGAGAACCTCGACCGGCGGCGCGCAATCGAGCAGGCCGCCCGAGTGCGGTTGCGGCCGATCCTGATGACGACCGCGGCGATGGTTGTCGGGCTCGTGCCGTTGCTGATCGCGACCGGCGCCGGCGCCGCCAGCCGCTTCTCGATCGGCGTTGTGGTTGTCGCCGGCATGTCTGTCGGCACGCTTTTCACGCTGTTTGTGCTGCCGGCGGTTTACACAGTGCTGGCGAAAGACCACCTCGCCGCTACTCGGTCGACCCGGGTGCGAGAGATTGCGCAGGTCTCGTGACTCCGGGATCGGACGGCACAGGTTTCCGGCCACCAGACGGTGGTAGGCCCGGCAGGATTCGAACCTGCGACTACACCGTTATGAGCGGCTTGCCGCGCTGAACGACACGATACAACGCTGAACGACGAAATCCCGATACATCGCAGGAATGCTCGCCATTTGCGCCAACCCACATCAGCGTTGTTTTTCGTCGTTCACGTTGATACAACGCGCCCGCACTTACCGTGCACTTACGGACCGGGCACGCCGGTCGCACTTCTCAGGCGGAATCGGCCCATGCAGGCCACGCTCAGCATCGCCCTCGTGAAGCAGCTACAGCCCGGTCCGAAGCCGTTCGAGGTACGTGATACGCGCGTCCGAGGCTTGCTGCTGCGTGTCCAGCCATCGGGAGCGATGACTTATTACGTCGAATACGGGCGCGGGAAGCGGATCTCGCTCGGCCGGTCCGAGGTCATCGCGCCCGACAAGGCGCGCGATCGCGCCCGAGACATCCTCGAAGGGGCGCGCTGGGGCGAGGATCCGATGGAGACCCGGCGCCTTGCCAAAGCGCACACGCTGCGTAGCTTCATCGACGAGGTCTACGGGCCATGGGCCGAGGCCAACATCCGCACGGCGGCGGCGACGGTGGCGCGTCTCAAGGCGAGCTTCGCCGAACACCTGGACAAGAAGCTCGGCGATCTGACGCCGTGGATCGTCGAGAGGTGGCGCGCAGCCCGGATCAAGGGCGGCACGAAGGCCTCCACGGTCAATCGCGATCTCGACGACCTTAAATCGTCGCTTACCAAGGCGGCCCTGTGGGGGCTGATCGAGGCCAACCCGATCGCGGCCTTAAAGCGGTCCCGGGTCGACAACTCGCGCTCGCCCCGATTCCTCTCGGCGGACGAGGAAACGCGATTGCGCTGCGCGCTCGACGATCGGGAAGAGCGCATCCGCTTCGAGCGCGATTCGGCGAACGCATGGCGAGCGGCGCGCGGGTATGAGACCTTCCCCAATCTGAGGCAATGTGCCTTCGCCGACCACCTCAAACCGATCGTGCTCGTCTCTCTACAGACCGGCATGCGGCGCGGCGAAGTGTTCGCGCTCACCTGGCAAAGCATCGATCTTGACGTCGGCCGGATCACCGTGCACGGCGCCACCGCGAAAAGCGGGATGACCCGGCACATTCCATTGAACAGCGAAGCGCTGGCCGTGCTGCGCGGTTGGCGCGAAATGATCGATCGCGCCTGCGGCGTCGGCCACAACCGGCCTCCGGCGGGGCTGGTGTTCCCTGGGCAAACCGGCGCTCCCCTCAACAACGTGCGGCGATCGTGGGAGGGCGTTCTCGAGGCTGCCCACATTACGCGCTTTCGGTGGCACGACCTACGCCACACCTTCGCGTCCAAGCTCGTGATGGCCGGCGTCGACCTAAACACGGTGCGCGAGTTGCTCGGCCATTCCGATTACAAGATGACGCAGCGCTACGCGCACCTGGCGCCGGAGCACAAGGCCGCCGCGGTGGCCAAGCTAGTGACTGCGTGATGGACGAGAGCGAACACGCCGCAATCGATTCAGAATTAGGGGTGCGCGGAGTCGAGGCTCCGAGCGAAGACACCCGCCAAAAGCTGCAGGATCTGCTTGAACGCTCGCGTCGAGAATTCGAGAGGAGCGGTATGAAATGGTACGCCCTTCAGGCCGTTCGCCTCGCGGCGAGATTGGGTGAGCCGGCACCGGAATGGACAATCTCCCCGGTCGAAGCGTACAGATTTCAAGCTCGGCGGGTAATCGAAGGCTGCGCAGAGGAGTATTTTAGGACGCAGAATCCGATGTGCGCCGTCCAGGCCTATGTTGAAGCACGCTCGGCCGGGGAGCCTTTGCCAAATTGGCTCCTTGAGTATTTGGATCATGGCATGTGGGGCTTCTGGCATGCATTCCAGATCTTCAACCAAGCACCGGCTGAAGAGCGGCAACTGCACAACCAGCCAAGCGAGGCGTTCACAGAGGCGTTCGGCATCAACCGCCCCAAAATCGGCCCTCTTACCGGCAAGGGGCGTGGTACCGTTTGGAGTCGTTTTACCGATCTGAGGTGGCTCGCCATCGGCGACACGGTCGTGCAAATCGGCGCCCGGTGGGCTAAGGACGGTTACCCGATCAAGCAGACCGCGGCCGTCGAGAAGGCTGTTGAAGTGTACAATCTCCGGGCCGAGATCGTAGGCAAGGCCCCATCTGCTCAAATCTCGTTCGCGGCGGCCTGGCGCGATTGGACACGGTACAAGCGCCGCTATCCGGAGAAGATCGCCGAGTTGTCAGCGCTCTCCTGCCGGGCGACTCGTTTCACAAAGTCGTCCACTTTCTGAAACCGAGACCTGTCGCGTTCCTTGTCGCTTTGTGAATAATGCGGAACCATCTTAGCGAAAGGTCGCAAGGATGGTATTTCAGTCCGACCAATC
>Ga0210408_10005180_pt1 | contig 11480 bp, 14 predicted proteins | sample IncBWH4MmetaG_FD_155471 | JGI IMG/M metagenome (GOLD analysis project Ga0210408, IMG submission 155471) | Forest soil microbial communities from Barre Woods Harvard Forest LTER site, Petersham, Massachusetts, United States - Inc-BW-H-4-M | ecosystem: Environmental > Terrestrial > Soil >... | reverse complement strand
GTGACGCGATCGCGAGGGCGAGCGCGACATTGCGCATGCTGGTATTCACTGTCAGAACACGCCGTGTACCCCTGTCCGGTCCGCCTAGCATCCAACCAATTACCATGCTTGCTGCGATCAGGAGCAGCATTGCCAGTAGCCCATTCATTCCGATCTGTTTTGTCGCCGCCGATTTCAAGCCCATGGTAAGAACCGTCACCAGCACGAAAGAAACGCCGGCGCAGGCGCTTAAAGGTTTGCGTAACCGTAGCGCCATCGGATTAGCCCACCGATTCAAGCCAAGACCCGCCAGAAGAGGCACGAGGACATAAAGAAACAAGACCTGCACAGCCCTGTCGTAGTGCAGCGTTACCGGCTGATCGACATTCAGCAATAGCTGGGCGAGAAAGGGCGTGACGACAAGAGACAACACCGTCAGTGAGAACAGTAAAGCAGCAGCAAACGGTACGCTGTCTTGGGTTTTACGTGTGAAGTTGATCGCAAAAAGCGCGCCCGGAGCCGCAGCGAGCAGCAGGAACCCGGTCTCGATGTTCGTCGGCATTGGCAGGATCCGGGCGATACCAAGGCCCAAGAGCGGTACCAGGATGAAGTTCGCAAATAATGCCCTAATGAACAGGCGTTTGTTGCTCGCAGCTAACATGATTTCCTTGAGCGTGACCTCTAGCCCGATCGAAATCATTGTGCTCAGAAGGAACACGATTATGAGTGCCTTCGATGCAACTCCTAGTAACGACTCCATGTAATCCTCCTCGCCGACATACCCATGTAGGGTTCGGTATCGATTTAGATCGCCACCAGCAGAAGGGAATAACCCATTGCGCCGGCAAAGAAGGCCCAGAATCGGCCGCCTTTCCCCTTGGCTAATTCCATCATGGTATTGTTCTCAATAACGGCGCCGGCAACGAATCCCAACAAAGTCAAAATTGTGTGCTCCGGGAGTAGGGCAAATTTTCCGATGAACCCCCCTGCTAACACAGCGAAAGCCAGGAGCCATCTTCCGCCGCGATCGTACTTGTCTCCGTATTCCTCGCCGAATGAGTGATTCACTACGATAAAGTGCAGACCCATCGCGATGAGGTAGGTCAGCAACGAGAGCGGACCGCGCTCGGAATCACGCACCATTAAGTAGCTAACCAGCCCGCCATAAGCGACAAATCCGCCGAGGCGCAGCTTATATATGAGGTTCTCGCGGCCGGTTTGCCCGCTGGCTCTTCCGGCAAGATCAACACGGGACCAACTCATATGCTCCAAACCGTAAAAGAGCACGAATCCCAGTAATCCGGCCAGATAGATGCGGAACTCGGGCATCGGCAGTCTCATGTCGCGGGTGATGCTGGTGAAGGTACCCTGAGCCTCACTTAACTCGGGAATGATGTGCAGCCAGACGTACGCTACCGATGCGCCCGCGCTGGCTGTAATCCAGTGCCTTGATCTGCTCTCACTCCTGAGCCTCAGCCATTTTCCGAACAGGAAAACAGAAGCCAGAATTACGACCGCGAGCTGCGTCTGAAGCTGAGTGGCGGACAAGCAGCTCTCCTAGAAAGGCCCCACTCTGAGCAGAATGCCCAGGAACGCCAGCCCACCCAGAACAGAAATCGCAATTGCAATCACGAACGCAAGTGAAGTCTTAGGTGGACTGGTGGCATGCATGCGCAAGTCTTTCATCAGGTTCACATGCTGAATCGAGGCCACGATCAGCCCAACCGTACCCAAGGAGATCAGGGCCAGTCCGAAGTTCCGTGGGCCATTGTCCTGAAGAGTGAGCTTCTCCGCTTTACCCAATTCCTGCAGAAATTTGTAGATGGTAAATCCGAAGCTGATCAGCGACAGCGAGGTGCGGATCCAAGCCATCAGTGTGCGCTCGGCAGCTAGTCGAGTGCGCTCAAATGCCAAGTCCGTGCGTTGACCGGCCAGCTCGGTGGTAGTAGGACTTGGTTGCGACTGAATCGCGACTTCGCTCATAGATACCTCATGCCTGGCCACACACACTGGCTGTGAGCGCACGAAACTTCGGTCTCGAAGTATCACATTTCCGTGCAAGGTGGCGGCTACTGGCAGAAGTCCTAGGTGACTCTCAAAGCACGAGCTATGAATATCTTTGGCGAGGCGGTTGGCCCGTTCTGTAGCAGACTGCCAGGAGTCCGCTGGAACACAACTCTGCGGCTGCACCCGCCACTACTGCAGCCCTGGTTCGACAGGAGTCGCAAATCGGGAGATTTCTGGGTGAAGTGAACGATACAAGCAAAAGGAGAACACAGTCATGAAAATGAACATCGCACGCAAGCCAAGCATCATCGCCGACAGCCTGCCCGGGATCACGACGCCCGATAGCGTTAAGACGCGCATAGGCAACCTCGACTTCGAGCACGGCGTGCCGACGCAGGAAACCGTCAAGAACCTCTACGACGAGATGGATTTCCAGCGTGCGTGCCAGCTTTATCTCTGGGCGTTGCCCATCGTCGGCTTCGAGCAGTTGCGGGTCGTGTCGGAAGCCACCACAGGCGCTCTCCCCAACCGTGACGTAGGCGTCTACCAAGGCTACCGGAATCTCCTTATCTACTTCACGCCGAATGCGACTACCCCTTACAGCATTGGTGTTCTGGATCTATCCAAGGGGCCGGTCGTGGTGGAATTGCCTGCAGGCGCCATTGCTGGGGCGGCCAACGATTGGTGGCAGCGGATTATCACCGACATTGGTCTCACTGGCCCGGATCAGGGCAAGGGGGGCAAGTACGTTTTTGTTGGGCCGGGGCAGGAATCACCGACGGCGGAGGGGGTCCTAGTCATGCGGGTTCGGACGTTTGGCGTCGTCTACTTTTTCCGGGCACTCGACCCCGACCCGGAGAGATCCGCAGTGTTGTCGAGGAGCGTGCGCATCTATCCGTGGGCCGAGCGCGATAATCCGCCCGCCACACGCTATCTGACGCCTAACCAAGACAAGATTGCGAAGTTCATAGACCCGCCTCGCGGGATGGAATACTGGGAGCGGCTCGCAGCAGCCATCCAGCGGGAGGCTGTAGAGGATCGTGACCGTTTCTTCATGGCGATGCTCATGCCGCTGGGCATTGAGAAGGGCAAACCTTTCCAGCCCGACGAGCGGCAGAAGAAAATTCTTACCGAAGGTGCATTTGTCGGTGAGGCGATGGCCAAGGCCGAAAGCTTCGACACCCGGTTAACCGGCTTACGCTACGGCAACACACTCTGGATTAAACCCCTCATGGCTATGGATCCCATTCAGGACTTGGCGAACCACAGCGAACTCGATCAGCGCGCCGCCTATACATATTATGCCGTGATGGTCACCGCAGGCATGCGCAGCGATACTCCCGGAACTGGGCAAGCTTACCTCGCCAGCTTCCGCGACCCGGAGGGGCATGCCTTCGATGGTGCGCAGAGCTACCGCCTGCGCGTGCCGCCGAATCCCCCTGCGAAACAGTTCTGGTCAGTCACGCTTTACGAGACCGCCACCCGCTCATTCGTCCAGAACAAAGAGCAACGCGCCGACCGCTCCTCTCGACATGACCTTGTCAAAAACCCGGACGGCTCGGTGGACATCTACATGGGGCCCAATCCGCCCAAGGGTTTCGAGAATAATTGGATTCCCACCGTGCCCGGCCACTCGTGGTTCCCGGCTCTCCGGCTATACGCTCCGCTGGAACCCTACTTCGACCAAAGCTGGCCGCTGCCGGACATCCAGAAGGTGAAGTGAACCCGTTCCGATACTCGTATAACACCTATAGCTTAGTGATAAGGACACCGAGGCAATGGTGAAAGAAAAAGAGGCGCTGGAGACGGGCATCGAAGCTTATATCTACGCTTATCCGCTAGTGATGATGGGGCAGACGCTGCGGGTGTCGACCAACGTTGCGACGCCCGAGGGCACTAGCGCACCGATAGCCCAGTTCGCCCATGTGCGGGAGTATCCGACGCCCGAATACAAGACGGTCGTGGCTCCGAACGCGGATACGCTCTACAGCGTCCTGTGGCTGGATGTCGCCAAGGAGCCGTGGATCGTCAGCGTGCCGGACATGAAGGGTCGATACTTCATGCTGCCACTGCTAGACGGCTGGACCACGGTGTTCGCCGTTCCGGGCACGCGCACGACGGGTACCGGTGCGCAAAAATTCGCAATCACCGGACCCGGCTGGACAGGAACACTTCCCGCAGAGGTCAAGGAGTACAAGTCGCCGACCGCCATAGTGTGGTTACTCGGCCGCATCTACTCCACGGGAACCCCCGAAGACTACAAGGCCGTGCACGCGCTTCAGGATCAGATGGTCGCCGTGCCCCTGTCTGCCTACGGCAAGTCTTATACGCCGGCATCGGGAACGATTGATCCAAGCGTTGACATGAAAACCGCGACCCGTGCTCAGGTCCACGCCATGGACGCCGCGTCATTCTTCAAGCTGTTCGCGCAACTTCTGAAGACCAATCCACCGTCGGCGGAGGATGCCCCGATGCTGGCAACCCTCGCCAAGATCGGCTGTCGCGAAGGGTCTGGCGGCGGTACCCACGCCTGCGCAAGACACGATCATGGCTTGGATGAAGGAAGGGGTCGCCACGGGCGATTGGAAGCTATCTGACGGTTGGATTTACTCGACCAAAATGGGCGTCTACGGCACTAACTACCGTTGGCGGGGCTGATCGCGTCGATCGCGATTGGCGCGAACCTTGCCCAAGATGCGGTGTATCCGCTGTCCTATGGACCCGATATGTTCACGACGTATAGCGGCGCTCATAAGTACGTTATGCACTTTAACGGGGGGCGACTTTCCGCCGGTCGAGGGATTCTGGTCGCTGACTATGTACAACGAGCAACAGTTCCTAGTGCCGAATCCAATCAACCGTTACACAGTGAGCCAGCGAAACAAGTTCAAGACCAATGCCGACGGATCCTTGGATGTTTACGTCCAGAGCGAGTCGCCTGGCAAGGACAAGGAGCAGAACTGGCTGCCTGCGCCGAAGGACAAGTTCAAGCTAACTCTGCGGATGTACTGGCCGAAGGAAAATTCACCGTCCATACTCAATGGCACTTGGAAGATTCCGCCGATCAAAGAGGTCAGCTGATAGCTAGACGGTGCAAGTCACATTGAAGCGTTTGTTATGGGCGCAAAACTACCGACCTCACCGAAGGGTCTTGAGAAAAGCTGGATTCAGACCGTGCCCGGTCAGGCGTGGTTCGCGGTTTTCCGATTCTACGCGCCTACTGAACCCTACTTCGATAAGAGCTGGCCGTTGCCGGACATTGGGAAGGTGAAGCAATAGCTGCCCGGATCAGAGCATGAAGAAGATTCTCACCGAATCGGCCGCAGTAGGTAACGCTACGGCGCGAGCACTTGTGTCCCAAGGGCCGCTTGAAGCATGCCTATTTCCACCTCAAGGGCGAAATTGAGGTGTGGCAATGATCCGGCGAGCACGGAAGTCTCGGCGTACCAGTTCGCGTGGAAACCGGGAAAACGGGGGCAAATGGAGGCTTACAGAATGCAAAAACTTGCGAAGCTTTGCTTGTTCCTGTTTTTAATAGGAATGGTGGCGTACGCCCAGGAACCCAATCCGAGCTTTAACCAGGAACTGGATCAGGAACCTCCGGCGCAGGCGAAGGCCGAAGCACAGAAGCCGGATACGAAAGCCTCTGCCGGAGATCTGGCGAAAGCTGTCCAGAACCCTGTCGCAAGCTTAATCAGCGTGCCAATACAAAACAGCAGCAATTTTGGCATTGGTCCGAATGACCGCACGCAGAATGTGCTGAATATCCAGCCGGTCGTTCCGATTCGCGCCAGCGAAAACTGGAACCTGATCATTCGTGGGATTGTGCCTGTCATCTGGCAGCCTGCCCCCGGAACGGCAAATTTGGAGGTATTCGGCATTGAAGAGAACACACCGGCCTACTTAGCTGCTCAAGCTGTGCAGAAAAGCGCAGGTGTGTTTGGCTTTGGAGATATAACACCCTCCTTTTTCTTCTCCCCGGCCAAACCGGGCAAGCTGATTTGGGGTGCGGGACCCGTATTCGTTTTGCCGACAGCCACCAGTAAGGTCTTGGGACAGGCGAAGCTCAGTATGGGCCCCTCGATTGTTGCATTGGTCCAGCCCGGGAAATGGACGGTCGGAGCTCTGGTCAATAACGTCTGGTCTGTAGCTGGTCCCTCAGATCGCAGCGATGTGAACCAGATGAGCTGGCAGTATTTTGTTAACTACAACCTGAAGAAAGGCTGGTATCTATCGTCTTCGCCACTCATCTCGGCGAACTGGAAGGCATCCACGGGGAATGTGTGGACAGTGCCTGTAGGAGGAGGAGTAGGCCGAATTTTCCGTTTGGGATTCCAGCCCGTCAATGTTGCGGCACAGTTTTACGGTAATGCCGCACACCCGTCGAATGGTTCCCCTTGGGGCATGCGGGTACAGATTGCGTTCCTGTTCCCCAAGTTAACCAAGGAGCAGCAGAAGATGATGATGCAGCAAAGACTGAAGCAGATGGAACAGGAGCAACCGCAGAAGTAGTGGTTTTAATCTGTTTCGCTGTTCCAGGTCAGCGGACGAAAGGAACACACCACTAATGACACGAAAAACTGGCCTCGTTGTCAACGCCGATCCCAAGGTTGAGGAGATGCTCTCGAACGTCCTTGAAGATTGGACTATTCAGCATGCCAGCGACAATCGTGCGGTCCTCGCGCTGGCAGAAAAGAAGCCGTTTGATCTCATCCTCACTGGAGAAAGTACGTCTGGCAAAGAGGATGTCGAATTACTTCGCAGGATCAGACGCTTGCATCCGCACACACGCCTGATCATTCTCACGGATAAAAGCACACCGGCCGACGTGATTGCCTCGATGCGGGAGAGCGCTTTCAGTTATTTCTCCAAGCCGTTTTCGTTAGCCTCGCTTGCCGAAATGGTGCGGATGGCCACGGAAGGACCGTGTTGGGACGATGGCATCGAGATCGTCTCGGCCACGCCGTCTTGGCTCTGTTTGCTCGTGCGCTGCGATTCGAACAGCGCCGACCGTTTGCTACAGTTCCTACACGAGGTTGGCGACCTGCCGGAGCCTGAAAGAACCGAAGTGGCCACTGCCTTCCGTGAAATGTTGCTGAACGCCATTGAACACGGCGGGCGTTTCAATCCAGAACAGTACGTCGAAATCTCTTATCTTCGCGCTCGCCGTATGGTGATGTGCCGTGTTAAAGACCCTGGGGAAGGATTCGCGCTTGACGAAATCCGTCACGCTGCCTTCGCGAACCCGCCCGGCGAACCGTTGCGCCATCTCGCCTATCGGGATGTCAAAGGGCTGCGGCCAGGTGGCTTCGGAGTCATGGTCGCCCGGCACCTGGTGGACGAGCTTATCTATGGCGAACAGGGCAATGACGTTCTGCTGGTAAAGTATCTCAATCAAGGACGGCAGCAGACGGCGTGAGTGCTCTGCTCAGCTTCACACGTCAGCGATTAGGGAACCATGCCGCATTCGAACATTTTGTTGGCAATTGGCCCCGCCACCTTGTTCAGGAACTGCTCGCGCATCTTCGGATCGTTTTTCAGCAGCCCTACGACCTTCTGCTTCGTCGCGGCCTGCTGGGGGTCTGGTGGTTGCTCCTTCTGGGCTTTCAATTCTTCGCAGCTGGACTTTTGGTATTTCTCGATTACCTTTTGAGCGACCTTATCCATCATCGGATACTCGCTCTCCTGGGCACTCCCGGACGGGAATGCCGCTATCAGCATCAACCATGCAATCAATGAATACTTCATGTTTCTCTCCTCCAAACATTTCGAGCACTCTCAATTGCCGACTTTCTTGTAGTCAAGATTCTGAATTTTCACGACGATTTGTTTGGCGTCGGCACGCAGGAGCGTGTCAGCGACATAGTTGGTGCCATCGGGTAAAGACTGGAATCCTACTTCAAGCGTAACCTTGTCCTTCTCTTCGTCGAGGAAACTATTCACGCTGAGTTTGCGCAGTTTCTTCGTGGCTGGGTCGAACTCAAGAGTCATGGCATCGCCGGGCTTGTAGTAGTCCTTGAATTGAAGCTGGACGGCTTGGGCTTCGTTCTTGCTCAGGTCAGCCTTGCCCGCCTTGAATGCTGCGGTCAGGTTTTCCGGCGAAGGAGGAACGTATTGTTGGATCAGCGCTCCAGCGCGGTCCATGTACTCCTTCATCTCGCCGACCTTTTTCTCGACGATCCTCTTCTTGGCGCGGCCCATTTGCTTTTCTGGAGGCGGTTCGCTGGCCAGCGTCTTGACGACCTTGCCGTCCGGTCCATATTTGCAGGACTCGTCTTTCTGATTTTTCACTTCACCCTTCACGCTTATCTCAGTGTGCGCCGTCCAGGTGTACTGACGGAGAGAAGCCTGGTTCTGCGCTATGGACTCCTTGATGGCCGCGACTTTTTGCTGAAGCAATTCCTTCTTGTCTGGAGAGGTAGCGTCCTGCGCCAGGGCGATGCCTCCAGCCAATGCGAGACCAGTGAATGCGCCGAGAATCTGTCGTAAAGAACTTGTCATAAGGCCTCATTTCCTTGGGAGATGCCGAGCGCGGCTTGCATGATCACTTCACCGAATACGCGCGGGCATCCATGCAGGCTGAGAACGCCCGTTTGAAGGTACTCATGCCCTGGTCGTAACTCGCCTTAGCTTGCGCGTAGTCTTGCTGAACTTGCGAGCCTCCCTGTTGCGCAGCCTGCTGCTTCGTCGCAGCGTTAGTCTGCCGCTGTTGCATGCCTCCGCGCATGGTACCAGCGACCGCTCCGATGCCTGCTACCTTCCCAGCGTCGCCGGCAATAGCGCCGATCACGGCCCCTCCGGCAGCGCCTCTCGCAGCACCGCGAACGCGACCGCCCTGCGCTTGCTGTGCCCCGCTCGCTGCTTCCTTTTGGGCAGCCGAAATATCGGCTGAGGTGGGAGCCGCGGGTGCCGGAGCTTCGGGATTCACTCCGCTTTGCTGTTGGGACAGGTTGTAGCAGTCGAGCTCATCCCTGAGTTGCTGATCGCGGCTCTGATTGTTTTTGGGATAAGCAAACATGTTGATCTTTTGTGCCGCAGAAAATGTAGGCGGAGGCGAGAGAGGGGCCTGAGCTGCAGCCGGTACGACTGTGGTTTCATCGTCTACCGCAGAAACGCCGGGCTCCGCTTTGGCGATCTTCTCCACTTGCTGCCGAGCGGCCTGGGTTTTCACGTTACCGGTCAGTTTGACATTGCCTTGCTTTGATTCGACCGCGATCTGCGAATCTTGGGTTTGAGGATCAGCCGAGACTTTGGTTTCAATGTCTCTCCCAATAACGTCATCGCTCGGTTTGCGAGAGCAAGCGAAGAACAAGCTGATGAAAGATAGACAACAGAAAACGAACACTACCCTCAGCATGGTGTCCTCCCGGATGACACAGCCCATCCCATGTTGCCTTCAAAAAATCTCCGTCACGTTCCCGTAAATACCGAAAGGAACTCGCTGTGCGGAGGATTCGAAATTTGCATGCTGGGCTTAGACAAGTGTAGAAACCATCGAAAGCTTGTGGCACTAGCAATTCTCCTAGTTAGTCGTTGAGAGTTCGCCCTTGATCGTTCACGAGCGAAGATACCGGCATGAGAAAAGCTTCGAGGTGGGTCGCGGAGGCTGTCCCTAGTATTTTTGCCAGTTTCTGTGACTTCTTACCGTTGTTAGCCTCGCCCATTAGGCGGACTAGTGAGGTCATATGAGGATCCGAAACCACCTCCTGCTTTTACTGATTTTGTGGATGCTTGCGTCTCCTGCACCCGGCCCGGCCCAGCAGCATGGGCCTGAGCACGCGTGGAGCTATAGCGGAGCGCAAGGACCCAATCAGTGGGGCGATCTGAAAGCAGAGTTTGCTGCGTGCAAGACTGGTCATCGCCAATCGCCCATCGATATTCGCGATACCCGCAAGGCAGATCTGACGCCTATCCAGTTTGATTACAAGCCTTCCCCGATGCATATCGTTGATGACGGGCACACCATCATGATCAATTACGGTCCCGGAAGTTACATCACAGTAGGCGGGAAGACATACCAACTGAAACAATTCCACTTTCACCGGCCCAGCGAGGAGAAGATCCATGGCGAAAGTTACGACATGGAGGCCCACCTGGTACACGCAGACCAGGAAGGAAACCTAGCAGTAGTGGCCATTCTGCTGCAGAGCGGTGGGGAGAATCCACTGGTGCAGAAATTGTGGGATCACTTACCGAAAGAAAAAGAAAAGGAAGAACTCTTAGACAGTGTCGAGATCGATGTAACCGGCCTGCTGCCTGTGGATAGTAGTTACTATACTTTTCCAGGGTCGCTCACCACGCCGCCCTGCAGCGAGAACGTCGCTTGGTTCGTATTGAAGCATCCTGTGGTGATATCGGCAGCAGAGATCGAGCAATTCGGGAGGTTGTACCCGAACAATGCACGCCCGACGCAGGCGCAGTATGACCGCGTGGTGCTGGAGAGTAAGTAAAGCTCCTGCCAGCGGAGAGAAAGTGAGGGCGACGGCGTAGCAAGAATACACCGGGCAGTAGGAATCGAAGCGTTCAATTCGCCGATGCCGCAGTTCGCGTTCCGATCTGCCAGATTAAAGGGCTATAAACTTTCGCTCAAAAATACAGTGAAAGAGTTAGGCCAGCTCCATTGACGTGATTCGTTCTTGAGCCGCTGATATTCTGCCGTTCAAAGCTCGGCGCGATCTCGGCCTGCTTGCAGACCGGAACCGTCACGCCCCCGGTATAAGAAAGGCGATTCCAACGAGAAACAGTGCTGTCGTAGAAGATCTCGCTTCGCACGTATGGAGTGAACCCAAAGGAGCGAATCTTGAAATTCTTTTCCACGCCAAGCCGGTTTCGATAACGCCAGGAGAATCCGTTACGCCAGCGTAGATCCATCCGGCTTCGATCTGTCAACAAGACTGATTTCGGCAGAGGGAAACGTGGAGTTAGCTCGAGAATCATACGATTCTCGTCACGCCCAGTCTGCGAGACCAAACGACGATAGCCGATCCGCATTGTCAGATACTTCCGCTTCTCCGGATCCAGTGTTTGGAACTTCATTCGCAAGATGGGTTTCAGCGTGATGTCGATATTCGGGCCGAACTGCCAGCGCTCCTGCTCCGAATCCTGATCGACAGCCTTTTGGGCCATAAAGAACAGTCGATACTTTGGCGATAACGTCACATAGGTATCGACCTCCGGCCAAAATTCATTCACGGTATCTTGCGAGCGCGCCGGAACCACTGTGGAGCCGAGCAGCACGATGAGTACTCCCGCCAATCGAAAAACTGGTGGTGTCCCCGATTTATCATGCCGTTCCACTGTTTGCTAAGCGACAAACCCGCGATTCGAAGTTACGTAAAGAATCGCTCTGCGCGCTGCTATTTGGTTGGAAACGCAGCTGAGAGGATTATTTTGCTGCACTCCCTTTAACTTTTCGTTCAACGTCACTTTCTCCGGATCTCGAGGTCAACGGCCGGAGTGCCTTCGTGACCGCAAGGTGCTCCCCGAAAGAAACG
>Ga0210408_10005179_pt1 | contig 11481 bp, 9 predicted proteins | sample IncBWH4MmetaG_FD_155471 | JGI IMG/M metagenome (GOLD analysis project Ga0210408, IMG submission 155471) | Forest soil microbial communities from Barre Woods Harvard Forest LTER site, Petersham, Massachusetts, United States - Inc-BW-H-4-M | ecosystem: Environmental > Terrestrial > Soil >... | reverse complement strand
TTGTGCCTCTTCAATGAAGTATTCGATTCGCATCGTTTGGGGTTACCTCGCATTGTCAATCCTCCTGGAAACGCTGAGAATGCATTCATGGCAAATCCCGACTACGTAATTGTGATTCTGGCGGCGGGCAAGGGGACGCGGCTGAAATCCGCGCTGGCAAAAGTGTTACACCGCGCCGGCGGTCGGCCGCTTGTCGAGCAAGTGGTCCGCGCCTGCCAGCCGCTCAAACCGCGCGAAATCGTGGTGGTGGTAGGGCATCAGGCCGAAGACGTGGCCTCGGCTGTTGAGCCGCTCAGCGTCAAGACGGTTTTGCAGGAGCCGCAGCGCGGCACGGGCCACGCCATGCTCGTGGCGCGGCGCGCGATTTCCGCCCGCGCGAAGTTTGCGATTCTTTTGCCGGGTGACGCGCCACTCATCCGTACTGAAACGATTGCCGCACTGGCGCATGCGCACCGGGAAAGCGGCGCCGCGGCGACCATTCTTTCCGCGGAAATTGAAAATCCCGTAGGCTACGGACGCATCGTCCGGCAGGACGACGGTTCCGTGGCCGCGATTGTTGAGGATTCGGCGCTCGTTGGAGAACAACGCGCCATCCGCGAAATTAATTCCAGTATTTACTGCTTCACTCTGGAGAAATTGTGGCCGTGCCTCGCGGCGCTCAAACCTCAGAACGTGCACAAAGAATTGTATCTGACCGATGCGATTGCCCTGTTGCGGCAGAAAGGCGAGAAAGTGCAGGCCGTCCTGGCAACGGATCCGGATGAGGTGCTGGGTTGCAACGGACGCGCCGATCTCGCCGCCGTGGACGCGGTGTTTCGCCGCCGCAAGCGCACGTCCATCATGGACGCAGGGGTAACGATTGAATTGCCCGAAACGGTCTTGATTGACCCCGACGTCGTTGTCGGCGCAGACACCCGAATTGAGCCCAGCGTGCAGCTGCTCGGAAACACGCGCGTCGGCGCGGCCTGCACGATCCGTACCGGCAGCGTGCTTTCGGATGCGGTGCTCGAAGACAATGTTCTCGTGAAGCCTTACACCATTGTGGCCGCGAGCCACCTCTCGAGTGGCACGCAGGTGGGGCCGTTCGCGCATCTCCGCGATGGAGCGCGCCTGGAGGAAAACGCTCGCGTGGGAAATTTTGTGGAAGTGAAAAAGAGCGTGCTCGGCGAAGGCGTGAAGTCCATGCACCTCACCTATCTGGGCGACGCGCGCGTCGGCAGCGGCACCAACATCGGCGCGGGCACGATTACCTGTAACTACGACGGGGTGAACAAGAATCCCACGACCATCGGGAAGCGCGTCTTTATCGGCAGCGATACCGCGCTCGTCGCGCCCGTGCGCGTGGGCGATGGCGCCTACGTCGGTGCGGGCTCGGTGATCACGAAAAATGTGCCGCCTGACGCGCTGGGCCTTGCGCGCGGGCAACAAGTGAACAAGCTTGGTTGGGCCACGGCGCGCCGCCGCGCGCTCGCCGCCGCCGGCAAGCCCACGAAACCGCGCGCCCGCACGAAATCAAAACGACGAAGCAAGCCGCGCCCTGTCAAACGGAAACGCTAGCTCGCCAGCCCGTTCCGCACACACATTACTTCTTGATTGGAATCCAAATCTCGAACCCACCGTTGCCGGACCGCGGGTCGAACCCTTTCCCGTAGCGCTCGAATTCAGGTCCTTCCGCCGCCTGATGGCCCGATTCCGGCAGCCACTTGTTCCAAATGGTGTACCAGGTACGCCGGACAGTAGAAACGTGGTCGCGATGAGTAAATACGGCGTATCGCTGTTCAGGGATGCGCAGTCCCCTCAACTCCGGGGGCAACTTGGAAAAGTCCGACACCTCAACACCGCAGATGTATTCCATGTTGCCGGCATCGTCGCTCTGGCAGACGACGCCGTACGTCGTCCACCCAACCTGTCCGGGGATATGACCCAGGTGAGGCACAAATCGTTGCCATTGCGCCGGGATCCCCGCACTGGTCTCCGAGTTGTAGCGCTCACTCAGTCCTCCAATCAATAGAGTCTTGAGGTTTTCAAAACGCGGTTCTTCCATGTTGGTCAAAAGGGTCTCATCCATTTTGATCGGCTCCGTAAGTTTGATTTCGTCCAAATTGCCGCGCGCGCGAAGCGCCTCGGGCGTGAGCCCAAACTGATCGCGAAACGCGCGAGTGAATGCCTCGTGAGAGTTGTATCCCGCGTCAAGGGCGACGGCCAGAATGTCGGGCGCGCCGCCGGCGAGCGTTCGGGCCGCTTCCGTCAACCGGCGGCCACGCACGTAACTCATGATCGAATACCCGGTTGCGATTCCGAAGACGCGTGACATGTGGTAACGCGACACGCCGCCAACGTCGGCAATGGTGTCCAAAGTCAGCTCTTCCGCAAAGTGGTTTTCGATAAACCAGAGCGCCTTTCCCGCGGGGTTCATACCGGCTCTCCTCAAAGCACGACGCCAGAATAGCTGCGCGCCCGAATGCCTGCTTGATCGGTATTGCTGTTGCTCCTCAAAAAAAGGTGAGCATACCTAACTGGAGAACGAAACGCAGAATCATGATGGGCGGGACGTTGAGGGTCTGGAAATCGCTCACCGCACCCCCAGAATCGGCAATTCGGATCCCGACTACCGTCCGGCCGGGCCGAGGTCGTGCTCCGGCAGATACCCCTAAATAAATCCGGGAAATGTTCTGGGATGTCAATTTTTTGACCGCCAGCCAATGCCAGAATGAAACTGTTGCGCTGTGGTCCACACGGTGATATCGTCTCAGTAAATCTCCTCTTGGGAGGATTGGTCCATGGGCGTGTGGGTGAATTGGAGTCTCGTAGTTGCTGCTATTGCCTTCATCGCCGGTGATCTCCTCCTGGAAGTCTATGAGAGCATGAATCTTGCCGTCCTGGGAATGTTACTGCTGGCAGGCGGGATTCTGGGCCTAGCCGTCGACTCGGCTGCCGTCGGCCTGGGAACTTCGATCGTTTTGGCACTCTTGTACCTGGTAGTCTATCGCCGCCCGGGACACATGCTGCCGAAACACGTTTCCGGCAACTAATACTGCTCGTAAAGGCACACGGAATCACGAGTGGTCGAACACCTTCTTTCGATTACACACAGTTTACATTGGGTTAGATTGGGAGACCTGGGATACACGTGTTTCTCTTTCAAGCAGCAGGCCCCATCTCGGCAGAGGACTGGTCGGGACTTAGCCGAGTCAGACCCAAGTTCGATTGCAATAATCGAGGTACGATTGTCCGAACTTCTCTCGCAAGACCTCAGCCTCTCGGCGCGCCCGAAACACATGCATGGCGAGCAGCGCCGGGTAAAGCACGTACAACCAGTACAAATGAAGGGCGAGGATCAAGCCAAAGATCATGACATCAACGAAGACGTAAATGGGATTGCGGATTCGCGAATAGAGACCAAGCGTGACGAGTTCCTTTGCTTGCGCCGTGACGGCGAATGACTTGCCCAATTGAAGGCGAGCCGTCACAAACATGGAATACCCGACGACCGCGAGGACGACACCCGCGATTCGCGAAACCGTCCAAGGCTGCTCTTTGAGCCCGGGCACAAAGAGATAGAGCAGTAGAACGACCAAAGGAACCACGATCGCGGGAATAGGGATTCGCATAGGCCCGGAGTCTATCAGATTGGAGACCATCCGAGTCCATGGAAAGGGGACTACCGGCAACCGGTGCAGATCGCGGTCGAAGTGAACCACCACTCCATTTAACGCGACGGGGAGTATCCCCGCGCGCTGTGCTAAAATGTTTGTGAGGGGAGAACACTCGCGATGAAATTTGGGGTGGTCGTGTTTCCGGGCTCGAATTGCGACCACGACGCCTGGTACGCGCTCGGCGAAGTTCTCCACCAACCGGTTGAATTCCTGTGGCATCAATCTGAAAACGTAAACGGGTTTGACGCGATCTTGCTGCCCGGCGGATTTTCTTATGGCGATTATCTGCGCACGGGGGCGATTGCGCGGTTTTCGCCGGTAATGCGCGCGGTGGAAAAATTCGCGCGCGGCGGCGGATTCGTCCTCGGGATCTGCAACGGGTTTCAGATTCTCTGCGAAGCGGGCTTGCTGCCCGGAGTGCTGCAACGCAATGCGGGATTACGGTTCGTGTGTAAGCAGGTGCACGTCCGTGTCGAATCCACGGAAACTCCTTTCACGGCGGCGGCCAAACCGGGCCAGGTCTTGCAAATGCCGATCGCGCACGGTGACGGAAATTATTTTTGCGACGAAGCGGCGCTCGTCGATCTCGAACGCAATCGCCAAATCGTGTTCCGCTACACCACGCCGGATGGGCGCGAGGACGCGTCAGCCAATCAGAATGGCTCGCTCGCAAATATTGCAGGCGTGTGCAATCGAGAGCGCAACGTCATGGGCCTCATGCCGCATCCGGAACGCGCGGTGGAAACGGCGCTGGGCTCGGCCGACGGGCTCGTGATTTTGCGTTCGCTGATCGAATCACTGACGCGTCGCGCCGTGGTTTCGGCCTGAGTAGCGCAGACTTTAGTCTGCGGCCTTTCGCCGATGCACTTAGGCCGCGCGCTAGCCAAGATCATTTGGAACCCCACAGGCTGAAGCCTGCGCTACTGGAGCCTTCATCCACTTGTCAGCTTCGAAATCAATGGTGGACACCGAAATAAAGGTCACACTGGAACTGGCGGCCGAGCACGGCCTTACCGCCGAGGAATATGCGCGCATCCAGAAAATTCTTGGGCGTGAACCGAATTTCACCGAACTGGGCATCTTCAGCGTGATGTGGAGCGAGCACTGCTCCTACAAATCGAGCAAGGTGCATTTGCGCCGCCTGCCGACGCGCGGGCCGCAGGTGTTGCAAGGGCCCGGCGAAAACGCGGGCGTGGTGGACATCGGCGACGGCCTCGCCGCTGCTTTCAAGATGGAGTCGCACAATCATCCGAGCTACGTCGAGCCGTTTCAAGGAGCCGCCACTGGCGTCGGAGGAATCCTGCGCGACATTTTTACGATGGGCGCGCGTCCGATTGCCGTGCTCGATTCGCTGCGTTTCGGGCCGATCACTTCAAACCCTTCAGGGGCTAAAGCCCTTCAAAGGCAGGCTTCGTCGGCCGGGCTAAAGCCCGGCCCTCCTATGGAACCCAAGGAAGATTCAGAATCCCCCGATGCGAATCGATTTGTGGGTCGCGGCTTTAGCCGCGACAGTTCAGCCGATCAATATCGTGGGGCTTTAGCCCCGGACGGAGTCGACGAAGAAACAATTGCGCGCAACCGACGGATTCTCGATGGAGTCGTGCGCGGCATCGCGCATTACGGCAACTGCTTTGGCGTGCCAACCGTTGGCGGCGAAGTGCATTTCGAGCCGGGTTATTCGGCCAACCCTCTGGTCAACGTTCTCGCGCTTGGCATCGCGAAGAAGGAAGACTTATTTTTCGCGAAAGCGCGCGGCGTGGGCAATCCCGTGATTTACGTGGGCGCGAAAACCGGACGCGATGGGATTCATGGAGCGTCGCTCTTGGCATCCGCGGAATTCACAGAGGAGTCGCAACAAAAGCGACCCAACGTACAGGTCGGCGATCCGTTTATGGAAAAGTTGCTGCTCGAGGCGTGCCTCGAAGCGATGCAGACAGGCGCAGTGGTCGCGATTCAAGACATGGGCGCGGCGGGGCTGACGAGTTCGTCGTGCGAGATGGCCTCGCGCGGCGGCCTGGGCATCGAGATCGAACTGGCGCGCGTGCCGCAACGCGAGCCCGGCATGACACCCTACGAAATGATGCTCAGCGAATCGCAGGAGCGCATGCTGCTGGTGGCCGAACGCGGCAGAGAGCAGGAAGTGCTCAAGGTATTCGCGAAGTGGGGACTCGACGCAGTGGAAATCGGGCGGGTTACCCAGGATGGATTGGTGCGGGTCCTGCATCACGCAAAAGTTGTGGCGGAAATTCCCGCGCATGCGCTAGCGGAAGAGGGACCGGTGTATCAGCGCCCGCTCGCGCCGCCTGCGCCAGTTGCACACGAACATCTCGTGGAGTTTGCGCCTGCGGGCGCGGACCTCACCGAAAATGTTCGCGCCTTGTTAGCGGCGCCGGCAATTGCCTCGAAGCGCTGGATCTGGGAGCAATACGATTACATGGTGCGCACGAATACGCTTGAAGCGCCTGGAGCGAGCGACGCGGCGGTCGTGCGCATCAAGGGCACGAAACGGGCGCTCGCACTTTCGTCCGATGGAAACGGCCGCTGGTGCCGCCTCGATCCTTACTCAGGCGCACAACTTGCCGTGGCCGAGGCCGCGCGCAACGTGGCCTGCTCGGGTGCGAAGCCCATGGCCGCGACCAATTGCCTCAATTTTGGCAGCCCGGAAAAGCCGGAAGTGATGTGGCAGTTCAGCCGCGCGATTGATGGCATCGCCGAGGCGTGCACGGCGCTCGAAATTCCCATCACCGGCGGCAACGTAAGCTTCTACAACGAAACGCTGGGCCGTTCCATCGATCCGACGCCGGTTCTCGGAGTGCTCGGGATGATCGAAGACGCTTCACGCGCGCTGGGAATGTCGTTTCGCGCAGAAGGCGACGCGATCCTTCTCCTGGATGCGGATTCAGGATGGGCGGCGACGACAACAAGCGCGATTTCCTGGAAGACGTATTTTCCGTTGGACTCTTCGCAAGAAACTCCCGGCCTTTCGCGTGAATTTTCCTCTTCCGAATATGCGCGCACGATTTGCGGTGTCGAGGCGGGCTCTCCGCCCGCTGTGAATCTCGCCGCGGAAAAGCGATTGATCGCAGCGCTCGTCGCGCTCGCTGCCGATGACAAGCTGCAATCCGCGCATGACATAAGCGATGGTGGCCTCGCTGTGACAATCGCGGAATCCTGTTTCGCAAGTGATGGAATGTCCGCGCGCGTCTCACTCACAAGCAAGGAACCGGACGAGGCGGCGCTCTTCGGCGAACGCGGCGCGCGCGTCATCGTATCAGTTACTCCCGAAAATGTTGCCGCTGTGCGCCGGATTGCGGCACAATATGAAGTGGCCGTCGTGGAAGTTGGCCGAGTCACCCGCGGCGAATTCCGCATCGAACTGAATGGCCGAACAGTGGTCAGCGCGGAAGTCCCCCTTCTCGCTAGCGACTGGAATGGAGCCTTTGGGAAGCTTCTTAATTAGGAGCCATCTCCGAGATGGCCTGCCATCCCGGCTCGATCGGACTGCAGGGGCTGAAGCCCTTGTTCTTCAGGTCTGTGAATGTCGCGGCTAAAGTCGAAGATCCCGACCTTGTCGGGGCTGCGGCCCACAAAGACCCTTTACGAGTTTGCTTCTGGAAAGTGCTCCGAAAGGCAGAATGAATCGCTTCATCCAGATTGAGAACGACCGGTTTCACGATCATTGCGGCGTGTGCGGCGTATTCGGCCATCCGGAAGCCGCGAAGATGGCCTATCTGGGACTATACGCGCTGCAACATCGTGGACAGGAATCGGCCGGCATTGTTTCCAGCGACGGGCGCGAACTTCATCTCGAAAAAAGCATGGGCCTGGTGGCCGACATATTTCAGCCTGACGTGCTGGCGCGCCTGCCGGGCGACGCGGCGCTCGGCCACACGCGCTATTCGACAGCGGGCGATACATCGCTGATGAACGCGCAGCCGATCGTAATCGACTGCAACAAAGGAAAACTCGCCCTCGGCCACAACGGCAACTTGCCCAGTGCGGCGAAATGGCGCCGCACGCTCGAGCATCGCGGCTCGATCTTTCAGACGACAAGCGACACGGAAGTGATCGTGCACCTCGTGGCGCGCAGCCAGGCACGGAATCTTTCCGGAGCGCTCGCCGATGCGCTGAATCAAGTGGAAGGCGCGTACTCCCTGCTGGTGCTGACGCGCGACGAAATGTACGCCCTGCGCGATCCGCGCGGCTTTCGTCCGCTCGCGCTGGGGCAACTCGAAGGCTCATGGATTGTGGCTTCGGAGACGTGCGCGTTCGATTTGATCGGCGCGACTTATGTGCGCGATGTAGAGCCCGGAGAAATGCTGCGCATCACGCGCGCGGGAGTCGAGTCGCTGCACTTCGCGCCCGAAAAGCCGCTGCAGCAATGTATTTTCGAGCACGTCTACTTCGCGCGGCCCGATAGCCTCGTCTTCGGGCGCGTCGTCGAACAAAGCCGCGAGATGCTGGGCCGTCTGCTCGCTCGCGAACATGGCGTTCCGGCCGATGTGGTCGTGCCGGTGCCCGATTCGGGCGTGCCGGCCGCGGTGGGATATTCTCAGGAATCCGGCGTGCCGTTTCGCATGGGCCTCATTCGCAATCACTATGTCGGGCGGACGTTCATCGAGCCGCAGCAATCCATCCGCGATTTCGGCGTGAAACTGAAACTCAATCCGGTGCCGGAACTTCTGCGCGGCAAGCGCGTCGTGCTCGTCGACGATTCCATCGTGCGTGGTACGACCAGCCGCAAGATCGTGCGCATGGTGCGCGAGGCCGGCGCGGCCGAAGTTCACATGCGCATCAGCTGCCCGCCCACGATTTCGCCGTGCTACTACGGCGTGGACACGCCGACGCGCGAGGAATTGATCGCGTCCGCTGAATCGCGCGTGCGTCCGCGGCTCACGCCGGAAGAGCTTGAGGCATTTGAAGCCCGGCTCGACCCGCGCCAGGCCCGATCCGACCGCGCCCAACGCTCGGTCGAAGAAATCCGCCAGTACCTGGGCGCAGATACGCTGGGCTACGTCTCGCTCGAGAATTTGCGGCGCGCGGTGGACGATACGCGCGGCTTGTTCTGCACTTCGTGCTACACGGGGGTGTATCCAGTGGATGGGGCGCAGGGCGAATTCGAATCCCGCGCGGTGGAGGCCGAAGAAGTGCCTTTTGTGGAAATTCAGGTGGTGCCGAATGAACGTTGAAGAAACACTCCCGGTTCCGGCCAAGGCTAAACCGGATGTTGGCAAACTCGTTCTCCGTGAGGCGGTGTCCTGGCTGTGGGTGATTCTGGCGTTCCTGTTCATTACGGGAACGATTGTCCAGGCCCGCGTAATTCCCTCCGGCTCGATGGAGAGAACTCTTCTGGTCGGGGATCACTTGTTGATGAGCCGCTTCGGGTACGAAGCCGAATTGCCCATGACGCCGCTCCACATGCGCCTTTGGCGCAACCCGCATCGCCAACAAATTATCGTGTTCCGCGCGCCGCTGCCGGGAACGCCGGATTACATCAAGCGCTTGATCGGATTGCCGGGCGACGAACTGGAAATTCGCGAGGGCGTCGTCTCCATCAACGGAAAGGCGCTCACCGAACCGTACCGTGCCGATCCGCCCAACCCGACCGACAATTACGGCCCGGTCACCGTCCCGGCAGGCGAATATTTCATGATGGGCGACAACCGCGACGACTCGTATGACAGCCGATACTGGGGCTTTGTGCCGCGCGACAACATCATTGGGACGCCCGTCATGGTGTATATGTCGATCGATGCGCCCGAGGAAACCTGGAATCCGGGGCACATCCGCGACCGCATGACGACGTATGCAAGCATTCTCTTGCACCCGAGCATCGTGCGCTGGCGTCGCATCTTCAAATTGTTTTGATCTAACGGGACCACGCCGCCCGGCTCCTCTCGCCACGGCAGAAAGAGCTCATTATTCGGGTGCGGGCTGTACTTGCAGCCCGCCGATAACTATGGACTACACCGACGCAGGTGTGGATATTTCGCTTGCGGATCAAGCCAAGCAGCGCATCCGGCGCCTGGCTTCGCGCACCTTTACGCGCGGCGTGATCGGGGGGATCGGTTCCTTCGGCGGGTTGTTTGCGCTGGACAAAAAATGGCGCGAGCCAGTGCTGGTTTCGAGCGCCGATGGCGTAGGCACGAAATTAAAAATCGCCATGGCCATGAATATTCACTCGACGGTTGGCGCCGACCTCGTCAACCACTGCGTCAATGACATTCTCACGCTCGGCGCCGAGCCGCTTTTCTTCCTCGACTATCTGGCCATGTCGAAAATGGACCCCAACGTGGTCGAGCAGCTTGTGGAAGGGATGTCGCGCGCGTGCCACGCCGCTGGATGCGCGCTGATCGGCGGTGAAACAGCGGAAATGCCCGGCTTCTACGGGCCGGGAGAATACGACCTCGCGGGGTTCATCGTCGGCGTTATGGAACGCGCGAGCCTGAAAAAAACGAACGCCGTGAAACCGGGAGATCTGCTTTTCGCGCTTCCCTCCACGGGGCTACACACGAACGGCTATTCGCTGGCGCGCAAGCTCGTCTTCGACTTCGCGGGCCTGCATCCGGAAAGCTACGTTGCCGAAGTCAGCAACAAGATCGGCGCGGAGCTGCTGCGCCCGCATCGCTGTTATTGGCCGATGCTGAAGACCACTGTAACGCGAGGGTGGCTCTCCGCGATGGCGCACATTACCGGCGGCGGCATCCCCGGAAATTTGCCCCGAGTACTTCCGCGGGGCGTGCAGGCGGAAATCGAACTCGGCTCGTGGCCCGTGCCTTCCATTTTTTCTTATCTCGCCGGGCTCGGCAAACTCGAGCGCGACGATCTGCTCCGCGTATTCAATATGGGCGTGGGCATGATTCTGGTGGTGCCGCTTGAAAACCATCGCGCCGTGGAATCCGAGCTGAAGCGCCGCCGCGAGAAATACTACCGGATCGGGCAGGTTCGCCGCGGCGATCCGCGCAAACCGCAAGTGGCTTTCAGCGGAACGCTACCGCTTTAGCAGCTACCTGCGCGAATGTCTGTGATGCCGAGTCGCAGTACCGCGCCATGAACGCCCCACAGTTTCACAGCTACACATTTGAAATTCAAAATAGCTCCTTGCAGGCAGCCAATCTTCATCTATACTGGATGTACTTGCTTTTTTATTAAGGATTTGATAAACAGTGCGGTACGAATATGCTTCGCTATCAGCACATCTTCATTTCGTTCTTGATCTTAGCGCTTTCCCCACTTTCTACTTTTTCACAAGACCCGAGTGTCACGCCTGGCTCGCGAGCAGACTCAAACGGAGGGTACCAAGACTCGAACGAGGGTCTGCAGCTGCAATTCCGGGACATTTTGGCCGCGGCGAGGGAGCAAAGTCGTCCAAAACTAGTATCCCTCATTCGTCAAATGGAGATTCCAAATTACAAGGACTGGTTCACAAGAACGTTTGGGAAAGAAAAGGGTGAAAGTTGGGCTGGACCCTACGGGAGGGATCTGAAGGAAAGGGAAAACTATTTGGTGTCTCAGTTCCTCGAAATTGGAACCGAAAATGGGGAACTCGAAATTCGCAAGGTGAACGACGCACCCAAATCGGAGATGGAATCAGGGATGATTGGCGCTTTACAGCGCCCGGTCGATATTTTTTACGCCGGGTGGAATCAGCAACAAACCCGTAATCTTTTCAGCAATCAACTCATCGGATATTTTGTGTTTCTCGACGGTAGATTTCGTTGGGATAGCACAATCATGCCCCTGAAAGTCCGCATAACTGGTTCCACGGAGTCCGCGCGGCCTGAGGGCGTACTGGATCCTGGAGCGAACGCCGGCCCGGGCAGCG